>Ga0207646_10000062_pt1 | contig 151179 bp, 121 predicted proteins | sample KBSK5502metaG_FD_184343 | JGI IMG/M metagenome (GOLD analysis project Ga0207646, IMG submission 184343) | Corn, switchgrass and miscanthus rhizosphere microbial communities from Kellogg Biological Station, Michigan, USA - KBS K5-50-2 metaG... | ecosystem: Host-associated > Plants > Roots >...
ACGGACATGGCTACCCCTTAAAGAATTGCTGCAGTTTTTAGGTGCAGTAACTACTTTGCGGGAAATCACTGGTGGTTCCCCAGAGGCGTGCAGCCCGTCTTGGGCAGGGTTTTCGCCCCCTGCCGTTCAGCCGATGAAACGGTGATGGTGCAGTAATTGGGCACGGGAAGAAGGGCCCTGCGAAAAGGTCATCCGGCCTTATCACTTGGCGCCGGAAGACCAGGGCCGAAAGTCCCGGCGGCGCGGCCCCGGTCCACCGGGGGACGCGCCGGAACTGCTTGCTGGCAAGGGTTTCCGTGCCGTTGGGCCGCCTGGGTCAGCGGGGATCTACCGAGTCCCGGCCCGCCGGCCATGAGCGCGTCCAGGGCGGCCGGGACGGGCGCGCAGTAGGCGCAGATACCAGGGTGGGCCGGGGCGCCCCCGAAGGATGGCCGGAGCTGCCGGCCAGACCCTCACCGGCCGGTCGCGCGCGCTGCGCGGACGGTTTGGCCGCTTGGATGATCGCGGAGTGCAGCCCCGGGCCTGCCTCGTGTGTGGGAGTGACGGTGACATCGGTAAACCCGGCGGCCCGGAGCAGGTCAGTGTATTGGCACCGGGTGAGAGCGCCGTTGAGGCAGCCGACCTGTCGCTCGGCGGCGGCGAGTTGCTCCGGGTCGATCCCTTCGTCGGCGATGACGTCGCTGACGCCCAGCCGCCCGGCGGGCCGCAGTACCCGGAATGCCTCGGCGAGGACGCGTGGCTTGTCGACGGACAGGTTGACGACGCAGTTGGAGATGACCACGTCCACGTGCCGGTCAGGCAGTGGGATGTCCTCGATGTGGCCGTGCAGGAAGGTGGCATTGGTGACGCCGGCCGCGGCGGCGTTGGCGCGGGCGAGTGTGAGCATGTCCGGGCTGGCGTCCAGGCCGTAGGCGGTGCCGCCGGGGGCGACCCGGCGGGCGGAGAGCAGCACGTCCAGGCCGCCGCCGGAGCCCAGGTCCAGGACGGTCTGGCCGGGATGCAGGTCGGCGACGGCCAGGGGGTTGCCGCAGCCGAGGCTGGCGCGCAGTGCCCCCTCCGGGGTACCGTCGGTTCGCGCGTAGGCCGCGGCGCCGAAGCCCCCGTCGGCGAAATCATCCGGGTCGCAGTCGGTGATGGCGGCCCCGGCGAGGGCGGTGCGGGCCAGGCCGGAGTAACGGGCGATGACAGCATCCCGGTTGCGGGAAGCAGGTTTTCTGGCCACTGGGGCACTCCTTAGGACTGGGCGGGCACGGGCGCGGGGCGGCCCATGACGATGTCGGCAGCGGTGGGGAAGCAGTCCACGCAGGCATCGTTGATCCGGTAGTACGTAGCGGTTCCCCGGTGCTCGGACAGCAAGAACCGCACCTCGGCCAGGGTCTTGAGGTGCGCGGACACGGTGGACTGGACCACGTCCACCGCAGCGACGATCTCGCCCACGTTCATCGGCGTGCCCCGGCGGGCGAGCAGGGAGACGATCTGGATCCGGGTGGGGTCGGCGAGCGCCTTGAACCAAGTGGCGTACTCGGTGGCGGTGGCCCGGTCAAGGGGCTGGGCTGTTGCATTCATCGTTTATCGACGATAACCGATGAAGCGGGTGGAGGCAATGTCCGGCTACGGGCGGGGATCCCCGATGAGCGCGCCGAGGCTGGCCAGCGCCTGGGTGCGGGCCCGGTAATAGACCCACACCCCGCGCTTGTCCCGCTCCAGCAGGCCCGCTTCGTGCAGCACTTTCAGGTGGTGGCTGATCGTGGGCTGGGTCAGATCGAACGCATCGTTGAGGTCGCAGACGCACGCCTCGCCGCCCGGATGCGAGGCCACCAGCGACATCAGCCGCAGCCGCACCGGATCGGCCAGTGCCTTCAGCAACGGCGCGACCTGCTCGGCCTGCGCCTCGGACAGCGGCTCCGCGGACAGCGGCGGGCAGCAGGCCGCGGTACCGGCCGGGTCCAGCAAGGGCAGAGACTTTGGCATGCGTCTATATTGACAGCTATCGATGTCTATGGCAAGCTCGGGAGGCACAAGATATAGACGCTTATCTAAGTCTGACCCTCGGAGGTTCCCATGCCCAGCCGCGTGCAACTGGCCCTGAACGTCAACGACATCGACGAGGCGGTCGCCTTCTACGCCAAGCTGTTCGGCACCGAGCCGGCCAAACGCCGCCCCGGGTATGCCAACTTCGCCGTCGCCGACCCGCCGCTGAAGCTGGTCCTGCTGGAAAACCCCGGCCAGGGCGGCAGCCTGAACCACCTGGGCGTCGAGGTTCCCGACACGAGGACCGTCGGGGCGGAGCAGGCGCGCCTGGCGGGGGCGGGCTTGGCGTCTTCCGATCAGGGTGAGACCACCTGCTGCTACGCCCAGCAGGACAAGTTCTGGGTCCAGGGCGCGCCCGACGGCGAGGCTTGGGAGATCTACACCGTCCTGGCCGACAGCCCGACCTTCTACGCCGAAGGCCACGGCGAGACATGCTGCGGCAGCACCGGCCAGCCCGGCGAACCGGCGGTCACCCACGACGCCCCCTGCTGCTGACAAGCTCCCGGTGCGATCCCGTGCCCCGGCCCGGCAACCCAGCGGTCCGTGGCCGGCGGCTTGCGGTCCTCTGGCGGGGACGGGCGGTTCAGGCGCGGCCGGGATCAGGATGATTCGGTGATGGTCTGCGGCGGCGTGAACCTTGGGCCGTGACTGACCGCACACCCGGCGAGCGAAAGCGAGGTGAGCGCCCCGATGCCGGCCCCGGGCAGCCCGGTCCGACTTGAACCGGCCGCCGCCGTCGTGGTACACACGACGGCGCGGCCGGGCCGGATGACACCGGTACGGCCCGCCCGGCGCCGGGGCTACTCGCCGACGGTGCCGTCTATGGCCTCGCGGATCATGTCGGCGTGACCGGCGTGCCGGGCGGTCTCCTCCAGCAGGTGCAGCAGCACCCAGCGCAGCGAGAAGCGCCGGCCGTCGCCGAGGGGCTGCACCGAGAGCTGGTCGAGGCCGTCGGCCTGGGCCGCCGCCTGGCGGCTCCGCTCGCAGGCCTCGCGGTAGCGCTGGCGCAACCGTTCCGGCTCCAGTTCCGCGCCGGTACGGAACTCCCACTCCGGGTCGGCGTCGAAGTCGACCCCGGCCCACGGCTCGCGGACCGGCAGGCCGAGGAACCGGACCTCCATCCAGTTCTCCTCCACCAGCGCGAGGTGGTAGAGCAGGCCCGCGAGGGTGAGCGCGGAGGGCGGGTGCCGCAGCGCCAGCTGCTCCCGGTTCAGCCCCTCGGTCTTGGCCAGTACCGTCTGGCGCTGGAAGTCGAGGTATTGGCCGAGCACCTCGCGCTCGCCCCCCTGGGGGGCGGGGCCGTTCCGGCCCACGCGGGCGAGGAAGCCGAGCACGCGCTGCATGAGCAGCGCCGTGGCGGCCGCGTCGTAGTCGGGCAGGCTGGGGTCGGCGAACAGGTGCTTGTCGCCCGGGTAGAGGAACAGCTCCGCGTCCCAGGTCAGCTCGACCAGCTCGCGCGCGGCGCCCAGGTCCTCCCCGACGAACAGCGGGTCGGCCTCCATCGCGTGGACCTGGACCGGGGTGTCGTCCGGCCAGGCGCCGCCGAACTCGGAGACCGGAATGCAGGCGTGGAACAGCAGGGCGCCCCGCGCGCCGGGCCGGGTCTGGGCCAGCATCTGCGCGGGCAGCACGCCGAGCGAGAACCCGGCGTAAACGATCTCGTTCGGCAGCCCCGCGGCGGCGGCCCGGCCCCGCTCGATGATCGTGTCGAAGCCGATCTCCTCGGCGTAGCCGACGCCGTCCTCCAAGGCGGCGAAGGTCTTGCCGTCGTAGAGGTCCGGGACCGTCACCCGGTGGCCGGCCTTGCGGAGCTGGTCTGCGAACTGGCGGACCCCGTCGGTGAGGCCCTGTGCGTGATGGAATACGACCACGTCGGTCATTGGACGCTCCCTGCAGTTGCGTTCGGGCGGAACAGTCTTGCCGGTGGCCGACGCTACCCCCCGTCCCTGACATCATCCGTCAGGGTCAGACAGCCCGCACCGCGCTGCCCGGCCCCGGTGACGCCGCGGGGGCGCCCGGCCCGGGCCCTGGCCCGGGCGGCGCGGCGGAACCCGGCCAGCGCCGCCGTCAGGCCCATCGCCGCCCGCATGTCCGCGAGGGTGCGCCGGACCTCGCGCCGGGTCCGCTCGGTGCCGGACACGATGAGCTCCTCCACCAGGCCCTCGTCGGCCTCCAGGGCGGCCCGGCGCGCCCTGATCGGGTCGAGGAACCGGTTCAGCGCGGCGGTGAGCCGCTCTTTGACCTCGGCGTCGCCGATCTCCCCGGCCCGGTACCGCTCCTTCAGTTCCGCCACCTCGGCGGGCTGGTCGTTGAACGCGTCGTGGTAGACGAACACCGGGTTGCCCTCGACGGTGCCGGGCACCCCGGCGGCGGTCCTCGCCGGGTCGGTGTACATGCGCCGCACCTTCGCGGCGACCACACCCGGGGGGTCGGACAGGTAGATGGCGTTGCCCAGGCTCTTGCTCATCTTGGCCCGGCCGTCGGTGCCGGGCAGGACCGGGACGTCCGCCGGGACCAGGGCCGGCACCGTGAACACCGCCCCGTAGCGGCGGTTGAACCGGCGGGCCATCTCCCTGGCGACCTCCACGTGCGGCGCGTTGTCGCGGCCGACGGGCACGGCCGCGGCCCGGACCGCCAGGATGTCGGCGGCCTGCAGCACGGGGTAACCAAGCAGGGCGAGCGGCATCTCGCGCTGGCCAGCGTGCTGCGCCATCTCCTTCAGGCTCGGGATGCGCTGCAGCCGCGGCACGGTGACCAGGCTGGACAGCAGCAGGCTCAGCTCGGCGACCTCGGGCACCGCCGACTGCAGGTAGAACACCGAGTGCGCCGGGTCCAGCCCGGCCGCGAGGGAGTCGAGCACCATGCCGGCCGCGTGCGGGCCGATCCCGGCGATGTCCCCGGGGCTGTTCTTCGTGGTGAGCATGTGCAGGTCGGCGATGATGAAGAAGCTCTCGTACCGGCGGTGCAGCCGGATCCGGTTGGCCAGGCTGCCGGCGTAGTGGCCGAGGTGCAGCCGGCCGGTCGGCCGGTCCCCGGTGAGCATCCGGGGCGCACCCGGCAGCGGGCCGGGGGCCGGTGTGACGTCATCTCCGGCGACGGCTGGTGCGGTCATGTCGTTCCTCCTCAGGTCGGGAGCCGCCGGGGAGGGCCGCATGCCGGACATGCAAAGCGGGCCGTCCGCCGGACGGCCCGCGTGGCACAGCGTGTCGGTGACCGTCCTAGGACGGCCACCACGCGACGGTGCCGGTGCGCTGCATACCGCCAGAATAGAGGGAGCCGCCCACGGGCGCGAGCACCCGTCAGGCGCACGCTGTTGCGCCCCGCCGAGAAAACGCCGGGCTGGAGGTGTCGATCCGGGCGGCCGGCGCGCGTAGTACCCGTGAACCCGTCCGCCGCCGCTGCGGCCGGACCACCGAGAAGGAGGCCGCGATGAAGTACGCGCTGCTGATCTACGCCGTGCCGGGCGCCAGCGAGAACCCGGGCCCGGCGCCGGAGGGGGTCATCGAGGACTGGCTGGATTACACCGCCGCGATCAAGCAAGCCGGCGTGCTGCTCGGAGCGGAGCAGCTCACCCAGCCGGACACGGCCACCACGGTCCGGCTCGGCGACGGGGAGCGGCTGCTGACCGACGGGCCGTTCGCCGAGACCAAGGAGCACCTGCTCGGCTTCTACCTGCTGGAAGCCGGGAGCCTTGACGTGGCGCTGGACTGGGCGGCCAAGATGCCCATCATGCGCTACGGCACCGTGGAGGTGCGGCCGGTGCGGGAAGGCATGCGTTGGCAGACGGCGATGGGGTAACGGCCGCGGCGCTGGAGCGCGCCTTCCGGGAGGAGTGGACCACCGTGGTGGCCGGGCTGTCCCGGCGGCTCGGCGACCTGCAGGCGGCCGAGGACGCGGCGGCCGAGGCGTTCACCGCCGCGGCCACGGCGTGGCGGCGCGGCGGCGTGCCGCCCAGCCCCGGCGCCTGGCTGGCGCTCACCGCGTGGCGGAAGGCGGTCGACCAGTTGCGCCGGGACCGGCCGGTGGCCCGGCACGGCCTGGACGAGGCCACCCTGGCGGGCCCCGGCGAAGGCGCCGAGGCGGAGCAGGAGGGCGCGATGGGCGAGGACGAGCGCCTCGGGCTGATCTTCGCCTGCTGCCACCCCGCCCTCGCGCTGGAGGTCCGGGTCGCGCTGACCCTGCGTTACGCGGTCGGCCTGACCACGCGGGAGATCTCCGCCGCGTTCCTGCTGCCGGAGCCCACGATCGCCCAGCGCCTGGTGCGGGCCAAGCGGAAGATCCGGGAGGCGGGCATCCGGTTCGAGGTGCCTGGCCCGGGGGCACTGCCGCCCCGGCTGGCCGGCGTCCTGGCCGTGGTCTACCTGGTGTTCAACGAGGGGTACGCGGCGACCCGCAGCGCGGACGCGCTGGTCCGTGCCGACCTGTGCGAGGAGGCCATCTGGCTGGGGCGGCTGCTGCACCGGCTGCTGCCGGCCGACGCGGAGGTCACCGGCCTGCTCGCGCTGATGCTGCTGCACCACTCCCGCGCCGCGGCCCGCCTGGACGGTGACGGGCATCCGGTCACCCTGGCCGAGCAGGACCGGGCCCGCTGGGACCGGCGAATGATCACCGAGGGAGCGGGGCTGCTCGACGCGGCGCTTGCCCGGCGCGCCCCCGGCCCCTACCAGGTGCAGGCCGCGATCGCGGCGCTGCACGCCCAGGCGGCGCGGTTCGAGGACACCGACTGGCCGCAGATCGCGGTGCTCTACGGCGAGCTGGCCCGCCGCGCGCCGTCCCCGGTGATCGAGATCAACCGCGCGGTGGCGGCCGGGATGGCCGACGGGCCCTCGGCCGGGCTGGCGATCCTGGCGCCGGTGCTCGCCGAGGGCACGCTGGCGGGCTACGCGCCGCTGCACGCGGCGCACGCCGACCTGCTCGACCGCGCGGGCGACACGGGGGCCGCCACCGCCGCCTGGGCCCGGGCCATCGAGGCCACGGCCAACGGCCCGCTCCGCGACGAATTGGAGCGCCGCGCCGCCAACCGGCCGGCCGCCGGGACCACGCCGGCGGACGGGACCACGCCGGCGGACGGGACCACGCCGGCGGACGGGACCACGCCGGCGGACGGGACCACGCCGGCCGCCGGGACCACGCCGGCCGCCGGGACCACGCCGGCGGACGGGACCACGCCCGCCGAATTCCCCGGAGAAGGCCCCGGGTAGCTGTCGAATCTGGGCCGGCCGCCGCGTAGGTCAGGTGAGCCGGGCGGTCGCCAGGCACCGCAGGTGCCGCCGCGCGGCCCGGGAGGACTGACATGGGACTCACCTGGCCCGCTGGCCGCTGGCAAGCACGGCGGTCATTCCGGCCCCACTCATCGCGCGGCTGGGCGCTGGTGCTCACCTCCGCCGCGTTCTTCATGGTCGCGCTGGACGCCCTGGTCGTGATCACCGCACTGCCGGCCATCCACCGCGACCTGGGCGGCAGCGTGGCCACCCTGGAGTGGACCGTCAACGCCTACACGCTCACGTTCGCGGCCGGGATCATCACCGCCGCCGCCGCCGGCGACCGGCTCGGCCGCCGCCGCGTCTACGCCGCCGGGCTGCTGCTGTTCACCGCGGCCTCCGCCGCGTGCGCGCTGGCGCCAAGCGCGGGCACCCTGATCGCGGCGCGCGCGGTGCAGGGGGCCGGCGCGGCGATCGTCACCCCGCTGAGCCTGACCATCCTGACCGGGGCCTGGCCCGCCCAGCGCCGCGGCACCATCGTCGGCGTCTGGGGCGGCATCGCCGGGCTGGCGGTCGCCGCCGGGCCGCTGGTCGGCGGTGCCGTGGTGCAGGGCATGAACTGGCACTGGATCTTCTGGGTCAACGTGCCGATCGGGCTGGCCGCGGCGGCCTTGTCGATGACCCGGCTCCCGGAGACGCGCGGGCCCGCCACCAGGCTGGACATCCCCGGCGTGGCGCTGGTGACCATCGGGGCCGTGGGCATCCTCTGGGGCCTGGTCCGTGGTGGCGACGCGGGCTGGGGCACCGGCGAGGTGATCGCGGCCTTCGCCCTCGGCGCGGGCGGGCTGGCCGGGTTCGCCCTTTGGGAGCGGCGTGCGCCCGAGCCGATGCTGCCCGGGCGGCTGCTGCGGATCCGCGCCTTCACCGCCGCCAACGCCACCGGGTTCTTCCAGTCGGCGGCGCTGTTCTCGGCCGCTTTCCTGGCCGCGCAGTACTTCCAGCTCGGCCTGGGCTTCTCCCCGCTGGGCGCGGGCCTGCGGTTCCTGCCCTGGACGGCCACCCCGGCGGTGATCGCGCCGCTGGCGGGCCGGCTGGCCGACCGGCTGGGGCCGCGCCCGCTGATGCTGGTCGGGCTGCTGCTGCAGGCGGCCGGGTTCGCCTGGATCGCGCTGGTGGCGACCGCCACCGTGTCCTACGCCGAGCTGGTCCTGCCGTTCATCATCGCGGGGGTGGGCATCTCGATGGTCGTGCCCGCGACGCCGACCGCGGCGCTGAGCGCGGTGCCGCCCGCGGACATGGGCAGGGCCTCCGGGGTCAACAACACGCTGCAGCGGTTCGGCGGGGTGTTCGGGGTCGCCGTCGTCACCGCGGTCTTCACCGCGGCCGGGCACCTCGGCCCCCCGGACCAGGTGGCGGCCGGGTTCCGCCCGGCGCTTGCGGTCTCCGCTGGCCTGTCCGTGCTCGGCGCGGCCACCGCCCTGGCCGTCGCCCGCCGTCGGCCCCGGCCGGCCGCCCCCCAGCCCGCGGCCGAGCGCCACGCGGCACACCAGCCCGCCGAGCCCCTCCCGCTCACCGGCTGAGCCGCCGCCCGCCAGGCCTGTGCGGGCTGCTGGCCAGAAGATCTTGTAGCCCGGGTGGGTTCCCGGGTACCCGCTCGCGCCGGGCACTAGGGTGAGCCCCGGAGATTCGTAGCTCAATGAACGAGGGGCGGGGGCGGCGATGACCGAGCCGGGCGAGGACGGGACGCTGCCGTGGCGGTTCGATGACCTGCGGGCGCTGTTCATCAACTGCACGCTGAAGCGGTCGCCGGAGCGCAGCCACACGCAAGGGCTCATCGGCCGCAGCGCCGTGATCATGGAGAAACACGGCGTCGCCGTGGACGTGCTCCGCGCGGTGGACCACGACATCGCCACCGGCGTGTGGCCGGACATGACCGAGCACGGCTGGCCCGCCGACGAGTGGCCGCGGATCTACCCGCAGGTGCTCGCCGCCGACATCCTGGTGCTCGCCGGGCCGATCTGGCTCGGCGACAACTCCTCGGTGATGAAGCAGGTCATCGAGCGGCTGTACGCGTGCTCGCACCTGCTCAACGACGCCGGGCAGTACGCCTACTACGGCCGGGTCGCCGGCTGCCTGATCACCGGCAACGAGGACGGCGTCAAGCACTGCGCGATGAACGTCCTGTACAGCCTGCAGCACCTGGGGTACGTGATCCCGCCGCAGGCCGACGCCGGGTGGATCGGCGCCGCCGGGCCGGGGCCCTCCTACCTCGACCCCGGCTCGGGCGGCCCGCAGAACGACTTCACCAACCGCAACACCACGTTCATGACCTGGAACCTGCTGCACCTGGCCCGGATCGTCAAACAGGCCGGCGGCATCCCCGCGCACGGCAACCAGCGCTCCGAGTGGGACGCGGGCTGCCGGTTCGACTTCGACAACCCCGACTACCGCTAGCGCGCGGTGAAGGACTGGGTTGCCTGGCACGCGGCCTACGACGACCCGTCGTCCCCGCTGAGCGCCCGGCTGCGCGTGGTCCGCGCGCACCTGTCGGCCGCGCTGGACGCGGCGCCGCCCGGCCCGGTGCGGCTGCTCAGCCTGTGCGCCGGGCAGGGCCGCGACGTGCTCGGCGTGCTGCCCGCCCACCCGCGCGGGCCGGACGTCTCCGCGGTGCTCGTCGAGTACGACCCGCGCAACGCCGCGCTGGCCCGCGCTGTCGCGGCGCACGGGGCCCGGTGCGGGCCTGCCCCGGGCCGGGGCCAGGCTGATCGCGCCCCGGCGGCGCCGGCGCCGCGGGCCGGGCCATGATGGCAGGCGGGGGCCCGAGCCCGGGGCCGAGCCGGGGCCCCGCTTTGCGCGCGGAGGCGGCGGTTGCCAGGATCGGTCCATGGTGAGCATTGGCGTGGTGGTCCCGGGCGTGGCGGGCGGGGAGCCGGCCGGCCGCGCGGAGCCGCCACGTCCCCCGCGGCCGGCCGCGGCCGACCGCCCGGGGATGCACCCGCGGGAGGAAGCTGACATGGTGACCGCGAACGAGCAGGCGCCGCCCTCGGTCAACGATCTTGACCTGCCCTTCTTTGACTTGGGCGAGCCCGGCCTGGTGGGCGAGGTGTACCACCAGCGGCTCGCCGAGGTGCGGCGCCAGGGCTGGCTGGCCCGGTCGCCGCTGTCGCTGGTGGTGCTCGACCAGGAATCCGGTGAGTTCTTCCTGCGGGCCAGGGACACCGCGTTCCCCGGCCGGGAGATCGCGGACCTGTTCGGCGTGACCGGTGGCCGGCTCCGGGAGCAGATCGACGCGAACATCCTCAACCAGACCGGGGAACGGCACCGCCGGCTCCGCGCGCTGGTCGGCCCGGCGTTCACCCCCCGCGCGGCGGCCCGGTGGCGGCCGGTCATGCGCGAGTTCGCGCAGCGGCTGTGGGCGGGCATGGGAACCGGCGAGTGCGAGTTCGTCGCCGCGTTCGCCAAGCCGTACCCGTCGCTCACCATCGCCGCGGTGCTCGGCGCCCCGCAGCAGGACGCGCCGCGCCTGCACGAGTGGTCCACCTGGGTGCAGCGCCAGTTCGACATCAAGGCGCTCGGCGCCGAGCCGGAGCGGATCGAGCGGGCCACCGAGGAACTGTACGGCTACGTGGAGGGGCTGCTCGAACTGCGCCGCCGCGAGCCGTCGGACGACCTGATCTCGGCGCTGCTCGCCGCCGAGGACGAGGGCACCAGGCTGTCCCACGAGGAGTGCATCAACCTGGTGCTCAACGTCATCGCCGGGGGAGTGGACACCACCCAGGCGCAGCTTTCCCACGCGCTGCGGCTGTTCGCCGGGCATCCGGGCCAGTGGGACCTGCTCGCCCGGGAACCGGAGCGGGTGCCCGCCGCGGTCGATGAGGTGCTCAGGTTCGAGCCGATCACCCCGTTCTCCGCGCGAATCTGCACCAGCCAGATCGAGCACCGCGGCGTGATCTTCCCCGCGGGGAGCATCGTGGCGATCTGCTCGGAGCGGGCCAACCGCGCGCAGGGCGCCGGCGAAACGTTCGACATCACCGCGGACCCCGGCGGCCGTGCGCTGACGTTCGGCGCCGGGCCCCACTTCTGCCTGGGGTCCAACCTGGCCCGCGCCGAACTGGAAGAGGCCCTCGGCTTCCTCGCGCCGCGGATGAAGGCCCTGCGCCTCACGGCGCCCGCGGAACTCGGCGGCGTGGTAGGCATCTATGGGATCGAGTCCCTGCCGCTGGCCTGGTCCCAGGTTTGAGCGCGGGGCGGGACGGAAGAAAGGCGGTCATGCACACGACCACCCTGACCGGGGACGGTCTCGCCGCCCTGGAACCGCTGCCCGGCCGGGCCGCCGGGGCCCGGTAGCGCGACCACCGGTGTCCTGGCTGGAGCGGAACGCGCAGCGGCGCCTGGTGTTCGGGGTGGCGGCCGAGGAGTACGACCTGATCCGGCCCGGCTACCCCGGTCCCCTGGTGGACGCGGTGCTGGCGCACTGCGGCACGGGGGTCACCGCCGTGGAAGCGGGCGCCGGCACGGGAAAGGCGACCCGGTTGTTCGCCGCCCGGGGGCTGCGGATCATCGCGGTGGAGCCGGACCCGGCGATGGCCGGCATCCTGGCCGCGAGCTGTACCGGGTACCCGGGGGTCAGCGTGGTGGTCCGCGGGTTCGAGGGCTACTGGCCCGCCGAGCCGTGCGGCCTGCTGTTCAGCGCGCAGGCGTGGCACTGGATCGACCCGGCGGTGCGCTGGGACCACGCCGCCGCCGTGCTGGCCGCGGGGGGCAGCCTGGCGCTGTTCTGGAACTTCGACCGGATCCTCGACGGGGCGGTCCAGGACGAGGTCACCCGGGCGCACCGGGCGCTCACCCCGCACATCGAGTGGGACACCGACCCGCTGCCCGACGACGGGCTGCTGGATCGCTGGCCCGCCACGGAGATCGCCGGGCTGGCCGCGTTCACCGGGCTGGAGGCCCGGCTGTACCGGTGGGAGCGGGTGCTGTCCCGGCGGCAGTACCTGCAGTACCTGGCCACCCACTCGCCGTACCTGCTGCTGGACGCCGGGATGCGCGACGAGCTGTTCGGCCGGATCGCGTCGGTCCTGCCCGGGCGGGTCCCGCTCGGGCAGGACACGGTCCTGTACCTCGCCCGCCGCGCCCGGGACTGACTCACCGGACGGCCGGCCCCGCAGGGCGGGTTCCGTGCCGGACGGCGGGTGCCGCGCGGCATCGTCCAGGCGAATTGAAACCGCTGGTTATGCCAAACCCGTCAGCAGGTCGGTTTCGGTGATGCCGGGGCCCTGGCCCTCGCGGACGAACCATTCGGTGCCGAATCCGTAGCGGAACGCCTCGTCCGGCATCGCCAGGAAGAACGACTGCTCGCTGATCTGGCTGGCGTGCGCGCGCATCGCGCGCCGCTTGTACTCCAGGTACGGGGTGACGTCCACCGCCGCGGTGATGATCGACTCGGGCATGCCGAACGTTTCGTCGTCGAGTTCCGGGGTCTCGACGCCGGCGTCGGCGGCCTCCGCGGCGAAGGCGTCCCGGCTGCGCAGGATGTGGTCGCGGTTGATCGTGCTCTGGAACACCCGCTGGGTGCCGGCCAGTTCGGCCGCCCGCAGGCCCACCCTGTGCACCTGGATGTGATCGGGGTGGCCGTACCCGCCGTGCTCGTCGTAGCAGGTCAGGACCTCCGCGCGTTCCTCGTCCAGGAGCGCGGCGAGTTTCTTGGCGGCCTCGTCGACCGGTGCGGTCCAGAACGAGCCCCGTGCCTCGTTGGTGGGCGTGCCCATCATGCCGGAGTCGATGTAGCCGAGGAACTCGACCCGCTGCGCGCCGAGGATCTCCGCGGACTTATGCGTCTCCGCGACCCGCCGCTGCCACAGCTCTTCACCCTCGTCGAGGAAGCCCTCGGGGACCTCGCCGTGCTCGCCGCGGGTCGCCACCACAAGCACCACCCGGTGCCCCTCGTCCGCGGCCTTCCGGATAATCCCGCCGCAGGCGATGCACTCGTCGTCCGGATGGGCATGAAATGACACAAGAGTGGCCATGGATGTGACGCTACCTGACCCCTCGGACAGTGACGGCAGGGGCTGACCCCCCGGCGACCAGGAGTAACGGATGCCCGAGCGAGCCGCCGGACGGCAGGTGCGCCCCATGACGCAAGACGCCGGCGGCGGCCGGTCGGCCCGCCGGTGGGGGGCCGCGGTGCGGCCCGGCGGCTGGCGGCCCTGGCACGGCAGGCCCCGCGCCCGTGACGTGCTCTGCCTGCTGACGATCGCGGTGAGCGCGGTCTACGCGGTGGCGACCATCCCGCTGACCCCGGCGCTGATCTCGACGCACCCGGTGCTCCTAGAGCTGCTGACCGGGTCGACGTCGTCGGTCATCTCGGCGGGCGCGTACGCCGACGTGGAAAACAAGCTGCAACTCGCCCTGGTGGTCGTCGCGGCGCTGCCGGGCATCATGCGGTTCGACTGGGTGTACTGGTGGGCGGGCAGGCTGTGGGGGCACCGGATCGTGGAGCGGCTCGGCCAGCGGAGCCCGCGGATGGCCCGGCTGGCCGGTCTGGCGGAGACCCGGGGGAGGCGCTGGGCGGGCCCGCTGGTGGCGGTGGCGGCGTTCTTGCCGGGCGGCGCGTCCGTCGCGGTCTACGCCGCGGCCGGGTGGGCCGGGATGCCGTTGCTCACGTTCGTCCTGTGGGACACGCTGGGCTCCGCGGCCTGGATCTCCGCGGTCGCGTTCGGCGGGTACCTGCTCGGCAGCGACGGCGTCACCCTGGCCCAGCTGGCCTCCCGGTACGCCACGGTGACCATCATCCTGCTGCTCATCATGTTCATCGCGCCGCAGGCCTGGCACTCCTGGCGGGAGTGGCGGGCCGGAAGGGCCGCGCGTGGCGGGCTGCCGGGGCCGCTGCCCGGGCCGGCCGTGCCCGCGCCCGCCGTGACCGGGGGCGCCGGACCCGGGGGCGCCGTGACCGGGGGCGCCGTGACCGGGGGCGCCGGACCCGGGACCAGCGGCCCGGCTCCCGCCGGCGGGGGCGCGGACCCACCGGCATGATCTAGAGTGTTCCGCCGTGGCGGGACAGGGGACTCCGGCGACCGCCGATCGGGCAGCCGGGTTTCGCGGCGGGTCAGGGCGGCTCCGCCGCCGTCAGCGCGCGCCCGCCAGCGCGCGGGCCCGCCTGGTGCGGCTGAGCCGGACGATGAACAGGACGATGGCGCCGGCGATCCCGAGGAAGATGAGCCCGATGCTGAGCAGCACGGTGCCCACGATGCTGCCCGCGATGCTCGAGCCGAACGCGAGATCGCTGCCACCGGCCACCGCGGTGGCGCCGGACGGCTCGACCAGGAACCTGCCGGGGTGCACGACCTGGAAGGTCAGCACGGCGCGGCCCTGGCGGGCGCCGATGGTGTAGGTGACGGACGCCGCGTAGGACCGGAGGCTGCCCACGGCGGCCGGGGGCGCCGCCGGCGCGATGTGCACGAGGAACCGCGGGATCCGGCCCGAGGTTGCCCCGGCACCCTCGTAGTAGACCACGTACCGTCCGCTGTGGCTCAGCGTGACCGTGCCCCCAGCAGGCAGCGGCACGCGCGAGAACGCGTCGACCTTGCTGCTGAGCGACACAAAGCCGAAGACCAGCCAGGCCACCCCGGCGAGGAACAGCGCGACGGCGGCCACGTACCAGACGCGCCCGGGACGCACGCGGGGGCGGCCGGCGCCCATCCCCGCGACGATCGGCGACTGGCCGGAACCGAACTGCTGGCCGCCGTAGGGGCCGCCGGCCTGCGGGGTGCCGCCGGACGGCGGCGCGCCGTCAGGCTGCTGGCCGTCAGGCTGCTGGCCGTCAGGCTGCTGGCCGCCGTCCGATGCATCCGCGCCGCCGCCCGCCGGCTGGCCTGCCCGACCGTCCATGACCGCTCCTTGCCTCGCGCCCCTGCGCTGGCGCCGCGCTCCCCCCTGACGCCGGCGCCGTGCGCGTCACCCTAGGGCCAATGCCCGGCGGGCGGGCGCCAAATCCCGGCAGAATACCTGCGCCACAACGCCGGGCCGGGTCGATGCGCCCTCGCCGCGGGCCGGAACGTGAGTCTAGGCTGCCGGTGGTATGTGGCCTGGGTTGGCCGGCGCGTCCGCCATGGCACGCGCGGTGTTGGCCTGGGCGTCTTTTCTCCGGCGCCGGGGGTTAGCGGGCCCGCCCTAGGGTCACCGGCAGGGTCGCTCGCCTGGCGGCTGGACGGGTGACTGGATGAGGAGGAATTCATGCCACAGCACAAGGGCAGGCGATGGGTTTCCGGGCGGGCCATCGCCGTTGGCGGGTGCGCCACGCTCCTGGGCGGCTTCGCCCTGGCGGGGCAGGCCGAACCGGGGCTGGCCGCGACCACCGCGGGCACGGCTCCCGTGGCCTTCCACGCGACCACGGACAGCACCTGCCAGCTCGGCAACGGGGTCCAGCACGTCGTCCAGATCACCTTCGACAACGTGCACTTTTTCCGGGACAACCCGAACGTGCCATCCGACTTGCAGCTGCTGCCCAACCTGCTCAACTTCATTCAGAGCAACGGCACAATGCTGTCGAACAACCACACGCCGCTCATCGCGCACACCGCCGATGACATCCTGACGACGCTGACCGGCCTGTACGGGGACCGGCAGGGCATGCCGATCTCCAACGACTACCAGGCGTACAACCCGAACGGGACCACCGATCCGGCGGGCTCGTTCGCGTACTGGACCGACCCGGTCTTCGACACCTCCAGCCACCCGAGCCCCGGGCACGACACCAACCCGTCGATGGTCTACTCGCCGACCCCGCCGGCCACCACGTCGCCGCCCCCGCCGCCGAACACGATCACCCCTGCTCCCTGGGTGCCTTACACGCGCGCCGGCTGCAACGTGGGCAATGTCGCCACCGCGAACGTGGAGCTGGAAAACACCGCGGTGGACATCCCCAAGGTCTTCGGGCCCGACTCGCCCGAGGCCATGCAGCTCGCCGCCGACAAGAACCCGTTCAAGGACGCGGAGACCGCCGACTACGTCGGCGTCTCGGTGCACTGCGCACAGGGCAGCTCTTTCTGCGCGGACGCCCAGGGGGTCAAGTTCGGCCAGACCACGCCCAGCCCCACCGCCGTGCCCGACGTGCTGCGTGGCGAGCCCGGCGGGTACACCGGCTTCCAGGCGCTGTTCGGGCACCGGTACGTCGCTCCCCAGCTCGGCGCGGGCACGCCCAACCTGACCCACAACGGTTTCGGGGTCACCAACGCCGCCGGGAACCTGGTGGACCTGAACGGCAACGAGATCGACGGCGCATTTCTCACCAACCACCCCGGCTTCCCCGGCTTCGGCGGCATCACCGCCTCGCAGACGCTGGCCTACATGGCCGACATGCTGGAAAGTGGCGTCCCCGTGGTCGGCGGCTACATCTCCGACCTGCACGGCAACCACTTCATCCCAGGGCTGTCCGCGTGCTCCAGCGCGCCAGAGGCGCTGGGCAGCGGCTCCGCGTGCTATATCCAGCAGGCGCAGTACTACAACCAGGCGTTCGGGACCTTCTTCCAGCGCCTGGCGGCGGACGGGATCACGCCGCAGAATACGCTGTTCGTGTTCAGCTCCGACGAGGGCGACCACGTGGCCGAGGCCAACATCGGCCGGGCCATCCAGCCGGCCCCGGCGAACTGCGACGGCGCAAAGGTTACCGGCAACACCATCACCCCGGACGTCCTGTGCACCTACCCAACGGGGACATTCGGCGAGCTGAGCGCTGACCTCACCGGCCTGCTGACCACCGAAACCCACAACACGACCCGGTTCAGCCTTGAGCAGGACAGCGCTCCGGAGTTCTACGTGACGGGCCAGCCGGCACCGGACACGACGAAGGTCCGGTCGCTGGAACACGCCGTGGCATCGCTCACGGGGAGCAACGTCTACACCGGGGGCACGGTGCCGCTCACAAACTACCTCGCGGACCCGGCCGAGGAAGCCATCCTGCACATGGTGAACGCGGACCCGGCCAGGACGCCGACGTTCGCCATGTTCGGCAGGCCCGACTACTTCTTCCTGCCAGGATCGCCGAGCTGCACTTCCTCGTGCATCAGCCAGACCACGAGCTTCGCCTACGAGCACGGTGACTACGCCGCCGAGATCAACACGAACTGGCTCGGCATGGTCGGCCCGGGCGTCAAGAACCTCGGCCTCGACGGCACCGCCGCCGACGCCGGGCCAAGCTCGGCGGGCGCGGACAGCGGCCAGGTCACCGTACCGGGCAGCGGCACCACCGGCACCTGGGTCGACGAGACCGACATCCGGCCCACCATCATGTACCTCACCGGGCTGAAGGACGACTACGAGCACGACGGCCGGGTGATCACCCAGATCCTTACCAGCCCGAACGCCGCGCTGTCCGGGCCGGGCGTCGCGGCCCTGGGTGACTGCTACAAGCAGCTCAACTCCAGTGTCGGCGAGTTCGGCACCGCCACGCTGCAGTTCGCAACCAAGGGGATCGAGAGCAGGAGCCCGGGTGACGAGCAGTACCTCGCCACCGACAACGAGCTGCGGAAGCTTGACATCGCCCGGGACCAGCTGGCCGGCGCGATCAAGCAGGATCTCGAGAACGCCGCGTTCCAGAACACCAGCGTGACCCACGTCAGCGACCTGACCACCGCCTGCGAGGGCCTGGTCAGCGCCGCGCAGCAACTCGCCCAGGGGCACTGATCCCGCGCCCTGGCTGTGCCCGGCCTGGGCCGGGCACAGCCAGGGCATTCCCGGCGATTGCGGGTCCGGCGGGCCTAGCCGAGGGCACGAATGTAAGCCAATGTTGTGTGTGGCACGGGCAACGGGCCGGCCGGGTCCGGCGGCGCAGTGTTGGCCTGGCCGTCTTGCCGCCGCCGCCGGGGTTGGCGCGGCCGCCCTAGGTCACCGGCAGGGTCGCCCACCCAGCGCTGGGCGGGCGATGGGATGAGGAGGAGTTATGCCACAGCACAAGGGCAGGCGGTGGATTTCCGGGAGGGCGGTCGCGATGGGCGGGTGCGCGTCCCTCCTCGGCGGCTTCGTCCTGGCCGGGCCGGCCGCTTCCGGGCTGGCCACGACGACGGCGGGCGCGGCGGCCGGGGGCGCGGCCCACGGGACCAGCTTGGTCGTCGGCCCAGGGTCCGGCAGCACCTGCCAGCTTGGCAACGGGATCAAGCACGTCATCCAGCTCACGTTCGACAACGTGCACTTCTTCCGGGACAACCCGAACGTGCCATCCGACCTGGAGCTGATGCCGAACCTGCTGAACTTCATCGAGAACCGTGGCACCCTCCTGTCGAACAACCACACGCCGCTCATCGCGCACACCGCCGACGACATCCTGACCACCCTGACCGGACTGTACGGTGACCGGCAGGGGATGCCGGTCAGCAACGGCTACCGCTTCTTCAACCCCAACGGCACCACCGATCCGGCGGGTTCCTTCGCCTACTGGACGGACCCGGTCTTCGATACGGCGACCGCGCCGGCTCCCGGGACCGACACGAACCCGTCCATGGTCTACTCAGCCACCCCCCCGGCCACCACAACGCCGGCCCCGGCACCGAACACGATCACCCCGGCTCCCTGGGTGCCCTACACCCGCGCGGGCTGTGACGCCGGTTACGTCGGGACCGCGAACGTGGAGCTGGAGAACACCGCGGTGGACATTCCGAAGGTGTTCGGGCCCGGCTCGCCCGAGGCGCAGCAGCTTGCCGCCGACCCGGACCACTTCAAGGACGCGGAGACGGCGGACTACGTCGGTGTCGCGGTGCACTGCGCGCAGGGCAGCGCGTTCTGCGCAGATGCCACGGGGATCAAGTTCGGCCAGACCAGCCCTACCCCCACCGCCTCTCCCGACCTGCTGCCCGACGAGCCCGGTGGCTACACCGGCTTCCAGGGGCTGTTCGGGCACCGGTACGTCGCCCCGCAGCTCGGGGCGGGCACCCCGAACCTGATGCACCACGGGTACCGGGTCACCAACGCCGCCGGAAACCTCGTGGACCTGAACGGCCACGAGATCGACGGCGCGTTCCTCACCGGCCACCCGGGCTTCCCCGGCTTCAGCAACATCAACGCCGCCCAGACGCTTGCCTACCTCGCCGACATGCAGGAAGCAGGCGTCCCCATCACCGGCGGCTACATTTCCGACATCCACGGGAACGAGCACATACCAGCCCTGTCGGGCCCCGGCGGCCCGTGCAACGGCGCGCCCGCCGCGCTCGGCCCCGGCAGCGCCTGCTACGTCGCCCAGGCGCAGTTCTACAACCAGGCGTTCGGTACCTTCTTCAAGCGCCTGGCCGCGGACGGGATCACCCAGGCCAACACGTTGTTCATCGTCAGCTCGGACGAGGGCGACCATGTGGCGGGAGCCAACGTGGGCCGGGCGATCCAGCCCACGCCGGCCACCTGCGACGGCGCGACCGTCCAAGGCAACATGGTGACCCCGGATGTCCTCTGCACCTACCCCTCGGGGACGTTCGGCGAGCTGGCCGGCAACCTGACCGGCCTGTTGGCCACGGAGAAGAGCGACACCACCCCGTTCACGCTGGAAAACGACTCGGCGCCGGAGTTCTACGTCACCGGGAACCCGGGGCCGGATACGGCCTCGGTCCGGCAACTGGAACGGGACACCGGCGGTCTGACGGCGGCGAACCCGTACGCGGGCACGACCCAGCCGATCACCAACTACCTGGCCGACCCAACCGAAGAGGCGATCCTGCACATGGTGAACGCCGACCCGGCCAGGACGCCGACGTTCGCGATGTTCGCCAGGCCGGACTACTTCCTGACCAGCGGGTCGGCGGCCTGCAGCCCATGTGTCACCCAGAACACGGGATTCGCCTACGACCACGGTGACTACGCGGCGGAGATCGACACCAACTGGCTCGGCATGGTCGGCCCGGGAGTGGCCAACCTCGGCGTGGACGGCACTGCAGCCAACGCGGGCCCGAACTCGGCGGGGCCGGACAGCGGCCAGATCACGGTCCCTGGCAGCGGCACCACGGGAACGTGGGTCGACGAGACCGACATCCGGCCAACGATCATGTACCTCACCGGGCTGAAGGATGACTACGAGCACGACGGCCGGGTGATCACCCAGATCCTTACCAGCCCGAACGCCGCGCTATCCGGGCCGGGCGTCGCGGCCCTGGGTGACTGCTACAAGCAGCTCAACTCCAGTGTCGGCGAGTTCGGCACGGCCACGCTTCAGGCCGCAACCACGGCGATCGAGAGCAACAGCCCCGGCGACAGCCAGTACCTGGCGGCCGACCAGGCGCTCGCCAGTCTCGACGTCGCCAGGGATCAGCTGGCGGGCCAGATCAAGAACGATCTCGAGGCCGCGGCCTTCCAGAATGCCCCGGTCACGGATGGCGCCAGCCTGACCGCATCCTGCAACGCCCTCATCGGCTCCGCGGAACAGCTCGCGGCGCCCTGACCCGCCGCCCTGGCTGTGCCTGGGCCGGCATAGCCAGGGCATTCCCGGGAATCCGGGCGGCCAAATCGGGCGCGGTGCGCGGGCCGCCGTGCGCAACTGCGGCCAGCCTGGAAGACTGGGGCCGGCGACTGCGGTGAGGGAAGGGAGGCTTGCAATGGCGGAAGCGAACGGTGAAGTCGCGCTGCGTGATCCGGACCAGCTCGTCAAGGAGATCGAGCGCACCAGGGAGAACCTCGCACGCACCATCGACACGCTCACCGAGCGGGTCAGCCCGGCCAACCTCGCCAAGCGCGCCCTGTCACAGGTGCGCGACCAGGTGTCGCGGCCCGAGGTTCAAGTCGGCGCGGCGGCCGTGGCCGTGGTCACGGTGGCCCTGCTGGTGTGGCGGCGCCGCCGGGGTTAGCGCTTACCCGGCCTCTTTGGTCAGGTCGGCGTACTCGTCGGCGGTCAGCAGGCCGGCTTCCTCGCCGGGATCGTCGAGCTGGATCCGCATCAGCCAGCCCGCCCCGTACGGGTCCGAGTTGATCAGCGCCGGGTCGTCCTCGAGGTCCGCGTTCACCTCGCTCACCTCGCCGTCGACGGGGGAGTAGATGTCGCTCACCGACTTCGTCGACTCGACCTCGCCGCACGGCTCGCCGGCCGTCACCCTCGTGCCGGGCGCCGGAACGGAAACGTAGACGACGTCACCGAGGGCCTGCTGGGCATAGTCGGTGATGCCCACCGACGCGACGGTGCCGTTGATCGCGATCCATTCGTGCTCGGCGGTGTAGCGCAGTTCGTCGGGGATGCTCATGGTCGCCTTCTCCTGGGTCGTTGGTGCCGGGCGGGCCAGCGGGACGCTGCTCAGCGTGGTCGGCGGTAGAACGGCAGGTCGGTGACCCGGGCCGGTTCCGGCTTGCCGCGGACGTCCACCGCGAGCCGGCCCTCGGTGTCGTCCCGGGCGCGCCCGGCGGCCTCCGGATCCAGGTACGCCATGGCGATGGGCACGCCCAGCGTCGGCGAGGGCGCGCCGCTGGTGACCGCTCCGCAGGATACGCCGTCCCAGGTCACGGGGTAGCCGTGCCGGGGAACCCGGCGGGACTGCGCGATCAGCCCGGCCAGCACCTGCCGAGGCGGGGCCTGCGCCCGCTCCGCCAGCGCGGCCCGCCCCACGAAGTCACCAGGCTTGTCGAACACGACCACCCGTCCCAGGCCCGCGTCGAACGGTGTCAGCTGAGCGCTCAGCTCGTTGCCGTACAGCGGCATGCCGGCCTCCAGCCGGAGCGTATCGCGGGCGGCCAGCCCGGCCGGCACGAGGCCGTCGCCGGCGCCCGCCCTGGCCAGGGCCGCCCACAGGGCCCCGGCCCCGTCCGCCGCGGTGAACAGCTCGAACCCGTCCTCCCCGGTGTAACCGGTGCGGGCCAGCAGCACGGGCTGCCCGGCGACCGTGCACCGGTCCCCGGCGTAGTACTTGACCCCGTCCAGGCCGATATCCGCCAGCGGCGCCAGGATCCGTGCGGCGCGGGGCCCCTGGATGGCGATCAGCGCGTAGTCGGTGGTCTGGTCACGTACCTCGGCGTCGTGCCCCGCGGCCCGGTCGCGAAGGGCGGCGTACACCGTGGCGGTGTTGGCCGCGTTCGCGACGACGAGGTATTCGGCGTCGGCCAGCCGGTACACGATGAGGTCATCGAGGATGCCGCCGTCCGGCGCGCAGATCATCGTGTACCTGGCCCGGCCCGGCGCCACCGCGGACAGGCGCCCGACCAGCGCGTAGTCGAGCGCGGCGGCGGCCCCGGGCCCGGTCACGGCGATCTCCCCCATGTGGGACAGGTCGAACAGCCCGGCGGCGTTGCGGACGGCTTGGTGCTCGGAGATCTCGCCGGCGTACCTGAGCGGCATCAGCCAGCCGGCGAACTCCGTCATGGTCGCGCCCAGGCCCTCGTGGACGGCGCGCAGCGGCGTCGCGCGCGGCGCAGCCGGATCTGAGCTGCTCATCCGTTGCCTCCATGCCAGGGCCCGGGCCGGTGCCGTCGCGGCGCCGGCGCAAGCCCGCCCAGCCTACCGAGCGGGGCGCGGTGCCCCGCCGGCGCTGGCCGTTTTGTCATGCCAAACGGCTCCGCCTCCGCCTGGCTCGTGCCGGTTTGGTGAGCCAAAGCCGGCGATATCACCAGTTCCGGTACCAGGAGGGGCCTTTCAGCCGTGGCGGACGCGGGTGTTATTGTCACGGCATTGGGCCAGGTGGCGGCCCATCGAACCCCTCTTGGCTCCGTCGCATGCCCGCGAGGGAGCACGCGGGGCGGAGCCTTCCGCCGCTAGGGAGAGGGAGCGTCGATGCGTGGTGTCACCGTCCCATCGGTAGTCAGGCTGGCCGCCGTCGCCGCGGTGAGCCTCATCCTCGTCGGGGCCGCCGCCGCCACCGGGGCCAGCGACGCGCCGGCGCCGCCGGTGGCCAGGGTCCACCTCGCCTCGCTGGCACCACACGGGGCCGCCGGGCCGATGACGTTCCAGCAGATCTCCACCGCGGCGGAGACGTGCGCCGGCTACGCCGCCGCGGCCGGGTGGGCGAACAACGGCAACTACGGCGGGAACCTGGTCACCGCGACCGCGGTTTGCGTCGCCGAGTCCGGCGGGAACGCCACCATCTACTACTGCGACGGAAACGGGACGGTGGGCACCTACCCGCCGGTGACGTGCCCCGGCGGCTCCTACGACCGCGGCCTGTGGCAGGTGAACAGCAAGGCGTGGCCCAAGGTCACCGACGCGTGCGCGTTCCAGCCGACCTGCAACGCCAACGCCGCCTACGCCATCAGCGCGGAGGGCGCGACGTTCTCGCCCTGGGCGGTATACGACGGCACCGGCTACACCCGCTACCTCGGGGCCGCCCAGACCGCGGTGAACGGCCTCACCAGCGGGGCCCTGGTCAGCGCGGCGTTCGGCGTGTGCGCTACCCGTTCGGGCACCGCGGACGGCGCGGCCGTGGTGGTCGGCGGCTGCGGGCGCAGCCTCCCGTCCCAGCAATGGGCCATCACCGGGGACACCCTGCGCGGCGGCACGCTCTGCCTGACCGCGGGCTCCGGCCAGCCTGCCGTGACGGCCAGCACCTGCACGGGGAACGACAGCCAGTCCTGGGCGGCGCAGGGCTCCGGGCAGCTGAAGAACGCGCAGACCGGGCTCTGCCTGCGCGACCTGAACGCGAATCACGCCGCCGGGACGCCGCTGGCCCTGGCGACGTGCGGGCACTCCCGTGGCAAGACCTGGTGGCTGCCTTAGCGCATGCCGGGAGGCCCGCGGGCTAGGGTCGAAGCTGTGACACTGCTGAGCGAGCAAGAGATCACCACCGCGCTGGGCACCCTGCGCGGCTGGGCCAGGTCCGGTGACAGCATCACCTCCACCGTGGAACTCACCGACTTCCGGGAGGCGATGCTGTTCACCGGCGCCGTGGCCTACCTGGCGGAGAAGGCCAACCATCACCCGGACATCCTGATCCAGTGGAACCGGGTGACGCTGACCCTGTCGACGCATTCGGAGGGCGGGCTGACCGCGGCCGACATGGCCCTGGCCGGGCGGATCAGCGAGCTGCGCTGACGCGGTCCGCGGGATCTTCGTCTGGGGCGGCGCCACGCCCCCGAGTGGCGCCGCCCGCGAGACGAAGATCCCTGGCGTGCCATGGCTGTGCCGCCTTTTGGTACCGATGACCGGCGAGGGGTTTGCTGCCGGGGGGCGGGCAATGACACGCGGGCTGTTGGCCGCAGCTCTAGTTATATACACACTGCGCTTGATCAGTTACACGTCGTTATAAGATTGAGTCCGGCCGGTTGGTTTGAGTGACACGCCTGCCGGATGGCCGTGCTGCCGGTTTCAGGCGCCGAACTCGCAGCGGACGTGCTTGATGCCGTTGATGAAGCTGGACAGCAGCCGGTCCGGGGGGCCGGCGGCGCGGATGCCGGGCACCCTGGTCAGCAGTTCGCGCAGCATCACCGCGATCTCCCTCCGGGCCAGGTGGGCACCCAGGCAGAAGTGCGGCCCGGGGGCGCCGAACCCGACGTGCGGGTTGGGGGAGCGGGTGATGTCGAACCGGGCGGGGTCGGTGAACACGGACTCGTCCCGGTTGGCTGACCAGTAGAACAGCACGGCCTTGTCGCCCTCGCGGTAGTCGTGCCCGTTCATCTGGTAGTCCCGGGTCACCGTGCGGCGCATGAACATCACCGGCGAGGCGTAACGCACGATCTCCTCGACCGCGCCCTCGAGGCGGCCGTTCACGTCGGCAAGCAGCAGTTCCCGCTGCTCGGGGAACTCGGTGAACAGCACAAGGGCGTGCGACAACGCGGTCCTGGTGGTCTCGTTGCCCGCCACCACCAGCAGGATGAAGAACGAGGCCAGTTCGGCCGTGGTGAGCCGCTCGCCGTCGATGTTCGCCGTCACCAGGGCCGACACGAGGTCGTCGCCGGGGTTCTCGGCGCGCTCCTGGCCGAGCCCGGTCACCAGGCCGGCGAGTTCCGCGCCCGCGGCGAGGATCTGGCCCACCGCCTCGTCCATGTCCTCGCTGATCAGGTCGGGGTCCATGCCGGACAGGATGACGTTGGTGTTCCGCAGCACCATCGCGTAGCTGTCGTCCGGTATGCCCATCAGCCGGCAGATGATGGTCAGCGGCAGCCGGGCCGCCACGTGCTCCACGAAGTCGCAGGGCCCGGTGGCCAGCAGGTCATCGACGATCCCGGCGGCGATCCCGGCGACGTCGTCGGCGAACCGCTGGACCATCCGGGGCGTGAACGCGCGCGACACGATGCGGCGCAGCCGGGCGTGCCTCGGGTCATCCATGTTGATCATCGACCCGAAGTACTCGTTGAACTCGACCGGCAGGTCCGGGATCGAGGTGGCGCCCTTGGCCGAGGAGAACACCTCGGGGGTCCTGCTTGCCGCCACCACGTCCGCGTGCCGGACCAGCGCGTAGTACCCGGGGCCGGTCTCGAAGATGAACTCGGGCTCGGCGTAGAACGGCGGGTGCGGCAGGGACCGCAGCATCGCGAAGGCGGCCTGCCGGTCGGCCATCGGCCAGCCCCAGAACTCGGTGTCCGACAGGTCGATGTGCCCGACCGCGAGCGGGGGATGGTGAGCCGTCACGCCGCAGGCCTTCCGCCGGGGAGCATCGCCCGCGCGGGCGATGTCCTGAAGTGTCGCGCCCAGCCTCCATCGTCGCATTGCCCGCCCGCGCGGGGAACCGCCCGGGATGTGACATCCTTGCCCCCGTGACCACACCCGCGTACGCGCGCTACGACGTCCCCGGCTACATCGGGGCGCTGCGCGGCGAGGGCGAGCTTCTCGCCGCCGCCGCGGAACGGGCCGGGATGGCCGCCGTGGTGCCGTCCTGCCCCGGCTGGGCCGTGCGGGACCTGCTCAAGCACACCGGCTACGTGCACCGGTGGGCGGTGGGTTTCGTCGCGGGCGGCCTCGCCCGCCCGGTGGGCGGCGCGTCCGAGGAAGAGATCCTCAGCCAGGGGCCGGGCGACGCCGAACTGCCCGGCTGGTTCCGCGAGGGCCATGCCGCGCTGGCCCGCGCGCTGTCCGAAGCGCCGGCGGACCTGGACTGCTGGGCGTTCCTGCCCGCGCCGTCCCCGCTGGCCTTCTGGGCCCGGCGCCAGGCACACGAGACCGCGATCCACCGGGCCGACGCGGACAAGGCCGTGGCCAGGCTGGCCGCCGCCTCCCCCCGGTCGCCCGCCGACGCCGGGACGGTGTTCGAGCCATCCTTCGCGGCCGACGGCGTCGACGAGCTGATCATGGGCTTCCTCGCCAGGAACATCAGGCGCGGAAGCTGGCCCGGCCTGGACGGCAGCCTCGCGATCCACGCGGTGGACGGCCCGGCGGGCGGCGCGGACTGGCTGGTCGCGGGCGGCGCCGCCGGGCCCGCCGTCTCACGGGGCACCGGCCCGGCCGACTGCGACGTCACCGGCCCCGCGGGCGACCTCTACCTGACCCTGTGGAACCGCCGCCCGCCGGGCGGGCTGCAGGTGACGGGCGACCCGGGCGTCCTGGCCGCATTCGGCCGCGCGCTGCGGGTCACCTGGTAACGCCCGGGCCCCGGGGCGCTCAGCGCCCGCCCGCCGCGAGCGGCTCCCCCCGCCCGGCCGGGCCCGGGCCGGTCCGGCCCGGGCGGGCCAGCAGGCTTGCCAGCGCCACGGCGACGGGGGTGGCCACGCCGCTGAGCTGGGTGACGGCGCTGGCCACCGCCATGTCAGCGGCCCGGACCACGATCCAGCCCGCGTCGCTGGCGTCCTCGACCCGCAGCGGCGCACCCGGCACCCGCCCGAGCGCGGTCAGCACGGACGCGATCGTGGCCAGCCGCGCGTCCAGCGCGGCCGCCGGTTCGCGCAGCCGGGCCGCGAGCTGGGCGCGCGCCGCGATAAGGGGCTCGTCCGGCAGGGCGGTGTCCCCGTCCAGCCCGCCGACCGCCTGCCACCGGCACGCGACCGGGCGGCTGGCACGCACGGTGAGCTCAAAGCCGGCCAGCGGCCCGGTGCCCTCGGCCCGGTCCGACCACGGCTGGTCCTCCCCGGCGATCCCCGAGCCGGCGCCGGGAGGGCCGGCTTCCCGGCCCGGCGGCGGCGTCCCGCAGCTGATCATCGCCCGGAGCTCGGGGTCCAGCCCGAGCTCCGCCGCGCGGGCCTCCAGGGAGATGGCGAGCAGCGCCGGGTGCCACGGCCCGGGCGGGGCCAGCGCGCCCACGTCCCGCAGCCGCACCCCCTGCCAGGTCACCACGGGCTGCCCGGTGGCGTCCGTGGCGACCACGTCCCAGACCCAGCCGTGGTCACCGGCCGCGGTCTGCCTGCGGGCCGCCTGGACCCGCAGCGCGCCGCGCACCTCGCGCCCGCTGAACGTCGCCGACTCACAGCCGGTGGCCAGCACGCGCCGGTGCGGCAGGCACGTCTGGAGCATGTGCAGGGTCGCGTCGTTGAGCCCCGGGCTGCCCAGCACCAGGGGCGCGTCCGGCGGCCCCGGCACCGCGCCGAACCAGGGCAGGTCATCACCGCCGCGCACCAGCGCGCGGCAGGCGCGCGAACTGGCCTCCGGCAGGAACGCCACCCGGCGGAACCGCCCGGCCTGGAAGAACAGCTGCCCGTACAGGTCGGTACCGTCCACCATGGCGCCGGGTGCCACGCCGCCCGTGCCCCGCCCGGGCCCCGCGGCCCAGCCCGCCGGCGGCGGCGCCGCCCCCGGCCGTCCCGCCGCGGCGAACACGGCGCGGGCGTGGTCCAGCCGGAACCCCGTTTCCGCGCAGCGCAGCGCCGCCTCCACGGTGTCGCCGACGCGGAGCGCGCAGACCCGGATCACGGCTTCCTCGTGCCCGGCCCGGCCGAGCAGCAGCACCGGCGCGGCGAGCCGCACGCCGGTCACGTGCCGCAGTTCACGCCCGGCCAGTGCCGACGCCGTCTGGGCCATCGCCTCCAGGACCATCGCCGCGGGCAGCATCGGCAGGTCGTCGATGCGGTAGTCGGCCAGATACGGATCGGCCGCGATGGACAGCCGGGCATCGGCGATCAGTTCCACGCCCGGGTAGTGCACCCGCACCGTCTCACCGAACCGGCCCCGCGTCGCGGTTCCGGCCAGCCTGGGGGCCAGCGCCGCCGGGGCGGGGACGCCGAGCCGTCCGTGCACCGCGGCCCTGGCCGGCATGTCGGCCGTGGTGAGCAGCGACAGCAGGCACCGGGAACCGTCCTCGACCGGGATCGGCGCGGCCTGCCCGGGCTGCGGGGCGGTGTGCTCGGGCTGGGGCGTGCTCTGCCCGGGCTGCGGGGCGGTGTGCTCGGGCCGGGGTGTGTCCTGCCCGGGCCGGGGTGTGTCCTGCCCGGGCCGGGGTGCGACCTGCCCGGGCCGGGGTGCGGCCGCCCGGCGGCCGGCGTCGTCCGGCTCCGCCCAGGGCGCCCAGTCCACGTGCAGCACCCGGCACCGCGGCCACCCCTCGGCCAGCCGCGCGGCCTGTTCCGCGAGCAGCCCGCTGGCCAGCGCATCGCAGGCACCACCGGCCCGCCCGTAACGCGCGGCGACCGAGCCGAACGTCACCAGCAACCGCACCCGCTCCATCGCGACCGCCCTGATCACGTGGGCGAACCGGCCACGCTGGCCGGCGAGGAAGCTCCGCAGCGTCGGCTCCGACAGCCGGGCGCAGCGCTCGACCGGCCCGGACGCCGCCACGTGCACCACCGCGGTGGCGGGCCCGAGCCCTCGCTCCAGGCTGCGCACCGCCGCGGCGACCTGGCCGGGGTCGGTGAGGTCGGCCTTCTTCCTGCTCACCCGGATGCCCGCCGACCGCAGGCTGGTGAGCAACGTGGCGACGCGCGGGTCCTCCGGCCCGGGCGGCGCGATCACCGCCAGCGCGGCGCCGCGGCTGGCCAGCGAGGTCGCGCAGGCCAGATCGCCGGCCCGGGTGATTCCGCTGAGCAGCACCACGTCGGCCGGCCCCAGCGGGAAGGTCCCATCCTCCGCGGGCTCGGTGGCGACCATGACGGGCTCGGTGGCCGCGCCCGCCCCGTCCAGGATCACCTCACGGAACCGGCCCGGTGTGACCGCCGCGAACCGCCGGGCGGCCTCCAGGGCCCCTCTGCCCGGCCGGGCACGGATCAGCGTGACGCCCAAGCCCGGATGTTCGGCGTGCAGGCTGGCGCACAGGCCGGTCAGCCCCGGCCCGGGCGCGATCACGACGAGGCGGCCCGTGCGGATCGCATCCTTGGCCGCGCCGAGCAGGGCGGCGCAGGTGGCAGGCTCCCCAGGGTCGCCGACCACGGCAAGCACGGTGTCCGAGCCGGCGTCGTGGGCGAAGACACGCCCTTCGTTTTTGCCATACGCGTCTGCCCCGCCGGCCCGGACCTGCCAGGTGGCCGTGGCTCCGGGGGACTCGGGAGCGACCGCCTCCCGCTCCTCGGTGAAGCACCGTACCCAGGGCGCGATGCCCGGCGGGTCCGCGTCCGCGTCCGTGGCGGGCCCAGGACCCGGACCGGGGCCGGCCGGCCTGGGCCCGCTCGCGGCCGGGTGCCCGGCCGGTGCCTGGATGCCGGCCGTTTCTCGTGCGGCCGTTTCTGGTGCGGCCGTTTCTCGTGCCGGAATCTCCCGGTCAGGAGTCTCTTGGGCGGGAGCCTCTTGGTCAGGAGTCTCTTGGGCGGGAGCCTCTTGGTCAGGAGTCTCCCGGGCCGCCTCCTGCCTGGCAGGCTTCGTCCCGGGCGGTCTTTCGCCGGCGGTGGGCTCACCGCCGGGGGCGCCCGTGGGGAAACTTGGGCCTGCGTTACCCATGGCTGAGTTCCCCGCGCCCGCGTTGCTTGCGCCCGCATCCCCCTCACCCGCGATGCCCTCACCCGCAATGCCCGCGCCCACGCTCCCCGCGCGTGCATCCCCCGCGCCCGTGTTGCCCGGGCCGCTCTTGGCCGCCCTGCCCTTGTCCGCCGCCGGGCTGCCCGTGCCGGGGCTGCCCGTGCCGGGGCTGCCCGTGCCGGGGCTGCCCGTGCCAGGCGTGCTGCGCCGGGCCGCTGGCCCTGAGGCGTCGTTGCTTCCCTGGCCGGCGGGCTCGCCGGTGAGCCCGGCCGCCTCACCGGCCGCCGTGCTCCGCGCGGTACCGTGCCCGGCTGCCGCTGGGCTCGGCGTGGAGCGAGATGCGCTCACTGGGTCGGTCGCCTCCCGATCGGCCCCTGAACCCGGTTGCCGTTCGTGGCCCCGGGCCGGGGCACCACGTCCGGCGGCGGCGAGCGGGCTGTCGCCGACGGCACTCCCGCCCGCCGCCACGCTCAGATCCTTGCCCGGAGCCTCGCCCTCGTGCCCGGACCGCATACCGTGCGCGGCTGGCCCCCCACCAGTCCCGGTGGCGTGCCGACCGCCCGAGGCGGGCGACTCGCCCGGCGGCTGCGAGCTGGCCATACTTACCCGGTCGGCCGTGTCCGCTGAGCTGCCCGCCGTCTGCCCGCCGTGCGTGGTCACCGGGCCGCCGGTCGTTTGCCCGCCGTGCGTGGTTACCGGGCCGCCGGTGGTTTGCCCGCCGTGCGTGGTTACCGGGCCGCCGGTGGTTTGCCCGCCGTGCTTGGTTACCGGGCCGCCGGTGGTTTGCCCGCCGTGCGTGGTTACCGGGCCGCCGGTGGTTTGCCCGCCGTGCGTGGTCACCGGGTCGTCCGTGGCCGGCCGGGTGTCCGTGGCCGAAGGGCTGCCCACGGCAGGCGAGCCGTCGATGGCGGGCCGGCTGCTCGCGGACTGCGGCCCACCCCTGGCTGGCCCACGGTCTGTCGCCGGGGCTCCTTCATCGGCACGCCTCGTGGCACCGGCCTTGCCTGGGGCGCCGCTCTCGCGCCCGGCGAAGCCCGTGCCACCGGCCGAGGCTGTGCCGTCCGCAGGACGTTCGCCCCGGGCCCGGTCCGCGGCATCTGCCTGGCCCGTGCCCGTGGCCGGGGTGCCCCTGGCTGCGGTTGTGCCTCCTGCCGTGCGCGTCCCTTCGGCCGGCCCCGCTGCGCGCCCGCCGGCCGGCGGGGAGAGCCCTTCCGTGCCGGGGCCGGTTGCTGCGGAGTCGTTGTCGGTAAAACCGCCGTCGGTGACCCGGCTTGTTCGCCAGGCCGTGTCGCCGTCCGTGATCAGCCTCCCGGCTCCGGCCGGATCCCCGTCCGGGGCAGGTGCCCCGCAGGGACTCGGAATGAAGATGCGCTCCCGCCAGATGTCGATCGGCCGGGCCAGCCGCGCCGCGAAGAGCGGGGCCAGCGTGGCCACCGCACCCGACGCGAACAGCGCGGCCGCTGCCTGCGCGGTGGCGTCCTCGTCGGCACGGCCGGCTGCCAGGCTGAAGGCGGGCACGTCGCAGCAGTCGCCGGCGACGACGGAAAGCTGCTGCCCCGGGCCGGTCTCGATCAGCAGGTCGGCCTCGGCGGCGACCTGCTCGAGCGCGCTCGCGAACAGAACCGGCGCCGTGAGCTGGGTGGCGAGCAGCGACGCGACGTCGTCGGCCGCGGTGACCTCGGCGCCTGTGATCGTGGAGATCAGCCGGCGGGCCGGTGGCTGGAACGGGATGTCCCGCAGCACGCTGCCCATCGGCGCCACCAGGTCCGCCATCGTGGCGGAGTACAGCGCCAGCGGCGAATCGAGCAGCCGGGCCGGGATCCCGTCCTCGGCCAGCCGGTTCGCCAGGTCGCGCACGGCCCCGGCGGGGCCCGCCAGCACGTGGCACCTCGGCCCGTTGTACGCGGTGATGACCAGGCCGGTTCCCGCGCACAGCGCCTCGGCCTCCGGGCGGCCCGCGTCGACGCAGACCAGCGCGGCCCGCTCCGGGGACGGCACCCGAAGCAGCGCCGCCCGCTGCGCGACCAGCCGGGCCGCGTCGGTGCCGGTGAGGCAGCCGGCCCAGACCAGGCCGGTGATCTCGCCCAGCCCGTGGCCCGTTCCTGCCAGGGCCGCGACCCCCAGCGCGCTCAGCCACTCCAGCGCGGACAGCGACGCGGCGACGATCGCCGGGTGCAGCGCCGGGTCATAGGCGCTCGCGTCGGTTCCGCCCGCCGGGTGCGCCGGCGCGGGCGGCCGGCTGCCCTCTCCCGGGAACAGCAGACCGACCCGGCCGCGCCCGCGGTCGGCGGCGACGATGCCGGGCCCGGTGGCCAGCTTGCCCCGGTGCATGCCGGGCAGGAGGGCGAGGGCTTCCCTGGCGGCCTGGGCAAGCTGGTCCTGGGTGCCGGCCACCAGGCCGGCCCGCACGCACTCCTGGCCTGCGGTCGCCCTGCCGTAGTGACAGGCGAGATCGTGCAGTTCCCCGTCGGACAGCCAGGGCGCGAGTTCGGCGATCCGGTTCAGTTCCCTGGCCAGGGCTTGCCGGTCGGGGCCGCTGACCGCGAACGCCTCAATCCGTGGCGCCGGCGCGAGCACCGGTGCCGCCGGTGGAACCGGGGTACCACCCGTCGGCGTGTCGCAGCGTGATCGTTCTGCTTCCGTGGCCTTTGCGCGCCCGCCATCGCGGGCGCCTGCCCCCGTGGCGCCGTCGCCTGCGATGGGGGCGCCGGGCCGAAGGCCCGCAACGGCCGCGCCGGCCTCGGCGGCCGCGCCGGCCTCGGCGCGGTGCTGACCGGCCGCGCCCGCCTGGAACAGCGGGAGGCCCGGCGCCCGGCGCCGGCGCCCGTCCCTGGCGCGCCGCAGGATCAGGTGCACGCTGGCACCGCCCGGGCCCACCGATGTGACGCCGGCCAGCCTGATGCGCTCGGGCCACGGTTCGGCCGCATCCGGAACGCGCAGCCGCGCATCCTCGCTGGCGATCAGGGGGTGTGGGCGAGCGCACCCGGTGGCGGGCGGGATGATGCCGGCCGCGACCGCCAAGGTGGCCTTGATCAGCCCCGCGGCGCCCGCTGCCGCCTTGGTGTGCCCGATGTTGGCCTTGACCGAGCCCAGCGCCGCCAGCCGGGGTGACGCCTGGCGGATCTCGGCCAGCGAGGTCAGCTCGGCGAGGTCCCCGGACGCGGTGCCGGTCCCGTCGCCCTCGATCAACTGGACGTCCGCGGGGTCCACGCCGGCCCGGTGGTAGGCGCGCCGCAACGCCAGCAGCAGGCTGGCCGAGCCGGGCCTGGTCAGCGCCGGGTTCCCGGCCGAAGACACCCCCCACCCGGCGATCTCGGCGTACACCGGCACGCCCGCGGACCTGGCCTCCGCGGCGCGCATCAGCACGGTGAGCCCGCACCCCTCACCCGGCAGGAACCCGGTCGGCCGCGCGTCGAACACCCGCATCTCGCCCCTGGCCAGGACGCCGGTGCCGGCCAGTCCGGCCAGTTCGAACGGGTCCAGGCTGATGTCCACGCCCCCGGCGATGGCCGCGTCGAGATCCCCGGCGGCCAGCGCGGAGCAGGCTGCCGCGATGGCCAGCAGCGAGGAGGAGTGGGCCGCGTCCACGGCGTGGCCGCCGCCGCGGAAGCCGAAATGCCCGCAGATCCGGTCGGCGATCGCCCCGGGCAGGCTTCCGGCCAGGGTGTCGTCGCCGATGTCCGGGAACGGGGCGAGGAACCCGGCGGCCGCGTGCTCGATCACCTCCGCGTGCCGTTCCGGGGAGACCGCCCCCGCGGCCAGCGCGGCGCGCAGCACCCGGCGCACGTACGGCCAGCGGGCCCGCAGCGCGGTGGCCCGCGACACCTCACCGGTCAGCGTGTTTCCGATGATCACCCCCGTCCGGTCCCTGGTCAGCCCCTGGCCGCCGGGGAACCCGCCGTCGGCGAGCGCCCGCGCGGCGGTCTCAAGGGCCAGCCAGTGCGCGGGGTCGGCCGCCCGGTAAGCGGCGAGCGTGACGCCGTAGGCGGCGCGGTCGAAGCGCCAGCCCTCCAGCAGGGCAGCCCGCGCCGAGCCGAAGACGGCCGGGTCCACGCCGTTCTGCCCGGCCGAGCCGGGCTCGCCGTCGCCGTACTCGGACACATCCAGCCTGGCCGGGGGTATCCGGCGGAATGCCCGGCGCCCGGTCAGGACCAGTTCGAGGAAATCGGCCGGCCCGGTGGCCTCGGGAAAGCGGCAGGCCAGGCCCACGATGGCGATCGGCTCGGCGGGGGCTTGGAGGGTGGGGTTCTCGGTCATGAGCAGTGCCCGGTCGCGCCTTCCCGTGTCGCCGGGCCGCTCCGCGCCGTCATGGCGTCCTGCATCTTCGACCGGGCGGCTTGGAAAGGCCTTCTGCGTTCATCACTCCCCCGAAAAGGGCCATAACGAGCCAAACTCTCGTGCCATGGCGGGATTTCCCGCCCGACGGCGGCGGCGCAGGCGCTGCACATGCTCACAGGCACCGGTGCACGCATCGCTGGTGCGATGACCTGCGCGCCCGATGCCGGGACCCCCGTCGCGCCTGATGGCGGGAACGAAGTTATTGGTGCGCGGCGCCGCAGGTCAAGGCGGAACGCGGGACGCGGTAATTTGTCTTTCTTCCGCGCGCTTTGAAGGGTTTTTCAGCTACGTCGCCGGCGCGTGCGCCACGGCATAGGAGTTCATCAATGGCGAGGATATATGGAAATCCGCCGTCGCCGGTTGCAGGCGACCGGGATGTTCCACAGCACCGCGAGCCGCAGCAAGGCCTTGACGTCGTGGTCGTGCGGGTGCGGTTCCATCGGGTCCCAGAAGAAGACAGGCACGTCGATCCCGCCGTCCGCGATGCGGGCACCGATCTGCTGGTCCCCGCCGAGCGGGCGCTCTGGAAGCGGGTCACCGGCAGGCCGAGTTCCTCGCTGAGGATCCGGCCGGTGGTCCCGGTGGCGTACAACTCGTGGCAGGCGAGCAGGGCACGGTTGAACTCGGCCCATTCGCGCATGTCCTTCTTGCGGCCGTCATGCGCGACGAGCGCGATCCGCCGCTGCTGCCCGGGCACGAGGTCACGGTCGTTGGCTGTCACCCTCCCAGGATGCCCGGCCGATGTTGCCGGCACGGCACGCGGGGGTTAGCGGCCCGTGTCGGCCGCTGGACATTTCGCTGGCCGGGGCCGCCGGTGCAGGCGCTCCGGGCGGTGGGCACCACCGAGGATTGGCGGCGGGTGGCGCGGCCGGCGGCGACGCGCATGCGGGGCGGTGCGCGGTTTTGCTACCCTGAGGGCATGCGTTCCGCTCGGTTGCTCCTTACCTAGCCGCGCCGACAAATCCGTCGTTGGCGCGGCTGCCCCTCGTGACCGGGGGGCTTTTTAGTTGCCGGAGCAGGACCGACTCACGGGTGAGGAAGAGTCATGACAGCCGCCGATAGTGCCGAGCGGGCACAGCAGCACTTTGACCCGCGCGATGTCCAGGAGAAGTGGCAGTCGCGCTGGGCGGCAATGGACCTGTTCCGGGCCAGCGACGACCCGGACGACCCAAGGCCGCGCACCTACCTGCTGGATATGTTCCCCTATCCTTCCGGGGACCTGCACATGGGGCACGCGGAGGCGTACGCGATCGCGGACGCGATAGCGCGCTACTACTTCCAGCGCGGCCACAACGTCCTGCACCCCATCGGCTGGGACGCGTTCGGGCTGCCCGCCGAGAACGCCGCGATCAGGAAGAACTCCCATCCGGCCGACTGGACGTACGCCAACATCGAGGTGCAGGCCGCCTCGTTCCGGCGGTACGCGGTGTCGTTCGACTGGTCGCGCCGGCTGCAGACCTGCGACCCGGAGTACTACCGCTGGAACCAGTGGCTGTTCCTGCGCTTCTACGAGCGCGGCCTGGCCTACCGCAAGGACGGTTACGTCAACTGGTGCCCGGTGGACCAGACCGTGCTGGCCAACGAGCAGGTCATCGACGGCCGGTGCGAGCGGTGCGGGTCTGAGGTCACCAGGCGGCTGCTGACCCAGTGGTACTTCAAGATCACCGAGTACGCGGACCGGCTGCTGGCCGACATGGAGCCGCTTGCCGGCACGTGGCCCGACCGGGTGCTGCTGATGCAGCGGAACTGGATCGGCAGGTCCAAGGGTGCCGAGATCGAGTTCTCCATCGAGGGCCGGGACGAGCCGGTCACGGTGTTCACCACCCGCCCGGACACGCTGTACGGGGCCACGTTCTTCGTCATCGCGGCCGACTCGCCGCTGGCCGCCGAGGTGTGCACGCCCGAGCAGCGCGAGGCGCTGGAGGCGTACCTGACCGGCGTGCGCAAGCTAACCGACATCGAGCGCCAGTCCGCGGACCGGCCGAAGACCGGGGTCTTCCTGGGCAGGCACGCGATCAACCCGGTGAACGGCGAGCGCATCCCGGTGTGGGCCGCCGACTACGTGCTGCCCGACTACGGCACCGGGGCCATCATGGCCGTACCCGCGCACGACCAGCGGGACCTGGACTTCGCCCGCGCCCACCGCCTGCCGGTCGTGCCGGTAGTGGACACCGGTGGGCCGGACCCCGCGGAAACCGGTGTCGCGACCTCGGGCGACGGGACGCTGATGAACTCCGGGGCCATCAACGGCCTGGACAAGGCCGCCGCCATCGCCAGGATCACCGAGATGCTGGCGGCGGAGGGCAAGGGCCGCGCGTCGGTGAACTTCCGGCTGCGCGACTGGCTGGTCTCCCGGCAGCGGTTCTGGGGCACGCCCATCCCGATCATCTACTGCGACGGCTGCGGCGAGGTCCCGGTGCCCGACGAGCAGCTGCCCGTGGTCCTGCCGGACCTGCGCGGCCAGGACCTGGCCCCGCGCGGCGTCTCGCCGCTGGCGGCGGCGGCCGACTGGGTCAACACCGAGTGCCCCAAGTGCGGCGGCCCGGCCAAGCGGGACACCGACACCATGGATACGTTCGTCGACTCGTCCTGGTACTTCCTGCGGTATTGCTCGCCCCACTACGAGCACGGCCCGTTCGAGGTCGAGGCGGTGCGCCGCTGGGCGCCGGTGGATCTGTACGTCGGCGGCGTCGAGCACGCGATCCTGCACCTGCTGTACTCCCGGTTCTTCATCAAGATCCTTTACGACATGGGCATGGTCGACTTCATCGAGCCGTTCACCGCGCTGATCAACCAGGGACAGGTGATCAACCGCGGCCGGGCGATGTCCAAGTCGCTGGGCAACGGCGTGGACCTGGCGGAGCAGCTGGCCGCGCACGGGGTTGACGCGATCAGGCTGACGATGATCTTCGCCAGCCCGCCCGAGGACGACATCGACTGGGCGGACGTGAACCCGGAGGCGTCGGCCAAGTTCCTGGGCCGCGTCTGGCGCGTGGCGGCCGACGTCGGTGCCGCGGCCCCGGCCCCCGGTGACGGGGACGTGGCGCTGCGCAAGGTCACCCACCGCACGATCGACGAGGTCACCAGGCTGGTGGCGAGCGCGCGGCTGAACGTAGCGGTGGCCCGGCTGATGGAGCTGACCAGCGCGGCCAGGCGCGCCATCGACTCCGGTCCTGGGCCGGGCGACCCCGCCGTCCGCGAGGCCGCCAGCACCCTGGCCATCATGCTGTCGATCTTCGCGCCCTACACGGCCGAGGAGGCGTGGGAACTGCTGGGCCAGGAGCCCTCGGTCGCCCTGGCCGGCTGGCCGGTGGCCGATCAGGCGCTGCTGGTGCAGGAGACCGTGACCTGCGTGGTGCAGGTGGCCGGGAAGGTCCGCGACCGCCTGGAGGTCCCGCCGGGCATCGGCGAAGCCGAACTGCGGGAACTGGCACTGGCCGCGCCCGGGGTGGTCCGGGCGCTGGCGGGCGGAGCGGTGCGGAAGGTCATCGTCGTGCCGCCGAAGCTGGTGAACGTCGTTCCTGCCTGATTGGTCTTGGCCGGATGGTGGGCCTGGCAGCCTGGCTGAACGCCTGGCGGCCAGGCCCACCATCCGCGCCCGCACCACCACCGGGGTGAAGAGAAGCGAGAAGGGGTTCAGGGCTGGCCGTAGCCGTCGTCCGCCTCGGCGCGCGGGGTGATGGATCGCCGCGCGTGGTGATGGACAGCGACGGCGACCGGAGGTCGCCGAGCAGCCTCCCTCTTGCCGCAGCCGGCCGCTTATACGCGGCGGAGGACGGCGACGATTTTGCCCAGGATGGTCGCGTTGTCGCCGGGGATGGGCGTGTAGGCGGGGTTGTGCGGCATCAGCCAGACGTGATCGTCGGCCCGCTTGAACGTCTTGACGGTGGCCTCTCCGTCGATCATCGCGGCGACGATGTCCCCGTTGTCGGCGACGGGCTGCTGCCGGACCACGACCCAGTCACCGTCGGCGATCGCCGCGTTGATCATGGAGTCGCCGACGACCTTCAGCAGGAACAGGGTTCCGCTGCCGACCAGTTGCTTGGGCAGCGGGAAGATGTCCTCGATGGCCTCCTCGGCGAGGATGGGACCACCGGCGGCGATGCGGCCGATCAGCGGCACGTACGCGGCGTCCTGCGAGGCGATGTCGAGGGCGGCCGGCTCCTCGTGCTCCTCGGCGTCCGGGCGGACCGCGGGATGCCCGGGCAGCCGTACTTCGACGGTGCGCGGGCGGCCGGCGTCCCGGCGCAGGTAGCCCTTGCTCTGCAAGGTCGACAGCTGGTACGAGACGCTCGAGGTGCTGGTCAGGCCGACCGCCTCGCCGATCTCCCGCATGGACGGCGGATAGCCGCGCCGCTGTACCGAGTCCCTGATGACCTGCAGGACCTTCCGCTGCCGCCAGGTAAGCACATGGTCGGGGTCGGGCTGTTCGGGCATCTCGGCCACGACGAGGGGAGCGGTTCCCTTGGGCTTGCGGCCGGGCCTGCCTTTGGGCCTGTCACCCGGCCCGGTGCTGATGCGGTTCCCGGGCGGAGCGCCGGACGTGTCGCCTTCCACGCTGCGGCCCATGTGCTCACCTCCGGATCGTGTGCCTGATTTCAGTGCCGACGTTAGCCCTTGCCGCGCTAGACATCAAACATCTGTTCGACGCGCCGCGAAAAATGTCGTACCCCAGCGCTACAACGGAATCGTACGAGCATTCGATCGGGCTATAGTCTGTTCGAACAGTAGTGCGATAGAACTCTCGTTCGAAGGGAGTCCCGGGATGAGCGTGATGACGGCAGGGGAGCAGCGGCGCCGCGCCGGGGCAGCACGCGGGCGGCGGGTCGTGGCTGCCGTACCTGGCCAGCCGAACGTGACGGCAGGGCCCTGGCCTGGGGCGGGAGAGTCGCGAAGCGGGACGGTGCACGGCACGCCGGGCCGTCCTGCGCCGCGGGGCACGGCCAGGGTCCCGCGGCCCCGGCCCGGAGCGGCGGCCCAGTCCCGCGCGGCGGCCGCGGCTCCGGCGGCACGGGTGCCCGTGAGCCGGCCGCTGGTGGCCCGGCCACTGGCGGGCAGCCCACCGGCGGCCCGGCCACTGGCGGGCGGTCCACCGGCGTCCCGGCCGCTGGCAGGCCCGCCCGACGCGACCAGGAGCCGGCCGGCGCGCACCCGGGCGCGGCTGACCCGGCGGGGCCGGATCGTGGTCACGGCGCTTGCCACAGCGGCCGTGGTGCTGGTGGCAGCGCTCGCCTGGCTGGCGGGCACGGCCAGGGCCGACGCGGCGGGCAGTGGCGCGCCATCGAGTTCCGTCTACCACAGCCTGCGCTCGGTGGTCGTCGCGCCTGGCCAGAGCCTGTGGTCGATCGCAGCGCGGTACGAGCCCGCGGCCGACCCGCGCGGCGTTATCCAGCAGATCGTTGACCTCAACGCGCTGAGCGGCACCTCGGTCCAGCCGGGTCAGCGCCTGTGGCTGCCCCGGGGCTGAACACGCGACACGCCGACCGCCGGCGTCGGCGGGCCGGCGGGTAACCGGAATGCGCCGGGAATCCGGCGTTGCGGCGTGGCGAGGGTTGCGTCGGCGGCCGTTCTACGGTAAACACAACATATAGTAGTTACACTGATGTTGTTCATCCACAAGTTGTGTTCGCAGGAACCGGATCCGTGGCGAGTGCGGGAGGTGATCGCGTGTTCTGTCCGTACTGCAGGAACCCGGACAGCCGCGTCATGGACAGCCGCACCGCCGACGACGGTGCCGCGATCCGCCGCCGGCGGGCCTGCCCCTCGTGCGGGCGAAGGTTCACCACGCAGGAGACGGTGATCCTGATGGTGGCCAAGCGAAGCGGCGCCACGGAGCCGTTCACCCGTGACAAGATCGTCAACGGCGTGCGGCGGGCCTGCCAGGGCAGGCCCGTTACCGACGACCAGCTGGCCATACTCGCCCAGCAGGTCGAGGACGAGATGCGCTCGCGCGGCTGCGCGGAGGTGTCTTCGCACGAAGTAGGCCTGGCGATCCTGCGCCCGCTGCAGGAACTGGACGAGGTTGCCTACATGCGCTTCGCCTCGGTCTACCGGGGGTTCGAGTCACTCGCTGACTTCGAGGAAGAGATAGCGGCGCTGCGTTCGGCACGCAGGGGTGCCGAACGGGAAGACGCCCGCGCGCTGACGCCCTGACCAGGGCATACGGAGATATCGGCTGGGCTTGCGGGCCCACAAGGGGCCGGGTGGGCCCCGGAAGGGGGACGACATGACCGAGACGGCGAGTGGTGCCGCGTCGCGTGGCGGGAAGGCGCACAAGGGGCTCACGATCCAGCGCATCCACACCCGCGAGGGAGCTCATCCCTACGACGAGGTCACCTGGGAACGCCGCGATGTCGTCATGACCAACTGGCGCGACGGCACGGTCAACTTCGAGCAGCACGGAGTGGAGTTCCCAGATTTCTGGTCCGTGAACGCCGCCAACATCGTGACCACCAAGTACTTCCGCGGTGCGGTCGGCACGCCGCAGCGGGAGTGGAGCCTCAAGCAGCTCATCGACCGCGTCGTCGGCACCTACGTCGCGGCCGGCCGCGAGCACGGCTACTTCGCCACCCCGAAGGACGCCGACATCTTCGACCACGAGCTCAAGCACGCGCTGGTCCACCAGATCTTCAGCTTCAACTCGCCCGTCTGGTTCAACGTCGGCACGAACTCCCCGCAGCAGGTCTCGGCCTGCCAACCGTATGACGCCCTGGTCAGCACACCGGCGGGCCTCATCCCGATCGGCGCGCTGGTGAAGGACGACGCGGTCGGCACCAAGGTGTACGACGCCGCGGGCCTGACCCAGATCGTCGCCACCAAGGCGAATGGCGTGAAAGACGTGCTCCGGCTGCACACCAGCGCGGGCTACACCCTGGACGTGACGGCCGACCACCTGGTGTGGCGCGCATCCAACCTTACTGATGGTGCTTTCGTCGCGGCTGGCGACCTTTGCATCGGGGACGGCCTCCTTCATCTGGACCCCAGCGTGGGTGGTTCGAACAGAAGCTTGGCGACCGTGCGCCGGATCGAGTCACTCGGCTCGATGGAGGTTTACGACATCCAGACCGAGAGCGGGGAGTACCTCTCTGGCGGCCTCAGGGTGCACAACTGCTTCATCCTGGCGGTCGACGACACGATGGACTCGATCCTGGAGTGGTACAAGGAAGAAGGCCTGATCTTCAAGGGCGGGTCCGGTTCCGGTGTGAACCTCTCCCGGATCCGGTCGAGCAAGGAACTGCTGACCTCGGGCGGCACCGCCAGCGGGCCGGTCTCGTTCATGCGCGGCGCGGACGCCTCGGCCGGCACGATCAAGTCCGGCGGTGCCACCCGCCGGGCCGCGAAAATGGTAGTCCTCGACGTGGACCACCCCGATGTCGAGGAATTTATCGAGACCAAGGCGCGCGAAGAAGAGAAGATCCGGGTCCTGCGCGACGCCGGCTTCGACATGGACCTCGGCGGCAAGGACATCACCAGCGTCCAGTACCAGAACGCGAACAACTCGGTGCGGGTGTCCGACGAGTTCATGCACGCCGTGGAGAACGGCGGCAGCTTCGGACTGGCGGCCCGGATGACCGGGGAGATCCTCGAGACGGTGGACGCGAAGGGCCTGTTCCGCAAGATGGCGCAGGCCGCCTGGGAATGCGCCGACCCCGGAATCCAGTACGACGACACCATCAACAACTGGCACACCTGCCCGGATACCGGGCGGATCACGGCCAGCAACCCGTGCTTCCCCGGTGACCAGCGGGTGGTCACCGATAGCGGCCTCGTTCCCATCGGTGACCTGGTCCGGCGGGCCTGCGACGAGGTGAGCTTCGGCGTTTACACCAGCGACCTCACCGCCCAGCAAGACCCGCAGGATCGCATCACCGCCACCAGCCCGACCCGGTACATGGTGACGGGGCGCAACGAGATCGTGGAGCTGCGGTTCTCCGACGGCTCGCGGCTGCGCTCCACGCCCAATCACCGGATCTGGACGGCCAACCGCGGCTGGGTGCATGCCTGTGACCTGACGGACGAGGACCGCGTCGTGCGCTCCTTCCAGCACGCGCCCCGCCCGATGGCCGACCCCCACCTGCCGGCCGAGGCGCTGGTGATGGCGTCATTCGAGCGCAGCCGGAAGCCGCTCGAACTGCCTACCAAGTGGGATCCGGAACTTGCTCACTACCTAGGCTGGGTCGTCGGCGACGGATGCATCGATAACCGCGACAACGCAGCCGTGACCGTCTACGGCTCGGCCGAGGACAAAACGGTCGTCCTGCCGCGCCATCACGCCCTGCTCACTCAGATCACCGGTTTCGAAAGCAAGCCGAGCGAGCAGGCCAACGGCACGCTGCAACTACGGGTGACCCGGCGCGCCTTCGGCGAATTCCTGCGCGGGCTCGGTGTCTCCGGAGCAAGAGCGGCCGAGAAGGTAGTCCCCGACACCGTCTTCCAGGCCCCAGAAGACGCGCTGATCGCGTTTCTCCAGGGCCTGTTCGACGCGGACGGCTGCGTCGTGGACCAGCAGGCCAAGGGCACGCGCTATGTCGGCCTGGGCAGCCGGTCCGAGGAACTCCTCATCGGTGTTCAGGAACTGCTTGCATCGCTCGGGATTGCCAGCCGGATCTATAAGACGGGCATGAAGACCGCGAGCTTCCATTACACGCGAAAGGATGGTAGCGAGGCGACGTACGGCTCCGACGGTCCGTCGTTCGACTTGCGGATCACCGCAGGCGCTCTGCGCGAGTACCACCGGCTTATCGGATTCTCGCTGCCCGGCAAGCAGGCGAAGCTGAGCCGCATCGTGACCTCGACCGACTCCTATGACGTCGACCGTACGGTGCGAATGGTCAGCCGGGAGTCCAAGGGTTTCGAACTCACCTACAACCTGACCGAGCCGCGCAACCACTCCTACATCGTGGGTGGCACCGTCGTAGCAAATTGTTCGGAATACGTACACCTCGATAACTCGTCGTGTAATTTGGCGAGCATTAATCTGCTGAAATTCCTCGACGATTCCGATAATTTCGACATGGAGCGGTTCGAGCGGATCACAGAACTGGTGATCACGGCGATGGACATCTCCATCTGCTTCGCCGACTTCCCGACCGAGAAGATCACCCAGACCACCCGTGCCTACCGGCAGCTTGGCATCGGCTACGCCAACCTCGGCGCGCTGCTGATGGCGACCGGGCACGCCTACGACTCCGAGGGTGGCCGCGCTATCGCCGCCGCCATCACCTCGCTGATGACGGGCACCGCCTACCGCCGGTCCGCGGAACTCGCCGCGGTCGTCGGGCCCTACGACGGCTACGAGCGCAACGCGTCCGCGCACAAGCGGGTGATGCGCAAGCACGCCGATGCCAACGCGGAGATCAAGACGTTCGGCGTCATGGACCGTGAAATCCACGCCGCGGCGAACACCGCCTGGCAGAAGTGCCTCGATCTTGGCGAGAAGAACGGTTACCGGAACGCGCAGGCGAGCCTGCTCGCGCCGACCGGCTGCCTGACCGCTGACTCCATGATCACCACTGATCGCGGCCTGGTACGCCTCGGCGAACTCGGCGACCTGTACGGCGACCGTTGGCAGGATCTCGAACTCACCGTCTCGACCGACGAGGGCCCGCGCCGCGCCACCAAATTCTTCATGAACGGGGAGGAGCCGACACGCCTGATCCGCACCGAGGGCGGCTACCGTGTCCAGGGCACGCTGACCCACCGGATCAAGGTCTTGGAGCCCAAGACGGGTGAGTGGCAGTGGCGGCGCCTGGCTGATATCGCACCGGGTGACCTGGTGCCGCTGCAACTGGGCACACTGGTGGGGCAACCGCGCAGAGTTCCCTTGCCGGTGCTCGACCAGGCGTATTACACGGGCGATCGGCACCTCCATGCGCCCGACGCCGTCACCGCTGAACTCGCCGAACTCGTGGGCTATTTCATGGGTGACGGCAGCCTGCACGCCAAGGGGATCCGGCTGTGCGTCGCCGACGAGGACGCCGACGTCGCCGAGCGGCTCGGTGTCCTCAGCAAGGAGACCTTCGGCATCACCCCCACCGTGACCGCCTGCGAAGGGTATCGCGAAGCCCTCCTCGGATCGGTGCGGATCGCCCGGTGGTGGCAGGCCGCCGGGTTCGCCAAGGGACTGCCGGCGGACGGCCACAGGGGGAAGGGCTGGGTCCCGCGGATCCCCTCGGCAATCCTTGAGACCAACGACCCGGTGATCTATGCGGCCTTCCTCAGGGGGCTCTTCGAGGCCGATGGGACCGTCCTGGACGGAGTTCCGAGCGTCACGACCGCACATGCGGGCTTCGCCGGCGAGATCCGGTCCGTGCTGCTGGCCCTCGGGCTTGCTACCACGACCCGGCAGACTGCCAGCGGGTGGGGTGGCGACGTCCTTCAAGTGCGGCTGCGCAACGTCGATCACGCGCTGAACTTCGACGAGGTCATAGGGTTCACCGGCGAACGCAAGTCGCGCCTCATGGTGGCCCTCGAACCGGTCTCCTCGGCGAAGAAGGACCTGCTGTTCCTGCCGGCGCAAGTGTGGAAGGACATTGCGCCGCGGGGCCATCCCAAGCACGGCACGGTTACGCAGTCGCTGTACAAGACAGGCGGCGGCGTCCCCCGCACGCTGGTACGCCTGCTATTCGAGGAAACCGGGGACGCACGGCTCGGCTCGGCGCTCGGGTACCTGTTCGAGCGGGTGGCGGGCAACGAGGACGGCGGGGTGCGGCCGACGTACGACCTGTCGGTCCCGGACAACGTGACGTACGTGGCCAACGGCATGGTGAGCCACAACACCATCGGGCTGATGATGGACTGTGACACCACCGGGGTCGAGCCGGACCTGGCGCTGGTCAAGTTCAAGAAGCTGGTCGGCGGCGGCTCGATGCAGATCGTCAACCAGACCGTGCCCCGGGCCCTGAAGAACCTGGGCTACCAGGCCGAGCAGATCGAGGCCATCACGGAGTACATCGCCGAGCACGGCCACGTCGTGGACGCGCCGGGCCTGCGGCCCGAGCACTACGAGGTGTTCGACTGCGCCATGGGCGAGCGCGCCATCAGCCCCATGGGCCACGTGCGGATGATGGCCGCGGTCCAGCCCGGGCTGAGTGGCGCCATTAGCAAAACGGTCAACATGCCTGAAACCGCCACAATCGAGGACATCGAGAAGATCTACTTCGAGGGCTGGAAGCTCGGCCTCAAGGCGCTGGCCATCTACCGCGACAACTGCAAGGTGGGCCAGCCGCTGTCGGACGCCAGGAAGAAGCCCGGCAAGGCAGCGGCCGAGGAGCCCGCGCGCGAGGTTCGCCCGGTGCGCCGGCGGCTGCCCCGGCAGCGCCCGGCCAGCGTGACCCGGTTCTCGGTGTCCGGCGCGGAAGGGTACATGACCGTCTCCAAGTACCCGGACGACGGCGTTGGCGAGGTGTTCCTCAAGCTGGGCAAGCAGGGTTCCACGCTGGCCGGCGTCATGGACGCCTTCTCGATGGCCATCTCGATCAGCCTGCAGTACGGGGTCCCGCTGGAGAAGTGGGTCGAGAAGTTCACCAACATGCGGTTCGAGCCCGCCGGGGTCACCGACGACCCGGACATCCGTATCGCAAGCTCGGTGATGGACTACGTGTTCCGCCGCCTGGCGCTGGACCACCTGCCCTATGAGACCCGATCCGAGCTGGGGATCCTCTCGGCCTCCGAACGCGCCGCCCAGCTCGCCGGGGAGGACCCCGGTGCCGTTGCCGCCGAGGAGATGGACCCGGCGGAGATGGCCCAGTCCGCCCCGCGCGAGCGGCAGCCGGAGCCGGGGCACCAGGAGCAGGCCGCCGGTCACGCCGACCCGCCCCGCCCGGGCGGGCCCGGCCAGAGCGCGGACGGCCGATCGATGAGATCCAGCGGGTACCGGAACTGCTGCTGGCTATCAAGCGCGAGGTGGATCGCGATACGCGCCCCGGCAGGTTCCTACTGACAGGTGCGGCTCGGCTTCTGGGGCTGAGGGACTTGCCTGACGCGCTGCCGGGACGCGCCGAGACCATCGAGTTGTGGCCGCTGTCGCAGGGCGAGATCGACTCCGCTGCAGATGGATTTGTGGATGCCATCTTCCGGCTTGATGGGCGCGTCAGGATGCCGCCATGTTCGCTGGCACCTCGGTCTCGACGTCCTCATCAGCCTGCCGAAACCACCGCCTGGACGACGCTGACGCCCCTGACCCGCCGTCACCGTCCGTGACTGGCGGCCATGTCACTCGCATCGACGCCTGGGGAATACCGCACCTCCGAATAAGTGCACTGCGCCGGTACTATGCGCCGCTGAAACACAAGAGCTCCCAGCTCCACCCGGCGAAGGACGGCGGCCGGATCCTTCGTGGGGAACGCCGTGGCGCGGGCAGGAATCCGTTCGGGGGAGTGGTTGAGATGCGGGTTTCATTCGTTTCTCGCGGCTTCTGGTCCGGTGATGCGTGCCAGCAGCGGGAAGGTGGCCGCGATGATGCCGAGGGACACCACGATCCCGCCGGCGGTGAGGAGGTAGTACGCGGCGCCGGGCGCCACCATCCGGTGCTGCTGCGCCTCGGAGGCGTACATGGCGGCGGCGCCGAACCCGGTGCCGATCGCGACGGCGGCGACGGCGAGCAGCGGGACGGCGCCTTCCAGCGCGACGGCGCGGCGCAGCGTGGCGAGCCGGGCGCCGGTGAGCCGCAGTAGGCTGAACGGCCGCTTGCGGTCGGCGAGCCCGGCCGCGATGCCCGCGGCGAGCGTGCAGCCTGCGATCGGCAGGCTGACCAGGATCACCACGTTCGCGAGCTGCTGGTAGTCGCTGTTGGCGGAGTTGTCCTGCGCGATGATGTCGCCGATGGTGGACGGCGTGCTGACGGCGCGGTAAGCGTGTGCGTTCTCCAGCGCCGTCCGGGCCCGTTCGACCGCTGGCACGGTGCCGTTCGTCGCCACGTTGATGGCGTCCACGGCGAGGGTGTCGAGCCGCGCGGCCGGGATGCTCGCGGCCGGCCAGGTGATCGCGGTGGCGTCCGTGCCGAACAGGGGGCCGTTGAACCCGTCTGAAGGGAACGCCGCCGTCGCGGCCCCGGCCGGGCAGCGGCCAAGGGCGGGAACGGCCGCGAGCTGCGCGCACGAGACCACGCCGGCCGGAACCGGGCTGAAGCCGGCCGGTCTGTTGCCCGGGCTGGCAATTGCGCCGAGGTCGCGAAGCGTGCCGTGGATGGTCAGCCCCGGGTCCGCGCGGACCACGAGCACCCCCTGCACGCCGGGGATCCGGTTCAGCTGTGCCGTCAGCGGCGCGGCGGGCGCGGCCGGCCCCGGGCCTGCCGCGCCCTGACTCGCTCCGGGGCCGCTGTTGCGGGCCACCTGGTTCGACGCCGATACCTGGTCGGTCAGCACGTTCGTCTCGGCGGCACTGGCCCACCGGGTGAGGTCCTTGGCGTTCTGCGTGGTGATGGCCACCACGGCCACGGTGGTGATGAACAGCGCGAGCACGAGGCCGCTGACGGCGCGGAAGGCGGCCCTCGGGTCGTCGGCGAGGCGACGGGCGGCGATCAGCGTGCCGGCGCGGCTGGTCCACCGGGCCATGCCCCGGGCCGCGGCCATGGTCAGCCATGGGCCCGCGATGAACAAGCCGGCGATGATGAGCGCGAAGCTGGACACGAACGCCTGGATCTGCCCGGGGATGGATGCCGGGTGGCCGTAGATGGTCCAGAACGCGAGCTCGGCCAGGCCGGCCAGCAGCGGCACCACTCGCCACGCGCGCGGCGGCTTCGGCGTCTCCCGGCGGGCGACGCCGAGCGGGGAGATGTGCACCCGGCGCAGCGCCAGCCGGGCCGCCACGGCGGCGGCCACCGGCACGCCGATCGCGACCACGAGGGCGTCCGGCAGGCTGAGCGACAGCTCGCCAGGGAAGAAAGGTGCGCCGATGAACGGGATGCCCGCGACCGGGGTGCGCAGCAGGAAGAAGATCCCGAACCCGGCGGCCACCCCCAGGAGGCCGGCCGCGGTCGATTCGGTGGCGGCGAGCAGGGAGACCTGCCTGCGGGTGGCGCCGGCCAGGCGCATCGCCGCGAACCGTTCCTCACGGCGGGCGGCCGACAGCCGGGTCGCGGTGGCGATGAAGATCAGCACCGGGGCCAGGATGGCCAGCGCAACGACGGACAGGATGAGGTCGATGGCGCTCTTTGGGGCGCCCCCGTTGGGCGGGAGGTAGGTCAGGCCCTGGGGGTTGGCCCCCGTCCGGCTTCCGGGCCCGGCCGGCACCGTCGTGGCGATCGACGTCACCTGCACACTGTTGGGTGCGTGCGTCAGCTGCGCCGGGGTGCGCCCGACGATGATGATCAGCGAGTTGGGCGACGGCAGCGCGGCGTCGCCGATCGTCCCCGCCAGGTGGCCGGGGTAGCGGCCGGCGAGCTGGTTCGCCGGGGTGCTGCGCAGCAGTGCGGCGAGCGCAGGGGAGGCGTAGTACTGGCCGGGTCCCGGGTCCCGGGGGATGCCCGGCGGCACGGGCGACGAGGTGCCGGTGGCGGCCACGTCGAAGCGGTTGATCCGCTGGCCGTCGAAGATGTCACCGCCGGGGTGCCACCACAGCGGGGCGGTGCCCGCTGCGGCCGGGCCGGGGGGCACCCACGCGGTGCCGGTCCAGTACCAGGCGTGGCGGCTGTTCCAGGTGGTCACCGCGTTGGTCGCGGCCACAGCGGTCAGCAGCAGGCCGACGCCGAGGCCGACCGCGACGGCCAGGACGACCAGCCGGGTGATCGCCTCGCGGCCGCCGCTGATCACCAGGCGGAGTCCGAGGGAGATCACGGCTTGGCTCCGGTGAGCGTGCCGACCGTGCCGTCGCGGACGATGACCTCGCGGTCGGCGTAGGCGGCGACCCGGGCGTCGTGGGTGACCAGGACGACGGTGGTGCCCTGCTCGCGGGCGGCGGCGGTGAGCAGGTCCATCACCAGCTCCCCGGACACCGAGTCCAGCGACCCGGTCGGCTCGTCGGCGAACAGCACCTCCGGCACGGAGACCAGGCCGCGGGCCAGCGCGACGCGCTGCGCCTGCCCGCCAGACAGCTCCCCGGACCTGCGGCGCTCAAGCCCGTCGAGGCCGAGCGTGCCGAACCACTTCCTGGCCGCCATCACCGCCGGGCCGCGGCGGGTGCCGGACAGCAGCAGCGGCAGCGCCACGTTCTCCTCCGCGGTCAGCTCAGGCACCAGCTGACCGGACTGGAAGACGAATCCGAACCGGTCCCGGCGCAGCGCGCTGCGCCGCTCGTCGCTCAGGGTGTCCAGCCGCTGCCCGCCGAACCAGACCTCGCCCTGGTCGGGGACCAGGATGCCCGCCAGGCAGTGCAGCAAGGTGGACTTGCCAGAGCCGCTCGGCCCCATGACCGCGACGATCTCGCCCCGCCGCACGGTGAGCGACGCGCCGCGCAGCGCCGGCGTGCTGCCGAACGAAAGGAACAGGCCCCGCGCCTCGATGATCTTCGCAGTTCCGGGAGCGGCCGCGACGGCCGGGAGGTCTGCGGTCACCGGCGTACCGCTCGCGAGAGCAAGTCCAGCCGGGCCGCGGCGTGGTCGATCCATCGCAGGTCAGCCTCCAATCGGTAGAGCGCGTGGTCGGCGAGCAGCACGTCGACCGGATCGCCGCGCTGCTTGATTTCGGTGAGCTCGCGCATCCGCTGCAGGTGCGCCGCCCGCTGGGCGTCCAGGTACTTATCGGCCGGCCGGGCGAGCATCAGGGCGAGCACCACCTTGGCGAACAGTTCGCTTTGCAGGTCCGGCTCTGGCGCGGCCGGTTCGGCCAGCCAGCGCTGCACATCGGCGGCGCCCGCCTCGGTGATGACGTACCGCCGGCGTTCCGGCCCGGCCCCCTGCTCGACAGGCCCGGGGATCGCCTTTCCGTCCCGGGCAAGCCGGGACAGGGTCGCGTACACCTGGCTGTAGCGCAGCGGCCTGCCCCGCCCGAAGTACGCGTCGTAGTCCCGTTTCAGGTCGTATCCATGGCTTGGCCCCCGCTCAAGCAGGCCAAGCAGCGTCAGCGGAACACTCATAACCAAGAGAATACTCCAAGAGTATTCTCTTAAGAAGTAGTTTTGGTAACCGAGCCCCGCAGGGCCACGCCGAACCGGCACCTGTGCACTGCCCGGTACCGTTAGGGTCGGCCGGCCGGCAGCCGGCACGCCGGCAATCGTCCGCCGTGGCCGGGAAACGAGGCGCCCGATGGCAGAGCACGCCTTCAATACCCTGATGGCCGCGCTGGACAGCCCGCTGATCGTCGTTACCACGGCCGATGAACGGGAGCGAGCGGGTTGCCTGGTCACGTTCCACGTCCAGTCCAGCATCGAGCCGCAGCGGTACTGCGTATGGCTGTCCAAGGCCAACTACACCTACCGGGTGGCGCTGCACTCCAGCCACCTGGTCATTCACTTCCTGACCGCGGACGACCTACCGCTCGCCGAGCTGTTCGGCACCCGGACCGGGGATACCGACGATAAGTTCGCCGGCCTTCCGGTGGATTCCGGGCCCGGCGGCGCTCCGGTGCTCCGGCAGTGCCCCCATTGGCTGGCGGTACGCCGCATCGCGCTGCTCGACGAGGGCGGCGACCACGTCTGCCTGACCACCGAGCCGGTCGCCGCGCAGACCGCCGGGCCGTTCCGGCCGCTCCGGCTGTCCCAGGCCGGCCACCTGAAGGCGGGTCACGGTGCCGGGGAACGGCCCGAGCCGCCCACCGAACGAGCGGTACCAGCCTGACCGACTGGCAGCTTTTGCCCAGGCCAGCGACGCCACGCTGGTAACCCTCGACCGCAAGGTACCCGCCCGCTACCCCTCCGTTCGGGTCGAACTGCTGCTCTCCTGACCATGCCCTGCAGGCTGACTAGCCGCCGGGCACGACGACCGGCTGGATCGCCACCGGGCCGACGGTCGGGTCAAGCTCGGTGGCCTGCGAAACCCCGGCCGGGGTGATCACGTCCACCGCCTTCGGCACCGTCCCCGGGTCCACGAAGCAGATCGCCGCGGTCCCGCCCGGCGCGCACACGCCGAACAGGAACGGCTGCGCCGTGGGCGCGAACCCGCGCGCCTGGTCCGGGCTGAACCCGTCCTGCCCGGTCAGCACCACGGTGAAGCCCCAGCCCGGGCCGGGCGTGCCAAACGCCGACTCGGGCAGGGCGATCGTGATGGTCCCGTCCGACTGCAAGGCGAGCACACCCGGCGTGCCGACCGTGTTCCCCGACGCGTCCTTCCACACCGGCGCCGCGAATCCCTGCACCTCCAGCATCTGGCTCCACGCCCCGGACGGCGCGATCGTGTAGTTGCGCGTTGGGAACGCGGCGGCCGTGGACGTGGTCGCGGCCCCGGGCACGTGCACGTAGACGTCCAGCAACTGCGCCCCGTCGACCTGGCCGAACGTCGGGGTCAGGTTGGCGATGGTGGCCCGCAGGTAGGCGGTGGTGCCGTCGCTGAGCACCTGGAACCTGGTCAGGTCGAACGCGCCCGGCTGGAAGTCCCCGGAGGTCGGGTACTGGTAGGTGCCGGGCCCGTTGTCGTCCCCCCTCGGGTCGGTGACGTCGAGCACCGTGGTGCCGCCGCCCTCGTTGCTGACCGTCACCTGCGCGTACCCGGTGCTGCCCAGGCCGTGCGTGCTGGCGCCGACGGTGATCGCATTGCTGCCGAACCCGATCGGCACCGTCGCGGAGAACGACCCGTCCGGGGCGGCCGTCGCGGACGCCACCGAGGACGGCGCCCCGCCGGTGGTGTCCTGCGACTCGATCGTCACCTTCGCGCCCGGCGCGGTGGTACCGGTCACGGTCGTCGACGTCGCCGCGAGCGTGCTCCCGTTGGCCGGGGCGGTGATCGTCACGCCCAGCGCGCCGGGCGGCCCGTGCGCCACGTACCGCCGCAACGTGAACCGCGGGGTCTCCACGGTGTGGCCCACCGCCAGGGCCAGGATCAGCCGCAGTTCCTGCGCCTGCGCCCAGGTGAGCGGGGACGCCGACCCGGCCGCCTTGCCGTCGGTGAAGCCGATCGACGCGGTCTGCGGGGGAGAGCCGAACAGGGAGGCGGGCAGGTCCGGGTTCTCCCACGCCTGCTCGGGCACGAGGCCCACCCCGGAGGAGAAGTTCTCCATCGCGCTCAGCAGCGACCCCGCCGCCGCGAAGTCACCCGACGCGACGTCGGACTCGGCCCGCTCGCCGGACAGCACCGGCCACAGGTGCCCGGTGCCGGTACCGGTCGGCGCCCACGGCGCGCCCACGGTCGGGCAGGACGTCTGGCTCGGGTGGTAGCAGTCGCCGTACCCGTCGGCGCTGCCCTGCGCGGCGGAGTTGCCGTACCGGTAGTACCCGGTCCCGCTCGGCGTGGACACCGCGATCTGCTTGTCCCACACGCCGAGCGTGGCCTGCACGTCCGGGTCGGAGACCGGCAGTTCGCCGAGCCGGACCAGTTCCTGGAACCCGCCGTCCAGCACGGCGCGCTGGTCCAGCGTCGGCCCGCCGTTGCCCAGGCCGTAGGTGATCGCCGCGTTGGGGTCGCCGGTCTTGGACAGCCGGATGAAGTAACCCGGCGCGTACGGCCCGCTGGTCGTCACCGTCCACGACTCGATGTTGCGCTGGAAGTCGTCCGCGGTCGCCTGGTACACCCGCGCCCGGTCCGGGTCGCCGTTCGCCGCGGCGATCACCGCCGCGGCGGTGAGGCCGGCGATCTCCGCCGCGATCGTCGACGGGGAGTACCCGGTCTGCTCCTCCCACCGCTCCACGCCGAACGACGGCCCGTGCGCGACCAGGAAGTCGGCGGCCGGCAGGATGTGGTCCCGCCACAGCGCGGCGTTCCCGCCCAGGCCCGCCTGCAGCGCCATGAGGATCGGGTAGGACGTCTCGTCCAGTTGCGTGCCGCCGGTATCCGGGGCGGGTTTGCCGTTGAGCAGCGAGTTGCGCGGCATCGACCCGTCGGCCTGCTGCTGCCGGTCGAACAGGAACAAGGTCGCGGCCCGCGCGGTGGCCAGGTCCCCGTCGACGAGCAGCCCGGTGAACGCCTCGTACAGGTCACGGGCGAACACCTCCCGGTAGGACCCGAAGTAGCCGGGCGCGCTGCCGGCGAAGTTCCCGGCCGGCACCGACTGCCCCCACGGGCTGGCCAGCGACGCCACGATCGCGCCGGGGTACGTCTTGTCCTCGCTGGCCTTGATCACGTTCGCGGACAGGTAGTAGTGCAGGACCGGCGAGGCGTCCCGACGGGCCGCCGCGCCGGTCCGCACCGGCGGCCGCAGCCCGGCGTCGTAGCGGGACCAGCCGCGCAGGTAGCTGCGTTCGGCCGCGGCGAACGGCTGGCCCAGCGACCCGGCCGCCGTGGCAACCGCCGACGCCTGGCTGCGGCCGAAACCGAGCGCCAGGGTGACCGAGCCACCGGCGGCCGGCGTGACGTCTTCGGTGGCCACGATGTGCCCGTCCGGCGCGGAGTCGAAAGTGGTCAGCGAACGAACGCTGTCGAGCTGGCTGAGGCCGTCGCTGACGCTGCCCGCGTACCCGACGCTCGCGGCCGGCGAGGGCAGGTTCGCGTCCAGGGCCATGTACGTCGGCATCGCGTAGTCCCGGTTGACCGCGTTGGTCACCACGTTCGTGCTGTAGATCACCGGGACCGGCGACCCGGTGGAGGTGTCGATCACGCCCGTGTTCCCGCCCGCGTTCTGCGAGCCGCCGCCGCCGTTGCCGTTGATGTGCGCGTCAAGCCGCGCGTACAGGTGCAGGCCGGCCACGCTGGTGCCCGACCCGGGCAGCGCCGCGAGCTGGGTGCGCATGAGCACGCTGTCGCGGGCCGGGTCGGTGATGTAGGTGGTGACGAGCTGGTAACCGTGCTCGGTGTCGGTCGCGGTGACCGTGCAGGCCATGCCGGTCGGGTCGGCCGCCACCGTGTACGTCATGTCCCGGGTCTGCAGGTCGGTGAACGTGGACCCGTCGGTCACGATGTACTGCAGCGTGCTCACGTCGGTGTTGTCGATGGTCGGCTCGTACACGTCGGACAGCACCCCGCCCGCGACGGTGTACCAGACCTTCGACCGCTGGCCGGTAGCCGTGCCCACGCAGTCCTTGCGGGCCAGGTCGAAGTAGGACTCCGCCCCGGGCGCGCCGGGCGCCACGTCCGCCGGTCCCGGCTGGCCCGCCGCGGCGGCCGCGCCGCCGGCGCCGAGCGCGAGCCCGGACGTGACCGCCAGGCCGCACGCCAGCAGCGCGATACCCGGCCTGCGGAGCAGGGATACCGACCCCATCGCCACCTCCAGCGGACGAACCGGTTAACCCGGGCGCGCGGGGGAAGGCGCCATTGCCAGCCGCCGGCAATCCCAGCAGAGCGTCCCGCCGTGACCGGTTTGTGTCAATGGCGCCTCCGGGGGCCGCCCCTGCTCCCGCCGGTCCCCACCAGGGCTTTTTCAATACATAACGAAACCCCGTGGCCGGCCGCCCGCCGCCGCCCGCCCGGCGTGCGGGGCGGGCCGCCCCGGGCCCGATCGCGGCGCCCACCGCCCATGCGGGCCTGTGCTGGCCCGGGGGGACGACCCCCCGGAACCCCCCCGGTGGCCTACGGCCCGGTTCCTCCGTCACCGGGCCGTAGCCCCTGACCGGCCAATTGAAGAGGGCGGTGTCCGATTGTGTGCCCCCGTAAACGGCTGGTAGTGCGCTATACAAGGATGAGCACGAGGGAGCGACATGCCGCCTGACGACGGATCCCGGCCGGCCGTGCAAATGGCCAGGGAACGGATCGACCTCCTGCGCCAGAAGTTGCGCGCGGCCCCGGGACCGGTCAAGGTTCTGCTGGTCGCAGCGGTGTTGGTGCTGGTGGTGATCACCCCTTTCCTGGGGCGGCTCGCTTACCTCATCGTCGTGGTACCGCTGCTGTACGGCCCGGTCGCGGTCGCCCGCCGCAGCCGGTCGGTGCTGGCCTCGGTGGGCGTGGGCATCTGGGGGCTGGCCGCCGTGTCCATCGCGGCGGCGAAGTTCCAGCGGGGCAGCGACGCGGTGCCGTTGCTGCTGATTCCGGTGGCGGCCGTGCTGGCGGCGCACACCCGCCCGCTGGCCCGGGCGTTCGTGCCGTGCCGCACGGTGGCGCTGGTCCTGGCCTGGTCGCTGCCCCCGGCGGTGCTCGCCTGGTGGCTGGACCGCAGCCAGCCGGTCATCACTTACCTCATCGCCTGGGGGCTCGCGGTCATCGTGCTGGCCTGGCGGCTCGGCAAAGCCTGGCAGGTGGCGCGCGCGGACACCAGGCAGCGGGCGCGGGCCGCCTCCTACGGGACCGCGGGGCAGGCGCCGGCAGGCCGTGCCGGGCACCCGGCGGACCAGGCGCGCACGCTCCGTGCGGCGGAGGGGGTACGCGGGCAGGTGACCGCGGTCGGCGCGCCCGACCGCCCGCCGGCCAGCCAGGAACTGCCCGCGATCACCGTGGAACAGGCCATGGCGGAACTGGACGCGATGATCGGCCTGGAGCCGGTCAAAGACCAGATCCGTCAGCTCACCGCCTCGGTGGAGGCGGCTCGCCGGCGGGCGGAAGCCGGTTACCAGACCGAGAAGCCGATGCAGCATTTCGTGTTCCTCGGCCCGCCCGGCACCGGCAAGACGTCGGTCGCCCGGATCATCGCCAAGATCTACTATGCGTTCGGGCTGCTGGACAGCCCGGCCGTGCTGGAGGCGCAGCGCGCCGACCTGGTGGGGGAGTACCTCGGCGCCACCGCCATCAAGACCAACGAGCTTGTCGACGCGGCGCTCGGCGGGGTGCTGTTCATCGATGAGGCCTACAGCCTGGTCAACGAGGGCGAGGGCCACGGCGACAGGTTCGGCAACGAGGCGGTCCAGGCGCTGCTCAAGCGCGCCGAGGACGAGCGGGAGAACCTCATCGTCATCCTCGCCGGGTACCAGCGGCAGATGGAGGACTTCCTGGCCAGCAACCCCGGGCTGAACTCGCGGTTCGCGATGCGGATCCGGTTCGGCGGGTACTCACCGGCCGAGCTGATGGCGCTGGCCCAGGCGGCCCTGGCGCAGCGCGGGGAGTCGCTGGACGGCGAGGCGGTGCGCGAGCTGACGAAGATGATGGAGGACGTCGGGCGCCGCCGGATCATCGACGAGCTGGGCAACGGCCGGTTCGTCCGCAACCTGCTGGAAAAGGCGGGCCAGGCGCGCGACGTGCGGGTGATGACCCGGGGCCCCGAGCCCGCCGCCTCGGAGCTGATGACGCTGCGCGCGGAGGACCTGGAGCGCGCGTTCGGCGAGCTGACCTCCCGGTTCCGCGGCTACGCGGAGGCCCCCACGCTGGAGAACGCGCTGGCCGAACTGGACGAGCTGATCGGCCTGGAGCCGGTGAAACGGCAGGTGCATGAGATCGCCGCGCAGTTGCGGGTCGCCCGGCTGCGGGACCGGCAGGGCCTGGCCAGCCAGCCCCCGGCCCGGCATTTCGTGTTCACCGGCCCGCCGGGCACCGGCAAGACCACGGTCGCGCGCATCCTGGGGCGGATCTTCGCCGCGCTGGGCCTGCTGGTCCGCCCGGAGGTGGTCGAGGCGCACCGGGCCGACCTGGTGGGCGAGCACCTCGGCTCGACCGCGATCAAGACCGGCAAGCTGATCGACTCCGCGCTGGGCGGGGTGCTGTTCATCGACGAGGCGTACTCCCTTTATAACCCGGGTTACTCCGGCGGCGACGCGTACGGGTCCGAGGCCGTCGCGACGCTGCTCAAACGGGCCGAGGACGACCGGGACCGGCTGGTGATCGTGCTCGCCGGCTACCCCGAGGACATGGACCGCTTCCTGCGCAGCAACCCCGGCCTGGCCTCCCGTTTCTCGGTGCGCATCTCCTTTCCCAGCTATACACCGGGTGAGCTGGCCCAGATCATGGCCGTGATCGCCGAGCAGGCGGGCGACTCGTTCGACCCGGACGCGCTGCCGGTGCTGGAGCAGATCTTCACCGGCGCCTGCGACCGGGGGCGGATCGACGAACTGGGCAACGGCCGGTTCGCGCGCTCGCTGTTCGAGCGCGCCTGCGCGGCGCGCGACCTGCGGGTCGCCGACCTCGGCGAGTCGGCCTCCGCCGCGGACCTCACCACGGTGACCGCGGCGGACATCAAGGCCGCCGCCTTCGGCCTCACCAGCGGCCGCGACCAGTGAGTGCACGCATGTGACAGCAGGTTAAGACGTGATCATGGTGCTCGGCCGCCATGGCAGCCACACCCCCATGATCTCGCCCGGGGAGCGAGAGCGAGCGCCCGATATCAGTTTTTTTTTGTCCGATTTAACCCGAAGTTACTTGGCCCAGGTAACCGAAAGTGCGCCATGACCTGGTGAAACGCTAGCCACGGCAGGATCCGTTCTGGCTACAAGAACACCCTGGTCATAAACCACTACCACGTGGCGGTGGCCCGTGGAGTTTCTGGCTACATCCGCAGCCCAAATCCCGGCGGTCTTCCCAGGTCAGGCCCCATTTGTGACCGACATGCCGACGTAACTTGAGTTTAACGGTCGCGCGGGCGGGGGCGACAGCTTCGCGTTCGTGCCGGTTTACGGCAGCTTGCCCAGTTCCTCGGTCAGCTTGGCGGTGTCGTTGCCGACGTCCCTGATCAGGTACATGAGCGTGTGCTGGACCGCGTGCTTGTTCTCGCCGCGGTCGAGCAGGCGCTGGGCGGCCTCCCACAGCTCCGGCGGGTCGCCGCGCCAGAGGCGGTCGCTGAGCACCAGGTGCCTGCGGATGTGCTGCTCGCTCGCGGGCCGCCCGTGCGCGTCGTCGTGGTCGGCGCCCAGCAGGGTGCGCCGCGCCTCCGGCTCGGCCGGGTCCAGCGCCCCCAGGTCGATGCCCTGGTAGTGGCCCCGGAGCACCGGGAACGCGAACGCGCGCCTGGGCAGCGCCTCCAGGTCGGCGTCCGGCAGCAGCCTGCCGACCAGCGTGGTGTCCAGGCCGAAGCTGGACGGATCCCGGTAAACCCGGGTGAAGGTGCCCATCGCGCCGAACACCGCGTCGAGGGTCTGGTTGACCGCCCCGGCGCCCAGGCCGCGGCGCCGCCCGGCCCAGCGCGCCCAGGCGGCGAGCACGTGCGGCATGGCGTGCTGCTCGCCGGGCCAGAGCATGATCTTGCGGGGCAGCCAGTCGAGCAGGAACGTCTCCGCCTTGGCCGGGCTCATCCGGAGCGGGCGGCCGAAGTCCTGCTCGCAGCCGTAGCTCACGATGTGGTCGGCGCACTTGCTGGCGGCCCGGCGGTCGGACAGGTCCTCGGCCTCGTCGGACGCGAGGAACTCGGCGACCAGCATCGCCCTGCGGTCGCTGCTCCACGCCTGCCGGCGGGCCTCCGCGCCGGCCCAGGCCGGCTCGGGCTCCAGGGTGGCCAGCCGCGCGGCGGGGCCGCCGAACGACAGCACGGCCTGCGCCGCGACCGGGCCGGGGGGCGGCAGCGCCCGGATCCGCGACCTGATGAACGCGTGGTAGGAGGCGAACGACTTGCTCACCGGCGGGCCGGGCACCGCGTGGGTGACCGCGAGCGCGGTCTCCAGCATCTGCCTGGCCTGGGCGGGAGCTATCGGGCGGAAGGCGCCGCGCCCCGGCTGCCCGCCCTCCCCGCTGCCCTCCGCGCTGCCCTCCAGGCAGCGCGCCAGCAGCGTGTCCACCTGGGATGTGACCCAGCCGTCGGTCAGCATGCCGCGGGCGTTGTAGTCCACCAGGAGGACCAGCGCGTGCGGTTCGGTCGTCCCGCCGTAGCTGAACAGGCACACGGCCTCGTCCCGGTCGCCGAACGCGTCGGAGTTCACGTAGCAGTCCGCCGCGACCACCGCGCCCACGTGCTCGGCCCAGCCGGGGCGCTTGATCCCGCGCTCGATCAGCCCGAGCGCCGCGGACTCGGCCGCGGCCGCCTGGTGCGGGGTGCCCAGGCAGGCGATGCCGGACAGCAGCGCCAGCGCCGCCGGGCTGTCGTACTGAGCCGCGTACGCGACGAGCCCTTCCCCGATCAGCTCCTCCAGGTCGGTGCCGCGGGCCTGGGATCCGGGCTCCTTCTCGCCCCACCAGGTGCCGAGCAGTTCGCTGACCATCAGTTCGGCGTCGAGCGGGCTGCGCACGGCGAGCAGCTCCCGTGACGCCCCGAGCATCTCCGCGAACAGCGCGTTCGGCGGCGGGGTGGGGAGCGGCGACGGCCGGGGAACCCGGCGGTGACCGGGCCGGCCGCCTCCGGGGGGTAGTTTCCTGCGGCGGCCCTGCGAACTCACCCGCCCAGTTTCCCAGATCTGCGCCGTCGCGGGCACGTTCCGCGCCATCAACGCCTGATTTCCCGGCGCGCCGCGCCGGCCCGGGGAGCGCCCTCCTCGCTGACCGAGTGCTGCCGGAGTTCTCCGGCCGTGCCGCGCGTGTGCTCGCGGTAGCGCCCACCTCAGGTCACGATGTGGCCTAGGATAAGGGAGCCTTAACCAGCCGACCATCGTGATGAGCGCGGCAGCGGCGCTCGAACCGGGGTACGGATGGATCCCCGCTGCCGTGTTGATGCCGATCGCCTGCTTGAGTCCGCTCTGAGCAGGAAGGAGCCGAGGGATGGCAGGCTCGCTCACGGGCCAGAAGCGGTGTTATGAGCACTGATACGTCGGTGCCCCAGCCGCGGATGTCAGGCATGGACGTCTCCGACTCCGCGCTGCTCGCGACCCTGCTGCGCGAGGCGCCCATCGGGTTCGCCTTCTTCGGCACCGACCTGTGCTTCCGGCGGGTCAACCGGAGCCTGGCCAGGCTTTACGGCCGGAACGGCGCCGACCACATTGGGCATCCGCCATCCCAGATCTGGCCCGAGCCGCTCGCGACGCGCGCCGAAACGGCCATCCGCCGGGTACTCGCCGACGACCAGCCGCTGTTCGAGCCGGACCAGCCGATCAGCATGCTGAACGGCGGCCAGGAGAATGGGGGCGGAGAGCATCTGGCCGCCCGACCGCAGGCCAGGCACTGGTCCTTCTCCTGGTTCCCCTCGCACGACCCCGAGGGCGCGATCAGCGGTGTCGCGCTGATCGCCGTGGACGTGACCGAGCGCCGCAACTCCGAGGAGGCGGTCCGCCGCAGCGAGGAGCGCTACCGGTCGCTGGTGCAGGCCGGGGCTCAGGTCGTATGGGTGACCACGCCCACCGGCGAGATCGCGGAGGACTCGCCGGAGTGGCGCTGGATCACCGGCCAGAGCCTGGAGGAGTACCTCGGCAACGGCTGGCTGGACGCGGTGCACCCGGAGGACCGGGAGCGGGTCGAGCGGGACTGGCGCGAGTGCGTGGGCGGCGGGAAGATCTTCGACAGCCGTTACCGGGTGCGCACCAAGACCGGGTCCTACCGGCATTACGACGTCCGCGCCGTGCCGATCGAGCGCGACGGCAAGATCATCGAGTGGGTGGGCGCCAGCACCGATGTGACCGCGCAGCGCGAGGCCGAGGAGATGCGCGGGCGGCTGACCGAGCAGCTTTCCGCGGCGGCGCTGCGTACCGCCCGGCTGCAGCAGGCGACCTCCATGCTGGCCGAGGCGCTCACCGTGGAACAGGTGGTCGAGGTCATCACCGAGGTCGGCCGGTCCGCGATCGGCGCCGACCGCTCGGTGGTGGCGCTGCTCGACCCCGAGAGGCTCCGGGTGCGCACGGTGAACCCGGGCGGCCTGCCGGACAGCCCCGGCCACCCCGGCGGCGACATCCCGCTGGACATCCCCAGCGTGATCACGCTGGCCATCACCACCCGCCGCCCGGTGCTGGTGGAGAACCCCGACGCGCTGCGCCGCACCTTCGCCGAGGTGGCCGACCTGGACCTGTTCCTGGCGCATACCGACGAGCGCGCCTGGGTGGGCATGCCGCTGCTGGCCGCGGGATCGGCGATCGGGGCGCTGCGGTTCTCGTTCTGCCGGCCACGGAAGATCACCGACGAGGAGCGGGTGTTCCTGGAGGCGCTGGCGGGCCAGTGCGCGCTCGCCGTGGAACGCGCCTCGCTGTTCGAGCGCGAGCACACCACGGCGGAGACGCTGCAGCGCAGCCTGCTGCCGGACCGGCTGCCCAGCGTGCCCGGCATCATCCTGGACGCCCGGTACCTGCCGGTGACCAGGAACATGGAGATCGGCGGGGACTGGTACGACGCGTTCCGGCTGCCCGACGGGCGGCTGGCCGTCGCCGCCGGGGACGTCATGGGCAAGGGGCTGTCCGCCGCTGCGGGCATGGGCCGGGTGCGCAACGCGCTGCGCGCCCTGGCGCTCACCGACCCCAGGCCCGCCGCGGTGCTGGCCGGGCTCGACCGGCTGTTCACCGCCACCGAACTCGACGAGCAGGTGACCACGGTCGCCTACCTGGTGTTCGACCCGGTGTCAGGGGAAGGCCTGGCGGGCAACGCGGGCCATCCGCCGCCGCTGCTGATGTCCGCCGGCGCACCACCCCGGCTCGACCTGGGCGAGGCCGGGACGCCGCTGGGCTGGGCCAGCCCGCGCCAGCAATACGTGTTCCGGCTGCCGCCGGGGCACACCGCGGTGCTGTACTCCGACGGGCTCGTGGAGAACCGGCGGCGCGGGCTGCACTCCGGCCTGGACGAGCTGGTGGCGGTCGCCGGCCAGGCGGCGCCCGAGGTGGCCGCGGACCCGGCGCGGCTGCTGGAATACCTGGTGGACGGGATGCTCACCGGTTATGAACAAGACGATGACGTGACCGTGCTCGTGCTGCACGTGCCCAGCCGTGACGGCACGGCCAAAGCCCTCGTGACGGAGACACGAGGGCTCCAGGCCACCGCCGGGACCGGGGGGCCGCCCCCCCGGGCCAGCAAGCCTCAGGCTGGCACCGCGGCCGCCTCCATGATCGCGGCGAAAACGGGTAAAGCATGACTACGGGGCGGACGCCCCGGGGGGGCCCGGCTGGGTTGCGGGGGTTGCCGGCGGTACGAGCTACCCGTCGACTCCGCCTAAGGTGGATCACGGGAGAAGGGCGGGGCCTGGCAACGACGTCCAGCGGCTCTTGCCATCAGCCCCGAACGGTCCCGGCAGCGGGGTGCCCGCAGTAGATTCCGTTGCCGCTCACGTGCGCAGGAGAGGTTGTCTGTGTCGTCTGCCTGGTCGGACAGTCACGTGTCACGCGCGGCTTGGCAGGCCGCCGTCGTTCAGCGAAGGAAGGGGTGACCGCGGTGGCAAGCGCGCAAGGCTCCGCGGCGCGGAGGCAGCCCACCCAGCAAGGCCAGGCCCGCAGGGCGGCGGGGCAGGCGGCCCGCAAGAGCGACACGCCGGTCACCTTGGTGGGCGCGGACGAGCCCACGGGGGCGGACGCCACAGGACCCGCGCGCCAGAAGGGATCCAGGCCCCGGCGGCCGCAGCGTAATGCACCCAAGAAGGCTCCCGGCGGCGCCGCCGGTTCCGGCGACGAGGCGCCCGAGGCCGGCGCGCCGGCGCGGCAGGGCGGCAAACGGGCCCGCGGCCGCGGGGCCGCCGAGAGCGCGCCGGAGGACTCGGCGCTGCCCCCCGACACCGCGGCCGAGACGGCGGGCCTCGACGAGGAGGACGGCAGCCTCGAAGAGGACGCCCTGGACGTGGTGGTGACTCTCGAAGGAGTGGAACTGGACGCCGTTGACCTGGAGGACTTCGCTGTCGACGTGGACGTCGACCTCGAAGTCGACGTGGATCTCGAGGACGTGCACGACATCGACGTCGCCGACCTCGAATCGCTGGCCGAGATCGAGGCCGAGGACACCGAGGACGCTGAGGACACCGAGGACGAGGCGCCGGCCGGCGCGGACGGGGCGGCCGGCCCGGGGGCCGGTCCTGAGGCGGCCACGGCCGCGCCCGCGGCGCCGGCCGAGGGCCAGCCGGGCGCGGCCAGGACCGGCGAGGAAGGCGACGACGAGACCTTCGTCTACGGCGACGATGACGACGACCTGCCTGCCGCCCAGGTCGCATCGGCCGGGGCCACCGCTGACCCGGTCAAGGACTACCTCAAGCAGATCGGCAAGGTCCCGCTGCTCAACGCCGAGCAGGAGGTGGAACTCGCCAAGCGGATCGAGGCCGGGCTGTTCGCCGAGGAGAAGCTGGGCACGGGCACCGGCGGGATGGCGCCCGATGCGCGGATCGACATGGAGTGGATCGCCGAGGACGGCCGGCGGGCCAAGAACCACCTGCTGGAGGCGAACCTGCGGCTGGTGGTGTCGCTGGCCAAGCGGTACACCGGGCGCGGGATGCTGTTCCTGGACCTGATCCAGGAGGGGAACCTGGGGCTGATCCGCGCAGTGGAAAAGTTCGACTACACCAAGGGCTACAAGTTCTCCACGTACGCCACCTGGTGGATCCGGCAGGCGATCACCCGGGCCATGGCCGACCAGGCGCGGACCATCCGGATCCCGGTGCACATGGTGGAGGTCATCAACAAGCTGGCCCGGGTGCAGCGGCAGATGCTGCAGGACCTGGGCCGGGAGCCGACCCCCGAGGAACTGGCCGCGGAACTCGACATGACCCCCGAGAAGGTCATCGAGGTGCAGAAGTACGGCCGCGAGCCGATCTCCCTGCACACCCCACTCGGCGAGGACGGCGACAGCGAGTTCGGCGACCTGATCGAGGACTCCGAGGCCATCCAGCCCGGCGAGGCGGTGAGCTTCACGCTGCTCCAGGAGCAGTTGCACTCGGTGCTGGACACGCTTTCCGAGCGGGAGGCCGGCGTCGTCTCGATGCGGTTCGGCCTGACCGACGGGCAGCCCAAGACCCTCGACGAGATCGGCAAGGTCTACGGGGTGACCAGGGAGCGGATCCGCCAGATCGAGTCCAAGACCATGTCGAAACTGCGCCACCCGTCCCGTTCCCAGGTCCTGCGGGACTACCTGGATTGAGTCTCGGCGCCAATAACCGCTCTGGCCTGCGGAAACACCCGCCAGCACCTGTAAAGTTGCCTAGCATGCCGTAGTGAGTCAAGATATCGGGCATGGACAGCGGCGAACTGAAAGACCTGCTCGGCAGCTTCACCCTGCACCTGCGCGGCGAGCGCAAGAGCCCCCAGACCGTCAAGACCTACGGCGACGGCGTGCGCGCCTTCCTGGCCTGGGCCGGGCGGGAGGGCATTGCCCCGGCCCTGGACCGTCCCACCGTCGACAAGTTCGTCGCCGGGCTGCTCGACAGCGGCGCCGAGGCGGCCACCGCCCGCTCCCGGCAGCTTGCCGTCCGCCGGTTCTCCGCGTGGCTGGCCGCCGAGGGCGAGATAGGCGCCGATCAGCTCGCGCACATGTCCCCGCCGAAGCTGGACGACAAGGTTGTCCCGGTGCTGTCGGATGACCAGCTGAAGGCGATGCTCGCCGCGTGCAAGGGCCCGCGGCTGATGGACAGGCGCGACGAGGCGATCCTCCGGCTGATGACCGAGACCGGCGCCCGCGCCGGGGAAGTCCTCGCCCTGGACGTGGGGGACGTGAACCTCGCGGCCGGGACCGCGGTCATACACCGCGGCAAGGGCGGCAAGGCGCGGACGGTCCCGTTCGGGCCGCGCACCGGGGCGGCGATCGACCGATACATCCGCGCCCGGCGGCATCACCGGCTCGCCGGCACGCCCGCGCTGTGGCTGGGGGAGGGCGGCAAGGGGTTCGCCTACTACGGGCTCCGCTGCGCCCTGGCCTACCGGGCGCGCCTCGCCGGGATCGGGGACTTCCACCCGCACGTGCTGCGGCACACCGCGGCCGACCGGTGGCTGACCGCCGGGGGCAGCGAGGGCGGCCTGATGGCCGTCGCCGGGTGGGCGCGCCCGGACATGCTGCTGCGCTACACCCGCGCCCGCGCCGGGCAGCGGGCGGCCGACGAGGCGCGCACGCTGAACCTGGGGGACCTGTGACCGGCCGCCTGCTCCTCACCGCTCAGTGCCTCCGGCGCGGTCACTGGCTGGCCCGGGTGTACGCCAGCCCGGACGGAATGCGCATAGTCCTTGCGCTCGCCGCTGGCGTTCGCGCGCCCACCGCTACCGGGATCGGGCGCGGCCGGGGCACCCGCGGGTTCAGTGAGCCTTTCGAGGCGCACATGAGCTACACCGCAACCTGCGACTGCGGCAGCGGCCACCTGGTCAACTGCGCCGCGCTCGCCCGCGCCATCGAATCCGGCCAGCGGAAAGTCAAGATCGCGCCGAACATGTAGCATGCCGTGTGACGGTGCCTTTCCGGAATCTCGGATGAAAGTCAGCCTCGCCGCGTGGGCTACGGACGAGTACCCGAAAGGGCCTCGTCACCATGCCCCCGCTCACCCCCCAGCAGCGCCGCATCCGCGCGTCGATCGCCGCCAACGCCCGCTGGTCCCGTGAAAACCCAGCCGAGAACGCCGCCCGCGGGCAGCGTGGCCTGCTCGCCAAGTTCGACCGCGAAGCCCGCGAAGCCGAACCGGGCCTGACCGAAGCCGAGTACGCCCGCCGCGCCCAGGCCGCCTACCGGGCGCACATGGCCCGGCTGTCGCTCGCCTCCTCCAAGGCACGCGCCCGCCGGGGCGGTGGCAGCGATGCGGCCTGACACAGCAGAACGCCGCCCCCGGCGGGAGGGCGGCGCCCCGGACGCGGCTGACGTCAAGGACAGCGTAACCGAAGACCTCGACATCGCCCGCGCCCTCGCCGCAGCGGGCATCCCCGTGTTCGTCGCCTACCCCGACCCCGAAGGCCGGACCAAGTCCGGCCGGGCAACCGGGTACAGCCTGCCCAAAGAATGGGAAACCACCACCCCCAACCCCGCCTACGTGAACGCGTGGAAACCGGGCCGCGCCCTGGTGGCCGTCATGGGCTGTGGCCTCGACCTGGTGGACATCGACCCGCGTAACGGCGGGGACCTCGCCGCGCTCGGCGGGATCATGCCAGAAGTCCTCGGCGAGGCAGCGTCACCCTCGGGCGGCGAGCACTACTTCGTCCGGTCGATGGGGGTCCGCTCCAGGGATGACGTCCTGCCCGGGATCGACGTCAAGGCAGGCGTCGAAGGCGCGGCAGGCCGCGGGTTCGCGTTCATCGCCCCCACCATCCGCGTCAGCAAAACCACGGGCGAACGGGTGGCCTATCGGTGGATCAGGCGGCCCGACCTGGCACGGCTGAACGGCGGTCCTCCCAGCGGCGGGAAGCTGGCCGCGCTCGTCCGCCAGGCCCGCCGCGACTCCGGCAGCGGACGCTTGTTCCAGCAGCCCGGCGGCCACTCCGAAGGCTGGACCGACCCGGATATCGACCGGCTCACCCAGGAGGGCATCCCGCCCGGCGAAGCCCAGCAGCCCATCCTCCGCGACGTCGTCGCCCGGCTCGTCGGCCGGGGGTACGAGCGGGCCATCTGCCGGATCGCTTGGCAGGCCATCGTCGGCCGGACCGCCCTCACCCAGCCGGAATGGCCGTGGGCCGAGGACGACTTCGCCGACATGTACGACTCCGCCGCCAGTAAGTACGGCGCCCGGCCACGTCAGGCGGCTGTTTCTGACAGCGTTTCTGACAAGATCACATCCAGCGGTGCCCTGACCAGCCATTCTGACACTTCTGACACTTCTGACAGCACTGACGACGAGCAGCTGCTTTCCGGGGTCCGCGACGGCGCATGGCTGGCCGCCCAGCAGTTCCCGCCGCTGCGGTACGCGATCCCTGGCCTGATCCCCGAAGGCTTCACCCTGCTCATCGGGGCCCCGAAGATCGGCAAGTCCTGGCTGGTGCTCGACCTGCTGCTCGCTGCCGCCTCCGGCGGCCGGGCGCTCGGCCGCATCGCTGTCGGAGATCCGCGGCCTGTCCTGTACCTGGCGATGGAAGACAGCGACCGCCGCATGCAGGATCGCTGCCGCCAGCTGCTCGGTAAGGCCAGCATCCCCGCCGCGTTCAGTTACCAGACCCGGATCGCGCCCGGCCAGGTCCTGTCCACGATCGCCGCCTGGATGCGCCGCAGCGCGAGCACCGGCCTGGTCGTCGTGGACACGCTCGGCAAGGTCATGCCGCCCGCCATGATGGGCGAGTCCCACTACCAGCGGGACTACCGGATCGGATCGGCGATCAAGTCCCTAGCCGACGCATGCCCTGGCTTGGCCGTTATCGTCAACCACCACGACCGCAAGGCCAGCGCCGAAGACTTCATCGACTCCGTGTCCGGGACCCACGGGCTCGCCGGGGCCGCTGACACCGTAGTCGTGCTCGCGCGCAAACGGCAGTCCGGCGAGGGCGTCATCAAGGTCACCGGCCGCGACGTGCCCGAGGACGAATACGCGCTCACCATCAATGACGGCATGGCCTGGCAGTTGGCCGGGGCAAACCTCGCCAGCGCCGCGGGCGAGGCCGCACGGCGCTCCGCAGCCATGAGCATGTCGGCAACCTCCGCCGACGTCCACAAGTTCGTCACCGGCCACCCCGAGGGCGTCCACGCCAAGGATGTCGCGGACAAGTTCGGCAAGGACGCATACCAGTATCTTGGGCGCCTAGTCGACGCTGGCCGGATCGAGAAGCAAGGCCGCGGGTTCTACATACCAGTGTCAGAAGTGTCAGAACCGTCAGAATCCCAGGTCAGCAGCGGCGTGGAATCTGACAGCGAATCTGACACTGTCAGAACCGAGACCGGCCCGTGCGCCTGGTGCGGCCAGCCATGCACCCGCTACGGCGACCACGGGCGCCCGCTCTGCGACAACTGCCACGGCGGTGGCCCATGGCAAGACTGACCACCCTCACTAGCGGTGAAGCATCCGTGCCAGGACTTGGACGGTGCCCGGTCAAAGGCTGCCCCCGGTCCCGGCATGATCCGGCGCCTGCCAGACTCAGGCCATGGCGAACGCGAAGTCCGCGGCGACGGTGACGGCGGCGGCCGCGAGCACCCCGAAAGTGAACGGCCGCTAACCCCTCCCGCCGGGCCGCCAGGAATGGCGCCGGGCAGCCCGGAGGGCACCACTGCGGCCAGTCCCGCCGACGGCGCATAACCGCTGCGCGGCGTCCAACGCGTTTGACGCAAGGCGCGCTGAGGCCGCCGCGGTCAACCACCCCACCGTGCACAGGCCGGGATTTTTGACAGGGCGCGGCTGACGCCAGCGCAGCGTCAGAAAAAATTGTGTGAGGGGCCAAAGGTGGGGGACTTCGCGGGGGCTGGGGCCTGTTCGGTGGGCTTAGCGGCAGATTTTCACGAGTGGGGAGAGAAATGCGGACGCTGCGCTGGCGTCCGGCGCGCCATGATCAAAAACTGGCGCCTTGCCCATGGCGGGTGGTCAGGTCTCAGCCTGAGGTTGAGGGTTAGGCTTGAGGCGTCGACGGTGGTGGCGGCCTGGCCGATCTCTCTCCGGCCAGGCGCCACGAGAGAGAAGGCGGCCATGGGCGCATACGACAGTCCCGGGTACCAGAATTTGGGCCCGGCGGGCCGGGTCCACCAGTCCACGGGCGCCGGGCAGGGCAGCGAGGGGATCACCGCGGCGGAGTCCGCGGCGCCGCTGGCGACGGTGCACGTGACCCCGCCTGGCCCGGCTGCCGCGTTCTACTCGGGCACCGACCAGGTTGTCAGCATCGGTGACACGTATTCCGCCAGCTCGGACCAGACGCCGCCGATGTGGGCGGGGGACGGGGTGCCGCAGTCGTCGGTGGCGTGGTCCGGGGGGACGTCGCATGTGCACCCGCGGAACCCGAACGCGGGCGGCCCGGGCGCCGGGGCGGGCGCGTCATGAGCGGTGCCGAGATGCGCGCCTACCTGACGTCGCCGGGTGTCGTGTTCAACCGGCCCGTGGATGACGACGTTGAGGAGCGGGCGAAGGTGCTGGTGGCCGTGGCCCGGGATGAGCACCTGCGGCAGTTCGGGCATCCGATGGGCGCGGCGGGCTGCACGCTGCCGGGCCGTGAGGATGCGGTGGCGTCGGCGCTGGTGTCGCTGCGGGCCGCTGCCCAGCGGTGCACGATCCCGTGGGGGCTGCCCACCGCCGAGGTGCAGGACCGGATTCGCCGGGCGATGCCGTGGGCGCACGTGCCTTCCCCGGGTGGTGACCCGGTGACGGAGCGGGCGCGGGCGCAGCTGGCGGCGAAGCTTGCTGCCCGGGGGTGAGCGGTGAGGGCTCCGCTGCCGTGGCAGGCTGCGCGGGATTTCCTGGCCATTATCGGTGTCAGTCCGCAGGGTGACCCTGCCCGGTTTGATGTCCTCCAACGGGATCTTGAATCGTGGTGGTCCCGCGGCGGCTCGGTGCGGTCGTTCTTGCGTGCGGTCGAGTCCGGGGCGAGTACCAAGGTGCTCTCGACTGATGAGGCGTTGCGGTGCCTGGAACGCCGTTATGCGGTGCGGCTGTGAGCAACAAGCGGCGGCTGCGCCGTCAGGTTCCGGCTGAGGTTGCCGCGCTCGCCCGGTCGGCCAGGTGCTCGGATTGCCCGGCCCGCGGGCAAGCTAGGTGGCGTGACGGCGAGTGGAATGTCGTCGTTCACCATGCCCCGGCCTGTCCCGCCCTGCACGGGCTGACGCCGGGGCTGCATGGTGATGCTGAGCGCACCGTTGCGCAGGTTGCCGCTCAGCTGGGCCGTGTTCTGGGTTATGAGCGTGACGGTGATCAGTCGGGCCTGGTGACCAGCGGCGGGGCGGTCACCGCTTCAGGGTCCGGGAGGCCATGGTGAAGATCGAGTTTGAGGGCACCGTCTACGACTTCGACGAAAGGTCGATCCGGCTGAAGCAGGCGGTGAAGATCGAGAAGCACATCGGGGGGACGCTGGGGGACTGGGAGGACGGCCTGGCGAACGCCAGCGCCCCGTGCCTCCAGGCTCTCGCGTGGCTGATCTTCCACGGCGGTGACGCCACCCCCATCGACGACGTGGACTTCGAGCTGCTGCCGTTCGCCGAGGCAGTTTTGGCGGGGATGACGGCGGAGGCGGAGGCGGGGGATGCGGTGGACCCTACGAGCGCGCCCTCGCCGCCGCGGGCGGGGACGTCGGCGAGTGGCGCGCCGCGCACCGGCCCCGGATCCTGACCGATGGCGCCACGGAGCTGCGCGGCCGGTACCTGCTGGGCCTGGCCCGGGTGTGCGCGTGCCCGCCGCCGGTGGCCGACGAGCTGACCTTGCCTGATTTCGCTGTGCTGACCGCCGCGCTGGACGCGATGGCCGGCGAGGACGGCGAGGTGGAGGAGATGGGCTGACATGGCGACCGTGAAGACCGTCACGCTGAGGCTGAACGCGCTCACCGATGAGGCCAACCGGAAGCTGCTCACCATCCGCAAGAACACCCAGGCGCTGGTGGACGCGAACCCGGTCGAGCTGAAGGTGAAGCTGGAGGCCGCGGGGGCGCGGGCGCAGATGGCGGTGCTGCGGCGGGAGCTGAGCCGCCCTGTGGATGTCAGCGGCGGCCGGGGCGGCATCCTGGGGCTGCTGGGCGGTCTCGGCGGCCTGCTCGGCGCGGGCGGCCAGGCGGCCCCCGCCGGTGCCGCGGGCGCCGCGGGCGCGGCGGGTGTGGCCGGGGCGGTCCCGCCGGAGGTTTACGCGGCGGGGGCCCTGTCCGGGCTCGCTGGCCTGATCCCCGCCCTGGCCGCGGCGGGCGCCGGGTTCGCCGCGTTCGGCGCCCTGGCCATCCCGACGCTGACCAAGCTGGCCGCGTCGTCCCGGGCGCTGAAGGATGTCAAGACCGTGTTCGGGTCCATGGTGGCGGCGATGCGCCCGGACGTGGTGAAGATCTTCAACCAGGCGATGCGGATCCTGGTGGGGCTGCTGCCCCAGTTGCTGCCGTTCGCCAAGGCCACCGCGACGGCCCTGGAGGGGCTGCTGAAAGGGTTCGCCTCTTTCGCCTCCTCCCCCGGGTTCGGGGTGTTCCTGAACCAGATGCAGAAACTCACCGGGCCCACGATCACCACCCTGGGTGAGGGGTTCGGGAAGGTGACCGTCGCCCTCGGGAAGCTGCTGATCTCCCTGGCCAACCCGAACGCGCTGCGGATGGCCCGGTACTTTTTCGACGCGCTGGCGGGGTTCCTCACCGGCCTGGCGTGGACGATCACCTGGACCACGAACCGGATCATCCTGCGGCTGCACCAGTGGGCTGTCCTGTTCGACGAGGTCAGGCACAACATCGCCGCGGACATCCACAACATCTCCGGCTGGATCGACGCCCTGCGGGTGACCTGGGTCACCGTGGGCCATTCCCTGGAGGCCACCGCGAACGCGGTCGTGGCCACGTTCGACCAGTGGCGGCACAGCATCGCGGTGAAGGTCACCGCGGTGGCCAGCTACTTCGCCGCGCTGCCGGGGAAGATCACCGGCGTGTTCCGCGGGGCGCTCACCTGGCTGTACACCGCGGGGAAGAACGTGGTCCAGGGCCTGTGGAACGGGCTGCTGTTCATCTGGCACAAGGTGACGTCGTTCATCTCCGGGATCGGCGCGTGGATCCGGGCGCACAAGGGCCCGGTGTCCCTGGACGCGAACCTGCTGGAACCGGCGGGGCGGGCGCTGATGTCCGGGCTGCTGCGCGGCCTGGTGGGCGGGTTCGGCGGGGTCGCCCACTTCATCGGCGGTATCGCCGGGCAGATCGCCTCATTCTTCGGGTTCGGCGGCGGGAACGGCGTGGTGGCCCTGGGGAAGGCGATGGCCGCGGCGGTCGGGTGGACCGGGAACCAGTGGACCGCCCTGTTCGCCCTGTGGCAGCGCGAAAGCGGCTGGAACCCGGCGGCCCGGAACCCCTCCAGCGGCGCCGCAGGGATTCCACAAGATATAACAGGTAATTTCCACGGCGGCGCCGCCGGGCAGATCGCCTGGGGCCTGAACTACATCCGCGGGCGATATGGAACGCCAGCCAACGCGTGGGCGCACGAGCTGGCGTTCGGGTGGTACGACAAGGGCGGGTATCTTCCCCCTGGCCTGTCGCTGGCCCTGAACACCACCGGCCGCCGTGAACCGGTCGGCGGCGGCACCGTGGTCAACTACCACGTCACGGTCCACGCGGGCATCGCGCAGAATCCCCGCGAGGTGGGCAGGCAGGTGGTCGAGGTGATCAGGCAATACGAGAAAGGCAGCGGCGCCGGGTGGCGTAAGTAAGCGGGCCGGGTGGTTCCAAATTGATCTTGCTTAGGATCGCTCTCACACAACCCGCGCGACGTTTCCGCAGGTCAGCGATTTATTGGTACCCGGTACCGATAAATGCGTTTCCGCAGGTCACAGCGCCGTGTTCGCGGGCCCTTACCCGGCATCGGGTCAGCGGTGATCTTGCTTACGATCGCTCTCACAGCAGAAGTTGAACAAGGGGCCAGTCGGTCAACTTTTTCAGCCGAGGATGAGCACCACGGCCACGAGGACTGCCAGCGCCGCGAGCAGCGGGATGCTGCACCCACAGCACCCGAGCCGTACCCAGATCCGGGGCCTGCCCCGGTAGCGGCGGGCCATCAGTCCACCGCGCGCAGGTGCCGCGGGCGGCTGCCCGCCAGCGCCCGCGCGGGACCGGGCCCGTAGTCGGCGCGGCGCAGCATGTCCTCGATCTGGGCGGCGCGTTCAGCCGACAGCGGCTCCACCGAGGGCAGCAGCTCTTTCGCGGCCCAGTAGAACAGGTCCGCGAACCTGCTGCTGCCGTAGTTGCGCGCCCGGGCGGTGGCCGACTCGTACTCGGCGACCAGGGCCTGCAGTTCGGCCAGCGGGTCTGCGGCTGTCACATTTTCTGTCACATCCGGCTGTCTCAATTCGCCCCCGGCGGGGTCATTTGTGACGGTGCGATGTGACAGCCCGGCGGGGCCGGTCCCGGGGCGGGTTGTCTCCCCGCTGGCCGGGAACCGGCCCCCTGCGGCACCGGGCCGGGCGGACCCCGCTGCTGCCGGGTGGATAGACAGTAGGCGGTCCCGGCCCCGGAGCCTGCTCATGTGCTCGGTCCTGAGATCCAGCCGCCGCCATCCTGGGCGACGCCGGGCTGGCCGAGCAGCTGCTCCCGGGCGGTGGGTGGCGTGCATGCACGCCAACGAGCGCGGCCGATCAGCCCGGCGACCACGGCCACGGCGGCCGGCTCCCAGCCGGCCAACCAGCGCACGATCTGATGGTCGAACGCGCCCAGTTCGACCCCGGCGGCCCGGCAGGTGTCCTCCAGCAGCTTGTGCATGCCGTCCTGCCACGATTCGGCCGGGCTGGAGGTGATGTGCCGCACGGCAGCGGCGGCTTCCCGCTCGGTTTGGTACGGGCCGCTGGCGTGGTGCGGTGGCGGGTGGTGGCTGGAATGATCAGTCATGGGTTCGCCTCCTGGTAGGCGGATCAAGGGCGCGGTTGGTGTGACGAGCACCGGCCGCGCCCGCTTACGTGCGGGGCATCCAACGTTAGACCGGCCAGAGGCAACCGTCTATAGACAGAGGCATGAGACTACGGTCAGTGACATTCCCCTAGCCTGGCCTGGTGACCATCGACCGCGACGGGCCGACGCCGGTCTACCTGCAGCTAGCCGCGATCCTGCGCGCCCGCATCGAGGCGGGCGACTACCCGCCCGGCCGTGCGCTGCCATCGGAGAGCACCCTCATGCAGGAACACGGAGTAGCCAGGGAGACCGCCCGCAAGGCGGTCCGGGTGCTCCGCGACGAGGGCCTGGTGCAGATCGTCCAGGGCCGCGGCGCCTACGTCACCGCGCGGAAGTAAGGGGACTGTGGCCTGCTGGCCAGTCACAGATATTACGGGGGCGCCGCTCGGCTATTTCCGCTGTTTCCGCAGGTCAAGCATGCCGTTCATTCGACCATAGTGCGGGACTACCTGGATTAGGCGCGACAGGCTGGCCCAGCATGCTCGTCGGCCTTCGGCCGACTTCGCGATAAGCCGTAGTGCTAGTCCGGGGGCCGAGCCCCCGGAACCCCCACGGCCCCGGTACGGCTTTGCATGCTGCCTACCGCTTTCATAGGGCCCGCAGACGAACAAACCGTCGGCGCGATCCCCCAACGGCCCAGGCCGCCGCGCTGACATGCCGCCAGAACCTGCGGTTTGTTCCGAGGCGACTCCTTAGCGGCTGGGGGCCTCGGCGCTGCCCGGGGACAGGCGGTCGGTCTCGTCCTGGATCTCCGTGGCGATGCGCGCGAGCGCCTCGGCGTGCTGCCGCCCGTGATGCGCGCAGAACAGAAGCTCTCCCCCTCCGGGGAGCACGACGCGTACGTACGCTTGGGCGCCGCATCGGTCGCACAGGTCCAGCGCAGTGAGCGGCTTCGTAGGGGCCATAGCTCCGGTCATGTCGCCTCCCTCGCGTCGTACCGCCGGCGCGCCCGCCGCGCCGTCACCCGCGTTCACATCTACTACCCCGAACACGGGGTAGAACCATGACGTTCCCAACTACAGCCCAACTACGCCAAGAGCGAACGCCCGTTCTTGCAAGTCTCAGCCGTCCCACTACTCACAGTATCCCACCATTCATCCGTTGTTACCCCATGTGCGCGGCCGTTGTTACCCCATGTGCGCGGCGGCGTGGCGGGCATGGCTTGTCGGCGGGGCGGGCTAGCATTCCGTGGAGACGGTTCCGGGTGCCCCGGCCGCCGCGGGGGCAGCGTGCTCGCCGCGACGCGGCTTCGCCTGGGCCCGCAGTGTTAACCCAGGGGGGCGACCCCCTGGGTCCCGGGGGCCGAGGCCCCTGGAACCCCGCCGAGGAGAGTCCGTGACTGCCGAACCTGCCGTGATCCGGGGGCGCGCTGCCGACGGGTACACGGCCCGCCACCTGTCCGTGCTGGAAGGCCTGGAGGCGGTCCGCAAGCGCCCCGGCATGTACATCGGGTCCACCGACGGCCGCGGGCTGATGCACTGCCTGTGGGAGATCATCGACAACGGCGTGGACGAGGCGCTGGGCGGCCACTGCACCAGCCTCGAGGTGGTGCTGCACGACGACGGGTCCGCTGAGGTGCGTGACAACGGCCGCGGCATCCCCGTCGACGTGGAGCCGAAGACCGGGCTCACCGGCGTCGAACTGGTGATGACCCGGCTGCACGCGGGCGGCAAGTTCGGCGGCGGTTCCTACACCGCCTCCGGCGGGCTGCACGGCGTCGGGGCGTCCGTGGTGAACGCGCTGGCGGTGCGCCTGGACGTGAACGTGGAACGCGACGGGCACGAGTGGGCCGCCAGCTTCCGCCGGGGGGTGCCGGGCGAGTTCGCCGGGCCCGGTCCCACGGCGCCCTTCAAGCAGCGCAAGGGCCTGACCCAGGTCCGCCGCGTGGCGAAGAAGGTGCAGGGGACCAGGATCCGGTTCTGGCCGGACCCGCAGGTGTTCGTCCGCGACGCCCAGTGGAGCCTGGAGGCGCTGGCCCAGCGGGCCCGGCAGACGGCGTACCTGGTGCCGGGGCTGGCCCTGCGGATCGTGGACGAGCGCGGCCCGGAGCCCCACGAAGAGGTGTTCCGGTTCGATGGGGGGATCGCTGAGTTCTGCGCGGAGCTGGCCGCCGGGGAACCGGTCACCGACGTGGTCAGGCTGGCCGGGTCCGGCAGCTTCACCGAGACCGTCCCGGTGCTCGACGGGCAGGGCCACATGGTGCCCACCGAGGTGGAGCGCGAACTGCTGGTGGACGTGGCGCTGCGCTGGACCTCCGGTTACGACACGGTCAGCCGGTCGTTCGTCAACGTGATAGCCACGCCCAAGGGGGGCACCCACGTCACCGGGTTCGAGCGGGCCCTGGTGCGGGCGCTGAACGAGCAGTTGCGCGCGGTGCGGCTGCTGAAGAACGGCGACGAGCCGGCCACCAAGGACGACGTTACCGAGGGGCTCGCCGCCGTGATCGCGGTCCGGCTCCCTGAGCCCCAGTTCGAAGGGCAGACCAAGGAGGTCCTCGGTACCCCCGCCGCGTCCCGCATCGTCGCGCAGGTGGTCACCGATCAGCTCCGGGCGTACTTCTCCGGCCGCGGGAAGGCCAGGCAGCAGGCGCGGGCGGTGCTGGAGAAGGTGGCCGCGGCGGCGAAGACCCGGATCGCCGCCCGCGAGCACCGGGACAACCAGCGGCGCAAGTCGGCACTGGCCGCCTCCACGCTGCCGGCGAAGCTGGTGGACTGCCGCTCCGCCGACGACCGGAGCGAGCTGTTCATCGTCGAGGGGGACTCCGCGCTCGGCACCGCCAAGCTGGCCAGGGACTCGGAGTTCCAGGCTCTGCTGCCGATCCGCGGCAAGATCCTCAACGTGCAGAAGGCGTCCCTGTCCGACATGCTCAAGAACGCCGAGTGCGCGGCCATCATCCAGGTCATCGGCGCGGGCTCAGGCAGTTCGTTCGACCTGGACGCGGCCAGGTACCAGCGCGTGATCGTCCTCAGCGACGCGGACGTCGACGGTGCGCACATCAGGACGCTGCTGCTGACCCTGTTCCACCGGTACCTGCACCCGATGCTGGCGGCCGGCCGGGTGTTCGCCGCGGTGCCACCGCTGCACCGGATCGAGCTGACCAGCCCCAGGAAGGGACAGCAGAAGTACCACTACACCTACTCCGACGGCGAGATGCGGCGCATCATGCTGGAGCTGGAGCGCAGGGGGCAGCGCTGGAAGGAGCCGGTGCAGCGGTACAAGGGCCTCGGCGAGATGGACGCGAGCCAGCTCGCGGAGACCACCATGGACCCGCGGCACCGGATGCTGCGCCGGATCCGCGTCGAGGACGCCGCCGCCGCGAGCTCCATCTTCGACCTGCTCATGGGCTCCGAGGTGGGCCCGCGCCGCGACTTCATTGTCAGCGGGGCGGCCGAGCTCGACGCGTCCAGGATCGACATCTGACCCGTCCGGCCCGGGGGTCCGGGGGTTGTCCCGCGGGCTGGCAGAGCATCGTCAGCGGGGCGGCCGGGCTGGACGCGTCCAGGATCGGCATCTGACCCGTCCGGCCCGGGGGTCCGGGGGTTGTCCCGCGGGCTGGCAGAGCATCGTCAGCGGGGCGGCCGGGCTGGACGCGTCCAGGATCGGCATCTGACCCGTCCGGCCCGGGGCCAGCCTGCACTGCCGGGGCGAAATACTGTCCGGTATGAATGACTTCGCGAAGCTGCTGGCCGGGCAGCTCGGTGCGGACTTCCGGGCGCTGCCGCGCCGGGTTCGGGCTCGGCTTTCGGCCGGGGGACAGGCCGCCAGGGCTGCCACCATTGGCGAGCTGCGTGAGGCTGCCCGCCGTCGGCTGCCAACGGTCGTCTTCGACTACGTCGACGGTGCGGCCGGCGACGAGGTGACCGCGGCACGTAACCTCGCCGAGCTGCGCGCCGTCGAGCTCCGGCCGCGGGTCCTGGTCGATGTGTCAAAGGTCGAGACGGCCACCAGCGTGCTCGGCTGGCCGGTCGCGCTGCCGCTGCTCGGCGCGCCGATGGGGCTGACCGGACTGCTGCATCCATCCGGTGAGGTCGCGCTAGCCCGCGCGCTGCACGCGGCCGGGTCGATCTACATCCTCGCGGCCATGGCGTCCTGCCCGCTGGAGGAGGTGGCTGGCGCGGCCGGCGGGCCGCTGTGGTTCCAGATGTACTTCTGGCGCGACCGCGGGCTGGTACGGGAGTTGCTGCACCGTGCCCGCGGTGCGGGCATGTCCGTCCTGGTGCTCACCGTCGACGTGCCCTGCGCCGGGGACCGGGACCGGGACCGCCGCAACGGCTTCAGCATCCCGCCCCGCGTCACGCTACGGGCCCTGGCCGGCGGAGCCGTGCACCCGCGCTGGTCGGCCGGGTTCCTCCGGCAGCCGCGGATCCGGTGGGGCAACCTGCCCGACGACGGCCTGGCAGCGGCGGCGTTCAGAGCGCAGACCAGCCGCCAGTTCGACCCGGCGGCGACCTGGGATGACCTCGGCTGGTTCCGGGAGCAGTGGACCGGGTCGCTGGTGGTGAAGGGCATCTTGCGCCCGGAAGACGCCCGCCAGGCCGTGCGCATCGGCGCGGAGGCGATCATCGTCTCCAATCACGGCGGGCGCCAACTCGACGGAGCCCCGGCGGCGATCCGCGTGCTGCCCGCCGTTGCCGAGGAGGTCGCAGGCGAGGCCGAAGTCTACTTCGATAGCGGGATCAGGCGCGGCGTCGACATCGTCAGGGCAATCGCGCTCGGCGCGCGGGCCTGCTTGGCCGGGCGCGCGCTCGCCTACGGGCTGGGCGCGGCCGGTGAGGCCGGAGCGAGCCGCGCCGTCGAGATCCTCCGGGACGAGCTACGCACCGCGCTGGCGCTGACCGGCTGCCCCTCAGTGCAGGCACTCGGCCCGTCCTGGGTGCAAGGATGGGAGGCCGCGCCGTCAGGTCGCGCCGGGTCTCCCGGGTAGCCGGCGCGGTCACCATGGCGCCTGCACCTGATCGCGGGCCATGGCGCGGTAAACGTATCAGCGTTCGCTAACAGTGACGACTAGACTACGTCATGTGACAAGGCAACTCCTCATGGCCGAGTTCCTGCGAGCCCAGGCTGCCTGGCGGCTGGCCCGGTCCGATGGCGACCCAGTCCGGGCTGCCCGCTGTGCCGCCGCGCTCCTCGACGCCGCCGCCTACACGGCCGGATTAGCGGACGACGACGGGACGCTGGCCCTGCTCGCCCGCTGCGGCTGCTTCCGCGGGCAGGTCTTTGACCCCGGGCCCCGGGGCATCTCGATCGCCCGCTGGTGGCAGTACCGCGACGCGCCGCAGACCGGCCCGAAGGACCTGGTCACCGCCCTGGCCGCCGCCGCGGGCGCCCACGCCTGACCGCTGACTACGGCCGACGCCGGGCATCCACGCCTCCTTATCACGCGAGGCGTGTCCACAAACCGGGCAAAACGGACGCTGAGCTGAACGTCTTGCGTGATATCACGGGAGACGTGCGCCTCACGGCAGACGTGCGCCGCTGGGCAGGAGGGCAGGTCGGTAGGTCGGGTCCTGGCGGGATTAGGCCGGGGGCGCCAGGCCGCCCAGGGATGCCAGCGGCTGCCGGACCCGGGCGCCGGAGCCGTCCCGGCGGCCGTCGGGCTCGGGCAGGCCCACCGGGACGCCCGCGCTCGTGGCCCCCCGCGCCGGGCCGGGCCCGGCCCAGGCCAGCACCAGGGTGTCCTCGCCCTTGAGGAACCTGTGGCAACGCACCCCGCTGGTGCCCCGGCCCTTGCCCGGGTACTCCCGGTACGGGGTCACCTTCACGGTCTCCGCCCCGGTTCCCGGCAGCGCGCCGGTGCTGCCCGCCACGGTGACCACGACGGGCTCCCCGGCCGCCCCGGCCCCGGAACCGGCCGGGCCGGTCCCGATAGCGCCGAACCAGGCCACGCTGGCCCGCGCGGACAGCCGGATGCCGGCCATCCCGCCCGCCGCCCGGCCCTGCGGGCGGACCGAGCCCGCCGGGAACTTCAGCAGCTGGGCATCGGTGGTAATGAACACCAGGTCGCAGTCCTCGGTCGTGAGCTGAACGGCGCCGACCACCCGGTCACCGGGCTTGAGCGAGATCACCTCGAACTCGGTGGAACTGCCCGGGTAGTCCGGCGCGACGCGCTTGACCACGCCGCTCGCGGTGCCCAGGGCCAGCCCGGCACCCGCCGCGTCCGGGGCCGCCAGCCCGGCCACGGTCTCCCCGGGCGCCAGCGCCACGAACTCGGTCACCGGGGCGCCGCCTGCGAGGCTCGGGGAGTGCGCGCTCGGCGGCAGCGCCGGGATCTCCAGTGCCCCCACCCGGATCAGCCGCCCGGCCGATGTCACCACCGCCACGGCACCCCGCGCGGTGGTCGCCACGCTGGACACCACCGCGTCGTGCGCGGCGCGCGGCCCCGCCGCGGGCCCGCCCTGTCCGGGCGGCGCGGCGGCGGAGAACAGGTCCCGGGCGTCTCGTTCGGCCGCGGAAATGGCAGTGCGGGCGATCAGGCCGGTCGACGACAGCAGCACCAGGCACGGGTCGTCCGCGACCTCCAGCGGGACGGCCGCGGTGCGCGGCGCGCCGCTGCCCTCGAGCAGCACCGTGCGGCGCGGGTCGGCGAACCGCTCGGCGACGCTCGCCAGCTCAGCGGAGACCAGGTCGCGCAGCCGGGACTCCGACTCCAGGATCGCGGTCAGCTCCGCGATCTCGGCCTGCAGCTTCTCCCGCTCGCGCTCCAGTTCGAGGCGGTCGTAGCGGGTGAGCCTGCGCAGCGGCGTGTCCAGGATGTACTGGGCCTGGATCTCGGACAGGTCGAACACCGTCATCAGCCGGTCCCGGGCCGACGGCGCGTCGTCGCTGCCGCGGATGACCTGGATCACCTCGTCGATGTTGAGCAGGGCGATCATCAGCCCGTCGACCAGGTGCAGCCGGTCGGCCCGCTTGCGCCGCCGGAACTCGCTGCGCCGGCGGGTGACCTCGATCCGGTGGTCGACGTAGATCTGCAGCAGCTCGCGCAGGCCAAGCAGCCGCGGCTGGCCGTCCACCAGCGCGACGTTGTTGATGCCGAACGTCTCCTCCATCGGCGTGAGCCGGTACAGCTCGTCGAGCACGGCCTCGGGGTGGAAGCCGGACCGGATCTCGATGACCAGGTGCAGGCCGCGATGCCGGTCGGTGAGGTCCTTCACGTCGGCGATCCCGGCGAGCTTCTTCGCCCCGACCAGGTCCTTGATCCGGGCGATGACCTTCTCCGGGCCGACGTTGTAGGGCAGCTCGGTGACCACGATCCCGGTGCGCCGCGGGGTGAGCTTCTCCACCCTGGCGGCGGCGCGGGTGCGGAAGATGCCACGGCCGGTCTCGTAGGCCTCGCGGATCCCGTCCAGGCCGACGATCTTGCCCCCGGTGGGCAGGTCCGGTCCGGGCACGAAGCGCATCAGCTCGTCCAGGCCGGCCTCGGGGCTGGCGATCAGGTGCCGGGCCGCGGCGACCACCTCGCCGAGGTTGTGCGGGGCCATGTTCGTGGCCATGCCCACGGCGATCCCGGACGCGCCGTTGACCAGCAGGTTGGGCAGGCCGGCCGGCAGCACCTCGGGCTGGACCTCGGTGCCGTCGTAGTTCGGCTGGAATTCGACGGTGTCCTCGTCGATGGAGGCCACCATCTCCATCGCGGCGGCGGTCAGCCTGGCCTCGGTGTACCGGTAGGCGGCCGGCGCGTCGTCGCCGCCCAGCGAGCCGAAGTTCCCGTGCCCGTCCACCAGGGGCAGCCGCATGACCCACGGCTGCGCCATCCGGACCAGGGCGTCGTAGATGGCTGCGTCACCGTGCGGGTGCAGCCGGCCCATCACCTCGCCGACCACGCGTGCGCACTTGACGTGCCCACGGTCGGGCCGCAGGCCCATCTCGTTCATCTGGTACAGGATCCGGCGCTGCACCGGCTTGAGGCCATCCCTGGCGTCGGGGATCGCGCGCTGGTAGATGACGGAGTACGCGTATTCGAGGTAGCTGCCACGCATCTCGTCGGCGACGTCGATGTCGACGATGTTCTCTTCGAACGCCTCGGGCGGGGCTCCGCCCGCGTGGCGGCTGCGGGGGGGCGTGGTCGCGGAACGTCTGGCCATGCCGCCATTGTGCCTGTCCCGTACGTCACGAACGGTCATGGCGCGCTGGTACCGGAACAACCCTGGTCCCACTTCGCCCGTACGGGGTTGGCGTGGCGGACCCACGCCAGCCCCGGTCACGTGGCGGATAGGCCGCCGTCGACGAAGATCATCTGCCCGGTGACGTAGTCGCTGGCCCGGCTGGCCAGGAAGACGGCCATGCCCTCGAAGTCCTCCGGCTCACCGTTGCGGCCGACCATGGTGCGCGCGGCGAGCGCCGCCGAGCGGGCCGGGTCGGCGGTGACCTCCGCGGTGAGCGGGGTAGCCACGAACCCCGGGACGATCGCGTTGCAGCACACCCCGTGGCGCGCCCAGGCCTCGGACTGGGATCTGGTCAGCCCCGCCAGCCCGGCCTTGGCGGCGCCGTACCCGCCGCTGTTGCCGAAGGCACGGACGGCCTGCTGCGAGGCGATGTTGACGATCCGCCCCCAGCCGCGGGCCGCCATCGGCGGGCCGAATCGCTGCCCCAGCAGGAACGGCGCGGTGAGGTTGACGGCCATCAGCGTGTCCCAGTCGGCCGTGGTCAGCTCCGCCAGCGGCGGGCGGATGTTGACGCCCGCCGCGCTGACGACGATGTCGGGCTCACCGAACGGCTCGGCCGCCGCCGCGGCACCGCGCAGCACCGCCTCCCGGTCGGCCAGGTCGGCGCTCACCCAGGCCGCGGCGCACCCCGCGGCCCGCAGCGCGCCGGCGGCCCCGGCCAGCGGTTCCTCGCGGCGGGCCAGCAGCACCACCCTGGCGCCGGCCATGGCCAGGGCACGCGCTACCGCGCGGCCGATGCCCGAGCTTCCGCCGGTGACCAGGGCGACTCTGCCCTCCAGCGAGAAAAGCGAGAGCAGGAACCCCCGGTCAGAGCGCGGGCCGGGCGCCAACGAGCGACCGGGCGCGCGCGGCGAGCCGGCAGCCGCTCACCAGCGCCTCCAGCGGAGGCTTCTTGTCCAGCCACGGAAGGAGGAACCCGGCGCAGAACGCGTCGCCGCTGCCGGTCCCGTCCACCACCTGCTCGGTCACCTGAGCCGGGGCCCGGATCGCGTCCGGGCGGCCGTTCGCGAACAGGGCGCCGTCGGGGCCCAGCTTCACCACGACCTGCGGGTACCACGCGGTGAGCACCCGCGCGGCCTGGGCCGGGTCGTCGCGCCCGGTGAGCACGCCGGCCTGCGCCTCGTTCACGAACAGCAGGGTGGCGCCGTTGGTCAGCTCCAGGTACGGCTCCGCCCCGACCCGCTCCAGCGGCGCGACCGAGGCGCCGTCCACCGAGATGGTCATGTCCGCCTGCCTGGCGTAGTTCATCGCGGTGATGGCGGCCGGCCGGGACCCCTCGTTCAGCAGCGTGTACCCGGACATGTGCAGGTGGGAGCCCGGGGCGAAGAGGTCCTTGGGCAGGTCGTCGGGCGAGAGCGCGGCGTTGGCCCCCGGATCCGACAGCATCGTGTTGTCGCCCTTGTGCGTGATCATCACCACGCACGTGCCGGTGGGCCGCTCCGGGTCCATGACCAGCCGGGCGTCAACCCCGTAACCCATCAGCTCCATGTCGCGGTTGCGCCCGGCGATGTCGGCACCGCGGCGGCCGACGAACGCGATCTCGGCCCCGTCCACGGCCAGCCAGGCGGCGATGTTCGCACCGGACCCGCCGCCGTGGGTGGTCACCGCCGCCGGGGTGTCGCTGCCTTTCACCAGGGGAAGCGCTGCACGGGCGACCGTGTCGGTCATCAGATCACCAACGACGACAATGCGTGTCATGTCGTCACCACCTCGATCACGGAACCGGGCCGCTGCCGTCGCCCCGCAGTGGCCCAATGCGCAGGGCTAGCGGATACAAAACCTAACAGGTGACAGACCTCCGCTCGGGGCGTTCGGCCCTGAAACCCGCTGTGCGGACATTCCGGTCAAGTCGCAATGCCCCGCCCGGCGGGCGCGGCGGCCTCGTGCGGCTCGGCTAGGCTCGCCGCGGAGGTGGACGGGACATGGTGTGGTCCTGGCGGTTCGAGAAGGCGGATGGGTCGGCGGCGAGCTCCGGCGACGTGCCGAAGGAGGCCTTCGGCAGCCAGGGCGACGCGGAGAGCTGGCTGGGTGAGAACTGGCGCGCGCTGCTGCAATCGGGCGTCGACCAGGTCACCCTGCTGGAGGAGAACAGGGTCGAGTACGGCCCGATGAGCCTGCATCCCGCGGACTGAGCCGCGCCGGGCGCGACCTGGCCGGTTCCGGTGCCTCAGGGGCGCTGCGGCGGGCTGACCGTCCGCGCCGGGTCGCGCTCGATCACCGGGCCGAGAGCGTCGTCGATCTTGCGCATGATCTCGCCGTCCAGCCGAACCCCGGACGCCTTCACGTTCTCCCTGACCTGCTCGGGCCGGGTGGCACCGATGATCGCCGCGGATACGCCCGGGTTCTGCAGCACCCAGGCGATGGCGAGCTGGGCCATGCTCAGCCCCGCCTGCGCCGCCACCGGGCGCAGCTGCGCCACCCGGCTCAAGATCGCGTCTGTGAGGAAGCCCCCGATGAAGCCGGAGCCGCTCGCGTCGGTCGCCCGGGACGCGGCGGGCACCTCCCGGCCCGGCTCGTATTTGCCGGTGAGCACGCCCTGCGCGATCGGCGACCAGACGATCTGCCCGATGCCCTCCTTCATGCACAGCGGGAGCACCTCGGCCTCGATCACCCGCCACAGCATGTTGTACTGCGGCTGGTTGGACACGATCCGGTCCAGCCCCATCTGGCCGGCGATGGCCAGCGCGGCGGAGATCTCCTCGGCACGCCATTCCGAGACCCCGACGTAGAGCACCTTGCCCTGGCGGACCAGGTCGTCGAGGGCGCGCATGGTTTCCTCCAGCGGGGTCTCGTGGTCGTAGCGGTGCGCCTGGTACAGGTCCACGTAGTCGGTCTGGAGCCGGCGCAGCGAGGCGTGGGCGGACTCGATGATGTGCTTGCGGGACAGGCCGCGGTCGTTGGGCCCGGATTCGGTCGGCCAGAACACCTTGGTGCAGATCTCGACGGACTCGCGCCGGACGCCCTGCAGCGCCCGGCCCATGACCGATTCGGCGCGGGTCCCGGCGTATACGTCGGCCGTGTCGAACGTCGTGATGCCCTCGTCCAGCGCCGCCGCGACGCACGCTGTGGCGGCTTCCTCCGCTACCTGCGACCCGTGGGTGATCCAGTTACCGTAGGCGATCTCGCTGACTTTGAGGCCGCTGCGGCCCAGGTGACGATGCTCCATGACTAGCGACCCTAACCGGAGCCGCACTCAGGCACGTTCCGGGCATGGCGGGCCCAGTAACCCCGGCCACCAAGCGCGCAGCGGGCCCAGTTACCCCGGCCACCAATCGCGGGGTCCGGAGGCTCGGCCTCCCGGGCAGCACGGCGGCCGGTGCCGAAAATGACCGAAGGTTATTGAGCAGGCTGAGCCGGCTCGTCCGGTCAGAAGCGGTCGCCGGGCTTGACCCGCGGTTTGGGCACCCGCAGCCTGCGGATCTGCAGGGCGCGCATGGCGGAGTACAGGGCCAGGCCGCGCGTGCTCTGCCCGGGCAGCCGTTCGGCGGCCAGCCGCTTCACGTTGCGCCCGATGAAGACGCCCTCGATCGCCATGATCAGGACCGCCGCCAGGACCACGAGCGGGACGCTCGTCTGCGTGATCCGAATGTGCGAGAAGGGAGGCAGCAGCAGCACCAGCAGGCCCAGCAACCCGTACATGTAGAACTCGCTGATCCGCCGCTTGGAGTCCACGTAATCGCGGGCGAGCGCCTTGACCGGGCCGCGGTCGCGCACCGGGAGCGCCCACTCCTCGCCCCGGCGCACCGCCTCCATCCTGCGGGTGCGGTCCGTGCGCTGCCGGGTACGTGCGGTCCTGGCGGCCTCCTTGCGGTCCCGGGGGGCGGTGTAGGGCTGCCGGCGGCGGCGCTCGGCGTCGCTGCGCTTGGGGGTTGGCCTGCCCTTGCCCGCCGTGACGGCGCCCGGCCTGGCGGAGGAGGCGCCATCGTCGGGCGCGTCGGCGGCGCCGTTGACGGCGTCCTGGCCGGAGCCCTCGTCCGTGCCGGTGCGGGTTCGTCGGAACACGCGTTCAGCTTACCGGGAGCAACGCCGCGGATGCCCAGGTTGCGGACGGGGCAAGGGGAAACCTGCCGTCGGCCGCCCGGCCGGTGCCCGGTCCGGTCCCGGTCGTCCCTCCGTGCCAGCGCCGGCCGCAGGCCAGCGGGGGTTCCCGGGGGCCGCCCTCCCGGGCCAGCGCGGCCGTGGCGGTCGTGGTGACGGGCACGCGGTGACCGCGTAGGCTGAGTGAACCAAGCTCGCAGGGAGGCCGCTGCCGAGGATTGGCGCGGCTGGCGGCGCCGTGGGGCTAGCGACAGCGGTTGTCACGATGAAGGGGAAGGTCGCGCCCATGAGCGTGATGAGAAGGGTCTCGCTGATCTTCAGGGCCAAGGCCAACAAGGCCCTGGACCGCATGGAGGATCCCCGCGAGACCCTGGATTACTCCTACCAGCGCCAGCTTGAGATGCTCACCCAGGTGCGCCGCGGCGTGGCCGACGTGGCCACCTCGCGCAAGCGAATTGAGCTTCAGATGAACAAGGTGCGGCAGGACCAGAACAGGCTGGAAGGGCAGGCGAAGCAGGCGCTCGGGGCCAGCCGGGAGGACCTGGCGAGGGAGGCGCTGGCCCGCAAGGCGGCGCTGCAGAGCCAGCTCACCGACCTGGAGAACCAGTACCACTCGCTGCAGGCCGACGAGGAAAAGCTTGTATTCGCCTCGCAGCGGCTGCAGGCGAAGGTCGAGGCCTTCCGCACGCAGAAGGAGACCATCAAGGCCACCTACACCGCCGCCGAGGCGCAGAGCAAGATCGGCGAGGCGGTGTCGGGCATCTCCGAAGAGATGGGCGACGTCGGCATGGCCGTGCAGCGCGCGCAGGACAAGACCGCGCAGATGCAGGCCCGGGCCGGCGCGATCGACGAGCTGATGGCCTCCGGCGCGCTGGACGACGTCACCGGCACCCCGCGCGACGACATCCAGGCCGAGCTGGACTCGATGCGCGGTGGCCAGAGCATCGAGCTGGAGTTGCAGCGCCTCAAGGGCGAGATCGGGACCGGTTCCGCGCAGGCGATCGAGGGCGGCGCGCCCGCGGCGGACGGCGCGGCGCAGCCCGCCCCGGCGGAACAGCCCCAGGCCGGTGAGGGAGCATGATCGTCCGGATCCTGGGCGAGGGGCAGCTCCAGGTAGACGACTCGGCGTCCGCCGAGCTCAACTCCCTCGACGCCGCGCTGGAGACGGCCGTCACCGCGGGCGACGAGCCCGCGTTCCGCACCGCGCTGCTGGCCCTGCTCGACCGCGTCCGGGCGCTCGGAACCCCGTTGCCCGCCGATGCCCTGGAGCCGTCGGACTCGATCCTGCCGCGCGCGGACGCCGACCTGGACGAGGTGCGGAGCATGTTGACGGACGAAGGTTATATACCGGGCTGAGGGGCTGTGCTGCGGGGCTGGCGCTGAGCGGACGTTCAGGTTGTTCTCAGGGTTGCCTTCGATACTCAAAGTGATCCGGTGGGCAGTGGAATTTTCACCGCCCTTTGTACGTGATACTGGATGGCAGGAGTCCTGACCGGGGGCCGGTCAGGCTAGAACGGAGGCGCCGCGATGGTGCGAACCCGTTATGCACCCGACAGGGGGCTGCAGGCGCGGATGGGCTTGACGATGTTCCTGCTGGGACTCGTCTTCGTGGCTTTGGTGACCGCGCTGGTATTCGTGCTGCTGGCTTTCAAGGTGGGGGCGGGCGCGATCATCTTCTTCGCCGTGATCCTCGGCGGAGTGCTGACGTTCGGCTCGCTGTTCTGGTCGGACAAGATCGCGCTCCGGGCTTCCGGCGCGCAGGAGGTCAGCCCCGCAGAGGCGCCTCAGCTGCACGGGGTCGTCGACCGGCTGTGCGCGCTGGCCGACATGCCCAAGCCGCGGGTCGCGATCGCGCGGACCGACATGCCCAACGCGTTCGCGACGGGGCGTAACAGCAAGAACGCGGTCCTCTGCGTGACCACGGGCCTGATGCGGCGCCTGGACGAGAAGGAACTCGAGGGCGTGATCGCGCACGAGATGTCGCACGTCGCGCACAAGGACGTCGTGGTGATGACGGTCGCCTCGTTCGTCGGGATCATCGCCGCCCTGCTGGTCAGGTTCGCGTTTTACGGCGAGCTGTTCGGCGGCGGCGGGCGTGGGCGCGGCGGCAACAACAACAACGGCGGGGCGCTGCCGATCCTGCTGATCGTGATGGCGATCGGCGTGGTCGTCTACGCGATCAGCTTCCTGCTGATCCGGCTGCTCTCCCGGTACCGCGAACTCGCGGCGGACCGGGCCGGCGCGCTGCTCACCGGCCAGCCCTCGGCCCTGGCCAGCGCGCTGACCAAGGTGAGCGGGGCGATGTCCGCCATCCCGACCAGGGACCTGCGGCAGGCGCAGGCGCTCAACGCGTTCTACTTCGCCCCGGCGCTCAAGAGCGACACGGTGAGCCTGTCCACGATCTTCTCCACGCACCCGTCGCTGGAGCGCCGGCTGCGGCAGCTGTCCGAGATCTCCGCGCAGCTCGGCCGGTAAGCCGGTGGGCTTCCTGGACACCCTGCTGGGCCGGACCAAGCCGGTCCAGCCGAACCTCGACGCGCTGTTCTCGCTGCCTACCGCGGCCGTCACGCTGCAGGCCTCGATGGGGTTCACCCCCACCGGCAACGGCTCGGTGTGCTTCCGCGTGGCCGAGGGGCGCGCGTTCCACGACATCGAGGCCGAGGTCAGGCAGCTACTGGCGATGGGCCCGGACGCCGGGCCCGTCGAGGTCACCGGCGACTCCTACGGGTTCACCTGGCTGGTCAGCCGGCACAAGAGCGACGACGTGGAGTCGCTCGTCACCGACCTGCACGCGGTCAACACCTCGCTCGCGGAAGGGGGGTTCGGCCCGCAGTTGCTGTGCACGCTGGTGGGTTTCACCGATTCCTCCGGCCGCAAGCTCGGCATCATCTACCTCTACAAGAGGGGAACGTTCTACCCATTCGCGCCGCTGAACGGCGAGCACCGCGACAACGCGCTCGAACTTGAGGTGCGTGGCAACCTCGGGGCGGACCTGAAGACCGAGCCCGATCTCACCCGGTGGTTCCCGGTCTGGGGTGCCCCCGGCCTCTAGCCCCTGGCATCCTTCAGAGGGTACGCAGAGGAACCCCTCACCTCCCGGCCAGTTCGCATTGAGAGTGTTCCGGTCCGTGGGCTTCGATTCGGTGGTGGCACCCGGGGCGCGGCAGGGCAGCAAGCAGCGGCCGGCCGTGCGGCGGTCGCCGCGCCCGCGCCCGGTGCTCGCCCGGGCCGGGCTGGTGGCCGCCGGTGCGGGGCTCGGCATGGTGACGGCGCTGGCGATCACCGACGAGACGGGGGGTGAGCTGCGCGCCCCCGGCGGCGCGGCGACGTTCCTCGGCAGCCTCACCGGGCTGGTCGGCATGTACCTGGCGCTGCTGATGGTGCTGCTGGTGAGCCGGATCCCGGCGATCGAACGGGTGCTCGGGCAGGACGGCCTGCTCCGCTGGCACCGCCGCCTCGCGCCGTGGCCGATCAGCCTGCTGGTGGCGCACGCCCTGTTCATCACGGCCGGCTACGCCCAGGCGGCCCGGGCGGGCCTGTGGCACCAGGTGGCCGTGCTGCTCACCCGCTACCCGGACGTGCTGATCGCCACCGTGGGGCTCGGCATCATGTGCGCCATCGGCATAATCTCGCTCCGCGCGATACGGCGCAGGCTGCGCCGCGAGACGTGGTGGCTGGTGCACCTGTACATGTACCTCGCGTTGGCGCTCTCGTTCGCCCACGTCCTCGCGCTCGGGCCCTCGTTCGTCGGGCACCCGCTCACCCAGATCGTGTGGTCGGTGGCCTGGGCCGGCACGGCGGGCCTGGTGCTGTGCTACCGGTTCGGGCTGCCGGTGGCCCGCAGCCTGCGGCACCGCCTCGTGGTGACCGAGGTGCGGCCGGAGGGGCCCGGCGTGGTCTCGGTCATCCTCTCCGGCCGCCACCTGGACAAGCTGGCCATCGCCGGCGGGCAGTTCTTCTTCTGGCGCTTCCTGACGCCGGCCATGTGGTGGCAGGCGCACCCGTACACGATGTCCGCGCTGCCCCAGCCGCCGTACGTGCGGCTGACGGTGAAGGCGGTGGGGGACCATTCGGCCGCGGTAGCGAAGCTCAGGCCCGGCACCCGGGTGGCGGTCGAGGGCCCGTACGGTGCGTTCACCAAGCACGTGCAGCAGCGTCCGCAGGCCCTGCTGGTGGCCGCGGGCATCGGCGTCACGGCCCTGCGCTCGCTGCTGGAAGACCTGCCGCGCAACTCCGCCCCCGTCGTGCTGCTGCGGGCCAGCCGCCCGGAGGACCTGGTGCTCCGCAAGGAGGTCGCGGAACTCGTCAGGTACCGGCGCGGCCGGCTGCACGAGCTGATCGGCACCAGGGAGCAGGCCACCCTGGACGAGCGGTCCCTCCCGCGCCTGGTTCCGGACCTGCACCGGCGGGACATCTACGTATGCGGCCCCGAGGGGTTCGTGACCAGCATCGTCGAGCTGGCCGCCCGGCTCGGGGTGCCCGCCGAGGCGGTCCACCACGAGGCGTACGCTCTGTGACCGCGGGAAGGACACACCAATGAAGCGGGCGGGCTGGTACATCATCGCCGGCGCCGCTGCCGGGTTCGCCGGGGTGGCCGGCTTTCACGGTTCGGGCGCACCCGCGCCGGCCGCGCTGGGCCTGGGGAGCCCGCGGAGCGCCGGGGCCTCAGGCGCCCCATCCGCCCCGGCCCCGGCCGTCGGCCCCAGCGCCCAGCAGGGCGCCACCGGTGCGGTCCGCAAGGCCACCGGGACGCTGGAACAGTATGGCTACGGGGAGCTGTCGGTCGCGGTCACCGTGCGCGGGAACCAGATCACCGAGGTGTCCGTACCGCTCCTGCGGACCGCTGAGCCCTACTCACAGCAGCTCGCCCTGCAGGTCATCCCCATGCTCAAGGCCGAGGTGCTGGCCGTCCACAGCGCGCGGATCCACGGCGTCAGCGGCGCCACGTACACCAGCGTGGCGTACGCGCAGTCGATCCAGTCGGCACTGGACAAGCTGCACGTCAGGTGACCGGCACCGGGGGGCCGCCCCGTCGCCCGGGCCCCGCCGACCTGCCCGGGCCGGTCCGCCCGCCCGGGGCGGCCAGCGGCCAGGCACCGGTGACCACGCACGCGGAGCCGGTGATGGGCACGGTGTTCTCGTTCACCGCGGTACGCGGTGAACTGTCTCCGGCCGCGGTACGCGCCGCGCTCGCCGCCGCCTGCCGCGTCCTGCACCGCTGTGACGCGGTGTTCAGCACCTGGGACGCGGCGAGCCCGGCGAGCCGGTTCCGGCGCGGCGAGGCCGCGCTCGCGCAGCTGCCGCCGGAGTTCGGCGAGGTGCTGCGCGAGTGCCACGCGGCCAGGGCGGCCTCGGGCGGCTGGTTCGACCCGTGGGCCATGCCCGGCGGGTTCGACCCGACCGGCCTGGTCAAGGGCTGGGCCGTGGAGCGCGCGCTGGACGCACTGCGCGCCGCGGGACTGCCCGGTGCGCTGGTCAACGGCGGCGGCGACATGGCGGCGTTCGGATCCCCGGCCGACGGGCCCCGCTGGCGGGCGGGCATCCGCCATCCCTGGCGGGCGGGCGCGCTGGCCTGCGTGATCGAGATCGGCCATGGCCCCGTGGCGGAGGAACGGGGCCTTGAGCCAGCGGGGGGTTCCGGGCCATGGGGTCCGGGGGCTCGCCCGCGGGGCAAAGGAGTGCCCCCCCGGGCTAGCATCGGCCATGGCCCCGTGGCGGAGGAACGGGGCCTTGAGCCATCGGGGGGTTCCGGGCCATGGGGTCCGGGGGCTCGCCCCCGGGGGAAAGGAGTGCCCCCCCGGGCTAGCATCGCCGCGGTGGCCACCTCCGGCCCGTACGAGCGCGGCGCGCACCTGATCGACCCGGCCACCGGGCGGCCCGCGAGCCGGGCGGCCTCGGCCACGGTCACCGGGCCCAGCCTGGCGCTGGCCGACGCCCTCGCCACCGGGGTGGCGGTCGGCGGGGACGAGGCCCTCGAGGTCGTGGCGGGCCTGGACGGCTACGCCGGCTACCTGATCCGCCCCGACGGCAGCGAGACCGACACCGGCGGCATCGCCTTCGCCCGGTGAGGCCATCTCTACCAGTGAGGCACCTCTGTCAGCCAGGGGCAGTGTCGCGCCGCAGCCGCCGGGCCGAACGCCGCATAAGGCGCCCCAGGCGCCGTTGCGGTGTCCCGGCGGCGAACGGTGCTGGCCCGGGGGGGCACTCCTTTGCCCCGGGGGCGAGCCCCCGGACCCCATGGCCCGGAACCCCCCCGCGTGCCTCCCGAAGCCAGCGCCGTGCTGCCCGGTGCGCCTCCGGCACGACGTCCCGCGAGGGAGGCCAAGGACGCTGAGCGGAATGACGGCGAAGCGCATATGGTTGAGGGGTATAGGAATGACCAGGCCGCCCCGGCGGCAGACGCTACGCGGGAGCAGATCACAGATGACGGTTCAGCACGAGGCGGCCACGCAAGGTGTGATCCTCACCTCCACCGCTGCGGCGAAGGTGAGCAGCCTCCTGGCGGCCGAGGGCCGCGAGGATCTCAGGCTCCGCATCGCCGTGCAGCCCGGTGGCTGCTCGGGACTGCGTTACCAGCTCTACTTCGACGAGCGCGAGATCGACGGCGACGTCGAGGCCGAGTTCAGTGGCGTGCACGTGGTCACCGACAGGATGAGCGCGCCATACCTGACGGGCGCCACCATCGACTTCGTGGACACGATCGAGAAGCAGGGCTTCACGATCGACAACCCCAACGCGACGGGGTCCTGCGCCTGCGGCGACTCGTTCCACTGACGGCGGGCCAGCCTGACGGCCTCCCGCGGGAGCAGGGATGGCGGTTTCTGAGGGCCCGGGTCTGCGGATAGGGGTCACCGGGTCGATCGCGACCGATCACCTGATGACCTTCCCCGGCCGCTTCGTGGACCAGTTGATCGCGGAGAAGCTCGACCGGGTTTCGCTGTCCTTCCTCGTCGACCACCTGGAAATCCGCCGCGGCGGTGTCGCCGCGAACATCGCGTTCGGCCTGGGGGTGCTCGGGCTGAATCCGCTGCTCATCGGCTCGGTCGGGCCGGACTTCGGCCCGTACCGCGACTGGCTCTGCGCGCACGGCGTGGACTGCGGCGGGGTGCGGGAATCGGCCCGGCACCACACCGCGCGGTTCGTCTGCACCACCGACGTGGACGGGAACCAGATCGCCTCGTTCTACCCGGGCGCGATGAGCGAGGACGCCGAGATCACGCTCACGTCCTTCGCGGGGCGAGGCGACGGCCTCGACCTGGTCCTCATCGGCGCGAGCGACCCGGGGGCGATGCTGTCGCGCACCGCGGAGTGCATCCGCCTCGGCGTGCCCTTCGCCGCGGACCCGTCCCAGCAACTGCCCCGCCTGGAGGGGGAGGATGCGCGCCTGCTGGTCGCCGGGGCGCGCTTCCTGTTCTGCAACGAGTACGAGGAAGCGCTCATCGAGCGGAAGACCGGCTGGACGAGGGCCGACGTGCTGGCCAGGGTCGAGGTGCGGGTGACCACGCTCGGGCCGGGGGGCGTCAGGATCGAGCAGGCCGGGGAGCCGTCGTTGCTGGTGGCCCCGGTGGCCGAGGTGCACAGGCGGGACCCGACCGGCACCGGGGATGCGTTCCGTGCCGGTTTCCTCGCCGCCGTGGGCTGGGGGCTGTCGCTGGAGCGCGCCGCTCAGCTTGGCAACCTGGTCGCGGTGAGCGCGCTGGAGACCGTGGGCCCGCAGGAGTACGAGCTCAAGCCGCCGGAGGTCGCCGGCCGGATCGCGGAGGCGTACGGGGACGAGGCGGCCGCCGAGATAGCCGCGCACTACGGCTGACCCCGCGGATAGCCTGGGCGGGTGTACGACGGACCGCCCGCGCTCACGCTCGCCCGCGCGGTGACGTCCTGGGCCCTCGACCTGCCCGTGCTCGCCGCCGTGCTGGCCGCGGCGGGGCTGTACCTGGCCGGGATGCGGCGGGTGCGGCGCGCCGGGCAGCGGTGGCCGGCGGGGCCCGCGGTGGCTTTCCTCGCGGGCGGCACCGGCGCCGTGGTGATCGCCACCATGTCGTTCCTGGGCGTGTACCAGGGCGTGCTGTTCTCCGTCAGGGCTGCGCAGAACGTGCTGCTTCTCCTGGTCGCCCCGCTGTTCCTGGCCCTGGGCCGGCCGGTGTCGCTGGTGACCGCCGCATGGCCGCGGCTCGGCGACCGGGCCGTGGGGGCGGTGCACAGCCGGGCCGCCCGCGTGCTCACGTTCCCCGCCATCACCGCGCTGGTGCTGGTGATCGTGCCGTTCGTGCTGTACTTCACCCCGTGGTACGAGGCGGGCCTGCGCAGCGGCCCGGTGCGGGAACTGACCTACGGCGCGCTGCTGGCGCCGGGCCTGGTCTTCTTCTGGACCCTGCTGCGGATAGACCCGGTGCCCAAGGCCTACCCGTATCTGGTCTCGCTGTGGGTCACCGGGGCGGAGGTGGTGGGTGACGCCGTCCTCGGCCTGGCCGTGATCGCGGACCAGCACCTGATCGCGGGGCCGTACTACCAGGCGCTGGCCCGGCCCTGGGGGCCGGTGCCGCGCTCCGACCAGGTGATCGGCGGGGGGGCGCTGTGGATCCTGGGGGACATCGTCGGCCTTCCGTTCCTCGCCGCACAGCTCATCCAGATGATCAGGGAGGACGAGCAGGAGGCGGCCCAGGTGGACGCCGAACTCGACGCCCGCGCCGCCGCGGCGGGGACGGACGCGGCGGGCGCGGCCCCGGCCGCCGCGGACACCCGGCCGTGGTGGGAGAGCGACGACCGGTTCACCGGCCGCTTCCGGCGCCCCCGGGGCGGGTGACCCTCAATACCTGCGGCGGATCAGCAGGGCCCAGCCCTGGGGCAGATCGCTGGCGGCGACGAAGTCGTGCGACTTCATGGCGCACCAGGACGGCACGTCGGTCCGGGCCGCGGGGTCGTCGGCGAGCACCGCGATGACCTGGCCGATCGGGACCTCCCGGATCCGCTCGGCAAGCATGATGATCGGGATCGGGCACTTGCGGCCGAGCGCGTCGATGACGACCAGCGGGGCGGGGGGCGCGGGGAAGGTCATGAAGGGCGGCCTTCACCGGGCACGCCGGGGCGCGCCAGGCTCACCGGGCCCGGCCGGGCTGCGGGGGAGCCGTGGGGCGTGCGGCAACGCGCGGGGGTGAGAGGCCATGCGAATGCGATACCCGTCCGCCGCCGTGAGTAAGCACCGCCGGGCCGGGGGCACCGCTGACCGCTCAACGTGCACCCCACGACCCTAGCCGTGCGCAGCACGGACCGCGACACCGATGGGGGTCCTCGCCGCGCCCGGCGCCGCGCGCGATACTGTTTCCACGACAGCCTGTAGGACGAGCCATGACCAGCCCGTGCCGCCGCGTGCGCGCGCAGCCGGGCGTCATCCGCAGGGAAGGCAACCTGTGAGTTCTGCCCCCAGCGCCCCGCCCAGCCGGGGTGCTCATGACCCGGGCCGCCACCCGGGGCGGCCCACGGCGGCGCGCCCGAGCCGGACCCGCACCCGGCGGAGCCGCCTGGCGGCCCGTGCAGCCCTGCTGGCCCTGCTGGCCGTGGGGACCACCGGATGCACCTCCAACGACTTCACCCGGCTCGGCTGGCCCGCGCCGATCACCAAGCAGGGACAGGTCGCGCTGACCCTCTGGCAGGGGTCCTGGGTCGCCGCGTGGCTGGTCGGCGCCGTGGTCTGGGGCATGATCGTCTGGGCCGTCATCTTCCACCGGAAGAAGCGCGGGTCGGCCCAGCCGCCGCAGCAGGTGCGCTACAACCTGCCGATCGAGATGCTGTACACCGTGGTGCCGTTCATCATGGTCGGCGTCCTGTTCTTCTTCACCGCGCGGGACGAGAACTACATCGACAAGCTGCCCAGCCACCCCGACGTGACGGTGACCGTCATCGGGTACCAGTGGAGCTGGCAGTTCCAGTACCTGAACTACAAGGTGCCTGGCTCGCCGACCGGTTACGTGACGATGAACGGCGAGCCGTGGAGCCCGCAGACCGGCAGCAGCCAGCTGCCGCTGCTGGTCCTCCCGGACAACGAGACCATCCGGTTCAACCTCGTCTCCACCGATGTGATCCACTCGTTCTGGATCGTCCCGTTCGAGTTCAAGCGTGACGTCATACCCGGGCATCCGAACCACTTCGAGGTCATCACGACCAAGACAACACCGACCTTGATCGGGCACTGCACGGAGCTGTGCGGGCTGTACCACAGCCGGATGCTGTTCAAGGTACGGATCGTCACGCCCGCCCAGTTCAACGTGTGGATCCACGCCCAGCAAGCGGCTCAGCAGAAGGCAGGGGGCGCACAGTGACCACGCTCCGGCAGCCCGCCCAGACGGCGATCATCACCCCGCCGCGCAGCGCGCGCAAGGGCTCGATCATGGCCGACTGGCTGTCCTCGACCGACCACAAGGTCATCGGCCACCTGTACCTGATCACGTCGTTCGTGTTCTTCCTCGCCGCCGGCCTGATGGCGATGGTCATGCGGATCCAGCTCTTCGGCCCCGACAACCACCTGGTGTCCGACCAGCAGTACAACGAGCTGTTCACGATGCACGGCACGATCATGCTGCTGCTGTTCGCCACCCCGCTGTTCGTCGGGCTGGCGAACGAGATCATGCCGCTGCAGATCGGCTCCCCGGACGTGGCGTTCCCGCGGCTGAACCTGTTCAGTTATTACCTGTTCGCCTTCGGCGGCACGATCCTGCTCATCAGCTTCATCACGCCCGGCGGGGCGGCCGCGTTCGGCTGGTACGCCTACTCGCCGCTGACCAGCGCCGTCTACTCGCCGGGCGTCGGCGGGGACATGTGGATCATGGGGCTGGTGCTGTCCGGGTTCGGCACCATCCTGGGCGGGGTCAACTTCGTCACCACGATCGTCTGCATGCGGGCGCCGGGCATGACCATGTTCCGGATGCCGATCTTCACCTGGAACATCCTGGTCACCTCGATAATGGTGCTGCTGGCCTTCCCGGTGCTGGCGGCGGCGCTGCTGGTGCTGGAGATCGACCGCAAGCTGGGCGCGCAGGTGTTCAGCTCCGCCAACGGCGGGGCGATCCTCTGGCAGCACCTGTTCTGGTTCTTCGGGCACCCCGAGGTCTATATCGTGGCGATCCCGTTCTTCGGGATCGCCACCGAGGTCCTGCCGGTGTTCAGCCGCAAGCCGCTGTTCGGCTACAAGGGCATGGTCGCCGCGACCATCGCGATCGGCGGGCTGTCCATGACCGTGTGGGCGCACCACATGTTCACCACCGGCGCGGTACTGCTGCCGTTCTTCTCGTTCATGACGTTCCTCATCGCGGTGCCGACCGGGATCAAGTTCTTCAACTGGGTGGGCACCATGTGGCGCGGCCAGCTCACGTTCGAGCCGGCCATGCTGTTCATCATCGGGTTCCTGGTCACGTTCCTGTTCGGCGGGCTCACCGGGGTCATCCTGGCCTCCCCGCCGCTGGACTTCGCGGTCAGCGACACCTACTTCGTCGTGGCTCACTTCCACTACGTGCTGTTCGGCACGGTCGTGTTCACGATGTTCGGCGGCTTCTACTTCTGGTGGCCCAAGTGGACCGGGAAGATGCTGGACAACACGCTCGGGAAGTGGCATTTCTGGACCCTGTTCATCGGGTTCCACATGACGTTCCTGGTCCAGCACTGGCTGGGCGTCATCGGCATGCCCCGGCGGATCGCCAACTACCCGGACCTGCCGGGCCTGGCCACCACGCTGAACCAGATCTCGACGATCGGCTCGCTGATCCTGGGCGGCTCCACGCTGTTCTTCCTCTACAACGTGTACAGGACGGCCCGTTACGGCGAGAAGGTCACCGTGGACGACCCGTGGGGCTGGGGCAACTCGCTGGAGTGGGCGACGTCCTGCCCGCCGCCACGGCACAACTTCACGTCGATACCGCGGATCCGGTCGGAGCGCCCCGCGTTCGACCTGCACTACCCGCACATCAAGTCGGGCCGGCCCGAGCATCAGCCGATCTCGGCGGGACAGTGACCGGGCACGCCACCGGGCCGGCCCGGCCGGGCGGCCGGGCCGGCCAGCGGAGAGGTCTCAGATGAAGGTCGAAGGGTACCTGTTCGTCGGCTGCGCCGTGTTCTTCGCCGGCGCGGACATCGTGTACTGGAGTTTCTCGAAGGACCCGACAGGCACCACCGCCCTGGCGCTGGGCGTGGGCCTGGCGTTCCTCACCGGCTTCTACATCCTGTTCACCGGGCGCAGGCTGCCGCAGCGGCCCGAGGACAACCCCGCGGGCGAGATCAGGGACGGCACCGGGGAACTCGGCTTCTTCAGCCCGCACAGCTGGTGGCCGCTGTTTCTCGGCCTGGCCTGCGCGGTGGCCGCCATCGGCGCGGCGGTCGGCTGGTGGCTTTTCCTGATCGGCATGCTTTTCGTGTTCTCCGCCGCCATCGGATTCGTCTTCGAGTACTACCGGGGCGTCTACTCGCATTAACCGCGCGCGGGGCCGCCCGCTCATCGGCGGGCGGCCCCGCTGCTTTCACGGGATCCATAAAACGGCGCAATTCGCCTTGGTTAACGGGCGCCCTGTGCCGGGCTGATTACTGCGCGTATTCTGATGCCCGGGGTGCTGGGCCGCGCCTGGGGAGGCGCACGGAGTGCTCAGCGACGCATCACGCGAAACGCGCCGTTTGTGAGAATGCGCCGAGGGGGTTGCCGGACGTGCGGGGGAAATCCTTTGTCGCGGAGCTTGGCCAGGACCGGGCCCGGCGGGCGGGCCCGCCACGGGTGAGGCCGGCTCAGGTGACGCGGGCCGGCGTGGCCGCGCGCGGCGGCGGGGCCACGGTTGCCGCGCTCTGCCTGCTGCTGGCCGCCTGCCAGGGCCCGGCCGCACGGCACCGGGCGGCGCCCGCCCCGCCCGCCACGATCACCATCGCCACGGGCAACCTCACCTTCTCGTCGCGGGCCGGTGCCGCGCCGCGCGGTGTGGTCACCAGATCGGCGCTGGCATCCCTCGTGGACCGGCGTCCTGACCTGGGCATCGACGTGAGCGTCACCGGCGGCAGGCTGGTGCGGGTGAGCGCCGTCAACGGCAAGGGCCGGGCCGTACCCGGCGCACTGACGGCGGGCGCCGGCAACTGGCGCGCGGACTGGGCGCTGACCCCTGACCAGGCCTACCACGTCACCGCGACCGCGGTGAACCCGCGCGGCCGGGCCACGTCGATCACCGGCTCGTTCCGCACCCTGACGCCGCGGCGCACCTTCAGCGCGATGACCAGCCTGGGCACCGGCGAGGTGTACGGGGTGGGCATGCCGATCATGGTGACGTTCAGCCGCCCGATCACCCGCAAGGCCGAGGTGGAGCGGTCGCTGGAGATCTGGTCCAGCAAGCCGGTCACCGGGGCGTGGTACTGGATGAGCAACACCCAGGTGTGGTTCCGGCCGCGGGCCTACTGGCCCGCCCGCACCCGGGTCCGGTTCGAGGCCCACCTGAGGGGCGTCCAGGGCGCCCGGGGGAGCTACGGCGAGGCCAACCTCACGCAGCGTTTCCGGATCGGCCGTTCGCTCGTCGTGCGGGCCAGCGCCGCCACCCACCGCATGAGGGTGTGGTGGAACGGCCATTTGAAGGGCACCTGGCTGATCAGCACCGGCCAGCCCGGTGACGACACCCCGGACGGGCATTACCTGTCGTTCTCCATGGGCAATCCGGTGCGCATGGACTCGGCGACCTACGGCGTGATGCCCGGCGATCCCGGCTATTACAACGTCCTCGTCTACGACTCGGTGAAGTTCACCAACAGCGGCGACTACGTGCACAGCGCGCCGTGGTCGGTGGCCGAGCAGGGCTTCAGCAACGTCAGCCACGGGTGCGTCAACGTGGCCCCGGCCGAGGCCGCGTGGTACTACGGCCATTCGCTGATCGGCGACCCGATCACGGTCGTGGGCAGCCCGGTCAAGGGCACCTGGGGCGACGGCTGGACGATCTGGTTCCTGTCCTGGCGGAAGCTGGTGGCGGGCAGCGCCATGCACAAGATGGTGGTGGCCGGCTCCAGCGGGAGCCGGCTGGCGTCGGCGCAGGTGACCCTGCCCGGTTCCCTGCGCCTGCCGGCCGGTCCTGACCCGGCGGGCTGGCGGCTGGCGCGGCCCGGCGGCCCCTGATCACCCCGGCACCGGGCCGGCGCGGGGCAGGGTGGGCCGCGGCAGCAGCGTAAATCCGCGAACGGGCGCTGCCGCCAACCGCGCCGCGGGGCTGACCCGGCGGGCGTACCGCGGGCTGCCTCAGGCGCCGGCGCCGTCGCCGTCCCCGTCCCCCTGCTCCAGGGCGTCGGGCCGCGCGCCCGGTGCGGAGACCGGCGCCGGCTCGCCGGCCTGGCCGTTGCCGTGGCCGTTCCCATGACCGTTGCCGTGGGGCAGCGGGATGCCCTCGGTGAGCGCGCGGTTCAGCGACACCCGCAGCCTGCCCAGGCCACCCCGGGCCGAGCGGGCGGGCACCTCGTCGTCGCCCACCGCCTCGATCTGCGGCAGGCCCCGCCGCGCCTCGAGGACCGCCCGCGTCTCCTCGGAGACCGGCCTGGTCACCTCGATGTACTCACCGCTGGGCAGTTGCCTGATGATCCCGGTCTCCACCCCGTGCTCCAGCAGGTGGTTGTCCTTGCGCTGCAGGCCGAGGCAGATCCGCTTGGTCAGCCAGTAGGCGACCACCGGCCCGATGAAGATCGCGTATCTGGCGATCTCTGTGGTCACGTACAGCGAAATGTCCAGGAACCGTGAGACGATGTCGTTCGCGCCCTCCAGCCACAAGATCCCGTAGAACGTCACACCGGCCATGCCCAGGGCGGTCCGCGTCGGCGCGTTCCGCGGCCGGTCGAGGACGTGATGCTCCCGGTGGTCGCGGGTGATCCATGCTTCGGCGAACGGCCAGATGGCGAGCGCGGTCAGGATCAGGCCGAGCGGCACGAACGCAGGCACGAACACGTTGAAGGCCCAGCTATGGCCGAGCATGTTCCAGCGCCAGCTCGGCCACATCCGCAGGGCGCCCTCCAGGAAGCCCAGGTAGAAGTCCGGCTGCGAACCCGCGGAGATGCCCGAGGGGTTGTACGGGCCGTAGATCCAGACCGGGTTGATCTGCGCGAACGTGGACAGCAGCGTGGTCACGCCGAAGATGAAGAAGAACCAGGCCCCGGTCTTTGCCATGAAGTACGGGTACATCTGCTGGCCCACCACGTTCGTGTCGGTGCGGCCCTTGCCCGGCATCTGGGTGTGCTTCTGGTGGAACATCAAGAACAGGTGCGCGCTGATCAGCGCCAGCAGCAGGCCGGGGATCAGCAGCACGTGGATGATGTACAGCCGCGGGATGATGTCGTGCCCGGGGAACTGCCCGCCGAACAGGAAGAAGGTCAGGTAGGTGCCGACGATCGGGATCGAGAGGATCACGCCTTCGAGGATCCGCAGCCCGGTGCCGGACAGCAGGTCGTCGGGCAGCGAGTAGCCGAACAGCCCCTCGGTGAACGCCAGGGTGAACAGCACGATCCCGATGAGCCAGTTGAGCTCGCGCGGCTTGCGGAACGCGCCGGTGAAGAAGATCCGCAGCATATGGCACAAGATCGCGGCCACGAACAGGATCGCCGCCCAGTGGTGGATCTGCCGCATCAGCAGGCCGCCGCGCACGTCGAAGCTGATGTTCAGCGTGGAGGCGTACGCCTCGCTCATGTGCACGCCGTCCAGCGGCGTGTAGGAGCCGTGGTAGACGACGTCGGTCATGCTGGGCTGGAAGAACAGCGTGAGGAACGTGCCGGTGAGCAGCAGGATGACGAACGAGTAGAGCGCGATCTCGCCGAGCAGGAACGACCAGTGGTCGGGGAAGACCTTCCGCAGGAATACCCGGACCCCGCGCGCGCCGTGCAGCCGGTCATCGAGGAACCGGCCGGTGCCTTCCAGCGCCTTTTCGGTCATGGTCATCGCTACTCATTCCCCCCGCGGAACCCGTCGGCGCCGAGCTCCCAGAAGGTCGGGCCGACCGGCACGTGGTAGTCGCTGGTGGCGATCAGGTAGCCCTGCGAGTCGGTGCCGATGGGGAGCTGCGGCAGCGGGCGAGGTGCGGGGCCAAAGATCACCTGGGCGCCGTTGGTCGCGTCGAACGTGGACTGGTGGCACGGGCAGAGGATGTGATGGGTGGTCTCCTCATACAGTGCGACCGGGCAGCCCACGTGGGTGCAGATCTTGGAGTAGGCGACGATGTTGTCCACCGTCCAGTTCATGACCGTGCCCCGCCTGCCCGGTGTGTTCGGCACGAGCTGGCCGGGGGCGAATTTGATGATGATCGTGGTCGCCTTCGCCAGCACGTCCTGGTTCTCGGCATAGCCCTCGGGGACCACCGTGATCATCTGGCCCGGGATGCTGAAGTCGGCCGCGCGCAGCGGCGTGTTCGGCCCGTACACCACCATCCGCAGGCCCTTACGCCACACCGTGTGCCGCAGGCTGGTGCCGGGCAACGGGCCCAGGTCCCGCAGCACCACCAGCGGCGCGGCCGCGAGCGGGACGCTGGCCGCGATCAGCGTCCGCCGCAGCAGCGGCCGCTGCAGGAAGCCGCTCGCCTCGGCGCCCTCCTTGAACGTCTTCGCGAACGCCTGCCGCTCCTCGCCGGTGGCGGCGAGCGGATGGCGCTCCTCGACCTGCTCCACGTTCGGCATGATGGTGCGGACCCAGATGGTGGCACCCGCGCCCATGGCCATGAAGGCCACCGACATGGACAGGCCCAGGGCCAGGTTGGAGCGGAGCGTCGCGTCGAGCGAGTGCACTTCCAGGCCGACGTAGGCGGCGACGAAGCCGACGCTGGCGAGCATCGAGGCGATGAAGCACGCGGCGATGACCCGCTCGGCGGTCCTGGCCTTGGCCGGGTTGTCCGGGCCAGCCGGCAGCTCGCGGGGGGCCTCGGGCTCGGCGCTGCCCGGCCCCTCGCCCAGCAGCGTGCGTGCCTGGGCCGGCGGCGGCGTCCCGATCACCCGGTGCGGGGCGCGTGACCGGCCGCCGTCCCCCTCAGCCGGAAGGCCGTGGCCGGGCTGCGTCTCGCTCATGACTCACGCCGTTTCATGGTAATCCACATGGCCAGGAACACGAGGACACCGATGCCGCCGAGGAAGCCGACGATGCCCTCGGTCACCGGGCCGAGGCGGCCCAGGCTGAACCCGCCCGGGTTCGGCTCGGCGCGGATCCGGGTGATGTAGGCGATGACGTCCCGCTTCTGGGCCGGGGTGATGGTGCTGTCGGGAAACACCGGCATGGCTTCCGGCCCGGTGAGCATCGCCTCGAAGATCTGCGTGTTGGTGGACGCCGTCAGCGCCGGCGCGAACTTCCCGAAGGTGAGCGCGCCGCCCGCCCCGTCGAAGTTGTGGCACTGCGCGCAGTCGGTGATGAACAGGCTCTGGCCGAGCGCCAGGTCCGCCCCCGAGGTGCTCACCTCGGCGGCCGACGGGATGGCCGGCCCGCCGCCCAGCGAGGCGATATACGCCGCGATCGAGTGGATCTGCTCGGTGGTGAACGTCACCGGCTTGCGGTCAAACTCCGGTGCGAGCTCTTTGGCGGGCATCCGGCCGGTGCTCACCTGGAAGTCCACCGCGGCCGCGCCGACCCCGACCAGGCTCGGGGCCTGCGACGTGCCCTGGGCGTCGACGCCGTGGCAGCTCGCGCAGGTCACCGAGAACAGCTCCTTGCCCTGCGCGATGGTCTGGGGCGACACGGTGCCCGGGGTGGCCGCCGACGCCGGGCTGCCCTGGGTGGTGAGGGCGGCGTAGCCCATCCCGATGGTGACGAGCCCCAGCAGGACCACTGCGTACCCGGCGGCGGGGCGCCGGCGCAGTGCGGTGATCCAGCTCACGTGGTTCCTCGGTTTCGCATCAGACCGACACGACCGGCGCGGCCGGCGCGTCAGCGGATGAGGTAGATGGTGGTGAACAGGCCGATCCACACGACATCCACGAAGTGCCAGTAGTAGGACACGACGATGGCGCTGACCTGCTGTTCCTGGGTGAACGTCTTCGCGGCGTAGGTGCGGCCGAGCAGGAACAGGAACGCGATCAGCCCGCCCGTCACGTGCAGCCCGTGGAACCCGGTGGGGATGTAGAACACCGACCCGTACCCGCTGGAGGACAGGGTCAGGTGATCGTTCCGGATGAGGCTCAGGTACTCGTATCCCTGGCCGAGCACGAAGTACAGGCCCATCAGGAACGAGAGCACGTACCACTCGCGCAGGCCCCACCTGCGGAAGTCGAAGATGCTGGCGGTGCGCCTGATCTGGCCGCGCTCGACCGCGAACACGCCCATCTGGCAGGTGACGCTGGACAGCAGCAGCACCGTCGTGTTGGTCGCCCCGAGCGCCAGGTTCAGGTGGGCGCCCGGCCAGGGGAGGCCTTCCCCCTTGTCCACCGAGCGGATGGTGAAGTACATCGCGAACAACGCCGCGAAGAACATGAGCTCAGAAGACAGCCATACGATCGTCCCCACGCTCACCAGGTTCGGCCTGCTGGCCGGTGAGCGGGGTGGCGTCGTCGTCGCGGATGCTGTGGCCACGAAGGCCATTATTACGACACCACGTAGGCGTGCGCCGCCCGACCCCCCGTGTCGGTAGCATCCAGTCCATGAAGGTCGTCGTTTACAGCCATGATGCGGACATCCGGGCGTCGATCCGCCTCGCCATCGGGCGCCGGCCGGCCCCGGATGTCCCGGAGGCCGAGATCGTCGAGGTTGCCACCGAGCCGGCCCTGTTCCGGCTGCTTGACGCCGGGCAGGTCGAGGTGATGGTGCTGGACGGCGAGGCCCAGCCGGCCGGCGGGATGGGGGTGTGCCGGCAGGCGAAGGACGAGATTCATGACTGCCCGCCGGTGCTGCTGATCATCGGCAGGCCGGACGACGGCTGGCTCGCCACCTGGTCGGGCGCGGAAGCGGTGGTCAGCCATCCGATCGAGCCGCGCGCCCTGACCACCGCGCTGGCCGGCCTGATGCGCCAGCGGGCCGGGCGGGCCGCCGCCCAGGCCTGATCCGACCGCAACGGTCACCCGCCACTGAGGGGACGCCATGGATTCCCGCACCACCTGGCCCGCGCTGATCGGGGCGCTTGTCAAGGGGGAGACGCTCACCAGCGACGAGGCCGCGTGGGCGATGAACGAGATCATGGAGGGCGCGGCGACGCCGGCCCAGATCGCCGGCTTCGGCGTGGCACTGCGGATGAAGGGCGAGACGGTCGCCGAGCTGAGCGGGCTGGCCGACGTGATGCTGGCACGCGCCACCCCGCTCAGCGTGCCCGGCCCGCTGGTGGACCTGGTGGGCACCGGCGGCGACGGCGCGCGCACGGTGAACATCTCCACGATGGGCGCCATCGTCGCCGCCGCAGCCGGCGTCCGGGTCGCCAAGCACGGTAACCGGGCGGCCTCGTCCGCGTGCGGCGCCGCGGACGTGCTCGAGGCGCTGGGCGTGGTGATCACCCTGCCGCCGGAGGCGACCGCGCGGCTGGTGGCCGAGGTCGGGATCGCGTTCCTGTTCGCGCCGCTCTACCACCCGGCGCTGCGGCACACGGCGGTGCCGCGGCGGGAACTCGGGGTGCCCACCGTCTTCAACTTCATCGGGCCGGTGGCGAACCCGGCGCACCCCGGCGCCCAGGCGGTCGGGGTGTCCGACCCGCGGATGGGGGCCATCATCGCCGGGGTCCTGGCCGCCCGGGGCAGCTCGGCGCTGGTCTTCCACGGCGACGACGGCCTCGACGAGCTCACCACCGCGGACACCTCGACGGTCTGGGTGGTGCACGACGGCACGGTGAGCCAGACCGTCCTCGACCCCGCCGACCTCGGGCTGCCCCGGTCCCGGCCGGGTGATCTGCGCGGCGGCGACGCGGCGAGCAACGCCGCCACGGCGCGGGTGGTGATGTCGGGCGAGCCGGGCCCGGTCCGGGACACGGTGGTGCTGAACGCCGCCGCGGCCCTGGCCGCCGCCGCCGGGGTGCCCCGTGCCGAGGACCTGGCGGGGGTGCTCGTGGGCAGCTGCGCCAAGGCGGCCGCGGCGCTGGACTCGGGCGCCGCGCAGGCCCTGCTCGACCGGTGGGTCACGGCGAGCAACCGCCTCGCCGCCGAGAACTCCTGACCCGCCCGGCCTACGAGGTCGCCTCGGGGTAGCCGAGCGCGAACGCGGCCTCGAGGTCGTGCCGGGAGTACGTGCGGAACGCGATGTGCGTCTCGGTGTGCGTCACACCGGGGACCCGGTTCAGCGTGCCGGGGATGACGTCCGCGAGCTCCTCGTGCGCACGGACGCGCACCAGGGCCACCAGATCAAAGTCACCGGTCACCGAGTACACCTCGGTGACCTGAGGAATCTGGGCGATGGCCGCTCCCGTTTCCGGGATGCTCGCCACGTCCGCCCGTATCAGCACGATCGCCGTGACCACATCTGCCTCCTCGTCGGCCCGGGGGCGGCCCGGGCTCCCCGCCGGCTCGCCCAGTTCACCCCGGGATTTCCTCGCCCAGCTCACCCCGGTATTCCGGGGCGCCGCACTCCCTGTTTATACACACCCCGCCTCGGCGAGCGTGCTCACCCCGGTCGCGGCGAGCCGGCGCAGCAGCGCGGTGAGCACGTCCGCGGTGGCCAGCGCGTCCGGCAGCGCGCGGTGCCGCGGCCTGATGCGCGCGTCGAAGTGGGCGGCGAGCGTCGCCAGCTTGCAGTCGGCCACCTCCTCCTCGCCCAGGACGCGGTGCGCCAGATCCACCGTGTCCAGCACCTGGAACCCGGGCCAGGGCAGGTCGCAGGACTTGCAGGCGGCGGTCAGGAAGGCGACGTCGAACGGCGCGTTGTGGGCCGCGAGCACGCAGCCCTGCGCGAACGACAGGAAACCGGGCAGCACCGTGGCCAGCGGCGGGGCCGAGGCGACCATCGCGTCACTGATACCGGTGAGCAAGCTCACCTGCTCGGGAATCTCGGCGCCCGGGTTGACCAGGGAGGAAAACTGGGCGCGCACCCGCCCGCCGCACACCAGGACCGCGCCGATCTCGGTGATCACGGAGTCCTCCGGGGCCCAGCCGGTCGTCTCCAGGTCCACGATGGCGAAATCGATCTGGTCGAAGGGGGACGGCGCGACGGCCCGGCGGCGCTTCCTCCATAGCTGCTTCATCAGTGATTCCGCTGACACGTCCCGGGTGAACACGAGGCAACCGTAGAACGGCCTGCCGACATTCCTGCCGCAGGCTCACCGCCGGTTCGCCAGGGTGCGCGGGCGGCGGCGCCGCGGCCTCCCATGGCGGAACTGTCGGCACTGCCGCCTACCGTAATGCTTCGCGGGGCACGAGCCCGCCCGAATCGGAGGAGGGGACATGCTGATCGAGTGTGACCGGTGTGTCATGCGCGACATCGCGTGCTCGGACTGCGTTGTCACCGCGCTGCTGAGCATGCCCGGGCCGGACGGTGAGCTTGCCGAGGCGGAGCGGCGGGCGCTGAAGGTGCTCGCCGACGCCCGGATGATCCCGCGGCTGCGGCTGCGGGCCGCACTGCCGAAGGCGTCCTGAGAGGGGTGGCGCGCCTGGTGAACTTGCACCAGAGTGCGCGAAGCGGTTGAATCCCACGCTCGTCTTTCACTAGTGTCAGGCCCGGCTGATCACTCCACAGTCGTCACGACGGCGACGGTGATCGGTACCGCCGTAACCAGGCACTGGCCCTGGGGGACCGCTGGGGAGCCGGTGACCAGGTGGAGGGCCCGGGCGTGCCCCGCCCCGGGACAGCTCCACTGGAGTGTCGCCGAGGCCGGTCGCGGCGCAGGTCGTAGGGTGCGAGTGTCGCCCGGACCCGTCGGATCACCTGGTCGGCGGGGGTGGAAAGGGAGCGCGTCACTACGTGGATACGCAACCGGTCGCCAAAAACTCCAATGCCCGGCGCTGCGCCACCGTCGCGGCCGCCGTGATCGCCGCGGCCGGGCTCCTGGCCGTGGCGGGATCCGCCGGAGCCCAGCCTCAGCCGACCGTTGCCCAGGTCCAGGCCAAGCTCAAGAAACTGACCTACAAGGAAAACTGGCTCGTCCAGCGGTACGACCAGGCCAGCCAGAACCTGGCCTCGGCGCGGCAGCGGCTGACGGTCGTGAACACCGAGGTAGGCAAGGACGCGGCGGCGGCCAAGGCGATGCAGGACGAGATCGCCCAGATCGCTACCAACGTCTACGAGAACGGCGCCATGAGTTCGGTCGCGGCGCTGCTGACCTCGGGGAACCCGCAGACGCTGCTCAGCCAGTCGGCGTTCCTCACGCACCTGTCAACCGACCAGTACCAGCAGCTGCAGCAGGTCATCACGACCCAGCGCCAGCTCGCCGGCGCGCACCTGATGGCCAAGCGGACCGAGCGGGCGGTGGCCGCGCTCAAGAAGCAGCTCGGCTCCCAGCGCGCGTCGCTGAACAAGGTCATCGCGCAGCAGAAGTCACTGCTGGCGAGCCTCACCCCGCAGCAACAGCAGCAGCAGCTCGGCGGTGGCGGCACCAGTTCCGGAGGCGGCGGGTACAAGGGCCCCACCGGAACCCAGGCCGGTCAGGCCGTGCAGTTCGCCTACAACCAGCTCGGCTGCCCCTACGTGTTCGGCGGTAGCGGGCCGTGCGGGGCCGGGTTCGACTGCTCCGGGCTGACCATGGCGGCCTGGGCCTCGGCCGGGGTGTCGATCCCGCGCACCAGCTACGGCCAGGCCACGCTGCCGGCCGTGTCGCTGTCTGCCCTGCAGCCGGGTGACATCCTGGAGTTCGCCGGCGACAGCCACGTCGGGATCTACGTGGGCGGCGGGATGCTCATCGATGCGCCACAACCAGGAATGAACGTGGAGAAGGTGAGCATGTCCTCGTCCTGGTACGCCGCGAACCTCGACGCCGCCGTCCGCCCGTAGCACGCGGCGGGTGTGGGCGGGCCCTTGCTCGCGCCTGCGCGGCGAGTTGTCGTGCTGTGGGTGCGCGGATTGCCAGGTACTTTAGGACCTCTGCCATAGCCGCCGCTGCGCGAGGGTGGCGCGGCGGGGTTTGAGGCCCGCAGCCTGGGGAGCGCTGTGCCATGCCGAAAGTCCTTGTCCTGACGAATGACTTCCCGCCGAGGCCGGGCGGGATCCAGTTCTTCGTGCACGCCCTGGCGATGCGGCTGCCGCCGGAAAGCGTGGCCGTCTACGCGCCCGCCTGGCAGGGCGCCGAACAGTTCGACGCGCAACAGCCCTTCCCGGTGGTGCGGCACCCCACCTCGCTGATGCTCCCGGTGCCTTCGGTGGCGCGCCGCGCCGCGCGCGTCCTCGCGGCCGAAGGATGCGACACCGTCCTGTTCGGCGCGGCGGCCCCGCTCGGCCTGCTCGCGCCGGGCCTGCGCAAGGCGGGGGCCAAGCGCCTGATCGCGCTGACGCACGGGCATGAGGCCGGCTGGGCCGCCCTCCCCGCCGCCCGTGCCGTCCTGCGCCGTATCGGTGACTCCGTGGACACGGTGACCTACCTGGGCGAGTACACACGGGTGCGGTTGGCCCGCGCACTGTCACCGGCCGCGGTGGCCCGGATGGCCCGGCTCACCCCCGGCGTCGACACCGGTGAGTTCTGCCGCGGTGCGGGCGGGGAGGCGGTCAGGGAAAAGCTGGGGCTGGGAAACCGGCCGGTGGTGGTCTGCGTATCGCGCATGGTCCCGCGCAAGGGCCAGGACACCCTCATCCACGCGTGGCCGCTCGTGCTGGCCACCACACCGGATGCGACGCTGCTCCTGGTCGGGGACGGCCCGTACCGCGGCCGCCTGGAGCGGATGGCGCGCCATCTGGGGGTGGACCGCTCCGTCGTGTTCGCCGGCGCGCCGCCGCGAGCCGAGTTGCCCGCTTACTTCGACGCCGGGAACGTGTTCGCGATGCCATGCCGCACGCGGCGCCGCGGGCTGGACGTGGAAGGCCTCGGCATGGTCTTCCTGGAGGCCGCCGCGGCCGGGCTGCCCGTGGTGGGGGGCGACTCGGGCAACGCGGCCGACGCCATCCGCGACGGCGAGACCGGGTACGTGGTGCCGGGCGTCAGCGTGGCGGATCTGGCGGACCGGCTGAACCGCCTGCTCACCGACCCCGGTATGGCCAAGGCGATGGGCGACAAGGGGATGGCCTGGGTACACCGGGAATGGCGCTGGGACATCATCGCGCAGCGCTTCGCGGAGATCCTGGCCGGGAACTGAACCTCGCGCCCCGCCGCCGCCCCCTGGGCGCGGTTCAGGGGTAGAGCGCCTCGATATCGTCCGCGAAGTCCTTCATGATCACGTTGCGGCGGACCTTGAGCGAGGGGGTCAGGTAGCCATCCTGCTCGGCAAAGTCACCGGGCAGGACGCGGAACCGCCGGACCGCCTCGGCGCGGGACACGGCCTTGTTCGCCTCGTCCACCGCCGCCTCGAGTTCTGCGAGCAGCTCAGGAGCCTCGGTCAGGTCGGCCACGGCCAGGTCCTTGAGGCGCGGGAACCGGGCCTTCCAGACGTTCACCGCCTCCTCGTCCAGGGTGATCAGGCAGGCCACGTACGGCCGGCCGTCGCCGACCACCATGCACTGGCTCACCAGCGGGTGGGCGCGGATCCGGTCCTCCAGCACCGCGGGGGCCACGTTCTTGCCGCCCGCCGTCACGATCAGTTCCTTCTTGCGGCCGGTGACCCGCAGGTACCCCTCGCCGTCGAGTTCCCCGATGTCCCCGGTGCGGAGCCAGCCGTCTGCCATCGCCTCGGCGGTGGCCGCGTCGTTGTGCCAGTAACCGCCGAAGATGGTCGGGCCCGCCAGGAGGATCTCGCCGTCGCCGGCGATCCGGACGGCGACTCCCGGCAGCGGCTGCCCGACGGTGCCGATCTTGACGTGTTCCGGCCGGTTCACCGTCGCGGCCGCGCAGCTCTCGGTCAGCCCGTACCCCTCGAGGACGGTGATCCCGGCGCCGCGGAAGAAGTGACCCAGCCGTTCCCCCAGCGGGGCGCCCCCGGACACGGCGTAGGCGACCCGCCCGCCCACCGCGCCCCGCAGCCTCGCGTAGACCAGCCGGTCGAAGAGCGCGTGCCGGAGCCGCAGCGCCATCCCCGGGCCGCGCTGCGCCGCCGCGTCGCCGGCCCCCGACGCCTGGCTCCAGGCGATGGCCGTCCGCGCCGCGGCGTGGAAGACGCGGGTCTTGACCGGGCTGGCCGACGCCTGCTGCTCCGCGCCGTTGTAGACCTTCTCGAACACCCGCGGCACGGCGAGGATGAACGTGGGCTGGAACGAGGCGAGATCCGGAAGAAGGCTGGCCACGCTGGGGGTGTGCCCGAGAACCACGCCGAACTCCAGGCAGCCCACCTGGATGATCCGCGCGAACGAGTGCGCGAGCGGCAGGAACAGCAGGGTGGACGCGCCCGGGGTCTCGAAGATGGCCGGAAGATAGCCGTGCACCACGTTCCGCACGCCGGTGAGCAGGTTCCCGTGCGTGAGCTCGCACCCCTTCGGCCGCCCGGTCGTGCCCGAGGTGTAGATGATCGTCGCGAGGTCGGCCGTGTGGCGCGAGCCACGGCGCCGCTCGGCCTCCGCGTCGGGGACGCCAGCGCCCGCCGTGGCCAGCGCGCTCAGCGGTGCTACCGCCGCCGCGTGCCCGGGCACTGCCCGGCCGGCGGTTACCCCGCCGCCGCCGGCCGGGTCCGGCGCGTCCACGGGCGGATCCTCGATCATCCATACCCGCCCCACCTCGGGCGCGGCGGTCAGCGCCTGCGCGGCGGTCTGCAGGTGCGCGGGGGTCTCCACGATCAGCGCCCGGGCGCCGGAGTCGGTCAGGATCCATTCCACCTGTTCGGCCGACGAGGTCTCGTAGATCGGCACCGTGGTCGCGCCCGCGGCCCAGATGGCGTAGTCGATAACGGTCCACTCATAGCGGGTGCGCGACATGAGCGCGACCCGGTCCCCGGGGGAGATGCCGGCGGCGATGAGGCCCTTGGCCAGCGCGGTCACGTCGGCCGCAAACTGCCCGGCGGTGACGTCGCGCCAGCCGCCGCCCGCGGCGTCCTTGCGCCGCATGACCACGCGCCCGGGCTCACGCGCGGCCCGCTCGAACACGACATCGGTCAGGCCCGCCGACGGCGGGACGTCCACGGCGGCAGGGGTGCTGTACTCTCGCATCCCGCCAGACTAATGGGGGCCGGGCGGCCGGCCGACCGCTGCTTTTAGCCTGTGGTCATGCGGGTGCACGTGATCAGCGATGTACATGGCCGGGCCGGTGCCCTCACCGCGGCGGCGGACGGGGCGGATGCCCTCTTCTGCCTGGGTGATCTGCTGCTGTTCGTGGACTACGCGGACACCGCGCGGGGTATCTTCGCCGAGTTGTTCGGCGCGGACGCGGCCAGGCGGTTCGTCGCGCTGCGCACCGCCAAGCGCTTCGGTGAGGCCCGGGATCTGTCCGTGGACCTGTGGCGGAGCCTCGGCGGCGACGCGGCCGCGCACGTGCAGGCCGCCGCCGCGCGGCAGTACGCCGAACTGTTCGCCGCGCTTCCCGAGCCCGCCTACCTGACCTACGGGAACGTGGATCTGCCGCAGATGTGGGCCGGGTATCTGCGCCCTGGCCATCGCGTCCTCGACGGCGAGCGGCTGGAACTCGGCGGGTGGACGTTCGGCTTCGTGGGCGGCGGGCTGCGCTCGCCCTACCGGACCCCCAACGAGCTTGACGACGACGCGTATGCGGCGAAGGTGGCGGCGGTCAGCGGCGCCGATGTGCTGTGCGCGCACATCCCGCCCGCGATCCCCGAACTGCTCTACGACACGGTCGCCCGGCGCCTGGAGCGTGGCAGCGCTGCGCTGCTGGCCGAGATCAGGCGATCCCAGCCCCGCTACCTGCTGTTCGGGCACGTCCATCAGCCGCTGGCCCGCCGGGTGCGGGTGGGCCGGACCGAGTGCATCAACGTCGGGCACTTCCGGGCGACCGGCAGGCCCTACGTGCTCACGCTGTAGGGACGGGAGAGCCGGTGGATGGCGGTACGCTCCGAGCATGGCTGCGAGCACAAGTTCGGCTATCGTGATCGCCGCGGCGCGCGCGGCCGTCATGGCGGTGATCGCCGACTTCGCCGCGTACCCGCAATGGGCATCCGCCGTGCGGGCGGCGGAGGTGCTGGGGGAGGAGCACGGCCGCGCCAGCCGGGTGCGTTTCACGCTCGACGCGGGCGTGGTGAAGGACACCTACGTGCTCGGCTACGACTGGGACGGCGACGCCGCGGTCCGCTGGCACCTCGCGGAGCCCGGCTCGGTGATCTCGGCGATGAACGGCGGTTACCTGCTCGCCGACCGGAGCGGGGCGACCGAGACCACCTACGAGCTGTCCGTCGACCTGCGGATCCCGATGCCGGGGCTGCTGAAGCGGCGGGCCGAGAAGACGATCATCGACACCGCCCTCAAGGGGCTGAAAAACCGGGTGGAGAGCCGCCCCGGCGCGGCCGGAACCGGGGGAGAGGACAGCAGGTGACAGACCCAGCAGGGTCGGGCCCTGACCTGATCGGTGACTTCCAGCGCTGGCTGCTGCGGGCGGGCGCCCGCGGGATGAGCCGGGAACTGGCCGACCAGGTGCGCGCGGCCCTCGGTAAGAACCAGCCGGCCGGTGACGTATGGAACACCGCCACCACCGAGTCCCCGGCCGGCGAGGCGCCGGAATGCGCCTGGTGCCCGCTGTGCCGCGCGGCCCGGCTCGTCCGGGAGGCCAAGCCGGGGCGGGACACCCGCGTGCAGGCCGTCGGCGACGCCCTCACCACCGTGGTGCAGGACGCGGTGTCGGTGCTCGAGGCGGCGCTGGCGGCGACCGGCCGGGGCGCCGGTCCCAACGGGCGCCGGGCCGAGGCCGGGCCGGGCAGCCGCGGCTTCCCGGCGGCCGGCCAGGCACCGGCGAGCGCGACGGCGCGCGAGCAGCGAACGGCGACGGCGGGCGAGCAGGCGTCACCTGCAACGGCCGGCGAGCAGCGCGCAGCGACGGCGGGCGAGCAGGCGTCACCTGCAACGGCGGGCGAGCAGGCGGCAGCGGCTTCCGTGGAGGAACCCCCGCATGAGCCTGACGATCGGGGTTGATGTCGGGGGCACCAAGGTCGCTGCCGGGGTCGTGGACGACCAAGGCCACATCGTCGAGAAACTGCGCCGGGCGACCCCAGCGGCGAGCCCGGAGCGCACCGCCGCGGTCATCGCCGAGGTGGTCACCGAACTGCTCGGCCGGCACGACGCCCGCGCGGTCGGGGTGGGCGCGGCCGGGTTCGTGGACGAGGCCCGCGGGGCCGTGGCGTTCGCGCCGAACCTGGCCTGGCGCGCCGAGCCGCTGCGCGCCAAGGTGGCCGGCCTGGTCGGCCTGCCGGTGACGGTGGAGAACGACGGCAACGCGAGCGCGTGGGCGGAGTTCCGGTTCGGCGCGGCGCGCGGTCACGCGCACGTCGCCTTCGTCTCCGTGGGCACCGGCATCGGCGCCGGCTTCGTCCTGGACAGCAGGCTCTACCGGGGTAAAGGGATGGCGGGGGAGCCCGGGCACGTCCGGGTGGTGCCCGACGGGCGCCTGTGCGGGTGCGGGAACCGCGGCTGCTGGGAGCAGTACGCGAGCGGCAGCGCCCTGGTGACCGAGGCACGTGATCTCGCCGTGCGCTCACCCGGCGGGGCGAGGCGGCTGCTCCAGCTGGTCGGCGGGGACCCCGCCGCGATCGGCGGGCCCCAGGTCACCGAGGCGGCCAGGGAGGGTGACCCGGCGGCGCTGCGCTGCTTCTCGATCGTGGGCACCTGGCTGGGGCAGGGGCTGGCCGACCTGACGGCGATCCTCGACCCGGGGTGCATCGTGGTCGGCGGCGGGGTCAGCGAGGCGGGCGAGCTGCTGCTCGGGCCGGCCCGCGCCGCCTTCGACAAGGCGCTCATCGGAGCGGGCTACCGGCCGCCGGTGGAGATCGCCAGGGCCGCGCTGGGGGCGGACGCGGGCATCGTCGGCGCCGCCGACCTGGTCAAGAACGGCGGGCAGGGGCCCGCGCGGTCGTTAGACCACGGCCCCGTCGTCGGGGCCGTCGTCCTGCGACGGCCGGTCGCCCATCCGTACCACCAGCGTGGCGAAGCCGCCGACGAAGGCGGCCACGGCGCAGAACGCGGCCCAGTTGGGCACCTGCCAGCCCGCTATCACGGCGATCAGCAGGTAGAGCGGCCCGCCGAACAGCGCTACCCACGCGCCCTTGGCGGCCGGGTCCAGCCGCGGCAGCGGCGGCGGTACCGGGGGGACGAAGTGATCGTCGTCGCCCGGCGGCGGGCCCGGGCTGGCCGGCCGGACGATGCGGATCTGTGGCGGCCCGGGGGTCATGCCGCCGAACGGCGGCGGGCCCACCGCCCGGCGCGGGCGGGGCAGCTGGGACTCGTCGCGCTCGGGGGTACCTTCCGGCCCGGCGATGTCCAGGCCGGTGACGTCCAGGTCGGCGGTGTCGGGGCCGCTGGCGTCCTGGCCGGGCGGCTCCGGGCCCTGGCCACCGGGGCCGGGCAGGTCCTCCCTGGTCGGCCAGGGGGCAGGTGCGCCGTCCGCCACTCCGGGCGTCGCGTAATGCGCGACCAGGTCCCGCCAGGCCGCGTCCTCGCTGGCGTCTTCGGTCATCGCGTGCGCACCCCCTCACTCCCGGCCGGCGCAGCGGTGCGCGCGGACGAACTCCAGGCTGCCGTCGAAGATCTGGTCCGCGTCGTTGTCCAGGGTGGCCACGTGGTAGCTGTCGGCGCACTCGCGGACGGTGAGCTGCGCCGGGGGCAGCGCGGCGCGCAGCACCCGCATGCTGGCCGGCCCGACCACGTGGTCGGTCGTGCTGAGGTAGACCAGCACCGGCTGGGTGACCCCGGCGAGCTGCTGCTGGGTGACCTTCCACAGCTGCGGCAGGGTCGCCGCCGCCCGTACCGGCACCCGGTCGTAGCTCAGCTCGCGGACCCCTTCCTTCTTGATGTCGCTGCCGATGCCCTTGAGCGAGGGCACCACGAGCTTCAGCACCGGCGCCAGCAGAAAGAGCTTGGTGTCGGCGGCGATCGAGGGGTTCACCAGCACCAGGCCGGCCACGCCGTCGCCGTGCAGTTCGGCCATCCGCAGCGCGAGGCAGCCGCCCATCGACAGGCCCATCAGGAAGATCTCGCCGGAGTGCCCCCTCAGCTCCTCGTACGCCCGGTCGACCTCCGCATACCAGTCCTCCCACCGGGTGTGCGCCATGTCCTGCCAGGTGGTGCCGTGGCCGGGCAGCCGGGGCAGGGAGACGCTCAGCCCGGCGGCGGCGAGCCGGCCGGCCCAGGGGCGCAGCGACGCGGGGCTCCCGGTGAACCCGTGGCAGAGGAGGACCCCGGTATCGCCCCCGGAGTGGAAGAAGGGCTCCGCCCCCGGCATCACTGGCATGACGGCCGTCCTCTCGCGCCTGCGCTCTCCCGCATCGTCGCACGCGACCACGACAGAGCGCACGCCGAAAGTGCGGAGCCGGGCATGGCCCGGAAAACTCGCCGCCCGGCAAGGAGCCCGGCAAGCCAACTCCCTCCTCGCCGGGGCTGCCGGTGATCGTCTGGACGTGGGAGCATGTCGGCATGGGTTACTGGGTGGTCAAGGCGATCCTCGGGCCGCTCCTCGCGATCTTGTTCCGGCCGTGGGCCGAGGGGGCGGACAACGTGCCGCGCGAGGGACCGGCCATCCTCGCCTGGAACCACCTGTCCTTCTCCGACCACTTCTTCGGCCCGCTGCCGCTGCCGCGGAAGGTGACGTTCCTCGCCAAGTCCGAGTACTTCACCGGGCGCGGGCTGAAGGGCCTGATCAGCAAGGCCTTCTTCCGCGGGGTCGGGCAGATCCCGGTGGACCGGTCGGGCGGCGAGGCCAGCGAACGGGCGCTGCGGACCGGCCTGCGCGTGCTGAGCGAGGGGAAGCTGCTCGGCATCTACCCGGAGGGCACCAGGACCCCGGACGGCCGGCTGTACCGCGGCAAGACCGGGGTGGCCAGGCTCGCGCTGGAGTCCGGAGCCCCGGTGATCCCGTGCGCGATGATCGGCACCTTCGAGCTGCAGCCGCCCGGGCGGCTGCTGCCCCGGCTGTCGATCCGGCCCGGGGTGAGGTTCGGCAAGCCGCTGGATTTCTCCAGGTACGCGGGCCTGAGGTCGGACCGGCTGGTGCTGCGCGCGGTGACCGACGAGATCATGTACGCGGTCATGAACCTGTCCGGCCAGGAGTACGTGGACCAGGACGCGCAGCGGGCGAAGAAGAGCGCCAAGCCGGGCGGCCCGGCGGCCCGGCCGCACGCGCCGCAGCCGGACGGCGCCGCCAGCCCCGATGGCGCCGCCAGCCCCGACGGCGCGGCCAAGCCGGACGCGGTCCGGAGCTCCACCCCGGGGACGTCCTAGGCCCGGGCCCAGCCCTTGGCCCGCTCCACCGCGCGGCGCCAGCGGTCATGCCCCTCGTCGTCGCGGGCCCGGGGCTCGAACCGCTGGCCCAGCCGCCAGGTGGCCGCCAGTTCCGCGGGCGAGGACCACACGCCCACGGCGAGCCCGGCGAGGAACGCCGCGCCCAGCGCGGTGGTCTCCATGGTCTCCGGCCGTTCGACAGGGATCTGGAGCTGATCGGCCTGCAGCTGCATGAGCAGGCCGTTCGCGCTGGCCCCGCCGTCGGCCCGCAGCGCGCGGCCGGTCCGTCCGTCACCGGTGACCATCACGTCGAACACGTCACGGACCTCGTAGGCGATCGCTTCCAGGGTGGCGCGGACCAGATGCGCCCGGGTGGTGCCGCGGGTGATGCCGAACACCGCGCCCCGCGCGTCGGGATCCCAGTCCGGCGCCCCGAGCCCGGTCAGCGCCGGCACGAACACCACCCCGCCGCTGTCGGGCACCGCGGCGGCCAGCGCCTCGCTCTGCGCGGCGTCGTCCAGCAGCCCGAGCCCGTCGCGCAGCCACTGGACCGCCGCCCCGGTCACGAACACCGAGCCTTCGAGCGCGTAGGTCAGCGCGCCGGTGCCGTCCATCCAGGCGACAGTGGACAGGAGCCCGTTCCCCGGCCGTGCCACCGCGCCGCCGGTGTTGGCGAGGACGAAGGACCCGGTGCCGTAGGTGCACTTCACATCGCCCGGCGAGAAGCACGCCTGCCCGAACAGCGCCGCCTGCTGGTCCCCGGCGATGCCGGCGATGGGCAGCTCCAGGCCCAGGAAGGCGCCCGGGTCGGTGCGCCCGGTGACGCCGGTGGAGGGCACCACCTCGGGCAGCGACGCGGCCGGTACCTGGAGCAGCTCGCACAGCTCGGCCGACCAGCGGCCCGCGGCGATGTCGAACAGCAGCGTGCGCGACGCGTTGGACGCGTCGGTGACGCGCCGCCGGCCGGCGGTGAGCCGGGCGATCAGGTAGGCGTCGACGGTGCCCGCCGCGAGCGAGCCGTCGGCCAGGCCCGCCCAGGTGGCGGGTTCCTCCCTGGCCAGCCAGGTCAGCTTGGTACCGGTGAAGTAGGGGTCCAGCCGGAGCCCGGTCAGCTCGCGGACCCGGTCCTCGTGCCCGGCCTCCCGCAGCTCCTCGCACAGGCGGGCGGTCCGCCGGTCCTGCCACACGATGGCGCGCCGTGGCGCGGCCAGGGTCGCCCGGTCCCACACCACCGCGGTTTCCCGCTGGTTGGTGATGCCCAGCGCGGCGACCGCCCCCGGGCCGGCGCCGACCTGGTCCAGGGCCTGCCGGCAGGCGGCGAGGGTGGCCTGCCAGATGTCCTCGGGCAGGTGCTCCACCCAGCCCGGGCGCGGGTAGTACTGGCGGAATTCCTGGTAACCGCGGGCGGTCACGGTGGCGTCAGGAGCCACCAGCAGGGCGGTCACACCCGTTGTTCCGGCGTCAATCGCAAGGACACTCATGACGGCTAATGTTGCACCCATGCGAATCGGAGTGCTTACCGGTGGTGGCGACTGTCCTGGGCTGAATGCGGTGATCCGCGCGCTGGTCCGGAAGGGAATCCCGGAGTACGGATATGAGTTCCTCGGGTTCCGCGATGGGTGGCGCGGGCCGCTGGAGGGCGACACGGTCCCGCTCGACATCCAGGCGGTGCGCGGCATCCTGCCGCGCGGGGGGACGATCCTGGGTTCGTCGCGGACCAACCCGCTGGCGGACAGCGCCGCCGCGGGCGGCAGGTCCGGCCTGGAGCGGATCAAGGCCAACCTGGCCGGGCTCGGCGTGGACGCGCTCGTGGCGATCGGCGGTGAGGACACCCTCGGGGTCGCCGCGACCCTGCACACCGAGGGCGTGCCGGTGGTCGGCGTGCCCAAGACCATCGACAACGACCTCGGCGCGACCGACTACACCTTCGGCTTCGACACCGCGGTCAACATCGCGATGGAGGCGATCGACCGGCTGCACACCACCGCGGAGAGCCATCACCGCGCGCTGATCATCGAGGTGATGGGCCGGCACGCCGGGTGGATCGCGCTGCACGCGGGGATGGCCGGCGGTGCGAACGTGATCCTCATCCCGGAGCGGCCGTTCAGCCTGGAGAAGGTGTGCGCGTACGTGGAGCACCGGTTCCAGACCCGTTACGCGCCGCTGGTCGTGGTCTCCGAGGGCGCGCGCCCCGAGGAGGACGAACTGGCCCTTGCCGACCAGCGGCTGGACTCCTTCGGCCACGTTCGCCTCGGCGGCATCGGCCAGTTGCTGGCCAACGAGATCGAGAAGCGCACCGGTAAGGAGGCCCGGGCCACGGTGCTCGGGCACATCCAGCGCGGCGGCACCCCGACGGCGTTCGACCGGGTGCTGGCCACCCGGTTCGGGGTGCACGCGATCGAGGCGGTGCACGACGGGGCGTTCGGCGTTATGGTCGCGCTGCGCGGGACCGAGATCGTCCGGGCACCCCTCGGGGAGGCCACCAGGGAACTCAAGCTGGTGCCGCCGGAGCGCTACGCCGAGGCCGAGGTCTTCTTCGGCTGACCGGCGGCCGCGGCGAAGGTAAGGGGGCGGCGGCGGGCCTCAGCGTGCGCCGCGGCGCCCGTCCGGCCCGGGGAAGGGCCGCCACTGATCGGCGGCGGCCAGCCAGGCGCCGTCGGGCTGGCACCGGGCGATCAGCGCGGCGGGACCGGTCAGCGCGACCGCCGCACCGTCCAGGCCGGTCCCGGTGAGCGCGCGCTCCGCGGTGATCAGGGCCAGCGGCCCGGCCCGCAGCACCCGCACCGACCGGGCGCGCAGCGGCAGCCGCACGTCCATCACGCCGGCCAGCACCCGGCGGATCGCCGCGTGCCCGGCCGCCGTGTGGTCCGGCCCCCACGACAGCGCGGCGCCCGGCTCGTACAGCGCGACCGCGGCTTCCAGGTCCCCGTCGGTGAGCGCGGCGCAGGCCAGCAGCAGGACCTGAGCCGGCTCGTGGGCGGCCGGGGGGCCGATCAGGTCCGGCGCCTTCGTCAACCGCCCCTCCCGGTGGAGCCGCCGCGGCACCCCGGTGGCTGGTCCGGGGCACCGCAGCGGGCATCTTTGCCCGGCATGGCCGCGCCGATAGGTGGCAGCGGCGGTTCTCAGCGGGCCGCCAGCCGGGCACCACGGGACGCTACGCCCGGCGTCGGGGGGAATCGCCGGGGGCGCGGTGGGAAACGCGGGGGGAACGGCGCCCACCGGGACAGGTGCGGCCGGGGCACGGGTCAGCAGGACAGCGGCCACCGGGACGGGCCGGCCGGGCGCGGCTCAGCGGGCCGCGTCGCGCAGGCGCGCGTAGAGCGCGGCCGTCTGCGCCGCCGGCGCACCGCCAACCTCCGCGTGCAGCAGCTCGCGGAGTTCTCCGTAGTGCCGCAGCGCGCGGCCGGGCTGGCCCGCCGCGGCCCAGCACTCCATCAGCGCCCGGTGCGCCGCCTCGTCCAGCGGTTCGTGCGCGATCGCCCGCTGGTATACCTCGATCGCCTCGTGCAGCCGGCCGCCGGCGACCAGCAGCCCGCCCGCCGCGCCGAGGGCGTGCTCGTAGTCCCGGCGCAGCCCGGCGCGCCGGGCCGCGGCCCAGTCCCCGGCGGTGCCGCCGGCCAGGAAGTCGCCGCCGTAGGCGGCGATCGCACGGCGCAGCGGGGGGAGCGCGGCCGCCGGGGACCGCGCCGCCCTGGCGGCGGCCAGCGCCCGCTCGAAGTCGTGCAGGTCGCATTCCAGCGGCCGGGAGTCATCCAGCGCGTACCGGCCGTCGGCGAACCCGATCCAGCCGGCGTCGCCCAGGGTGCGCCGCAACTGCCGCAGCGCGCTGTGCAGCGCGTTGCGCAACTGCCGCTCCGCCAGGTCGGGCCACAGCGCGACCCCGATCTGCTGTCTGGCCAGCGGCGGCGAGCTGGCGAACAGGCAGAGCAGTTCCCTGGGCTTGGCGTAGCCCCAGTCGGCGGCGGTGAGCAGGCGGCCGCCGAGGCGCACGGTCGCCTGGCCGAGGAGCGTCAGCCCCAGCGCCTCACCGGCGGGTGGGCCCGCCCCCGCGGGCGCCGGGCCCGGCAGGACCGCCGCGCCAGCGGGCGCCCCGGACGGCGGCTGGCCTGGCGGCCGCTGGCCAGCCGCGGGACCGCGTTCGGCAGAAAAAGCAGGGCCGGGGACGGCCGGCGCCCCCACGTCCCGCGGGACCGGCGCGGCGGCGGGGGAACCGCGACCGGCCAGCGCCTCGTCCAGTGGCCCGGCCGCGCCCGCCCTGACCAGGTCGGTGAAGCCGGCGTCGCCGAGCGCCTCCCGGGCGGCCGCCTCGGTCCTGGCGTGGTCGGGGCGCTCGCAGGGCGCGACCGTGGTGCCGATCGCCTCCCGGATCCGCTGCGCCGCGCCCAGCAGCCGGGCCGCCCGGGCGGGGCCGGGCGGCTGCGCGGCGAGCGCCGCCGCGGCCAGATCGTCGAGCACGCTTGCCACCCGCCAGCGGTCGCCGAGGTCGCGGTGGATCCGCAGGGCCTCGTGCAGCAGCGCAGGCGCGCCCGGCTCGCCACGGCGCACCGCCAGCAGGCCGCGCTCGTGCAGCGCCCACGCGACGCCCTCGCGGAACCCGACCTCCTCGGCGAGCTTCCCGCTGCGGGCCAGGGCCGCCGCGGCGGTTTCGTGCTCGCCCCGGTACATGGCCGCCACGCCGAGGCTGAGCTCCGCGCCCGCGGCGCCCTCCACGTCGCCGAGTTCGGTGAACGCCGCCAGCGCCTGGGTGCACTTCGCCGTCGCGCCGGCGAAGTCACCCTCCAGCCACGCGGCGAAGCCGAGGGAGTCGTGGGCGGTCGCCACGCCGTGGCGGTCACCGAGCGCCTCGAACTCGGCGAGGCTCTCCTCGTGCAGTTCCCTGGCCCGCGCGTACCGGCTCTGCTCCCGGGCGACGCTGCCCAGTGCCTGCAGGATCCCGGCGGCGCCCCGCCGGTCGCCGAGCTCACGGTAGCGGGCAAGCGCGCCCTCCAGCCTGCGGACCGCCGCCGGGTACTCGCACTGCAGGTGCGCGAGCATGCCGCTGCCCCCCAGGGCCTTGGCCCGCACCCCGGCTGGTGCCCCCGCGGGGGCGGCGAGCGCCCAGTCCAGCCAGTCCCTGCCCTCCCGGTAGTGCCCGCGCAGGTACCAGAAGCCCACCAGCGCGGTCGCCAGCCGCAGCGTGCCGGTGACGTCCTTGCGGTCGCGCGCGGCCTGCAGCACGGCGCGCAGGTTGTGGGCCTCGTCCTGCAGCCGCTCGGCGGCCTGGGCCTGCCCGGGCCCGGTCAGCTCGGTCTCGGTGCGCTCGGCCAGGTCCAGGTACCAGGCGAACATGGCCTGGCCGGCCGCCGGGTGCTCGCCGGCTTCGGCCAGGCGCTGGGCACCGTACTGGCGGACCGTCGCCAGCATCCGGTACCGGGCCTGCTCCGGCGCGTGCTCGACCACCAGCAGCGACCGGTCCACCAGGCGGGCCAGCAGGTCGAGCACGTCCGCCGGGTCCGCGCCGGCGAGCGTGGCCACCTGCTGCGCCGCGGCCAGGCAGAACGAGCCCGCGAACACCGACAGCCTGCGCAGCGCCGCCTGCTCGGCGGGCTGCAGCATGTCGTAGCTCCAGTCCAGCGCGGCCGCCAGCGTCTGGTGCCGGGCCGGCGCGCCCCGCCGCCCGCCCACCAGCAGCTTGAATACGTCGTCCAGGCCGGCCAGGACCTGGCTGACCGCCATCACCCGCAGCTTGGCCGCGGCCAGCTCGATGGCCAGCGGCAGGCCGTCGAGCCTGCGGCACAGCTGGCCGACCAGTTCCGCGTTGGTGTCGGTGATCTCGAAGCCGGGCAGCACGGCCCTGGCCCGGTCCAGGAAGAACTGCACGGCCTCCAGGTCCACGAGCGGCGGCAGCGGCCACCGCGACTCGCCGCCCGCGCCCAGCGGCTCCCGGCTCGTCGCCAGGAGGTGCAGGCCCGGGCACATGGTGAGCAGGCGGTCGGCCACCTCACGGCAGCCGGCGGTCAGGTGTTCACAGTTATCCAGGACGATGAGTGCGGGGTGATCGGCGATCCTCGCGGCGATGGACTCGGTCAGGTCCAGACCGGAGGCGTCCCTGGCCCCGATCGCGTCCGCGATCGCCTGCGCGGCCATGTCTTCCCTGGCGACCGGCGCTAATTCGACCCACCAGGCCCGGCCGCCGAACCGCGGCTGCACCCGGGCCGCGACGGCGAGCGCGAGCCGGGTCTTGCCCACCCCGGCCGGGCCCATCACGGTCACCAGCCGGCTGGCGTCCAGGGCGGCGGCGATGCCGTCGCATTCGTTGCGCCGCCCCACCAGCGCGGTGACCGGGGCGGGAAGGCCGTGACGGCGCCGGGCGCCTCCCGGCTCCGCGCCGGGAGCCGCTCCGGGGCCGGCGGCGGGGGTGCCTGCGGCGGGGGCCGTGCCCGCGGCGGGGGTGCCTGCGGCGGGGGCCGTGCCCGCGGCGGGGGTGCCTGCGGCGGGGGCCGTGCCCGCGGCGGGGCGAGGGGCAGTTCCAGGCCGGCCCGAGATGGCCCGGTGGGGCTCCATGGGGAAAATTGTGGCACTATGCCTGCCTCGCCGCGCCGGGGCACCCGCGGTTCCGTGTGCCCTTGGGGCAATCCAGTGGCATTGCGCGTTGCACGCTCTAGGTTGGAACCGCGCCGGCACGGTGGCGGGCGAGGAGAGGGGGCGCGGCGCTGTGGACCGGGACCGGGCCCTTGGCTGGATCGGCCGCTGGGACGCCCAGCAGGAGTGGTACATGCCCGACCGCGAGGAGCGGTTCACGGTGCTCATCGACGCGGTCGAGGCGGGGGCCGGGCGGGATGACCCGGTCGTGCTCGACCTCGGCTGCGGCCCGGGCTCGCTCGCGGTCCGGTTGCTCGACCGGATCCCGGCGGCGCGCGTGGTTGCCGTCGACACCGATCCGCTGCTGCTGGCGCTCGGCCGCGCCGCCTACGGTGACCGGGCCGGGCTCCGCTTCGTCGACCAGGACCTGCGGCGGCCGGGCTGGGCGGGCGCGCTTGGCCTGGCGGCGCCGGTCGACGTGGCGGTGAGCACCACCGCGCTGCACTGGCTGGGCGCGCGCCAGCTGCGCGCGATGTACGCCGAGCTGGCGACCGTGCTGCGCCCCGGCGGGCTGATGCTCGACGGCGACCACCTGACGGAGGACGAGTCGGCGGTGCCCGTCTTGGCCCGGCTCGGCGACGTGGTCAGCGAGCGCGCCACCCGCCGCAGGCTCGCCGGTCGCGAGCGGCACGACGAGGATTGGACGGCCTGGTGGGAAGCGGCGACCACGGACCCGGAGCTGGCCGGCCCGGCCGCCGAGCGCGAGCGGCGCGGGCTCAGCGAGGACCATCACGGCTCCGAGTCGGTGCTCTTGGTCCAGCACGTGGCCGCGCTGCGCGCGGCCGGGTTCGCCGAGATCGGCACGCTGTGGCAGTACGGCGAGAACCGCATTCTCTGCGCCGTCACCCCCGGCTGACCGGGGCGGTCAGGCCATGGCGGGGGAGGGGACGGCGCGGCGCGGGTCGAGCAGGCCCGGCCCGGTCGCCATGAAGATGTCCATGAAGTCAACGTGCCAGCCCGCGGCCAGCAGCGGCCTGGTGGCCGGGTGCGGCGCGGGCAGGCACACCCGGGCCCGGCCGCCCGGCGGTGCCAGCGACGCGAGCACGGCCAGGACCGCGTCCACCGCCCCGGCCTCCCCGGCGGCCGGGGCCAGCGCCAGGTGGGCGATGCCGTACTCGGCGCCCTCGCCGGCCACGGTGCCGGCCGCCAGCACCGCCGCGCCACGCCGGGCGGTGACGCCCTGCCCGCCGGGGCGCGCGGCCCAGGCCCGGTGGTCGGCCGCCCGGTCGATCCCGGTCCACTCCGCCTCCAGCGTCGCCACCTCCACCGGCGACGCCGCCGCCACGCTCCAGCCGGGCGGGCGCGGCGGGGCACCTGGGTCACCGCCCAGGTAGAGCAGCGGCCACCAGGCGTCCAGGCCGGCCCGGGTGTACACCGGCAGGGCGTGGGCGTGCAGGCTGCTGAACGTCATCCGCGGCGAGCCGGGCTGCCACAGCGCGGCGAGCAGCGCCCGGCCGGTGCCACGGCCGTGCGACCCCGGGTCCACGAACAGGTCGCACAGCATCGTGACCGCGGCGGGGCCGTCGCCGATCCGCCGGGTGGCGCCGAAGCCGGTGACCGTCCCCCGGTGCCCGGCCACCAGCACCCGCCCGTACGCCAGCAGGTGGCGCACGTAGGCGGGATCGGAGCCGGACCACTCCTCGACCTGCCCCGTCGCGGCGGCAACGGCGGCGATCGCCGGCAGGTCGGCACCGGTGGCCTCGCGCACCTCGATCTTCGTCACGGGCCCCACCCTGCCACGGGGCTACCACTCGCGCATCCGGCGGGCCAGGTAGGCGCGCTCCGGCGCCGGCGGGTCCAGCGCGATCGCCGCCCGGTAGGCCGCGACCGCCTCCGCGCGCCGGCCCAGCCGGCGCAGCAGTTCCGCGCGGGCGATGTGCAGTTGCGGCCACCGGGCCAGCCGGGCGTCGCCGGCGACGGTGTCCAGGATGACCAGCCCGGCCGCCGGGCCCTCGGACATCGCGACGGCCACCGCCCGGTTCGCCTCGGCCATCGGCGACGGCTCGCAGGCGATCAGCTCGCCGTACAGCAGGGCGATCTCCCGCCAGTCGGTGTCCGCGGCGGTGGCCGCGCCCGAATGGCACGCCGCGATCGCCGCCTGGATCTGGTACGGCCCGGGCCGGTTGCCCCGCAGGGCGCGTTCCACCAGCGCCTCCCCTTCTGCGACCAGGGCGGCGTCCCACCGGCTGCGGTCCTGCTCGGCGAGCAGCACCGGGTCACCGGCCGGGCTCAGGCGGGCCTCCCGGCGCGCGTCGGTGAGCAGCAGCAGCGCGAGCAGCCCCAGCACCTCTGGCTCGCCGGGCAGCAGCGCGGCCAGCGCCCGGGCGAGCCTGATCGCCTGGTCGCACAGGTCGCCGCGGATCAGCGCGCCGCCGCCGGTGGCCAGGTGCCCTTCGGTGAAGACCAGGTACACCACCCGCAGCACCGCGCCGAGGCGGGCCGGCAGGTCGCCGGGCCCGGGCACCCGGAACGCGATCCCGGCCTGGCGGATCTTGCGCTTGGCCCGCACCAGGCGCTGCGCCATGGTCGCCTCGGGTACGCAGAACCCCGCCGCGATCTCGGCCGTGCTGAGCCCGCACACCGAGCGCAGCGTCAGCGCGACGCGGGCGGCCGGGTCGAGCGCCGGGTGGCAGCAGGTGAAGATCAGCGCAAGCTCGTCGTCGGTGCCCGCGGCCCACCCACTCGCCGCGCGCGCCGCCGCCGCCCCGCCCATCGCCCCGGCCGCCCCGCCCATCGCCCCGGCCTCCTCGCGCATCGCCTCGGCCTCCTCGCGCATCGCCTCGGCCTCCTTATCCGCGCGGCGCCGGTCGCGCCGCAGCCGGTCGAGCGCCTTGTGCCGCGCGGTCCCGATCAGCCAGCCGCGCGGGCTCGCCGGCAGTCCCTCGGCGGGCCACTGGGCCAAGGCCGCGGCGCAGGCGTCCTGCACCGCGTCCTCGGCCACCTCCAGGTCGCCCACCTGGCGGGTCACCGCGGCGACCGCCGCCCACCAGTGGGCGCGGAACACCTGCTCGAGCGCGCCGCTATCCGGCCGGCCGCTCAGCGGGAGCCCTCACCTGGATCACCGGGCGCACCTCGACCTTGCCCTCGGACGCGGTCGGCACCCGGGCCGCCCACTTCAGGGCCTCGTCCAGGTCCGCGCAGTCGACCAGGGTGAAGCCACCGAACACCTCCTTGATCTCTGCGGCCGGGCCGTCGGTGATCAGGGCCTCGCCGTCGCGGACCCGCACCGTGGTCGAGACCGCCTGCGGCTGCAGCGGCCCGCAGTCGATCAGCACGCCGGCCTCGGCCATCTCGCTGGTCGCCGCGTTCCAGGCCTGGAACAGTTGCCGCGCCTCGTCGGTGCCCGGCTCGGGCAGCGGTTTGTCCGCGTACAGCAGGAACATGTACTTCACCATGCACCACCTTTCCTCGCCGGCCAGGGCCGGCCTTTTGCATGGAGTCGAACGGCGCGGCCCTGGATCGACACACCCGCGGGCCGCCCGTTTTGCGCCCGCCCGGCGAGGTGATGCCGGCCTGTCCCCTTGCTGGCAGACTAGAGGAATGCCCGTGACCTCACTCACCGCGCCAGCCCGGCCGGGCGGGCCGGCCCTGCCGGTCCCGCATGAGCCCTGTGTGCTGCTCAAACTCGGTGAGATCGTGCTCAAGGGGGGCAACAGGCGGCAGTTCGAGATGCTGCTGCAGGCCAACATCCGGCGGGCCATGGACGACGTGGGCCTGGCGGTCCGGGTCTGGCAGCGCTACGGGGTGATCATGCTGCGGGCCGCCGACGGCACCGGGGGCGGCACCGGGGGCGGCGCCGGCGAGGCGGACGCCGCGGTGGACAAGATCGCCGAACGTGCCCGTGACGTCATGGGCATCGCGCGAGTGTGCCGGGCGGTGCGCGTTGCCCGGGACCCCGGCGCCGCGGTCGGCGCCGCGGTTGCCCTGATGGCGGGGAAGACCGGCTCGTTCGCGGTCCGCGCCCGCCGCCGCGATAAGCGGTTCGGTGTCACCTCCGCCGAGCTGGCCACCCGGATCGGCACGCAGGTGCAGCGGGCGTACGGGTACCCGGTCAACCTGTCCCGTCCCGACAACACCGTGTTCGTCGAGGTGGACACCCACGAGGTGTTCGTGTACACCGACGGCCAGCCGGGCCAGGGGGGCCTGCCGGTGGGGATGAGCGGGCGCGCCCTGGTGCTCATGTCCGGCGGCATCGACTCCCCGGTGGCCGCGTACCGGATGATGCGCCGCGGGCTGCGCTGTGACTTCCTGCACTTCTCCGGGATGCCGCTGACCGGGCCCGAGTCGGTGTACAAGGCGTACGGCCTGACGCACCAGCTGGACCGGTTCCAGGGCGGCTCCCGGCTGTTCGTGGTCGCGTTCGGCAAGGCGCAGCAGCGCCTCGCCGCGACCGGCGCCGGCCGGCTGCAGATCATGGCGCAGCGCCGGCTGATGCTGAAGACCGCGGAGGTGCTGGCCGGCCGCCTCGGCGCGGCGGCGCTGATCACCGGTGACTCTCTCGGGCAGGTCAGCAGCCAGACGCTGGCCAACCTGACCGCGCTGGACGACGCGGTCAGCCTGCCGATCCTGCGCCCGCTGATCGGCCGCGACAAGGTGGAGATCATGGCGGAGGCGCGCCGCATCCGCACGCTCGCCCTGTCCGAACTGCCCGACCAGGACTGCTGCACGCTGCTGACCCCGCGGCACGTGGAAACCCGGGCGCGGATCGACGACCTGCGCGGGATCGAGGCCCGCCTGGAGGCCGGGGACCTGTCGGAGGAGCTGGCCGGCCTGGCCCAGGAATACCGCCCCGACCGGCCCTGACGGGGCCCGTCCGCAGCGCTGCCCGTCCTCCCGCGCGCGCTCAGCCGGCCACCGGGCTCGGCCGCCGCTCCTCCGCGCGGGGGGTGCCCAGTGGCGGGGTGAGCGTACGGCCCATCAGCGGGGGCAGGTTCGCGGCGATGCTGGCGAGCTGCCGGATGTCGGCGTCCACGAGCGCCTGGTCGCCGTCGCACATGGCCAGCTTGGGCTCCGGGTGCACGTCGATGATCACGCCGTCGGCGCCGACCGCGATCGCCGCGCGGGTGAGCGGCAGGACCAGGTCACGCCGGCCGCCGGAATGCGACGGGTCCACGATGACCGGCAGGTGGGACAGCCGCTGCGCGACCGGCACCGCGCTGATGTCCAGGGTGTTGCGGGTCGCGGTCTCGAACGTCCGGATGCCCCGCTCGCACAGCACGATGTCGAGGTTGCCGCGCTGGGCGATGTACTCCGCCGCCATCAGCCACTCCTCGACGGTGGCGCTCATGCCCCGCTTGAGCAGGACCGGCTTGGCGGCCGAGCCGACCGCCTGGAGCAGCGCGAAGTTCTGCATGTTCCGGGTGCCGACCTGGAGCATGTCGGCGTACGAGGCGACCAGGTCCACGCTCCCCGGGTCGATCACCTCGGTCACCACCGGAAGCCCCGTCTCGGCCCGGACGTCGGCGAGGATCCGCAGGCCGGCCTCACCCAGGCCCTGGTAGGCGTAGGGGGAGGTGCGCGGCTTGAACGCGCCGCCGCGCAGCAGCGACGCGCCCGCGGCCTTGGCCATCCGCGCGGCGGTGAGGGTCTGCTCGTGGCTCTCCACCGCGCACGGCCCGGCGATCACGGTGAGGGTGTCCGGGCCGATCGGCACCCCGCCGACCCAGATCACCGACCGGTCGGGATGGTGCTCCCGGCTGATGAGCTTGTACGGCACCGAGATCCGCACCACGTCCAGGACGCCGCTGCGGCTGCGCAGGTTGAGCGCGCCGAACCCGTCCACGTCTCCGACCAGGCCGACGATCGTGCGGGACACGCCGCGGCTTACGAATGCCTCACCGCCGCCCGCCCGCACCAGGTCAACGATTGCGTCGACATCCTCCTGCGTGGCCTCCGGGGCCATCACCACGACCATCGGTCTCCTCCTGTTGCTCTGGCCTGTCTGTCACAGCAAACAAGCCCCGGGCCTCCCGGCCCGGGGCTTGTCGTCATCAGGTCGTTTCGCGTCAGCGCAGTGCCTGGCGGGCGACCGTCCGGAAGCCGGGCCGGTAGCCGTACCAAAACTCGAACCACGCGAGCACGGATGCAGCCTAGCGCACGCTCACGGTGGCCCGTACACCGGTCCCGCTCGCGGCGACGGCGCTCCTGTGGGTCAGGAACCGGCTGGTCACGAACGCCAGGCCGTAGAACGCACCGATGACGATCAGCAGGAAGCGGTACCCGGTGATCAGCGCGATGTATTCCAGGACCCCGCCGACCATGGCCCCGAGAAGGTTGGCCGCGAAGGCGTCCCCGGAGGTCGCCACGTCGGAGAACCGCTGGGCGAAGATGAGGTTGGCCAGGAAGATCGGGGCGAACGCCAGCGCGCTGCCCGCGAAGAAGCGGGCCACGATAGGCAGGCCCACCAGCGACTCCTGGGGCACCACCCAGGTGAGGGCGAGCGACCCGATGAGCGCGGCGTACAGCACCACCGGGTGTGGCAGCCGGACCCGGCTGACGGTTTCCACGGCCAGGTACACCGCGAGCAGCACGCCCGCGAACACCAGCGAGTTCACCAGCCAGGTGGTGCCGAACAGCAGCGCGAACTGCACGATGTTCTTGGTCTCGAGCAGCAGGAACGCGGCGCCCATGAAGGCCAGGTCGACGTAGGACCGCATCCTGGAGAACGAGCCGCCGCCGGCCCGGACCAGCAGCAGCGCCGCGGCGAAGATGGCCGCGATCATCCACAGGTACTGCTTCGGGATGTCGTTGCCAGGCAGGTAGGGGAACGGGTGGTCGTCGGTCGCCGGGGCGATCCTCGTGCCGTGCCAGAAGCTGGCGCAGTTCGGCACCGGCCCGGCGGAGTTCACCGTGAGCACGGCCAGCCGGCGCCCGCCCAGCGGCGGGCCGACCTCGGCGCACGGCGTCCGGCCGAACGCGCCCTCGATCGTGGACGCGTACCGGCTTTCCAGGAACGGCGCGTAGTAGTTGTACATCGCGAACGTGCCGCCCGGTGCCAGGTGGGCGCGCACCGCCTCGATCGACTGCTCGGTGAGCAGGTAGCTCTCCAGCCGGATCCCCGACTGCCCGGCCAGGGCCGTCAGCGAGTCGGGCAGCGCGAACAGGATCAGGTTGTAGTGCTTCGAGGTGTCCTGCAGGTACGCGCGCCCGTCGTCGACGTGCGCGGTGAGCCTGGGGCTGGCGTAGGGGTGGTTCGGGTGCATGCGGCCGAGCCGCACCAGCAACGGGTCGATCTCGACCGTGTCGACGTGCCGGGCGCCCTGGGCCAGCGCGACGGCCGCGTCGTTCCCGGTTCCGGACCCGATGATCAGGACGTTGCCCAGCGAGGCGCGGCTGATGTGCCGGTAAGGGTAGAAGTAGAACGCCTTCTGCTTGTGCATCACGGCCAGGGACCGGGCCGCCTGGTAGGGGATGTTGTTCGCGGACACGTACAGGGCCGGGGTCGCGCCGTGCGCCCAGTGGTACACCAGCTTGTTGTACGGCGACCACTGCTGGGCCGGCGCGAACGACTCAAGCAGCAGCAAGGTGGCCACGGCCCCCACGGCGAGCAGCTGCCACCACCGCACGCGGGGGGCCAGCAGCACCACCAGCCCGGCGCAGGCGATGACGCCCCAGGTGCCCGGCGGCTGGTCCAGGAAGGACAGCAGCGTGAACGCCGCGATCCCGGCGAGGCTGCCCAGGATGTCGAACCGGTAGGCCTGCAACGGCCGGAACCCGACGAACAGCCGCGCCGTGCCCTGCCCGAGGCCGGCCATCACGGCCGCCACCAGCACGAAGACCACGCCGAGGCTGACCGGCTGCGGCAGCGCGGGGGAGCCGCGCAGGCCCTGGAAGGGGTGCGGCCCGTTCAGCGTCTGCAGGATCACCGGGAACGTGAGCACGAAGGACACCAGCAACAGCAGGGCCACCGGCGTCCAGCGGAGGTAATCGCGGCTGGACTTGGCGTTCAGGAACCCGATGCCGATGCCGAGGAAGCTCGCGAGCAGGACGAAGTTTGTGGCCTTGGTCACAAACACGTTATTTGCGGTCACCCACCGGATCAGGGCGAGTTCGACGAAGAGCATCAGGAAGCTGGCGAACACCAGCCTGGCGCGATCCCTGGTGCTTTCCGGCGCCCTCGCTCCCGCCGGGGGTCTGGCCTCCTGCCGTTCCTCAGGCCCGGTGGCGTGGGCCGACGACTGCGTTGTGACTTCCTCTTCCGCACCCGTCATGGTGCGGCCTTCTCCCGGGTCATCTGGCAGGTTCGTCATTTTCACCATGCAACGCTAACGAACCGACGCTGCCCCGGTGCGTCAACGCGGTGATTACTGGCCCGGCCGCCCGGCTGCCCCGCTGCCCGCCCACTATCCGCCCACCGGCCCGATTTTGTCCCTGATGTACAGGTTGTACGTGTTCAGGTGCCGCGCCAGCCGGAAAAGGCCGTCGAAATAGGCGAGCAGAGCCGGCGTCCACGGGATTCGCACGGAGTTCTTCGGCGTCAGCAGCACCCACCCGGCCGATCGCGCCTGTGCCGATGATCGCGGCGCGCACCCCAGGGGCGCCCGTGGTCCGCGGCGCCGCGGCGTCACCGGAGGATGTGCCAGAAGCAGTCGTGGCCACCGCTCCGCTCATGTCATGGCCTCCCCGTGCCCGCCGGGCGCGCACCCGCCTCCCCTGCTCCCTTCACTGCCGGGCGGCCGAGCAGGCCGCTCAGCCCGCACTCAGGCCCTTGCGTGCGTAGACGAGGAGCTCCTTGGGGGATTTGTACAGCTGAGTGAAATGACCGGCGAAATAGGCCTGGAGCTGCGGGCTCCAGGCGATCCGCCGTTCGTTGCTGGCGGTGAGGATCACGTACTGGGCGTGGCTGAAGGCCTGGTCCCACGCGGCGTTCACCCGCGGCACGTTCGCCGCCCCCGTCCGCGGCTTGAGGCCGTCGGACAGCGCCAGGGTGGTGCCGAGGCTGTCCACCATCTTCGGGCAACTCCGGTCGGTGGAGACGAACCGGTTGGCGGCCAGCGTCACCGACACCTGGTCGCTCAGCACGCACGCCCCCGGCGGGATCAGGCGGTCGATCGCGGCCGGTATCGGGCCGATGACCCGGGGGATGGCGCTCTCGAACCGGAATTGGAACGCCGCCACCACGGCGAGCGCGACCGCACACACGGTGGCGATGGCCGTGCCTGCCCGGCGGGCGGCCTCCGGCCCGGACGTGCGCGGCCAGGTGACGGCCAGGCCGCCGTCCGTTTGCGCGCCGCCGAGCAGCCGGGATACCGGCAGCGCGAGGGTCAGCGCCATGAACGGCGCGAGGAACTCGGCGAAGTGGTAGTGGAACTGGGGCGGCCAGAGGAACATCGCCACGATCAGCACGGTCGAGATGGTCGCGAACCAGTCCAGGGTGGGCTGCGGCTGCCGGGTGACCGCGATGGCGGCGGCCTGGGTCACGATCACGAAGATCACCACCGCGAGCACGGCCAGGAGCAGCAGGCTCCGGGACCAGCCCAGCGTGTACGGCAGGCCGATCATGTTCCGGAGGCGGAGCAGCACCCCGACGCGCACGGCGTGCGCCCGGTATCCCACCTGGGCGGTGATGAGGCTGCGGAAGAACTGGCTGGGCCCGGCGATGGCGAACGGCAGCACCGGGATCAGGAAGCCGGCCGCGACCCCGCCGGCGAACACGGCGGCGCGTTTGACACGCGGCAGGCAGAGCGCGGCGAGGACCAGCACCGGCACGATCGCCCACGCCTCCACGGCGCCGGCGAAGCCGAACAGGACACCGCCCCAGGCCAGCCGCCTGGTGCTGGCCGTGATCCGGTCGCCGTCGAATACCGCGATCGCCCCGGCCAGGCAGAACAGTACCAGCCACGGCTCGACGAGCACCGTGTGCGCCGCGGCTATCGCGTCGGAGTACACGGCCATGATCCCGCAGGTCAGCAGCGCCGCCAGCGGGCCGCGGTGGCGCACAAGCAGCCCGGCGAGTGCCACGCCGGCGGTGCCGGCCAGCACCGTGAGTATCCGGCCGATGGCCAGGCCCCAGGCGGTGCCGGTCCAGTAGGTCAGCAGCCCGACCGGGCTCATCAGCAGGGTGATGCCGGGCGGCTGGACCAAGATGAAGTCCTTGTAAGGCAGCGAGCCGTGCACCAGCCGGACGGCGCTGCCGAAGTACGGCCCGTCGTCGTATTCGGTCACGCCGAGCAGGAAACCCGGGCGGGTGTACTGGTAGTAGACGCGCAGGCCGAGCGCGAGCAGCGTGGTGATGATGATCACCAGGTTGACCGGGGTGAGCCAGGCCGGGCGGCGCCCCCGCTGCGGGTCCGGGGCGCCGCCCTGGGATCCGTCCGCAGAAGTCCTGGCAAGCGTTTCGCTCACGGCTGGCCTCTCCCTCAACCTGTGTGTGCTCGCACCGTGGATAGCCCCGTTCGGCGACCTCGGGACGCCGGGCGCAGCCCGGCCCGCAGGGGGAGGCGGCCAACGGCCCGGCCCAAAGCGGATCGTACCGGCCAGGGCGGGCATAACGGCCGAGTGTTGCGTAACTTGCTGGTCAATCCTTGTGGCAAAAACTCTATCGCCCGCTCACGTGGCCTGCGCGGCGGCCCCTTGGCCGGCCGCCGCCGGCTCATCGATACGGCCCAAGCCCGTTGCTCATCAATGTCACTTTCATCAGCAAAGGTGATCAATGCACCGATCATCACGGTCGCGTGGCGCGGTGCCACGGCGGCGCCGGGGCGCCGCCAGAACTGAAACAGATTGTCACAGATTTGACTACCCAAAGTTATATCCGGCGCGCGGGTCCCGCCGCGTTCGGCGCTCGGCGCCGGGTCTTCGCAGGTACGGTACCGTGTGCAGCGGCATCGCGGTCGCACTCTGCGCCCAGAGGGGATCCGCGCCGGTGACGCGAGCCTGACCTGGCCAGTCGGCCGGGCGGGCGCCGCGCCATCGAGTCAGGCGGGCGGGCGCGCCGCGAGCCGCCAGCACGGTCGGGATCACCCACTGCCGGGACGGCGGCCAGCCGCACGGCGGAGGAACGGGGCCGTGGCGATCGCAGGTTCCGGGGAGGCATCCCCTGGGTCAGCGCAGCGCCGCGACGGCCCGGCGCTGCCTGCGCGGGCCCCGCGGCGGGCGTAGCACGTCGAGGAGATCAGTGACGACGGTCGAGGAGGCCCGGCCCGGCGCCGAGGGTGCGGGCCAGGCGGACGCCGGCTCGGGCTCGCCACCGGCCCGGCTCGGGTGGCGCGCGGCCCGGCCCTGGCTGACCGGACTGGCACGGCGGCACTGGATCTTTGCCTGCGCGCTGGGCGCGGCGGTGCTGCCGCGACTGGTGGCGATGATCGGCTTCCAGCCCGCGGTGCTGTTCCGGCTGGACACCTACGACTACCTGTGGGGGGCCGTCCACGTCTCGCCGAACGTGGTGAACCCGAGCGGGTACTCGCTGTTCCTGTGGCTGCTGCGGCCGTTCCATTCGATCGTGCTGGTGGTGGCGCTGCAGCACGTGCTCGGCCTGGGCATCGCCACCCTCGTGTACGCCCTGGTCCGCCGCTACGGGCTGCCCGGCTGGGGCGCCACCCTCGCCGCCGCGCCGGTGCTGTTCGACCCGGCGCAGATCCTGGTGGAGCAGTTCGTCATGGCCGACCTGCTGGCGATGGCGCTGATGGTGGGGGCGTTCGGCGTCCTGTTGCTGCGCCGCCCACCGGCGATGCGGCAGGTCGTGGCCGCAGGCCTGATGACCGGCGCCTCGGTGACGGTCCGCCCGACCACGCTCCCGCTGGTCCTGCTTGTCCCGGTGTTCCTGCTGGCGCGGCGGGTGGGCTGGCGCAAGGCCGCCGCCGCGCTGCTCGCCGGGGTGATCCCGGTGGCCGGGTACCTGGCCTGGTTCGCGGCCGTGCACGGGCCGGTCAACCTGACCAACAGCAACGGCATGTTCCTGTGGTCACGCACGATGTCGTTCGCGAACTGCGCGGCGATCAGGCCTCCCGCGGACCTGCGGGCGCTCTGCCCGAGCGCCCAGCCGGGCCACCTGGCCCAGCCGGACCCCGCACGGCGGCTCCCGCCGAAGAGGTACCTGTGGAACCATCGCACGTGGCAGTGGCGGCACGAGCCGTCCGGGTTCGTGCCGGACACCGCCGCCTTCACCCCCGCCAACAATGACCGGGCGCTGCGCTTCGCGGTCGCCGCGATCACGGCACAGCCGTTCGGCTACCTCGGCGTGGTCGCGTCGGAGAGCGTGGAGCCCTTCATTACCACCAACAACCTGCGCTTCCCCACGGTGCAGCCGCATTCCTCCGGGCTGTCAAGGGTGAACCGGAGGTACGCGGTCGCCGCGATCAAGGGTTACGCCGGCAGCGCCCAGGGCATGGCCGGGGACCTCGGGTACGACTACGGCACCCGGCTGCGGTCCCCGTACGTGTTCCTGATGAACGAGTACCAGCACATCGTGTTCCTGCCCGGGCAGGTGTTCGCGCTGATCATGCTCGCCGGGGTGGCGGGCATCATCGTGCCGCGCCGCCGCACCGCGGTTGCGGCGCTGCTATGGGCCAGCGCCGCCATCCTCATGGTGCTGCCGATCGCGGAGCACGAGTACACCTACCGGTACGTGCTGCCCGCGGTGCCGCTGGCCTGCATCGCGGCCGCGGTGGCGCTGCGCAAGCCCGGCCACGAGACCGCGCAGACCTGACCGGGGCCGGATCGCGGGGGCTGCCGGCGGGACGGCTCAGACGTGGGGCAGCCCGGTGGTCAGCGTGATCGTGCTGCCCTTCGGGGCCGGCCCCGTGGGACTGTAGTTGAACACCACGTTGAACGGCCCCACCTGGTCGATCGTGACCACGAAGCCGGCGCGCCGCAGGATGCTCACCGCCGTGGGCACCCGCAGGCCGTTGACGTCCGGGACGTTGACCATCGGCGGGCCGGGCGAGATCGCGATCGTGATGACCTCGCCGTTGGTGAACGCGCTACCCGGGGCGACCGACTGCTTGACGACGTTGCCGGCCGGCTGGTCGCTGTGCGCGGCGGCCACCTCGTTGAGCTTTACGCCGTTGGCGGCCGCCCACGCCTCGGCCACCGATCTCGGCTGGCCGACGAAGTTGGGCACCGGCGGGCCCGCGCTCAGCACGATGGTCACCGGCTTGGGCTGTGGCCAGGACGTGCCGGCGATGGGGTCGGTGGAGATGACGATCCCGGCGGCGATCGTGGTGGACGTGACGTTCTTCACCTGGCCGGGGACCAGCCCGGCGTGCCTGATCGCCGCCTGGGCATCGGTCAGGCTCTGCCCGGTTACCTGCGGCATGCTGATCATGTGCGGCCCGGCCGACACGACGAGGCTGACCCGCCCGCCGCGCGCGATCCTGGATCCGTTCGCCGGGATCGAGTTGATGACCAGGCCCTTGGCGACGCTGTTGCTCAGCGTTGTCTTGGTGGAGCCGGGGGTGAGGCCCACGTCCCGCAGGTCCGCCCTGGCGGCAGCGGCGGACACGCCGGTGACCTTCGGCACGGTCGTGAACCGGCCCTGGAACATCCACCAGCCGAGCAGGCAGAAGACGAGCACCACGGCCAGGCCGGCCGCGAGGTAGGCGAGCCTGCGGCTGAACAGCAGCCGCTGCAACCGGGGCTCCCGCGCGGCGGGGTAACCGCCGGGGGAGGTGGTCTCGTACGGGGCGTCCGCCGCGGAGACGATGAGGGTTCTGTGGGTGCCCGGGCGGCCCGCCCCGGCGAACGCCTCGGTGCCGGTGGCCGCGCCGCCGGAGGGCTGCCGGGCCGGCATGCCGGGGATCAGGCCCAGGTCATGGCCCGCCTGCGGGGGATCCGGCCAGGCTGGGACCGGTGGCTCCGGCCAGCCGCCGGAGCCACCGGGCTGTGGGCCCGGCCATTCGCCGGGCGGGGCGGGCCACGCCGGTGCAACGACCGCGTGCGGCGGCGCTACGCCCGCGCCCACGGTGTCACCGGCGGCGCCGGGAGCGTGGCCGGCCAGGGTCCCGGGGACCGCGACGGCTCCGGGCAGGATGGTGGGCGCCCAGGCCGCGGCAGGCCCGGGGACCCCGCTGGTCCCGGCGCCGTGCGGCGCGGGGGGCGGCACGTCAAGCGGCAGCCCGTGCCGGGCCCCTGTGATCGCGAGCAGGAACTGCCCGGCGTCGGCCGGGCGCCGCCGCGGGTCGCGGCTCGTGGCCAGGGCCACCAGTGAGTCCAGGGCGGGCGGCAGCCCGGGGACCAGGCTAGAGGGCGCCGGAACAGCCTCGTTGACGTGCCGGTAGGCCACCGCCAGGGGGGTCTCGCCGGTATACGGCTGGCGCCCGGTGAGCAGCTCGAAGAGCATGATCCCGGCCGCGTACACATCGGTGCGGAAGTCCGCCCGGCCGCCGGCCACCTGCTCCGGGGCGAGGTAGGCGGCGGTGCCGATCAGCAGGCCGCTCTTGGTGTGGGTCGCGGCGGAGAGCAACCTGGCCAGGCCGAAGTCCGCGACCTTGAGCGTATTGGCGTCACCGAGCAGCACGTTCTCCGGCTTGACGTCCCGGTGCGCGATCCCGGCCGCGTGCGCGGCGGCCAGCCCGGACAGGACGCCCTCGATGATGTCGAGCGCCTCGCGCGGGCGCAGCCTGGTCCGCTCGTGCAGCAGGTCCCGCAGCGTCCGGCCGGGCACGTACTCCATGGCCAGGTACAGGATGCGGCCGTCCGCGCCCTGGTCGTAGACGGCTACCACGTTGGGGTGGGAGAGCCGGGCTACCGACCTCGCCTCGGCGACGAACCGCCGGACGAAGTCCTCGTCGTTGGCCAGCTCCGCGTGCATGACCTTCAGCGCGACCGTGCGGTCGAGCCGAGTGTCGGTGCCCAGGTAGACGGTGGCCATCCCGCCGCGGGCGAGATGGGCCTCCACCCGGTACCGGCCATCGAGAAGCTGGCCGACCGGCACGCGGGCCAGGGTCGTATCCATTGCGACGATTCTAAAGGTGGCACCCGGTTTCAGGCCGCGAACAGCGCGAAGGCGACGACTTGGCCACAGCCGGTAACCGTGCTGACCGGGGAGCGGCCCCCGGGAGCCCTCCGCCGGTCTGCTGGCCCCCGGGGCCGCCCGCCGCTCCCCCGGTGGCCCTGCGGGCTCCGGGGGAGCGGCGGCGCTTCTACCCTTGGGGCCTATGCGCATCGGGCAGGTGGTGATAGCCGGCGGGGGCCTGGCCGGGCTGCGGACGGCCGAGGAGCTGCGGGCCCGGGGCTACGAGGGCGGCATCACCATGATTGGTGCCGAGGCCCGGCCGCCCTACGACCGCCCGCCGCTGACCAAGAAGTTCATGACCGGCGAGATCGATGACACCTCGCTGCGGGCCGACCCGGACGCGCTCGGCATGGACCTGCGGCTGGGGGAGACGGCTACCGGCCTTGGCGACGGCCTGCTGCGCACGGACCAGGCTGAATACCGGTTCGACGCCCTCGTGGTGGCCACCGGGGCCACCCCGGTGCGGCTGCCGGGCCCGGGCCCGCAGCGGGTGCTGCGCACCTTCGACGACGCCGCCGCGTTGCGCGCGGCGCTGCGGCCCGGGCTCAAGCTGGCGGTCGTCGGGGCCGGCTGGATCGGTGCCGAGCTTGCCACCAGCGCCGCGCGGCGGGGCTGCGAGGTCACCGTGGTGGAAGCGGCGCCGGCCCCGGTGGCCGGCGCGCTCGGCGCCGAGGCAGGCTCGCGGACCGTGCCGTGGTACGCGGCCGTCGGGGTGGACCTGCGGCTGGGCCAGCCCGTAGCGTCGGTGGAGCCTGGCGGGCTGGCCCTGCCGGGCGGCGGGTGGCTGGCCGCCGACGAGATCGTCACCGCCATCGGCGTCCGGCCCGAGGTGGGCTGGCTGGCCGGCTCGGGCGTGCCGCGGGAGAACGGGGTGGCCGTGGACGAGGGGCTGCGCTCCTCGGTGCCCGGCGTCTTCGCCGCGGGTGACTGCGCCGCGTTCGTCTCCCGGCGGTTCGGGCGCCGGCTCCGGGTCGAGCACTGGGACTCGGCCATCCACGCCCCGGAGGTCGTGGCCGCGAACATCCTGGGCGGCGACGAGCGGTACGATCCGGTGCCCTACTTCTGGTCCGAGCAGTTCGGCCGGATGGTCCAGTACTGCGGGCAGCACGCACCCACCGACAAGCTGCTCTGGCGCGGCGACACGGGCGGCCGCGACTGGACGGCGTGCTGGCTTGCCGGGGAGCGGCTGACCGCGGTGCTGGCCGTGTCGCGGCCGCGGGACCTGCTCCAGGGGCGCCGGCTGATCGCGTCCGGCGCACGGGTAGATCCCGGGCTGCTTGCCGATCCGGGCGTCCCGCTTCGCGACGCCGTGGCCGGCTGAGCGACCCGCCGCGGGGCCGGAAGCGTCTGCGGCGATCTTCCAGGTTTGGCCGGGAGCGCGGGTGGCAACATCGGGGGTGTGGCACAGAACGACCCCCTGCCTGACTCTCTCGTCGGCAACTGTCTCAGCCTCGCCGAGGTCGCTGACCGCCTCGGCATCCCGCACGGCCGGATCAAGCAACTGCTCCGCGACCGCAGGCTCGTAGCGGTCCGGCAGCCGGACGGCACGCTGGGCGTGCCCGCCGCGTTCCTGGACGGCCGTCACATCATCAAGGGACTCCACGGCACGCTCACCCTGCTGTTCGACTGCGGCTTCGATGAGCCGGGGGCGATTCGCTGGCTGTTTACGGCCGACGACACGCTGCCCGGTACCCCCATCCAGGCCATCGCGGAGCACCGTGGCACCGAGGTGAACAGGCGGGCGCAGGCACTGGCGTACTGAGCGCCCCGGGCGCTGCCCGGGCATCCGGCGGGCCTGGCCGCCCACTGTGGCATCCTGGCCGTTGTGGCGCGCGCTTTTCACCAGGTCGATGTTTTCACTGCCGTCCCGTACCGGGGTAACCCCGTCGCCGTGGTGCTCGACGGGTCCGGGCTGTCCACCCGGGAGATGCAGCGGTTCGCGCACTGGATGAACCTGTCCGAGACCACGTTCGTGCTCCCGCCGTCCGAGGCGGGCGCGGACTACCGGGTGCGGATCTTCACGCCGGTCGCCGAGCTGCCGTTCGCCGGGCACCCCACCCTGGGCACCTGTCACGCCTGGCTTGAGGCTGGCGGGACGCCCCGCCAGGCCGGGACCGTGGTGCAGCAGTGCGGGGCCGGGCTGGTGACCCTGCGCCAGACCGATGACGGCCTTGCATTCGCCGCCCCGCCGGTGCTGCGGGACGGCCCGGTCGAGGAGGAACTGCTCGGCCGGATCGCCGCGGTCCTGGGGATCGGCAGGGGCGACATCGTCGACGCGTCCTGGGCGGACAACGGGCCCGGCTGGGTAGCGGTGCTTCTCGCCAGCGCGGAGGCGGTCCTGGCGGTCAGGCCGGGGGTCACGGACCTGGACCTTGGCCTGGTCGGCCCCCACCCGCCCGGATCGCCGCAGGCGTTCGAGGTCAGGGCGTTCTTCCCCAAGGATGGCGCCACCACCGAGGACCCGGTGACCGGCAGCCTGAACGCCGCCCTGGCGCCCTGGCTGCTGCGCACCGGCCGTGCCCAGGCTCCTTACGCGGTAAGCCAGGGCACGGCTCTGGGGCGCGCGGGCCGGGTGCACGTCTCCCAGGACGCCGACGGCACGATCTGGGTGGCGGGCGGCACGGTCACCTGCGTCCGCGGCCAGGCCGAACTCTGATACCGCCAGCAGCCGTTCCGGGGTCGTCCCCCGGGTCAGCGCGGCCCGGGCCTCGTGACGAGGGAACGGGTCCGTAAGGAGTCGCCTCGGAACAAACCGCAGGTTCTGGCGGCATGTCAGCGCGGCGGCCTGGGCCGTTGGGGGATCGCGCCGACGGTTTGTTCGTCTGCGGGCCCTAAGCCGCCGGGTTCGGGGTTGGTCCCCAGATCCGCGCGGCGGAACGGGCCATAGGCCAGCCGGGGCAGCCCTCGGGTCAGTGCGGGCCCAGCGCTGCGTGCGACCTCACGCCGGCCAGTCCAGCTGCGGTTCTGGGATGTCGAGCCGGCGCCCGTGCTCCTGGGCCGCTGCCCGCCCGGCCGCGTCGCCGGGCGGGCAGCGGAAGATCAAGCCGGGGAACACCACGAAGTTCTCGGCGGGCGACTCGAAGTTCACGCCGCGCTCAGCGCGCCAATGGATTCACTCGCGCTTGCAACCACGGGCTGTCACGTTTGCCGGTCCTCAGCCGTCCCTGGCGGTGGCGGCGATGGCCAGTTCGACGAGCGCCTCTCGCGCCTCCGCGGTGACCGGGGCGCCCGCCAGCGCGGCGATCGCCTCACTCACATTGCGGGCGATCATCCGCTCACATTCCGCCACGGCCCCCGTGGCGGTGATCGCCGCGCGGATCTCCGCCGTCCCCGCCTCGCCAAGCGCCGGGTCGCCCAGGTACGTGTCGATGACCTCGGCCTGGCCCGCGGTGGCCCGCTCCCGGGCGATCGCCAGCAGCACCGTGCGCTTGCCTTCCCTGACGTCGTCACCGGCGGGCTTTCCCGTCTGGGCCGGATCGCCGAACACCCCGAGGATGTCGTCGCGGAGCTGGAACGCCACCCCTAGCGGGAGGCCGTAGCCGGTGTAGGCGCCGGCGAGAGCGTCCTCACGCCCGTCCGGGCAGGCGGGTTCCGCCGTGCCGCCGTCCGGCCCGGCCGCGGCCCGGCACCCGCCCGCCAGGGCGGCACCGAGGTGCAGCGGCCGCTCGATGGTGTACTTGGCCGTCTTGAACTCCACCACGCGCAGCGCGTTTTCCAGCGTCCCGTCGCCGGTGGCCTGTCCCAGCAGGTCGAGGTACTGCCCGGCGAACACCTCGGTGCGCATCCGGTCGAGCACCGCCCGCCCCCGGCGCAGCGCCCCGCCGGGCAGCCCGCTGGTGTGGAACATCTCGTCGGTCCAGCAGAGCAGCAGGTCACCCATGAGGATGGCGGCACCCATGCCGAACGCCGCGGCGGAACCGTGCCAGCGGCTGGCGGCGTGCCGCGCCTCGAACTGGCGGTGCAGCGAGGGCTGGCCACGGCGGGTGTCGCTGGCGTCCATGAGGTCGTCGTGGATGAGCGCGCCCGCGTGCAGCAGTTCCAGCGACGCCGCGGCATTGAAGATCTCCGGGCAGTCCGGCCCGCCCGCACCGCGCCAGCCCCAGTAACAGAACGCGGGCCGCAGGCGCTTGCCCCCGGCCAGCAGCCCAGAGATCGACTCCGCTCCGGGCAGGAGTTCCCGCCCCGCCCCCAGCAGCACCTCATGCTGGCGGCCGAGGAACGCCTGCAGCGCCTGGTCCACCCGGTCACGGACGTGACCCAGGGCCGCCGAGCCCGATGCCATGCTGGCGAGACTAGATCATCCCCAAGGCCGCGGGCCCCGGGGCGGGACCCGGTAGCGTGGGCACATGCCGCTAGGCCATGACCACCAAGCGCCGGCCATCCGCGACCTGCTGGCTGGGCGCGGCCGCTCGTTCTCGTTCGAGTTCATGCCGCCCAAGACCGAGATGGGCGAGCGCCAGCTCTGGAAGGCGATCCGGCGGCTGGAGCCGCTGCGGCCGACCTTCGTCTCGGTGACCTACGGCGCGGGCGGCTCGACCAGGGAACGGACGGTGCGCGTCACCGGGCGGATCGCCGCCGAGACCACGCTGACGCCGGCCGGGCACATCACCGCGGTCAACCACTCCGTCGCCGAGCTGCGCCGCCTGGTCGGGTCGTACGCCGCCGTCGGGGTGCGGAACATGGTCGCGCTGCGGGGGGACCCGCCGGGAGACCCGAACGGGGAGTGGCACCCGCACCCGGAGGGCCTCGGGCACGCGGACGCCCTGGTGCGCCTCATCAAGGCCGCCGGTGACTTCTGTGTAGGGGTGGCGGCCTTTCCCGAGGGGCATCCGCGGTCCCCGGACCCCGGCAGCGATCTGGCGTATTTCGTACGGAAATGCCGCGCGGGCGCGGATTTCGCGATCACCCAGATGTTCTTCTACGCCGAGGACTACCTGCGGCTACGCGACCGGGTATCGGCTGCGGGCTGCGACGTGCCGATCATTCCCGGCGTCATGCCGGTCACGAGCATGGCCACGCTGGAGCGAATCGTGCTGTTGTCCGGTGCCACGGTGCCGCCCGGCCTCGTGGAACGGCTCAACGCGGCCGCCGACGACCGGGATGCCGTGCGTGAGATCGGGGTGGACTACGCCGCGGGCCTGTGCGAGCGACTGCTCGCCGAGGGGGCCCCCGGCCTGCACTTCTGCACGCTGAACGGATCCAGTGCGACGCTGGACATCTACCGGCGGCTGGGGCTGTCCGGCCGGGCGGAGGGCGGCGCGGCACCGCGCAGCGGCAGCGGTGCCCCCATGATCGCGTAGGGCTGCTCCGTGCCGGGGAACGCGAACCCGGTCATCAGGTCGGTGAAGCCGAGCCCGTGGTACAGCCGCCGAGCCCGCGTGTTCGCGTCCATGGTGGACAGCACGGCGGCGCGCTCCCGGCGCCCGGCGGTCAGCCGCAGCATCATCGCCAGTCCGGTTCCCCGGCCCTGGTAGCCGGGCAGCACGTGCACCTCGGCGATCTCCAGCGAGTCGCCGAACCAGTCGTCGGCGGCGCGAGCGCCCAGCGCGACGGCGGCCGCGCGGCTGACCAGGTCGTGCCACCACTGCCCGCCCGCGCCGTGGAAGCCGTAGGCGAACCCGACCAGCCCCGGCGCGGCCACGGGCCCGCCGGGCGCCGTGTCAACGGGCGAAGGCTCGCCGTCTGGTGGGTCGCCGTCCGGCGGGTCGCCGTCCGAAGGGATCATGATCGCCGCGACGGCACGGAACGAGGCGTAGCCAGCGTGGCGCTCCATGATGGTGCGCCGCCCGGGCAGTTGCTCGTGCGGCGGGTTCATCGCCGCGGCGTAGACACCGATGCACGCCCGGAGGTTGGCCAGGAACTGCTCCGGGCCTAGGTCGCGCATGGTGAGTCCGGGGCTCACGCGCGTAGCGTACTCCGGCCCGGCGAGGGCCGACCGCGCCGCGCCGCGTTTTGTCAGAGCCTGGGGGTAGCTTCGAACTCAGATCTGAGAGCGGTGGACAGCTAGCCGAACTTGTGTTCGAATAGATGTCGGCGAGGCCGCCCGGCAGTCTGCCCCTGCTGCCGGGCCCGGGCCGGGCGGAGCGGGGGAAGTGCCCCGCCCGGCCCCGGCTTTGCGGAAGGAGGAGCAGCCATGGACACGCTCAGCCAGGTGCGGCCGGGCCGGACGCGGTGCCGGGTCGCCCCTGCCGCGCTCGCGCTGCTGCAATCGGCCAGGCAGGGCCTGGCCGAGGCGGCAGAAGAAGGGAGCGCTGGCTCGCGGTACGTGGCGGCCCACCTCGCAGCGCTGCGCGCAGCGGCCGCGGTCGTGGCCGCCCGCCCGGAGGCGAGCCCGGGTCCGCGCCGCAAGGCGCCCAAGAGCGTCTGGGAACTATTGCCGCGGGTGGAGCCGGCCCTGGCGGAGTGGGCGGCGTTCTTCGCGGCCGGTGCGCGCAAGCGGGCCGCCGCGGAGGCCGGCCTTGCCCGGGCTGTGTCCGGTACCGAGGCCGAGGACCTGCTCAGGGACGCTGAAACGTTCGTGTCCCTGGTGGAGGATGCCCTGGGAGTGGCCGTTCAGCCGGTGCTTCCGCTCAGAAGCGCTGGCTAGCGTGCCCGGCCCGGCCCACGCTGCGTCACGCCGAGAACGCGGCGCGGGCCGGGCAGGGACCCGCACTGGTGGTCGGCCCGGCCCGAAGCCGTCTGGCTAGGCGCCCGCTGGGCCGTGGTCGCTTGGCAGCGCCCGCTGGGCGGTGGCTCGCTGGGCAACGAGGTGCACTTGGCAATCTGGGTGCACGTTGGGCAGGGCGAAACCGCGCGGGGCCATGCCGGGCCCACCAGGGGCCAGGCACGGACCGCGAGGCGGGCCGGCCGCGGCGAGCCGGCGCGTAATGCGCGCACCGGACCGGCTGGGGCATTCCGTGGGGCGGCCGCGCGGGGCCATGCCGGGCCCACCAGGGGCCAGGCACGGACCGCGAGCCGGGCCGGCCGCGGCGAGCCGGCGCATATTGCGTGCACAGGACCGGCCGGGCATTCTGTGCGGGCAGCCGCGCCGGCGGGCAGCTGTGCAGGCCGGGCGGCCGCGCGGGCGGGCCGTCATGTGGAGCCACTCTGGTGCCGGGGAGCCGCTGCCCCCACCACGACGTCTGCCTGCGCGGGCCGTGCCGCTGGAATGCCGCTGGACCGCCGCGAGAACGCGGCCGGATCGCGGCCTAACTGTGGCTAGAACGCCTCGACCGCGCTGCGGGCGTCCGAGTCCAGTACGCCCCAGCCGATCAGCTCTTCGGTCAGGTCGGCCGGTGACTTGTCGTAGATGACCGCGAGCGAGCGCAGGTCTTCCTGCCGGATCGAAAGCACCCGGCCGTTGTAGTCGCCGCGCTGGCTCTGGATCGTCGCGACGTAACGGGCAAGCGGGCCAGCCTTCTCGCGCGGCAGCTGCGACATGCGCTCCAGGTCAATGACGAGCTTCGGCGAAGGCGCCATCGGCGTGGGCGCCGCGTCGCCCGGCAGCAGCTCAGAGACCGGCACCCCGTAGAAGTCGGCAAGTTCGGCCAGTTTCTGCACGGTCACGGAGCGGTCGCCGCGCTCGTAGGAGCCCACGACCACCGCCTTCCAGCGGCCGCGGGACTTCTCCTCCACGCCGTGGAGGGAGAGCCCTTGCTGGGTACGGATGGCGCGCAGGCGCGCTCCGAGGGTCTTGGCGTACTCAGATGGCATGGTCTCGGCTCCCTGGCCAGTCGTCGCTTTTAGTGATGGTTACGCACAGTGACGGTAGGCCGCAACCACGACGAGGTCAAGCCGAATGGCAAAAAGTGGGTGAACTTACGCGCGTCGTGCGGATCGCCCGTGCAGCTTCCGGCGCCCCGATCGGTGGCCGACAGGCCTTGCGCCGTCGGCGGTTCCGGCCGGCCGGCCCGGTGGATCCGCCCGGCCGGCCCCGGCATAGGCCATCCCGCCGGGCGCGGTGAGCTAGGTCACATACGGTAACCCGGTCACCGCCCCCCCACGTCCCGCCCCGCGGCCCGCGCCCTGCGGTGCCCCGCCCCGCGGCCCGCTGCGCGGCCCGGCCCCGTGGCCCCGGCTTGCTGCCCGCCCGCGCCCCGGCCCCGTGGCCCCGGCTTGCTGCCCGCCCGCGCCCCGGCCCCGTGGCCCCGGCTTGCTGCCCGCCCGCGCCCCGCCCTGAGCCCTGTCCGGCCCGCTGCGGCCCACCCGGCCTGCCCCGACACCTCCCGCGCCGGTGCGGCGGTCCGCGATGGCGGAGCGCCCGGCTGGTACGGTGTGTCCGAACTGGCGTCCTTTAAAGGCCCGTCCCGTGAGGCGGGAAAGGAGGTCCTCGTGGCGCATGCCGCACACCCGGCCGGCGGTCAGCCCGGCATCACCCCCGGCGACGGCAGCACCGTCTCCGGTGCCACCGCTCCCGGCCCGGCAGGCGGCCCTCCCGCCCCCGGCCCGCGGGCCCATCCCAAAACCGTCCTGGAAGCGGCGGAGATCAACCGCGCGCTGACGCGGATCGCGCACGAGATCATCGAGCGGACCCGGGGGGCCGAGGAGGTCGTGCTGCTGGGCATCCCCACCCGCGGCGTCCCGCTGGCCGGCCGCCTGGCCGGCCGGATCGGCCAGGTCGAGGGTCGGCCCGTGCCGCACGGCTCGCTGGACATCACGATGTACCGGGACGACCTGCGGCTGCGCCCGGCGCGGCGGCTCGGGCCCACCAAGGTGCCCGCCGAGGGCATCGACGGCAAGACCGTGATCCTCGTGGACGACGTGCTGTACTCCGGGCGCACCGTGCGGGCCGCCCTCGACGCGCTCAACGATCTCGGCCGGCCGCTCGCCGTGCAACTGGCCGTGCTGGTCGACCGCGGCCACCGCGAACTGCCGATCCGGGCCGACTACGTGGGCAAGAACCTGCCCACCTCCCTCGCCGAAGTGGTCCGTGTGCTGGTCACCGAGACCGACGGTGAGGACGCCGTGCTGCTCGAACCCGTCGGCAGGCCCGGCGCCGCCGGCGCGCGCCCGCGTCGCGGCGGGGTCAGCGGGAGGAGACGATGAACCGGCACCTGATTTCGGCCGCCGACCTGAGCAAGCAGGATGCGCTGCTGATCCTGGACACCGCCGAGGAACTCGCCCGGGTCGCGGACCGGCCCATCAAGAAACTGCCGACGCTGCGCGGGCGCACCGTGGTCAACCTCTTCTTCGAGGACTCCACCAGGACCCGTATCTCCTTCGAGGCCGCGGCCAAGCGGCTGTCCGCCGACGTGATCAACTTCGCCGTCAAGGGCTCCAGCGTGGCCAAGGGGGAGAGCCTGAAGGACACCGCGCTCACCCTCGAGGCGATGGGCGCGGACGCCGTGGTGATCCGGCACAGCGCCTCGGGTGCGCCGCACCGGCTGGCCGGCTGGGTGCGGGGCAGCGTGATCAACGCCGGCGACGGCGCGCACGAGCACCCCACCCAGGCGCTGCTGGACGCGTTCACGATCCGGCGCCGGTTCGGCCGCGGCAGCGGCGAGGCGCTGGACGGGCTGCGGGTCACGATCGTGGGGGATGTGCTGCACAGCCGGGTCGCCCGGTCCAACGTCTGGCTGCTGCACCTGCTCGGCGCGGAGGTCGCGCTGGTCGCGCCGCCCACGCTGCTGCCCGTGGCGATCGGCGGCTGGCCCTGCTCGGTGAGCTACGACCTGGACGCGGCGCTGCCCAAGAGCGATGTGGTGATGATGCTGCGGATCCAGCAGGAGCGGATGAACGCCGCATACTTCCCCAGCGTGCGCGAGTACAGCCGCCGGTACGGGCTGGACATCGCCCGGCTGGGGCAACTGCCGGAGGACGCCATCGTGATGCACCCCGGCCCGATGAACCGCGGCGTCGAAATCGCGGCGGAGGTCGCGGATTCGCACCGGTCCACGATCGTCGAGCAGGTCGCCAACGGCGTCAGCGTCCGGATGGCCGTGCTGTACCTGCTGCTCGGCGGGCTGGAGGCGGCGGAATGACCCCGGAAGAAACCACCTGGGTGATCAGGGGGGCGCGGCCACTGGGCGGCGAGCCCGCCGACATCACCGTTGCCGACGGCACCATCACCGCGATCGGGACCGGCCGCGGCAAGGCTGGCGGTGGCAAGGCGGGCGCGCAGGTCCTCGACGCGGCCGGGCTGATCGCGCTGCCCGGGCTCGTAGACCTGCACACCCACCTGCGCGAGCCGGGCCGGGAGGACGCAGAAACCATCGAGACCGGCACCCTGGCCGCCGCGCTGGGCGGGTTCACCGCGGTGCACGCGATGGCCAACACCGACCCGGTGGCCGACACCGCCGGGGTCGCCGAGCAGATCTGGCGGCTCGGCCGGGCGGCCGGCCACTGCGACGTGCAGCCGGTCGGGGCCGTTACGGTCGGGCTGGCCGGGTCCAGGCTTGCCGAGTTCGGCGCGATGGCCGACTCCGCCGCGCGGGTCCGGGTCTTCTCCGACGACGGCCGCTGCGTGTCCGACGCCGTGCTCATGCGGCGGGCGCTCGAATACGTCAAGGCCTTCGACGGGGTCATCGCGCAGCACGCCCAGGAGCCCAGGCTCACCGAGGGCGCGCAGATGAACGAGGGGGTCGCCTCCGGGCGGCTGGGCCTGGCGGGCTGGCCGGCCGTCGCCGAGGAGGCGATCATCGCCCGGGACTGCCTGCTCGCCGCGCACGTCGGGTCGGCGCTGCACGTATGCCACGTGTCCACCGCGGGCTCGGTGGAGATCATCCGCTGGGCCAAGTCCAAGGGCTGGCAGGTGACCGCCGAGGTCACCCCGCACCACCTGCTGCTCACCGACGACCTGGTGGCCAGTTACGACCCGGTCTACAAGGTCAACCCGCCGCTGCGCACCGCCGCCGACGTGGCCGCGCTGCGCGACGCGCTCGCGGACGGGACCATCGACTGCGTGGCCACCGACCACGCGCCGCACCCGGTCGAGGACAAGGAGACCGAGTGGGCCGTCGCGGCGCACGGGATGACCGGGCTGGAGACCGCGCTGCGGGTGGTGCAGGAGGCGGTGGTGGATACCGGCCTGCTCGGCTGGGCGCAGGTCGCCGACCGGATGTCCGCCCGGCCCGCCGCGATCGGCCGGCTGGCCGGCCACGGCCGGCCGATCGCCCCGGGCGAGCCGGCGAACCTCGTGCTGTACGACCCCGCCGCCCGCGAGGTCGTGGACCCCGCCACGCACGCCTCCCGCAGCCGGAACTCGCCGTTCGCCGGCCTGACGCTGCCCGGCCGGGTCGTGGCCACGTTCCTGCGCGGCCGGCCGACCGTGCTCGACGGGAAACGCGCCTGATGGCGGGCGCCGTCAGCCCGGGGGGGTGCCCCCCCGGAACCCCCCGCTGGCCTTCAGGCCCGGTGACTTCGTCACCTGGCCTGGGGCCGGTCAGTACCGCGTGGCCAGCGGTGCTCGTGCTCGAGGACGGGACCACGTTCCACGGGACCGGGTTCGGCGCGCGCGGCGAGGCGTTCGGCGAGATGGTGTTCAACACCGGGATGACCGGCTACCAGGAGGCGCTGACCGACCCGTCATACTGCCGGCAGATCGTCGCGATGACCGCGCCGCACATCGGCAACACCGGGGTGAACGACACCGACCCCGAGTCCGGGCGGATCTGGGCCGCCGGGTACGTGGTGCGAGAACCATCCCGGCTCACCTCCAGTTGGCGGGCGCAGCGCAGCCTGGACGACGAACTCGCCGCCCAGGGCGTCCCCGGCATCGCGATCACCGGGACCCGGGCGCTCACTCGGCGGCTGCGCGACCACGGCGTGATGCGCGCCGCGATCAGCGCCGGTGCGGCCGACCCCGCCGCCCTCCTGCAAAGGGTGCTCGCCAGCCCGCTGATGGCCGGTGCCGACCTGGCCCGCGAGGTGTCCACCGCCGAGCCCTACCAGGTCAGCCCGCCACCGGGCGTCCCCGCAAGGTACCGGGTCGCCGCGGTGGACCTGGGCATCAAGGCCGCGACACCCGCGGCGATGGCCGCCCACGGCTGCCTGGTGCAGGTGCTGCCCGCCACCGCCACCGCCGCGCAGATCCTGGCCACCGGCCCGGACGGCGTGTTCTTCTCCAACGGCCCCGGGGACCCGGCCGCCGCCGGGTACGCGGTCGAGGCGATGCGCGGCGTGCTTGCCGAGGGCGTCCCGGTGTTCGGCATCTGCCTGGGCAGCCAGATCCTCGGCCGGGCGCTGGGCCTGCGCACCTACAAGCTGCGGTTCGGGCACCGCGGCGTCAACCAGCCGGTCAAGGACCTGGCCACCGGGCGGGTGCAGATCACCAGCCACAACCACGGTTTCGCGGTGGCCCCGCCCGGCGCGGTGGCCCTCCCCGGCGCGGACGCGCCGGGGGCCAGCCCCGGCGCCCGTGCCCCGCTGGGGGACCCCGGTCCCGGGGCCGTCGTCATGCATGATCAACGGCTGCTTGCCCCGTTCGGCACGCCGTACGGGCGGGCCCAGGTGAGCCACGTCAACCTCAACGACGGCGTGGTCGAGGGGATCCGGCTGCTCGACGCGCCCGCGTTCAGCGTCCAGTACCACCCCGAGGCCGCGCCGGGCCCGCACGACGCCTCGGGTGACTTCGCCGCGTTCTGCGCGCTGATGGAGGGGGCGGAACGCGGGGGCGGGAGAAGCGGAGCGGGGGCGGGCGCGAAGCGCGGGGGCGGGAGAAGCGGAGCGGGGGCGGGCGCGAAGCGCGGGGGCGGGAGAAGCGGAGCGGGGGGGCGGCATGCCCAGGCGTGAGGGGCTGCGCTCGGTGCTCG
>Ga0207646_10000063_pt1 | contig 150574 bp, 163 predicted proteins | sample KBSK5502metaG_FD_184343 | JGI IMG/M metagenome (GOLD analysis project Ga0207646, IMG submission 184343) | Corn, switchgrass and miscanthus rhizosphere microbial communities from Kellogg Biological Station, Michigan, USA - KBS K5-50-2 metaG... | ecosystem: Host-associated > Plants > Roots >...
GATGATCGAACTCTGCGTGGGTAAACAACAGCCGTGGCCTATGCGGGCAGGTACGCGATGGCGTCCACGTCTATGAGGTAGTCAAGAGGCGGCTTCCCCTCAAATGCCATTCGGGCAGGCAGGTAGCTGGTGAAATAGGTGCGATACACCTCGTTCATCGCCGGCCAGTCGCCCGCGTCGTGCAGGTGAATCGTGACCTTCACGAGGTCATCCATGGTCGCGCCGGCGGCCATCAGAATCGCCTTGATGCTGTCGAAGACCTGCCGGGTCTGGACAACGATCTCACGAGCAACGACCTGGCCGGTCACGGGATCCACCGGCACTGTGCCGGAGATGAACAGGAAGTCGCCGGCGCGTACAGCCTGCGAGTAAGGTCCGACTGGTTTGACCGCCTTGTCGGTGAAGACCACCTGCTTGGACTTAGCCATAGAGCTCCCCCTTGCTTACCTTTCCGCTTCTCTGCGGTGCCGGTGCTGTTCGCCAGGACGACCGATCGTTCAGTATAGTAGGTGAATTGATCGGAGCGGTGTCGCGTGCCCACGCCTTGGGTCCTGCGCAGCACTTGGGGCGTTCAATCCGCGCCCATCGTGAGGCGGCTCGGCTGTCGCTTGGGACGCTGGCCGCGAAGAGCGGGGTGTCGAAGGCCAACCTCTCGACCATTGAGGCGGGCGCTGGGAATCCGTCGCTCGAGACGCTATGGCGTCTAGCGGGGGCCTTGGGCCTGTCGCTGGGAGTGCTCCTGGGTGAGGCGGAGCCGCCACGCACCAGGTTGCTTCGCGCGGGCGAGGGTGCTCCCTTTGCGTCCGCGTCGGGGCTTGCGGGGGCGATGCTGTTGACGGAAGGGCGGCCGCATCGGACGGAGATCCTGGCGCTCGAGTTACCGGTGGCGGGGGATTACCGGTCGGGGCCGCACCAGGTCGGGACCGAGGAGTTCGTCCTGTGTATCGCCGGCACGCTAGAGATTGGCCCGGTTGGTCAAGAGCAAATGCTGAGGCCAGGCGATTCTCTTTGGTTTCCTGCTGACCGCGACCACAGGTACGCGAGCCGTCGCGGCGCTCGCGGCCTGAGCGTGATCAGCTACCCGACTTTGAAGGAAGCGTGATGGGCGCCTAATCGGGCGTCAGCCGGCGATACGCCGCCATGCTGGAATCCTTGCCGCGATGAGGCGATCCACACTCATTCGCCCGGCATCGACTAACAGCAGCGCCCAGAACACGAGGCTGTAGATGATCGCCGCGCCTACATCGGTGGTCGTGCCCGGCACATAGGGTCCGCCGAATCCTTCGGCCACCGACCAAACAAACAACACGTAGGCGATTCCGATCGTATAGGTGAGCTTCCGCGCAAACCCGGCAATCAGCGCGACCGCGAGGTAGGTCTCGGTGGTTGCGGTGAGCACGGCAAAGATCGGCGCCCGGCCGCTGACGATGAACTGCCAGATCGAGAACCACCAGTTGAGGAAGCCAGGCTGTCCCTGCGCCACACCGGCGACGATCTGGCTGAAGCTCGCCTGGAATGCCGGTTGCCACTTGAGTGCGGCATCGACAGACCAGATGACCCCAAAGGCAATCCGCAGGGACGCGATGGCGATCATCCGCCTGGTGATGCCGACCCAGTTCGGGCGCAGGACAAACGACACGGGTCCGGCGGTGGCAATGTCAGTTGAACTGTTCTCTTGTCTCATAACGGGATCCAACTACGCCTGGCCGTTACGTACATCGCGTTTCGTAACAACGCACCGTAATTGGGGTTGCGATGACTCATCTCGCAGTTGTTCGCGGACTGACCTATACGAATGGCTCCCAGGTCTTCACGCGTTGGCTGATGCCCACCTACAGGAGCAGCTTCCGGTGGACGGGCAATCGAGCCGACAGTGAGGACGCGACAGCGTGGGCGTTGCTCAAAATGGCGAACCACCTTCATTTGCCCGAGCTGGTCCAGGTTGTGGACGACGGCGTCCTGGATCTGACTCTCGGGGCCATAACACGCCACTGGGCCGAGCGGTATGGTTTCCAGCCGGTGAGATGCGCGGAGATGTTCGCATCGGAAGCCACCGTACCGCTGGATGTGCTTTTCCACGGCCTGACCGCCGAGATGCGTCTCCTGCTGGTGCTTCGATTCCTGCGCCGGCGATCGCCGGTGGCGATTGCGGCCCAGCTCCGCATCCGTCCCGAAGCCGCCAGGCTGCGGATCCTCGCGGCGCTCGCTCATGTCGCCCAACGGATCGGCCTGCAGCCCCCATCGAGCGAGTCTCCGCAGGTTGCTCACGTGTCGGCCTACGTCGACGACATCGTCGCGCGAAGGAGGCCCGTCCGATTCGAAGTCGCTCCGGAAGCCTGGCCGATGATGATCGCCGCCGGCCACATCCAGGCCGCGATCGCTGGCAACGACCTGCCGGCCAAAGGATTCGTTCGCTCACTTGAGCGGCGGCTCGAGGAGCGCTCTGAAAGAGGGCTTGTAACGCGCCTCCGTATCTGGTCTGCATGACCAGGGGGCCGGGTTGGTTGTGACTGAGCTGCGAGTGCTCAGCAACCCAGATCCTGAACCCTCGGGTCAGCCCGAGCCCGCGATCTACCCTGACTGGGAGTCCGTCTATCAAGACAACGTCGTGGGCATCTACCAGCTCGTCTTTCGCAAGGTCGGGAATGCAGCCGACGCCGAAGACCTCGCAGAAGAGGCGCTTATGCAGACCCTGAAGACGCTTCGTCTGCCAGCCCCGGTGCCGACGGTTCGGGCCTACCTCGTCAAGACAGCGCGCACCGTGCTGGCCGACCACTGGCGCCGCCACTACGCGGCGCGCGACGCGGCCAACGAGCTCGAGCAGCTTCCGATCGAGATCGTCGCCAACCCTGACGCCGTCGACCGGGCGCAACGACTTCTAGGGCTGCTTCCGGACAACTTCAGGAACATCCTGGAGCTTCGGTTTCTGCGCGGCTACTCGGTACGCGAGGCCGCCAACGAGCTGGGAGTGACCGAGTCCAATGCCCGCGTCCTGCAATTTCGCGCCTTGCGCAAGGCAGCTGAGCTGGAACGGGAGGTGCTTCGATGAAAGAGTCTGCTGATCGCGTCGCACGTTTTGTCGATGAGCTCCTGCACGGACGCCGGCCGCGCCGGTTCGACGCGACTCCGGAAGAAGCGGAAGCGATGACGGCCGCTGCCAGCCTGAGTGCTGCCCGCGTCGGGGCGGACGTTCCGGACAAGGCCGCCCTCGACCGAATTCATCAACGCCTTGCCGAAGCGCTGGATGAGAGCGCGGTGGTGGATCGCCGCCTGAGCCGGCGCGCGTGGCTGCGCACCGCCGGCGCAGCCGCTGCGGCAGTGGTGGTTGGAGTCGGCCTGGACGAAGTGGTGAGAACCCGCCAGGAATCAGGCGGTGCGGGCGGCACTGCAACCCTGCTGCCTGACAACGGAACGTGGCGGCCCGTGGCCGCTGTGACCCAGATTCCAACCGGACACGCAATGCCGGTGTCGACAGCATCGTTGGACGCGGTGATCATCAACGACGGTGGCACGATCACGGCTGTGTCGGGAGTCTGCACGCATCTCGGCTGCAAGCTTCAGCCTGACGACGCCAATCGAAAGCTCAACTGCCCGTGCCATCAGACCTCATTCGGCTGGTCGGGCAAGGTCCTCTATTACCGATTGGAAGCCGCGCCTGCGAATCTGCCGCGGATCCCATCACGCGTGAACAACGGACAGGTCGAGCTCTACATCGTCTGAGCGCATGTAATGCACGCCCGTAGTTGCGTGCGTCATGGCTTCGCCACAAAAGTCTTCGAAAGAGCCGACGAGGCGTGCCTTTCTCGGCTGGTGGCTCAGCACTCTGCTGGCTGCGACGGTCGTTACGGCGGTCGCACCGCTGGCCGTGTACCTGTTCCCACCGCGCGACCCGAGGCAGATGAAGGAGAAGGTGCGCATCGCGCTGGACACTCCACTACAAGCACTGCGCGAGGGAACTGCATCACGGTTTGACGCGCCGGCCGGCACCGCGTTCGTCATGGCTGACGGAGGTGAGAACAACTCTCCGGGCGATCCGACTTTCGGCGGCTTCGTGACACGCAAGGACGGACAGTTGCGCGCCTTCGCAATCACCTGTCCGCACCTTGGCTGCTCGTATGCATTCGATGACGGAAAACGGCACTTCGTGTGCCCGTGCCACGGGTCGGAGTTTGCCCTCGACGGGAGTGTGATCCACGGTCCAGCCACCGCTCCGCTCTCTCACCTGACGTGGCAGACGGGACCTGGAATCAATGAGATCGACGTCGATGGCACGACCATCGGCAGCTGATCGGCCGATGTAACGCAGCCGCATATCTAGCTGCGTCAAACACCGAATCACAAGGGAGATTGCACAACAGCATGAACTGGAAACTCGCACTAAATGGGACCGTCGCGGGCGCTGCCCTGCTGATCGCGGCGTGCGCCAGCTACGGCCCGTCTGCATACGGAACCTCGACCTCGCCTACCTCAAACGGGCGGTATCCCGGCGTCACCAGTCCCCCCGCTGGCACGCCGGAGCCGCCTGCCACGACCACAATCGCGCTTCGCAACTCCGCCTTCGGACCGATCCTGGTCGACGCCAGCGGCAGGACGTTGTATCTGTTCGAGGCTGACAGGGCGGACATGTCCACCTGCAACGGAGATTGCGCTTCGGTCTGGCCGCCGCTGATCGCCCACGGCACACCAGTCGCGGGCGCCGGTATCAACCAATCGCTGCTTTCCACCACCACGCGCAGGGACGGCTCGCTCGAAGTCGTCTACAACGGCCACCCGCTCTACTACTTCGTTTCCGACAAGCAGGCAGGTGATGTCACCGGTGAGGCCATCAGCAGCTTCGGCGCCGAGTGGTATGTCCTGTCGGCCGCCGGCAGCAAGATCGACAAGGGCCAGTCATGACGACGCTGTCCCTCAACGCAGTCACATTCGTCCGCCGCGATCCGGACTGGGTCTTTCGCGAGCTTCACGATCCTGAGACTCTGCTCGGCTGCGTGCCGGGCGCGACCCTGACCAGGCTCACTGGTCCGGGCTCGTTCCAGGCACGAATCGCCATCGGACTCGGGCCGTTCAAGGCCAACTACGACGGCACGGGCCGGATCGTCTCTTCGAATCCGAAGGCACGGACCGCCTCCCTGGAGCTGACCGGAGATCCGTCCGCCAATCTCGCCAGCGTGCGGGTCCGGATGGCGATGTCGATCGCCGAGCGGACCGGCGGCTCAGAAATCCACATGACCTTTGACGTCGCGATGTCCGATCGCATGTGGCTGCTCGCCAACGGATGGCTGGATCCCGTCGCCTGCGACCTCCTCGACCGGACGACGCGCCGTCTGAAACAACAGCTGGAGGAGGCGCCGAGCATGCCCTTTCCTCCGGCGGCCTGACAAGGAGACAGCAAATGAAGAAATCGCCCGTTGCTCTCGCCGCTGCGCTCGGAATCGTGCTCGGTCTCGTCGCCACGACGGCGATCAGCGCAGTCGCCACCAACAACGCCCCGCCGGCGCCTCCCCGCGCTGATGGACGGTCCGGCGCAATCGTCGTCGCCTGGAACCAGGAGTTGCTTCACATCGTCCGGACGCCTGGCGACCAGCCCGCGAACATCCACCCGACGCGCAGCTTTGCGATCATGCACGCGACGATCTACGACGCGGTCGTCTCGATCACGAGGGACGATCCGCCTTATCTGTTCTCGGTGCCCGCACCTCGCCAGGCGAGGATTGACGCAGCGGCCGCGCAGGCAGCGCACGACTCCCTGACTGCCCTTTACCCCAAGCTCCAGCCTGAACTTGACGCTCTGCTCGCGACCCAGCTCGCGGCAATCCCGGACGGCAAGCCCAAGCAGGACGGCATCCAGGTCGGCAGCGATGTCGCGGCGTGACTGGTTTCTGATCGCGCCAACGACGGCTCGGCAGCCGTTCCGCCGCCATTTGTTGCCGGCACGCAACCCGGCAACTACCGGCCGACCCCTCCCAACTTTCCGGCGCCCGTCTTCACCGGTTGGTCGAATGTCACACCGTTTGTGATCGACAGCTCGTCCCAGTTCCGGTCCGCACCACCGCCGGCGGTGACCAGCCAGGCGTATGCCAACGCATTGAACGAGGTGAAGAGACTTGGCCAGAACACCAGCACCACCCGCACGGCGGATCAAACGGTGGCGGCAAAGTTCTGGGCGCCGCCGATCTGGAACACGTGGAACGAGATCGCGGACCGCGCCGTGACAGCCCACCGCACGAACCTCGAGACGAGCGCCCGCCTCTTCGCCGACCTCAACCTGACCTTCGCCGACTCGGTGATCGCGTTCTACGACGCCAAGTACCACTACCTGGTCTGGAGGCCCGTCACTGCGATTCGGCTCGGCGACACCATTGGCACCCCAGCAATCACCGGCGATCCGGCCTGGACGCCGCTTGCCGTGACCGCGCCTGATCCGTCGTACCCGGGTGCGCACAGCACGATCAGCGTGGCCGGCGCAAGCGTGCTGTCTGCATTCTTCGGTAAGGACGGCCAGATCGATGTGACATCAGACGCGCTGCCTGGAACGGTGCGGAGCTTCACGAGCTACGGCGCCATCGCAACCGAGGCAGGGCTCAGCCGGATCTACGCCGGTCAGCACACGCCGCTCGACGATGTGGCGGGTCAATTGCTCGGCACACAGGTAGCGCTGTTCGTGCTCCGGAGCTCGATATCTGAGAATTTCGGCGCACGTGCCTCGGCGGCGTCAACGGCCGGCGGCTACTGATTTGAGAGCTCCCCTAAGTCATCGTGATCCCGCGAGTAAGTCATCCAGTCACGGCCGCTGGCAAAGAAGAAGTCGTCCGTCAGAAGCCGCGAACCGATTGGTCAACCTAGCTTGGCTTTATGAGCACCAACACGACACAAGCAAAGGAGAGCGGGATGACGGCTCAGAGCAACCTGGAGGAAAACAAGCGGATCGTGCGCGCGTTCATCGAAACGGCGTTCAACCAGCACAGCGCCGACAAGGCGGCGGGCTACATGACGCCGGATATCAAGTGGCACGGCGGCACCCTGGGCACAGTCGAGGGCCGCGACAACTTCGCGGGCTTGATCGGCGCCATCGTCGCCGCCCTGCCGGACCTCACGAACGTCGAGCAGGACATCATCGCCGAACGCGACATCGTGTCCGTGCGCGCGGTCGTCGAGGGCACGCACAAGGGGGACCTCCTCGGGATCCCCGCGTCGGGCAAGCGCGTCCGATGGGATGCGGTGGACGTCTACCGCGTGGCGGACGGAAAGATCGCCGAGGAGTGGGCCGCGGACGACCTGCTCGCATTCGTCTACGGCGTTGGCGCCTACACCCCTCCGTGGCTGGCGCAGAAGCCGTAGCGGCTCAGTTGATTAAGGGGCGGCGGGGGTAACCACCGGTGACCGGGTGGAGAACCCCGCCGTTCACCGGGTCAGAGCCGGCTCGGTCGCTCCAAGAGCCGTGGCGAGCTCTGCCCTCGAAACGATCCCGAGCTTCGGAAAAACGCGATACAGGTGGGCACCCACCGTTCGGTGCGAAAGGAACAACCGGTCGGCGATCTCGCGGTTGGAAAGGCCGGCTGCCGCCATTTGCGCGATCTGCAGCTCCTGTGGCGTGAGCGGTTGTCGCATTTGCGGCGCCGGTTCGGCGTTCCGTTCGCCCGAGGCACGCAGTTCGGCGCGGGCTTTGTCGGCCCAGGGCCGAAGGCCGAGCGCGTCGAACGCGTCTCTCGCCGACCTCAAATGCGGCCTTGATTCGGTGATTCGGCGCTGCCTTCGCAGCCAGGCTCCAAATGACATCTCCAGCCGTGCGTAATGGAACGGCCACTTCGGATCCGCGTCGAGCGCGATCTCGTACAGGTTTTCCGCTTGCGATTCGTCTGCGAGAAGCGCGCGACCGAAACGGACGCCAATTTGCACGAGGGGCGCCGTCGTTCGCTCGGCCATCGTCTCCAGCTGGTCCATCAAGCGGCGCGCGTCGTCGGGTCTTCCAGCCCGAACCGCGCATTCGATCACGAGTGGTGCTGCGGCGTGGGCCACGAGCTCGTGGAACGCGGGCCGATCCGGAAGGAACATTTGCGAGAAGTGGTCGACGGCGTCCGCTTGCCGTCCCGCGGTCATGGCGATGACGCCGCGACCAAACTCGCTTTTGGCGAGCAGGAGCGATAGGCGCGGCGTACTCAAACCGCCTCCCGCCTCGGCAATTAGCTTCTCGGCTGCTTCCTCATCGCCCTGCAGGGCAAGCAAGACGGCACGTCCGATCCGGCTGATCGCGGTCCAGATCGGCTGACCGGTCTCGACCGCGAGGCCGTTCCCCTCCTCCAGTGCCCGAATCGCGTCGCTGAGCTGGCCGGTGTTGAGACCCGCCCAGCCGCGCACCACGAGCAGTTGCGTCAGCAGGCCCAGGCGCCCCTGTGCACGCAAGGTGGGAGACGCGCGATCCATGAGCTCGATCGACTGGGCGATGTCACCTGCTGCGTATGCCGCAAAAGCCAGCAGCTGGGTCCGAGAAGGATCCCCGTCGTCGATCCGGGCGGCCTCGCGAACCCGCATGCCAGTTCGAGCCGCGGCGTCGATTGGCGCGGTCAGGGCAAGGATTTCCAGAGCGCGCGGATCGAGATCGTCGTTCGCGATTTCCAATACCGCCTCGGCTACCAGAGTCTTTGATTCAGCACCGGGATCGGCCCACCAGCAGCGCAGCGCGGCCGCCTGCAGAAGATTCAGCGATAGGTTGCGGTCGCCGCCAGCTGCCGCATCGCGGGCGACCACCACCAGCCGGGCGACTGCGTCGGGATCGCCTGGCGCACCGTCGTTGAAGATCTCGCGCAACCATGTCATCCGCGCGACGTCATGGGAGGTGAGCTGCAGGGTGGCGGCAGCATCGAGAAGCCTTCCGACGGCCGGCCTGTCGCCCAGCTGGAATGCCATCTCCGCGGCCGCCAGCAGGCGGCGGGCACGGGGCGATTCCTCTGGCGTCAACGAAGCGGCAAGCTCGAGGGCGCCGAGTGCGGTCGATGTTGCGCCGCGCTCCTGCGCCCGGTCAGCGACCGCCTCGAGGTCCTTGGCGGCGCCTTCGTCCGCACCGAGCACCGACTTGGCGCGATGCCAGGCGCGGCGATCGGGGTCCTCGACGACCTCCGCCAGCACGAGGTGCGCGTTCCGCCGCTGTGCAGCCGTCGCCGATTGGTCCAACGCGGAGCGGATCAGCGGATGGCGAAACCGAACAACGGAGCCTGCGACGGCTATCAGGCGCTGCTCGAGTGCAGGCTCAAGAACTTCCACCGTGAGCTCTGCTTCGACCTGTCTGCGCGTTGCGGCAAGGACATCGCTGACGCTCGGCTCCTTGTCCAAAGCGGCGAACAACAGCGCGGTCTGCGTGTGCGCCGGCAGTCGTTCAGCCTGGGCGGAGAACGTGCGCTCGAGCCGTTCCGTCAGCGGCAGGCTCCTCAAGGCGCCCTCGCGGCCATCGGTCCCCTGATGCCTGAGGGCTCGAGGTAGCTCCAGCAGCGCGAGCGGGTTGCCCAGTGCCTCGTCGAGGATGAGGCGACGGGTCTGATGGTCGAGCTCCGGCGCTACGACGCCGAGCAGCTCCCTCGAGGCGGCCTCGCTTAGAGGTCCCACGTGAATCTCCGGCACAAGCGCGGACAGAAGCGGGCTCTGAAATCCCTCCCGCAATGCAATGACGAGGACGATGCGGGTTGACTCGAGACGCCGGGCGATAAAGGTGAGGACCGAGGTTGTCGGAGGGTCCAGCCACTGCACGTCGTCCGCGACCAGGACTAGCGAGCTCTCGTCGCCGACTCCGTCGATCAGATTCAGAGTAGCCAGGGCGACCAGGAACATCTCAGGCGGCGGTCCCGCGCGCATCCCCAACGCAGTGAGCAGTGCGGATCTTTGGGGCACAGGAAGACTGCCGGCTGACTCGAGGACAGGTTGTAGAAGTTGGTGAAGGCCGGCGTAAGGGAGCTGAGCCTCGGACTCGAGACCCGTGACGGCCAGCACTCGATAGCCTCGCTGGCGTGCCTGACTGACCGCCCTGTCGAGGAGAGACGTCTTCCCGATGCCGGCCTCGCCGATGACCAGCAGCGCGGCACCGTGCTCCACCGCTCCCGCGAGGGCAGCCTCGAGTTGGGCAACTTGCGCATCGCGCCCGATCAACCCCGCCGCCACGCAACGAAAATACGCGAGCCTGGTGTCTAAGTCACTCCAGCCCTGTGCCTTAAGTACGGACTGGCCAACACGTCGCCGGATCCTTGCAGCGCCGCCCGCTCCCATCGATCGGCACAATCAGATCCATGACACCAACGCTGGTTCCTCCCCTCGCGCCCTTCGTCGATGCCCTGCCTCTGCCGCGGCGCTTGATTGCGATGGAGCACCACGGCAGTCTCCTCGTGCGCATACGGATGGGGGAGCACCGCTTCCACCGCGACCTGCCGGCATCGAAGATTTGGGGTTACGAGGGGATGGTCCCCGGCCCGACGATCGAGGCCGAGCGCGGACACCCGGTCACCGTCGAATGGCGAAACGAGCTCGAGGGCCCCTTCCCGCTCGTGGTGACGAAGGCCCCAACGCACGCAGACCCGCGGGGCGTGCCGGTCCAGTGCGTCCCCGGCCGCAGCGGTGGAACCGCGGACCGGAACGCGGCATCGCTTACCGGCCACGCGGTCGTGCACCTGCATGGTGGCCTGACGCCGGCCGTCTACGACGGCTGGGCGGAGAACCTCCTCGCCCCCGGCCAGTCCGCCGTCTTCCACTACCCAGTGGATCAGCGCGCGGCGTTGCTCTGGTACCACGATCACGTCATGGGCGTCACCAGGTTTGACGTCTATGCCGGGCTGGCCGGGCTGTGGATCGTGCGAGACCATCCCGAGCGCGAGCTGGGTCTGCCAGAGGGACCGCCGTTTGAGGTGCCGCTGTTGATCCAGGACCGCAACTTCGACCTCGACGATCAGGCCAACCTGACCGGCCGTCTTCTTCACAAGACCGACCCCGAGGTAATGGAGGCTTTCGCACCATTCACCGTGGTCAACGGCAAGGTCTGGCCGGTGCTTGACGTGCAACCAGCGGTCTATCGCTTGCGTGTGATCAACGCCTCCAACGCGCGCACCTACCGGTTGGTCCTTGTCCGCGATGGTGATCCTGAGCTCGATCGGATCACGCAGATCGGAACGGACCACGGACTGCTCCGTGCCCCAACCACCCTGCCCTCGGATGGCCTCGTGCTCGCTCCGGCCGAGCGCGCCGACCTTTTGGTTGATTTCTCCGATCTCGCGCCCGGAAGCGTCCTGACGGTGTTCAACACGGCAAAGGCTCCCTTCGACGGCTCTCCGTTCGCTGCGACTCGAGCCGAGACTGCGGCCGACCTGGCCGGGCTGCTCCCGCATCCGGAGGTGATGCGGTTCAGAGTGGTCGCGGGCTCGGCCAAGCGCCGGGTCGTTCCGGCAGCGCTCGCGACCGATTACAACGCGCCCTCAGGCAATGAACTGGCGAACGCGAAGCGCCGGGTGATTTTGCTCGTCGAGCGCGAGCTCGAAGGCGAGCCGAACATGCTCACGATGCGCGAGCTCGCACCGGTGAAGGATTCGGACAGCACCGGTCTGTTGACCGTGACCCACGATGGCATGACAACTCGATACCGCGCTGTTGCGGCCCACTTCGAGGACGTGACGACGTTCTTCCCTGTCCTCGGCGAGTACGAGGTGTAGCAGCTCATAAACCTGACGGGCGACACCCACCCGATCCACGTTCACCTCGACCCATTTCAAATCCTGTCGCGACGCCCAATCCGCTACGAGATCGCCGCGCGGAGCATCGAAGACCTGGCGATTACAGCTGCGGTCATGCTCGAACACGACCCGGCCGACCAGCTCGACCACACGATCGATGACAACGAGCGTGGGCTCAAGGACACGGTTCGCGTCAACCCGAATGAGGTGGTAGAGATCGCCGTCTGCTTCACCACGTTCAGCGGTCGGTACATGTACCACTGTCACATCCTCGAGCACGAGGACCGCGACATGATGCGGCCCTTTGTGACAGTGGCAAAGGAGCTAATGCCGTTCATGGCCTGACGGGGATACAAGCACGCCGGCCGAACGGGCATCGACTGAACTGAACAACCTGTAGCGCTCATACTCGCCCGATGAGCGGGGCGCCACTGGTCGACGCCGGCCCCGAGCTGATCGAGCGCGAGCAGGAGTCCGCGGTCCTTGACGCGCTGGTAGATCGTCTTCCCGACGGTGGCGGAGCGGTCCTGGTCCGGGGCGAGGCCGGCATCGGAAAATCGGTTTTGCTCCAACGAATGCGGCGGCGAGCGGCGGCGCAGGGTGCTCGACCGCTGGTCACCGGCGGGGTTGAATCAGAAGCCGAGTTCGCTTTCGCGGGCCTGCACCAACTTCTGCGCCCGGTCATCGGCGCGCTGGCTCAGTTGCCCGAGTCACAACGGCAAACCCTCGAGGCGGCACTCGGCCTGGGCGTCGACCTCAAGCCTGATTCGTTCCGGGTTGCGGTCGCGGCCTTCCAGCTCATCTGCGAAATGGCTGACTCCCTACCGGTGGTCCTGATCGTCGACGACGCGCAGTGGCTGGACCGCTCCACCCTCAGCGTCATTGCCTTCATCGGCCGCCGGCTGGAAGCCGAGCATGTTGCACTCGTGGCGGCGGTCAGGAGCGGGCAGTCGACACCACTGGACGATGCTCACCTACCAACCCTCGACCTCGAGCGCTTGAGCGCCTCGGCGGCCGCACGCTTGCTGGATCGCACGGCGCCGGAGCTGCATCCGATCTTGCGCGCGAGGGTTCTCGCAGAATCGTCCGGAAACCCCCTTGCGCTCGTTGAGCTGGCGCGCAGCATGGGGCGATCGGGCGAGCAGCTTTCGCCCGGGCCCGCCACCTTGACGGCTCGGCTCGAGCGCGCCTTCGCAGGCCGCCTGCGCGACCTTAGCCCGGACACTCGGGCCGCCCTCCTCGCGGCGGCCCTTGACAGCCGAGCGTCGCTGAACGAGATCGCGCGATCGAGCCGAGCCAGAGTTGAATCCCTCCAGCCCGCCATTGACGCGGACCTCGTAGAGATCGCCGACGACGGTGTGCGCTTCCGACACCCTCTGATCCGGTCGGCAGTCCGTCAAGCGGCCTCTGCCCAGCAAGTTCTCGAGATGTACAGGGCCCTCGCCGGGGTCGTCGCCGATCCGGAGCGTCAGCTCTGGCACCGCGCCATGGCGGCCAAAGAGCCCGACGAGAGAATCGCCTCCGCGCTTGAACAGCATGCCCGTGTTGCTGTCGCGCGGGGCGCGGTCGCGGTAGCGGGCGCGGCGCTGGAGCGCGCCGCGGTCTTGACGGCGGACTCGCGAAACAAGGGAGCGCGTCTTGTGGCCGCCGCGGAGATCGCCTATGAGCTCGGTCTGGTCGAAGGCGCTCGCCGGCTGGTCGATGAGGCGAAGGCATTCGATCTCAGCGCACGCGACCATGCCCGCCTTGCCTGGTTCGGCCAGATCATCAGTGGGAGCGTCTGGTTTGAGTCGGGCGCTGCCAGGACCTTCGTCACGATTGCCGAACAGCTGCGCGACGGCGGCGATGGTGACATGGCGTTGCGGTCGCTGGTGCCGATTGCACATCGGTGTTGGTGGACGCGCACGAAGACCAGGACCCGGGAGTATCTCGTCGAGGCTGCGCTGGCCATGGGGATGGCGGACGATGACCCGCGCGTGCTGGCGGTCGTCGGTCTTGCCCATCCCGAAGTGACGGGACCAACGATCCTGAAGCGAGTCTCGCGCATGCGACTGCACGAGATGACCGACCCGATCGCAGCCATGTATGTGGGGATCGCTGCCGAGAAGGCCGGTGATTTCGCGACAGGAGCGCGGGTTCTGGCTTCCGCGATCGACGGTCTCCGTCAGCAGGTGCGATTGGTCCCTCTGACGCAGGCTCTGGTGCACTACGCGTGGGCGGCGACCCACGCCGGCGACTGGCCGGCCGCCGCCGCCGCAGCATCCGAGGCAGCCGGTCTTGCCCGCGACACTAGTCAGCCTCAGTACGGGCTCACCGGGGAACTGGTCGGCGCCCTGGCTACCGCATTGCGCGGAATCGAGCCGGACACGGAATCAGCTCTTGCTGAACCAGAGCGGACGCTGCTTGCCATGAATGGCGGACCACTGCTCGCGACGGCGCACCTCGCCCGGGGCGCCGCGGCCGTCGGCGAGGGGCGGCACGAGGACGCGTTCCAGCACCTGTGGCCGGTTTTCGACGAGTCCGACTCCACGTTCCATCGCTTCATGCGCTGGCCGGCCTTGCTGGACCTCGTCGAAGCCGCCGCCGGCAGCGGCCAGACCAGCCGGCTCGCCGACGTGATCGCGGACCTCGAAGCAATCTCCCTGCATTCAGAGCCGCCGATCCTCCGCCTCAATCTTGCGTGCGCGAGGCCGCTCCTGGCCACGGACGATCAGGCGGAGCCTTTGTTCACCGCGGCGCTCGCGCAGGACCTCGCAGGCTATCCGTTCCTTCGAGCGAGAACGCTGTTCTCGTCAGGTCGCTGGCTGCGACGGCGAAGGCGCAGCGCCGAATCACGGTCGCCGCTGAGGGAGAGCGTGGCGCTCTTCGATACGCTGGGTGCCGCCGCCTGGAGCAGGCGAGCGCGACAGGAGCTGCGCGCAACCGGAGAGAAGGTTGGGCGGCGTGCGCCCGATCTTCGCGATCGTCTGACTGCGCAGGAGCTTCAAATCGCTGAGCTCGCCGCCGAAGGTTTGTCGAACCCTCAGATCGCGGAACGCCTCTTCCTGTCACCGCGAACCATCGGTGGCCACCTCTATCGAATATTTCCGAAGCTCGAGATCACCGCCCGCGCCCAGTTGCGCGACGCCTTGGCGGACCGGGTGGGCGACTGACAAACGAGTCGATTGACTCATGCGAAGCAGCCGGCTCCGCGGGGACGATGTTCAGCATGAGTGAAAAACCGAACGTTGTGCTGGTCCACGGCGCCTGGGCGGATGGTTCGAGCTGGAGCGATGTGATCCGATCGTTGCAGGCATCAGGGTTTACCGTCACCGCGCCGCAGTTCCCCGAGACTTCGCTTGCTGCCGACGTCGCCCGCCTCCGCCAGGTCCTCCGCCGCCAAACGGGGCCCACGATCGTCGCCGGCCACTCGTACGGCGGGCAAATCATGACCGCGCTGGGCACGGATGCACCGAACGTTGTGGCCCTCGTATACATCGCCGCCTTCGGTCTCGACAAGGGCGAATCGCTTGGCGGACTGCTGAGCGGAGGCCCTCCGACGCCTGCGCTGGCCCATCTGATCGTCGATGAGCAGGCTTTCGCCTGGATCCCCGAGGACGACTTCGTGACCCATTTCGCCTCCGACGTCGAGAGGAGTCGCGCGAGGGTCATGTACGCGGTTCAGCAGGGCCTGTCGATGAGCACCTTCGAGGACGTGATGGGGGTGCCCACCTGGAAGTCGCACCCGTCCTGGTATCTCGTCGCGACCAACGACGAGGCGATCCCGCCCGACGTTGAGCGAATGTTCGCCAAGCGGATGGGGGCGAACACGATCGAGGTGAGCTCCAGCCACCTGGCGATGGTGTCCCATCCGGCCGAGGTGGTGCGGTTGATCGAGGCAGCTGCGAACGTGGCTGCCGTCAAGCAATAAGGAGAAGAACCCATGCCGATGATCGATGTCTATGCCACGGGAGGTACGTTCGCGAATCCACGAGCCCTCGCCCGCGACCTGGCTTCCACGCTGATGAAGATCGAACAGGTCCCGGACATCCCCATGTTCCGCAAGAACACCGCGGCGTTTATCCACGACCTTCCGGACGGCGCGCTCTCAAACGTCGAAGGAGACGGCAATTACGTCAGGGTGCAGGTACTCACCAATGCAGGCGCGCTCAACCGAGAGAAGCAGCTTGCCGTGGTCCGTCAGTTCACTGACCTGATCGCGGCTGCTGCCGGCGATCCCTCACTTACGGCGAGGACATGGGTGCTCCTGACCGAGGCGATCGAGGGCGGGTGGGGGCTTGCCGGGCACGCGAACACCAACGCGGAGCTGGTCGACGCGGCGCGTGTGCAGATCGCCGAGCTGCGAAAGGCGAAAGGCGCCGGCGGCTGAGCCCAGGCCGATGCAGGAACGTCCGCTTTCGATTGACGTCTACGTCGCGCCGATGCGGCCGTACACCTCCCCCGACCAACTGGGGGAGGGTGAAGTCGCGACGTGGGCGCCGTCCAGCAGCACGCTGATCTCCGGGCCGACCGAAGGGATCCTCATCGACGCGCTGCTGACCTTCGAGAACGCGGACCAGATCGCGGCGTGGGCGAAGGGCTTCGGCAAGAAGATCATGGGTGTCTACATCACCCATGGCCACTCCGACCACTGGCTCGGCCTCGCGCGCCTTCTCCAGCACTTCCCCGAGGCTCGCGGGTATGCGGCTCCGGAGGTTGCAGGTCGCGCCGCTTGGGAGGCGGAGTTCAACAGGAGGAGCAAGTATTGGACGTCGCGCTTCCCGGGCGAGCTCCCGGAGACGCCCGTGTTGCCCGAGGTGCTGAACATTGACGAGATCCGCGTGGACGGTCAGGTCGTCAACCTGATCCACGTTGGCCAGGGTGACATTGAGGGTTCGACGATCTTCCACGTGCCGTCTGCCGACGCAGCTGTCTGCGGCGACGTGGTCTACAACAACGTGCACATGATGATGTACGAGGCCGATGAGGCGAAGCGGGTGGCATGGATCGCGAGCATCGACGCAATCGCCGCGTTGAACCCGAAGATCGTCGTCGCGGGTCACAAGAGCGTGGGGGCGCCGGACCTGCCCGAGAACCTCGCGGCCAGCCAGCGCTACCTGCGTGACTTCACCACCCTCGCGAAGAAAGGCGGCACGGTTGAGGATTTGGTCCACGGCATGCTCGAATCGCATGGCGAGCGCGACCAGCCGCACACCCTGTGGATCTCGGCCCGAGCAGAAGTCGCTCGACGGGCATAAACCGCAACTTCTGCTTCACATCTGCCCAGTGGCAACGATCCTTTAGGGCAGGGAGCAAGCTGGTGGCGAGGCTCCAGGCGATGAGGGCGGCGACCACCAGCAGGCTCGTGAGAGGACCCCACAAATGTGAACAACGGCTCTCTACAAACTTGGTGTACTCAAACCGTACCGGCGCAAGTAAACCTCTCGTTCCAGTCGCGCTTTTGCATGATCCGCCATGAACGTAATTCCTGACGTCCGTCCAACCGACGAGCTCCATCGCCTCGCGGCCGCGGCGGGCGTCGCGGTCCCGAGGCTGGAAGTGCAAATGGACGCCAAGCGTCTCGCTCGGATCCGCCACCGCCGCGATGGCGTGCTGTTGTTGGTTCGTCCCGAGACGTTGTCGCTGCCGCCGCAGGTCCTGAGCGGGATCCTCGCCCACGAGGTGGCGCACATCGCGCGAAACCACTCATCGATCAGGAGTCGGATGGCGATCGCATCGGTCGGCGTGATCTGGGCGATCGTTCTGGCGGTCACGATCGCGATCGTGGTGCTCCTGCGCACCGGACTCTCGTGGCTTTGGCCGGCGCCGGCGGCGGCGGCGCTCTGTCTGCTCGTCCTCACCCGGGCAATCCCGTTGGCCGTGATGCGCCGCCAGGAGTACGAGGCCGATCGCATGGCGGCGACTTTAGTGGGCGGTCCCGATGCAGTCATCGCATTCCTGGACTGGGTTTCCTCGCACGGCGGAGACAAGAAATCGAAGCCCTGGGATGCGACGCATCCTTCGAACGCCGCGCGGCGCCACGCGCTGCTTGGCGCTCAGTCGAGCCGGCTGTAGATCTCCCGCATCGCGCGCTCGTCGCCGCGTTCGGGGAGCGGCGTGGGATCTGGATTCGATGGCGTGTACGTGATGCTCGGCACGCCTGGTGGTGTCAGGCCCAGAAACCACGCGACCACTGACGGGACGATGTCGAGATCGATGGCGTCGAGCACGAGGCACTCACCCGGCACCGTGAAATACGAGCCGAGCCGGGTGCGGCCGCCTTCCTGAAAGGCGAAGCCGAGCACCGTCCTGCCTGGAGCTCGGCTCTCCTCTTCGAGCACGACGTCCGGCCAGCGATTCCGCAGGGCAGCGCCGACGGTCTCGAGGTTGAGACCCCACGTGTGGCCTGGAGCCGGAGAAATGTAGTAGTTGGACCCCACCCAGTGTTAGCCGTTCACGGCACGTAGCGCACGAGGCCGGGCGTCTGATTCTCGGCCATCAGGAACTGGAAGTACGGCAGCGCCCTCGGGTCATTCGTCTCGACCTCGAGGAATCGCGCTTCGCTGCCGGGGTACGCGATCGCCTGGCGGTACCTGCTGAACTCATCGCCGGTGCTGGCGAAGGCGTTGTCGTAGGCGACGTCGAACACTTTGCCCTTGTTGTCCAGGTTGTAGACCGAGCACGACGATTGCTTGACGTACTTCGCGTCGATGATGGCGCCGTCGAGAGGACGGAATCCATCGGCATTGACCGGTCTGACACCACCGGTCGGCATCGTGTAGACGGAAGGCCCCGCCACTCGTCGTTGGTAGTCCGCCCAATCGGCGGTGTTCGTCAAGGGGCTGGACGGGAGGCCCCGGACCCACGCAACGGCGGCGGCCTGCTGCTGCGGTGACAGAGGCGGGAACGGAGATCCAGGTTGAGGCGGGACTGCGCCATTCAGCAGCGGATCGAGGACGTCGCCAGACACAGGCGCCATCGGGGGCACGTTGTCCGCGGCGGCGACGTCAAGGACGTTGTTGTTGAGGAACAGCACCACTCCCGGGGGCACCACCGACGCGACCATCTCCAGCGAACTCGCGGAAACTCCGACAAGCTCCGCCTCGGCGGCGATGGGAGCGATAGCCGGCAGGGTGACGATGGCGCCTTCGACGGCGGCATCGGCTCCGACAAGCGCAGCGACCTCGCCCGCGCCCGCGACCTCTACCTCGAACGCGACCGCCGCCTCGCCGGCCGCGGCGACGAGCGCGAGGTCGCCGCCCTCGGCAAAGAAGTCAGACGCGCCCAGCGTGAAGACCGTCAGCGCGACGCCGGCCGTGGTCGCGATCGCGATGGCGGCTGCGATCTCCTCGATCGTTTGTCGCTGGTCGTCGATCTGCTGCGCATAGGTCTCCGAGGCGACGGCGAGCGCGCGCGAGACCGTCGTGATCTCCGACAGGAGCTTTGACATCGGCGTCCAGCTCTCGGCGAACGCATCGATGGCCTTGCCGGTGTTCCCGTTGGTCGCCTCGATGACGACGGTTGCTCCGCGCCGGCCAAGCTCCTCGGTTAGTGCGGCGACCTGCCGCCAGGTCGTTGCGGCGTGGCGCAGCCGGCCGGGATCTCCCTGCGGCCAGAACTGTCCGATCAGTGGGAGGCTCGACTCCTGGCCCGCGCCGACAGCGGCCGGGACGGCCACCGCCTGCTCGTCCGTCCGGCAGCTGCGCTGCGGGCCGCCGCCAATCGCCTGCGGCACCATGAAGTTGGAGCCCATCTCCGCCTGGAGATAGTTGAAGGCCATCGCGAGCAGGCCGTCCGCGATGTCGCCAAGCTGCTTGTTGCTGCTCGCCAGCCCGTTGCTCACGGATTGCGCGGCGGGGTTGTAGCTCGCCCCGAAGGCGCGACCGGCGTTGTCGTTTCCGGCCATACCGCCCGTTGGTCCCAGGCCCTGCCCGAGCCCGCCGAGGATCCGTCCGCTCGCTGCCTGCAGATCTAGAAACTTGAGCGAGGCGTGGAACAGCGAATCAGGGACTACCTGAAAGCTGGTAGCCGACATCTCCGGTGTTTGCCTCAGCCCCAGATCGAGCTGTTGGTCCGCTCCGCGTTGTGATAGTTGTCGGCCGCCGACCGCAGCGCCTGAGAGACCTGGCGCAGGACCTGGTTGAGGTCGCCCGCGCTTGCATCCCACTTGGCCTGGAGCGCCTGAAAGTCGCTCGACGCCTGGCCGGACCAGGTTGCTGTCAGCGGTGCGAGGTAGGCCTTCAAGTCATTCAGCTGCTGAGCGATCTGAGACGCGATCGAGTCCGCGTCCGTGGCGGCTTCGTTGATCGTCCCGAAGGTGACCAATATGTGTCCGTCGTTGCTCATCTTCGATCCCTTCCTATCCGCCCAGCCTGCGGGTGATCGACGTGAAGCTCTGCTGCGTGTTTTCCTCGGTCGCGTTGTACGAGGCCTGCGACTTGACCAGCCCATCGCCGATCGCCTTCAGCGCCGCGTTGAGCTGCGTGGCGTCCTGGTGCCAGCGGTCCTTCAAGACCTGGAAGCTGGTCGCGGCCGACCCCTGCCACGTGCTCATCAATGGGTCGAGCCGCGCGAGCAGCGTGCTGAGCTGCGTCTGGATCTGCGCGTTGACGTCGTAAACGTGTTGAGCCGCCCCATGCATCGTGGAGAGCTCTGCTTGAAAGTTCGAACCGGCTCCGCTCATCTGCCACCTCCGAAGGGTGATCCGGCCGAAGAGAACTTCGGCTCCCCCCATGGTATGCCCGAACACGTTAATTCACGCTGTGCTTGACTGACAAATCTGTGTAAGGAGAGGAACCGCTGCGCCTTGTCGTGAGCGTCGAGAGTCCAACCGCACGGCGTCTCGTCTCGGTGCCTGACGACGCGCCCGTCGAGAGCCTGGTACCGGCGCTGGTCGAGGAGCTGGAGGGCGGCGGCGATGCCGCCGGCTGGAGCCTGGCGCCGCAGGGCGAGCCCGCCCTCGACGCCGCTCAAACCCTGGCCGGAGCCGGTCTTTTTCCAGGGGCTGTGCTGGTCCTCATAGCCCCTCCGCGGGTAGTTGATGTCCCGACGACGCCTCCGCCGCCCCCGATCGAATCCATGAACCAGGTGGAGTATCTCCGGCTGCTTGACGCCGCTATCGGCGCCCCCCGCGCCGGGCCGACCACCGTGATCGCGGTCCTCGCCACGCAACCAGGCGCCGGGGCGACGACCGTGGCCACTCTGCTCGCGACCGCGCTCAGTGCGCTCCGCGGCGACCGGCTCGTCGCGGTCGACGCCAATCCTGAGTCAGGCGCGTTGAGCCACTGGCTCGTCCCCGATGGCGCATTATCTGGCGAGCTCTACCGGCCGCTCTTCGCACCAGAGGTGACGCCTGTCGAGGTTGCCAACGCCCTGGTCGCCGCCACACCAAGGTTGTCGGTGCTGCCGGCGCCGCTGGACACCTCTGGCGTCCGATCCGTCAACGGGAGCGGCTGGGCGCGGCTGGTCGAGCACCTCCGCCATCTGCACCACATCGTGGTCATCGACTGCGGCACGAACCGGCGCCTGGTCAACCTGGCCGACCAGGTCGTGCTCGTGAGCAAGCACGGGCCTCCGGTCCCGATCCGACCAATCGAAAAGCCGGTGGTTTCCGTGGCGAACCAGGCACCGCGCCGCAGGCGGATCCGTGGGCTCGAGATCACCGTCGCGGCCGAACCGCGCGCCGCGGCACGGCTCAAGCGGCGGGGGCTTGCGTGGAGCGAGGCGCCGCATTCGTGGCAGGAAGCGATCCGCGAGCTGGCCGCGGTCCTGGTCGGGGGGGCTTAGCGGCGCCTCAGAGCCCCCGGGCGAGGTGCGCGACGGAGTTGTAGAAACCGAGAACGCCGAGCGCCAGGGGAACGCTCGCCGTGATCGCCAGCGTCTCCAGCGGACCGAGCCACCGCCGCAGCTGGGGTGACAGCGTCCAGCGCCTGACCATCGTGGCCCCGGCAAGGAGAACGACCGCGTCCGCGATGAGAAGCGCCGGAAGCCAGGCGGCGAAGACCACCTCCAGCATGATGAGGCTCGCCAGCCCCGCGGCCAGCAGCGGCACGACTTCCAGGGCGAAGCGATAGTGGCGCGCCCTGGCGGCCACCGCCACGGCGATCACCCCAACGAGGCTTTTCGCGTACCAGCCATCCGAGACCGCCAGCACAGCGCTTGCGACTGTGACCGCGATCGCGGTCCCGATCAGCGACGCCGCCTGAAGCCTGCGGCTGCTCGCCAGGCGCCGGCCCAGCGATGACGGCTCGGCGCCCATGACCTCGGCCAGCCGGACGTTGAGCGGGGCGAGCAGGGCAAGGACCACCAGCTCGGCCACGACGACAAGGGCCGCCGCCTGGACCAGGCTCCCCCCGAACGCTGCCGTCGCCCCGATCATCACGGCGGGAACGCCGGCCGCGGCGAGGAAACCTTCTGCCGGCGCAAACGCAACCTCGCCGACCACCGCGATGGCGACGAGCGAACCAATGGCCGCGCCCGCCACGCCTGCGGCGAGGATTCCCGTCGGGCCTGCTCCTGCGAGGCCGGCCACGCCGGCGCCCACCGCCGCCCACGCCGGTAGTCCGGCGAACGCCACCACAACGGCCTGCACCGGCCGGCGCGCCGCCCTCCTCTGCATGAAGGCGCCCGTGGCTGAGACCGCAGACCCCGCGACGCCGACCCACGTTTGCGCCCTCGCGTCACCGGCCGCCAGCACCGCGAACCCGGCGGCGGCGAGGCAGGCACCCCCGAGCCATGCCAGGACGGCCGGCGTCATGGCGCTGGTCCAGCGCCCGCGCTGAGCGTCGACCGCGACCGCGACGCGTCCGGCAAAATCGTCGAGCAGCGGCGCCGGGGGTGCGTTCGAACGGTCGCGGAGGAAAAGCATCGTCCCCTCGACCACGTCCTGCTCGGCAAGGCTCAGCTCGGGATCGAGGGCCTGGCCTCCAACCCTGGTCAACCGCCATTCGAGCGCGACGCCGTTCTCGCTCTCGCCGAGCATGTCGACCACGTCCGAGAGCAGCTCCGCGACCGGGACCGAGTCGGGCAGCGTGGCGTCAAGTCGCCTTGTCGAGCCGACCACGGTGACGCGGCGGGACACGCGCGCTAGTCTGACGAATCCATGACCACCACGGTCACGAGCGAGAACTGGATTTTCCGGCGAGCCGCGCGTTCCAGGCCGCCGGCAGTGCCGGATGGCGCCATCGCGCTCTCAGCTCCGCCAAAGCTCGAAGGGGCGCAGCAGGGTATGACCGGCTGGCTGCAGTACCTCCTCCCGGTTGTCGGCAGCCTTGGCGCGATGCTCTTCATCGCCAACAACCCGAAGCCGTTGTTCCTGGTCAGCGGGCTGCTTTTCATGCTCGGCTCAGTGGGGATGGGAGTCGGCATGGCGACCCAACAGCGCATGGCGGCTCGCCGGCGCGTGCGGGCGGCACGCGTCCGTTACCTCGACTACCTGGCCGGCATCCGGGAGCAGGTCCGCCGGACCGCTGCTGCGCAGCAGGTAGCTTCTGCGTGGGTGCATCCCGCGCCCGGAGCGCTGCTTTCGGTGGCCACGTCGCCGCGGGTGTGGGAGCGGCGTCCGGACGACGCAGACTTTCTCGAGCTGCGCGTCGGCGTGGGGCCGCACGCGGTGGCGACTCGGCTCACGCTTGCGGTGACGGACGGCGCCGGACCCAGTACCGATCCGGTCTGCACGGTGGCGGTTGAGGAGCTGCTCGATGCAAGCAACTCGGTCGGCGCCGCATTGACGATCGACCTCAAGACGGCGCCGGTCATCACGATCAACGGATCTCGCACCTCGTGTCTCGAGGTGACCCGGGCGTTGCTCTGCCAGCTGGCGGTGATGCAAGCGCCCGGCGACGTTCAGATGTTTCTCTCGACGAAATCAGAGGCCGATTGGGAGTGGGCCAAATGGCTTCCCCATCTGCGCGACGACTCCGTGGAGGTCGTCCTGGCGGCGAGGATCGCTGAAGTCCGCCGCAACGTGCACCGGGAGCACGAGCTTCCCTGGCTGGTGGTGGTGGCGGATGGCGACCTTCCGGCCATCGAAACGATCAATGCGGTGCGGAAGTCGCGTGGACACGCGGCGGTGATCGTGATTGCGACCGACCGTGTCGAGGCAGACGCGCAAGTTCGCGTCGCCGCCGGCCGGCTCAGCATCGAATACCCGCTGACGAGCGCGAATCAACAGGGTCGAGCCGACCGCCTTGGACCGCACGGCGCCGAGGCGATCGCGCGTAGGCTCGCACCGCTGCGTGTGACAGGCGAGCCGGGCGCTCGACGCCTGGCCACCGACGTCCCACTGACATCGTTGCTTGGCATTCGGGACCTGACCGCACTTGACCCGCGCGAAACCTGGGCTCCGCGCAGTCTCGCCGACACGCTCAGCGTCCCGATCGGCGTCAGCAGCGAGGGCGAACCCGTTCGGCTGGACTTCAAAGAAGCAGCACTTGGCGGCGATGGCCCGCATGGCCTGGTGATCGGAGCTACGGGATCGGGCAAAAGCGAGCTGCTGCGTACGATCGTGACCGGCCTCGCGCTGACGCATCCACCGGACCGGCTTGCGTTTGTCCTGGTCGATTTCAAGGGCGGCGCGGCGTTCTCGGGACTTCAGTCGCTGCCTCATGTTGCGGGCTTGATCACAAACCTCGCCGACGACCTTGCGCTCGTCGACCGGATGCACGCGGCGCTGTTCGGCGAGATCCGCCGCCGCCAGGAGCTGCTGCGAGCGGCGGGCAACCTGGCCACTGTGCGCGATTACCACGCCAGGCTCGATGCCGGCGAGTCGCTGGCGCCTCTGCCTTATCTGCTGCTGATCGTCGATGAGTTCGGCGAGCTGCTGACTGCGCGATCGGACTTCATCGACCTGTTCGTCGCCGTCGGGCGGCTGGGGCGCAGCCTGGGGATGCACCTGCTGCTCGCCTCGCAGCAGCTCGATGAAGGTCGACTCCGAGGACTCGAAGGCCACCTGAGCTACCGCATCGCTCTCCGAACCTTCAGCGCAGCCGAAAGCCGCACGGTGCTCGGAGTCTCCGATGCCTACGAGCTGCCGCCACTGCCCGGCTCCGGCTACTTGAAGGTTGGGACGACCATATACACGCGGTTCCGCGCCGCAGTCGTCAGCCAGCCGTACGCGCCCGACGCACAGACCGAGACTGTCGCTCGCGCGCGTCCCTTCTATCTATCCGCGCCCGGCCGCGTCGAACCGTCGACTCCGGCGAGCCCTCCGCCGTCATCCGGAAGGACGATGCTGGAGGTTGCCGTGGAGCGGTTGCGCGACGGGGCGCCACGCGCGCACCAGGTATGGCTGCCGCCACTCGAATCGCGAGTTGCCCTGGACTCAATCCTCGCGGCGAAGCCCGCCCAGCAGCAGCTGGCCGTTCCCCTGGGATTCGTCGACCGTCCCGCCGAGCAGTCACGCGGCATCCTGGAGGTCGACCTCGCAGGTTCGGCCGGACACCTGATGGTGGTCGGCGCGTCGCTCACCGGCAAAACCACATCGCTGCGGACGCTGATCTCCGCGTTCGCTCTCACTCACTCCCCGGCTGAGGCGCAGTTCTACTGCATCGACTTCGGCGGTGGCGGCCTGGCGCCGCTCGCCGGGCTGCTGAACGTCGGCGGCGTCGCCGGACGGCAGGATGCCGAGCGCGTGCGCCGCACGGTGGCTGAAGTGGCCGCGCTCCTGGACGAACGCGAACCACGATTTGCGAATGCCGGGATCGACTCGCCCGCGGCGCTCCGAGCACGCCGTTCGCGCGGCGAGCTGAAAGGCGCGGAATGGGCAGACGTCTTCCTCGTCATCGACAACTGGCCCGCGGTGCGGCAGGAGTTCGACGACCTCGAGGCGCCGCTGCAGGAGATCGCCGCACGTGGACTCGGCTACGCGGTGCATGTCGTGCTCACCGCCAACCGATGGATCGACGTGCGCTCGTCACTCCGCGAAGCGATCGGCGGGCGCCTGGAGCTCCGCCTTCACGATCCGGGCGAATCCGCGATCAACCGGCGCGAAGCCGAAAACGTCGCCAAGGGCGTGCCCGGACGCGGCATCACGTCGGCGAGCCTTCACTTCCAGACGGCGCTGCCCAGGATCGACGGCAGCGTCGAGGTCACCGATCAGCAGCGCGGTCTGGAGCTGTTGATCGAGAAGGCGAATGCCTTGTGGGAGGGCGCAAGGACGAAGCCAGTGCTGGTCCTTCCACGCATGATCGAGCTCGCGCAGATCGGTGCCACCGACGCGGCCGGCGTCGCAGTCGGCGTGTCCGAGCGCGACCTCAAGCCCGTCAGCCTCGATCTGGGGGCGGCTGATCCGCACTTTCTGGTCTTTGGCGATGGCGAGTCGGGCAAGACCAATTTCCTGCGCACATTCCTGATTGGCCTGATCGCGAAATCGCGGTTGGAGCAGGTCCAGGTCCTGGTCGTCGACTACCGGCGCACGCTGCTCGGCGTCGTCCCTCCCGAATACCTCGTCGGCTACGCGGGCGCCGAGCCCGCCGCCGCAGCGCAGCTGGCTGAGACGGCGGCGGCTTTGACGCGACGACTTCCGCCGGCTGATATCTCCATCGAGCAGCTGCGGGCCCGAAGCTGGTGGAAGGGCCCCGAGCTGTATCTCGTCGTGGACGACTATGACCTCGTCGCCACGCCAAGCGCCAACCCGCTGCTGCCGATGCTGCCGCTGCTCGCCCAGGCCAAGGACATCGGGCTGCACATGCTCGTCGCGCGGCGAGCCGGGGGCGCGGGCCGAGGCGTGCTCGAGCAATTGCTGCTTCGAATCCGCGAGCTTGGCTCGCCGGGGTTGTTGCTCAGCGGGGATCCCCAGGAAGGGCCTCTGGTTGGCTCATCCCGCGCGAGCCACCAGCCGCCGGGGCGGGGGCTGCTCGTCAGGCGTCACGAAAAACCGTTCCTGATCCAGGTGGCGTTCAGTGGCGAACGAGAGTGATGACTCCGATCACCAGCGCGATCGCGAGGGCGATTCCGATGCCCGCGGCGACCGGGCCGATCCAGGCCGGGCCCGAGGTGCCTGGGGTGGCCTCGGAACCAAGCCGGAACGCCGCGGTGACCCTCCGCCGGCGGTCGGCGTCTACCTCGAGCTGCTCCTCGGGCGTCAGTTCCGGCATGGGCTGTCAGGCTACAGCGCGGTCGAGATCCAGGACCGCAGTAATAAGCTGAGCCGGTGCGCCTGATCAGCGCGGACGGCAGGTGGTGGTGGAACGGGCAGTCGTGGGAGCCCCTGCCGGAAGCCGTGACCGCAGAAACGAGCACAGCGGAGGTTTTGGCGGAACAGCCGACCCTGGCTGAGCCACCGCCTCCACCCGACGTCTCGGAGACCCCGGTAAACGGGTCCCCGGCCTTCATGCCCGGCCGCTACGACAAATCGGCGGTAGCCGTGCCGGCGCGAGGTTTTGCCGGCCGGCTCTATCAGCTGAGCCGCGGCCGGATCAACCTCGGTCCGAGCGCTGCCGAGCACCGCCACATGAGCCAGCTGGAGGCAGCGCGGACCCCGTTGGTGAACCCACCCCTCCACATCGCGGTCGCCTCGGCCAAGGGCGGCGTGGGGAAATCGACGATGGCGCTGCTCCTGGCGAGTCGCATGGGCCTGCTCCGAACCGACAGGATCATCGCGGTCGAATGCAACCCGCATCACGGAACCTTTCGGAGCCGCATCCGAACGCACCACGACCGCTCCGTCAAAGACCTGATCGACTTTCTCGACGGACCTGAGGTCGAGCGCGACGAGGACCTGACCCTGCCGATGCTGCACCGCTTCACGACGCATGTGCCGGAGTCTCGACTCGAGGTCATCACCGCGCCCACCGACCCGAAGATCCGGCAGGCGCTGAGCGTGGATGACTACCGCCGAGTGTTCAAGGTCCTGGAGCGATACTTCGACATCATCGTGCTCGACCTCGGTACAGGCCTGCTCGATGACACCACCAAATACATCCTGGAGAAGGTGTGCGATCAGCTGGTCGTGGTCGCGCCGGCCGAGCTCGACGGCGCCGAGCTGGGTGCGTTCACCCTCGAGTTCGTGGCCGACACTCGGGGCGTGCCGTGGGTGCGCGAACGCGCGGTCGTGGTGATCAACCGCGTGGTCAAGGACACGCAGGTCGACGTCGATGGGATGGAGGTCTACTTCCGAAGCTGGGTGCGCGCGTGCCTACGCATCAGCCAGGACCCGCATCTGAAGACCGGTGGCATCTTCGACTGGGACCGCATCAGCTGGGCGGCAAATGAAGAGATCCTGGCGATGACGGCCGAGGTCGGGCGAGGGTTCTCACTGGGCCGCTCACAGGACTGACCGGATACGTGGCCCGCTATAAGCAGGCCGGAACGCGGTCGAAGAGAGCGCCGCGGGCCGCGCCATCGGAGGCGCGACCCGCTTATCTCAGCTGAATGCTGACGTGCGCTTCGACCGCCTTACCTGCGCCCCGCTTCGCTGCGCACGCGGTCCAGCTGAGTGATCTGGATCAGATTGCCGCAGGTGTCATTCGCCTGGGCGATGGTCGAGCCTGTCACCTTTGTGGGCGGCATCTTGAATTCGGCGGCGTCTTTCATCCTTTCGTAGTCGCCCTTCACGTCATCCGTGCAGAACATGACCGCGGGCTGGCCCTGCTCGAAGAGCGCCTGCTGGTAGGCCTTGGCCGCGGGGTTGTCGTTGCGCTCGAGATGCAGCTCAGTGCCATCCGGCTCTTCAGGTGAAGCCACCGTCAGCCACCGATACCCCCCTTGCGCCACGTCCGTCTTCTTGACGAAGCCGACCACTTCTGTATAGAACCGCAAGGCCTTGTCGAGGTCGTCCACGTAAATGTTGGTGAGCTTGATCTTCATCGTTTCCTCCTGTCATGGGTTGATGCCCTTCACGCTAGATCCCACCCCGCCGCGATTGCTTCTCCATTTCTGACGGAATCTAAGCCTCGCCATTCGCAGGAGCCGTTCCTCTACATCAGGCGTGTTTAGCTGCGCCGACCCGAGGTCGCGTCGCGCATGACGTCTTCGGGGTCGGCCGTGGACGTTGCGTACTGCGGACGCCCGGTAGGACGATAGGTCTGGATGGTGATGCCCCGGGAAGTGGTCCGCGAGCTGACCAGGTCGAGCGCGATGTCCCGACCGGAATCGGGGAACAGTCGTGTGCCCTGGCCGATGAGGTGAAACTTGGATGCAAAACAGGCCGGAAGGATTAGCTGGCGTCCTTAGCCATCTTCAACCTTAGGACGGCGACGGGCGCTTGAACGCCAAGCGCCGCGTCTCGCCGTCGATGCCTGGAGCTCGCGCTCAGCTTCAGTAAGCGCGTCCTCTCGCCAGGCCGCTGCCACGGAAAAGGCGGAGGGCCAGCAACACGATCACAGCCCCGATGAACGCGATCAGCATCGCGCTGAGAATCGGATGTCCGACGATCGTGACGCTCCAGTGAAACACGCCGGCCAGAAAGCCGCCCACCAGGGCACCAACGATGCCGGCGATCAGGTCACCGACCAGTCCGAGGCCATGTCCGAGCGCCAGGTGACTGGCGAGGAATCCGGCCACAAGGCCGACCAGCATCCACAAGAGAATCGTGTCGACATCGAGAACCATATGTATGAGTCCTCCTTTGCCGGCTAGAACGCGGGGTGTTGGGTGGTCTACCCGGAAATGTATAGGGATGTAAAGGGCTGGCTGGGGCCCGAATCTCCGGCATCGGTAGTAGTTGCAACCGCCCTCGCCGCACGTTTTCCGTATGCGTAAGGAGGGAGCCATGAGGATCAACGGGCGCTCAGATATTCCGGATCTGGAGCGTGACGGCAGCTCGTAGGGGCGCGGCGCAGGCGCCTCGCCAAGGAGAAGACAGATGGACGACGACCTCAGTACCCCAGAGGAGCCCGAAGCACGAAAGCCAATCACGCGCGAAAGGATTGCCGAACGTGCCTATTTGATCTCTCAATCGGATCAAGCAGGAACCGATGAGGAGAATTGGCTGCGGGCCGAACAGGAGTTGCGAGAGGAGCAGGAAGGCTGAGAGGGATGTCGAAGAACGCCGCGGAGGTCGTAGTTAGAGGGTAGGGCCTGGACGTTATAGAAAAGTGAAGATGAATCGGCTGTTGGTGCTGTTGCGCGTGTCCTGCGCATGGCTGATCGTACTGATCAGCCTCCTGGTCGCACCCGTCGCGGGTCAGGCGCGTGTGAGCGGCGGCTGCACAGCCTCGGCCACCGCGTCCAGGTCGGGATCCGTCGACCTGACGACCGCGCAACTGTCTGGCATGTGACTGACGCGGACGTGCTCAACGGCGTGGCCAGGTCTCCAAGCCTCCAGAGGTCCGCGCAGCTCAAGGTGGTCATATTCGGCGTGGGCCTACCCCTGCTGGATCGTCAGGGCGACAGTACGACTGGTGCCGCGGGCCCATACCGGATCGCGGACTACGACCATTACTCGCGGGTGCTGTCCGTGGCGGGTACGAGTCCCAGCTGCGACGGGCCGTGTTGATCATCGTCGATGACGTCGCACCACTGGCGACGTGGGCTGGGATCCTCGGCCTGATCGCAACCGTGCTCGGCCTGGTCGGCTTGATCGCGAGCCTTTTCCTGCAACCAGCCGGCTCCTCCCGCGTGGTGGGAATGATCGTCGGGTTTCTTGCCGGCCTTGGAGTCGGGCTCCTCCTCCAGGAAGCCGCAACGCTCGACCCCGCGAACGCTCTTGGTATCGCGTTTCCGGTGGCGGGGGCGGTCATTGGGCTGGTCGTGCCGGGCCTCTTCCACCGCCGGCCCGCCGCCGGGCTGGTCTGACCGCGATCACTTGCCTCAGGGCGTGCCCATCGGCGTTGCCCTCCGCCTAGGACTGGAGATAGGCGAGGGCCGCCAGCACCCGGCGGTGATCGGCGGTCGTGGTTGGGAGCTCGAGCTTGCCGAAGATGTTGCGCACGTGCGTCTCCACGGTTTTGGCGCTCAGTCGCATACGCTGCGAGATCGCGGCGTTGGTGCAGCCCTCGGCGATCAGAGACAGCACCTCGCGTTCGCGAGGCGACAGGTCGTCGAGCAAGCTGTTCGAACGCGACCTTCCCAGCAGGCGGGATATGACGAGCGGGTCGATTGCCGAGCCCCCGGTGCCGACCCGGCGCACGGCGGCCGCGAAATCCGCCAGGTCGCCGACCCGATCCTTCAACAGGTACCCGATCCCGCCCGGTTTGCCGGCCAGCAGCCGCGTTGCGTGGTTGGTCTCGATGTACTGCGAGAGGACGAGCACTCCGACGTGCGGATGGCTGGCGCGGATCCGCTCGGCGGCAACAAGGCCCTCGTCCGTGTGCGTCGGTGGCATTCGTATGTCCACGATGGCCACGTCCGGCCTGAGATCGTCGATCAGCTGTATGAGCTCGGGCACAGTCCCCGCCTGCCCGACCACCTCGAAGCGTGCCTCTGTGAGGATGCGGGCGGCGCCCTCGCGAAACAGCACCGAGTCGTCGGCGAGAACGAGCCGCATTGGCGTCAGCCGCTGCACGGCACCGTTGCAGAGATACGAGTGCCGCCGCCGAGAGGGCTGTCAATCTCGAGCTGCCCGTCGAGCGCTCGAACGCGGTCGGCCATTCCTACAAGACCCGAGCCGCGAGCCAGCTCAGCGCCGCCGGTGCCGTCGTCTGAAACCGAGACTCGCAGAAGCTCGCCCTCGCGGGCGACTTCGACGGCGGCGCGCGACGCGCGGGCATGCTTTGCGATGTTTGCAAGGGCTTCGGAGGCCACGTAGTAGGCGGCCACCTCGACCTGCACTGGGAGCCGCTCGTTGAGATCCACCTCGACGGTCGTCGGGATCGGCATCCGCTCGGCGAGTGATCGCAGGGCGGCTCGGAGTCCAGCCTCCGTGAGGATGGCCGGATGAATGCCCCGCGCGAGCTCCCTCAGCTCCGACAGCGCGACGCTCAGCTCGGCTATCGCGTCCTGCAGCGTCGACTCGGCCTGGGGATCGGCGCCGTCGCTCATTCGCGCCTGCAGAAGCTTCAGCGCAAGGGAGAGCGTCACCAGGCGCTGCTGCGCTCCGTCGTGGAGATCGCGCTCGAGGCGCTGCCGCTCGGCGTCGCGGACATTCACGATGCGGGCCCGCGACGCGCGCACCTCCTGCAGCTGGGCGCTGACGTCGGCGTGGAGGCGTTCGTTGTCGAGGGCGAGGCGCGCGGCCGCGATCGAGGCGTCCACCAACTCGGGGTCGTCAAGCAGCGCCCGGTCGTGAAGAACCAGCGCGATCAGCTCTCCGTCGCGCTCGATGCGAGTCGCGACCCTGTCGCCGCGTGCAGGTGGTGTGTCGACGGGCTGGCCGGTTACGTCGACGAAGCGCTGGCTTTCGCGCGCCCAGTACGCGACCTTCAGGGTCGGGTCGTGGAGCGCTCTGGCAAGAGCATCCTGCAGCCGGTCCGGCTGCGGATGCTCACCGAGTTCGACGACCAGTCCGCTGATCCCCGCGCGGTGAAGACGCATCTGCAGCAAGCCCACCGCAAACGCGACGGGCAGCGCCGTCATCGCCAGCGGAAGGAGCGAGGGGAAGTAGCGGGTTCCGACCACCGCGTAAACCCCGACGACCGCCACCAGCGGTCCGCTAGCCCACAGCAGCGGCGTCAACGCGCGCCGGCCGGGTGCACCGGCGGTGCGCCAGTGCCACAGCACCGTGGCGAATACGGTTGCGGCGACAGCGATCACGAGAGACTGGCTGATCACCTCCACCGCGCCGTCGATGCCCGGGTTGTCCTGCACAAAAAGGAGGTTGACCGCGGTCAGTCGGGGGCCGCGCGAATGCCAGAAGGCCAGCGCGATCGGGGTCACGACCGCATAGAGGCCGTAGGCGGAGCCGACCACAAGGCGGTTCCACCGCGATCGCAGACGCCCGCTTGGAAAGGCCACCGCCAGGTGAGCGAGGAGGGGCTGCCACAGGCCATCGGTGAGGCGGGCCACGGTGTAGGGAAGAGGTTGGTACACGTAACCGACCTCGTAGATGAGCCACGTCCAGCCGACCAGCGTCAGAAGGATGCCCACCCGGCGGAAGCGCTCCTGGGCCAGCGCCAGCATGCCGGCGGCAACGAAGGAGAGGCCGGCGACCAGGCGGGCGGCCTCTGTCTGGGCCGAGATCTTGTCGCACTGGCAGCCGTCCCAGGAGCTATAGGCGAGGGCCGCGAATGCCAGCCCTCCAAGCCCGGCCGCCACGAGCAGCAGCGGGTCCCGCGACGATGCGCGGCTGCCTGCGCCGCGAGCTACGTCAGTCGACGCCGGCCATTGCCGCTCCACCGCCCCTTTCCGGCCGAAGCATAGCTCTCGCTTTCGGCGATGGCGATCACGGGCACAGCGCGTCGATCGCGGCCCGGCTCAGGTCGGCTTTGGCGAGGAAGCCGCGCGCGTGTAGCGCCGGCAACCGCGGACCATAGTCGGCCGCGTCGCGGCTCGAGATCAAGACGACCATCGGCGGATCCGGCTCTTCCGCCAGCCGGTCGGCGACCTCGAAACCGTCGACGTCAGGCAGCCGGATGTCGAGCAGGACGAGGTCCGGCTTGAGGCGGCGCACCGCACCGACGACCGAGCTGCCCTGTTCAGCCTCGCCAACCACCAGGTATCCCTCCGCGGTCAGGAGCTGGCGTGCGAAAGAGCGGAATCCGGCGTGGTCGTCGACGATCAAGACGCTCCGCGGCACCGGGGCCATCGTCGCATCGCGTTGCCGCTGTCGAAACGGGGCCGACCCTGACCCACTTTCAGGGTATGCCCTGATGACATCCCGGCCGGGCGGAGATTCAATCCTCGAAACGATTGGCCTGGTCTGAGCAGTGGTTTGATGGACTGACCCGCACCCTCGCGCAGACTCGGTCGCGGCGCGCAGTGCTGGCGGGTCTGGCCGGGGGTTCGGTCGGCGGGCTGCTGACCTCGGCGTGCACGACCTCCGCGCCAGTCGCATCGACCCCGACGTCAGGGTGCCCGAGGGGACAGACCACGTGCTCAGATCAGTGCGTCGATCTGACTCGCGACAGCCTGCACTGCGGGGCCTGTGCTAACCCCTGCGGCCCTGGATCCACGTGCGTCAACGGCGCCTGTGCCGTCACGTGCCCGCCGGGCATGCTGGTGTGCGGAAGCACGTGCGTCGACGTCACCGGCCACAACCTTCACTGTGGAAGCTGCACTGCGGCATGTCCGCCTGGCGCAACCTGCGTCGGGGGGACGTGCGTGGTCAGGTGCCCGACTGGCTCGACGCTGTGCGCCGGCACCTGCGTCCAGGTCGCCAATGACAACCTTCACTGCGGTGCGTGTGCAAACGCGTGCGGCAACGGGGCGGCATGCGTCAACGGCACCTGCGTCCAGAGGTGCCCATCAGGCTCTCTGGCGTGCTCCGGCACTTGCGTGCAGGTCGCTAGCGACAATCTCCACTGCGGCTCTTGCAACACGCCGTGTGGGCCGGGGACGCTTTGCGTCAACGGCTCGTGCGTCATCAAGTGCCCGCCGGGTTCGCTGCTGTGCGGCGGCACGTGCTACCACATCGCGAGCGACAACCTCAACTGCGGCGCGTGCAACGTACCTTGCGCGATCCATGAGCGCTGCGTCAACGGTGCGTGCGTGCTCGCATGACCGTCCTTGCGCCCGGAATCGCTATCGCGGCAGTGGTGGTGTCACTCGGCTGGGCGGTTCTGCAGCTGATGCGGCAGCAGGGCAGGCTGCTCCTAGACCTCGATGAACTGAGAGCGCAACTCACCGCGCTGGAGACCTCGATTCGATCCGAGGCCGTCGCGCCTGCGCCGCCGGTTGGCATGGCGCCCGGCAGCGCGGCGCCCGAATTCGATCTGCCGGAGCTGGACGGCGGCTCGCGAAAGCTGGCCGACTATCGCGGACATGCAACGACGCTCCTGTTCTTCGATCCCGCCTGCGGTTTCTGCGCCCAGCTCGCTCCAACCCTGCGCGATGTCCCGACGCCTGAGCTCGTGGTCATGTCGCGAGGCGAGAGGAACGCCAACCTGGATCTCGCCAAGACCCACGGATGGCGCGGCGACGTTCTGATCGAAACAGGCTGGGGCGTGGCATCCTCTTATGGAGTCCACGCGACGCCGACCGCTTACCGGATCGACGCGCGGGGCAGGATCGCCAGTCATCTGGCGATGGGAGTCGACGGCGTCATCGAGCTGCTTGGGCTGCATGCGCCCCTGAGCGCGCAATCGCTTCAGAGACGTCAGGAATCTGCCGTGGAACGAGCGCGCGGAGCAGGCATGGCGATAACACCGAGTCGGATTCGGCGCACCGGGCTGGCCGCCGGCACTCCGGCGCCCGACTTCACGCGGGCCGACCTGCTCGGAAATCCAGTTCGGCTCGCCGCGATGCGTGGCAGGTCCATCCTGCTCGTGTTCTCCGACCCCGCGTGCGGACCTTGCCAGGAGGTGGCACCCTCCCTGCAGAGGCTGTATGAAGCGCATCGTCGAGACGGGCTACAGGTGCTCATGGTCAGCAGAGGTGACCATGCCACGAACGTGGCGAAGATCCACGAGCACGGCCTCACCTTCCCGGTCGTGCTTCAGGACAGCTGGGAGATCTCGATGCAGTACGGGATCTTCGCCACGCCCGTCGGCTACTTGATCGACGAGCACGGCGCCATCGCGAAGGAAGTCGCCATCGGCGCGGAGGCGATTCTCAGTCTGTTCGCCAGCGAGGACGTGGCGCTGACGAGATGAGAGCGAGACAGCTTGCACCCCGCCAGCCGAGAGAAAGAGCAGTGAGTTAGAGAAGCACCCCCATTGTGGGGAAATGCTCCTCGCGTTTATGGAGCCACGGCCGAAACGGGCTCCCTGCTGTCGGACGGAGGCTGGAATGTGCCATGCGCGCCCCGCGCCTTGCCACAGTTTCGACACGACCCACGTTTAGACTGCGATCGCATGTCTGCTCTCGTCGAGGTCGAAGGGCTTTCCAAGAGCTTCGGCCGAGTGCGCGCGCTCAACGAGGTTTCATTTAGCGTCGACGAGGGCGAGGTCCTTGGATTTCTCGGTCCAAACGGTGCGGGAAAAACCACGACCATCCGGATTCTGCTTGGTCTCCTGCACGGGGACGGCGGCACCGCGAAGATCGGCGGACACGATTGCTGGACCGACCACGCGTTGGCATCCCGCTTCTTTGGTGCCACTCTCGAGCAACCCGGGTTTTATGGATTCCTTTCGGGTCGCGACAACCTCCGCCAGTTCGCGCGCATGTTGGGATCCGTCGACGAGAAGCAGATAACCGAGCTTCTCGACCTCGTTGGGATGACCGAACGGGCAGATGACAAGGTCAAGCGGTATTCCATGGGCATGAGACAGCGGCTTGCCCTTGCCCAGGCGCTGTTGGGCAAGCCTCGTCTGCTCGTGCTGGACGAACCGACCAACGGCCTCGACCCCAACGGCATTCACGGCCTGCGCATCCTGCTTCGCAATTTGGCCACCGAGCAAGGGCTCACGATCTTCTTCTCGAGCCATCTGCTGTCGGAGGTCGAGGAGCTGTGCGACCGGGTCGTCGTGCTCCACCGCGGCGAGGTGAAGGCGTCGGGGCCACTGAGCGAGCTCATGAACATCAAGGGCTTTCGCTACCGCATCGACGTTTCTGACGTCGACAAGGCGTTGGAGATCGTCCACGGAGTCGACGGTGCGCGGGGGGAGCAGGGCACGATCAAGGACTCGATCAACGTGACCGCCGATCACGACATCGCAAGGCAGATCAATCACGCGCTTGTCTCGGCAGGGGTCGGGGTCGACCAGTTGGTCAGGACCGAGCAAGGACTGGAGGACGTCTACATTCAGCTGACCGGCGTGCCGGTAGCCAGCCCGCTGAGCTCACCGGTGGCACCGCAATGAGCCTGGTCCTCAGCCTCGTACGTAATGAATTCGAGAAGACCTGGCGCAGCCGGTGGGTCGTCTTCGCGGTGCTCGGCGCTCTGTTCTTGTTGATTGCCGGCGGTCTCTACATCTATTACGTCCATCTCGAGAGTCGTTGGACGCCGCAGGCGCCCGTCGCGTGGCAGTCGCAGCTGCGCGACCAGATTGCGTCCAATCAGGAGGAAATCGCGAACCTCGAACAGGTCAAGCAGCAGGGTCGGGGTGGAACGATCAGGGTGGGTGGTAGAGGCGGAGCGGATCTGACGGTCGATCAAGCGATCGCTCAGGCCAAGCAAGCGATCGCCGACGATCAGTACCTCATCGACAACAACATCGCGCCAGTGCAGTCTTTCGCGATCGCCCAGGCGTCGCTGTTCGCGCTGGGTGGAATCGTCATGTTCCTTCTCATCCGGATCTTTGGGTGGCTGGCGTCGGAGCAGATCGCGGGGGAGCGGTCTGACCGCACGATCACAATCCTTCTCAGCAGGCCGCCGAGTCGGAACCAGGTCTTGTTTGCGAAGGCCTTGGCGTCCTTCCTGATCAGCCTGGCGGTCGTGGTGGTCACCCTGCTGATCATTTACGCAATGTTCGCCTTCTGGTTCGGGTCACCTGGTTCTCTGACCGATCAGGCCGCTGTCGCGATCGACGGTGCCAAACCGCTTGGGCCCGGGAACCTGCTGCAGATGCCGATTTACCTGTTCGTCGGCATGTGCCTCGGCGCCGCGATGCTCGGCGTCATGTGTGTGCAGGGCATGAGCATGCTCATCTCAGTGCTCACGGGCCGGTGGGCCGCGATCGGCATAACGCTCGGCTTTCTTTTCGGGGCTCCGCTCGTGAGCACCGTCGTCGCTGGGATCCTGTTTCTGATCAGCGGCAGCCAGGACTCGTCGCACTTCCTCAAATATCTCTTCTTCAACGTCCTTGCTCCGGTCGGGTCGGTCGCACCGACGTTCGGCAACACCACCGCCACAGCTGGTTCGGGCCTCAATGAATTCGTTTCCGAGGTGGAGACACTCGCCGTATGGACGCTCGGTTTCTTTCTGGCCGCCTGGCTGCTGTTTCGCCGCAAGCAAGAGGCTGGCTAGCGAACGCACCCGGGACCGCAAGCAGGCCGCCGTCTTTGTAAACATATCTCGTGCCAGCCGAGCCCTCCGACAGGCCTTTAGCTACCTCCGGTCCAGCGACCGGTCGGGCGCTTCAACTTTTCAAAGACTGGTTCTGGCGCCCGCCGCGCCCGCATGGCGAGACGATCGTCGACCGTCGTGTCAGCCCGCTCGAGCTTCTCTACGACCTTGTCTACGCAGCGGTCATAGCTCAGGCGGCAAACCATCTGGCTGCTCACATGTCGGCGAGCGGGCTCCTCGAATTCACCCTTGTGTTTTCGCTGACCTGGATCGCCTGGGCCAACGGCTCGCTTTATCTCGAGCTGCATGGCCGGCAGGATGGGAGGACGCGGACGTATTTCTTTCTTCAGATCGGAATTCTCGCCATCCTCGCTGTTTACGCGGCCGACGCCGGCGGTGGCGGCGGGGGATTCGCGATCGCTTACACGGCATTCCTGGTCGTGATGACCTGGCTCTGGTACGAGGTCCGGCGTCAGGACGCCCTCGCGAATCCCGAGTTCATGGTTGACACCGGGCGCTACGTCGTGGCGATGCTGGTTTCGGTCGGGGTGATCCTCGTCAGCGCTTTCTTGCCGGCACAAATGCGATTCCTGGTGTGGGCGCTCTTCACCGTTGCGTGGGTATTCCTGCTGTTGCTTTTCGGACGCTCCAGCGTCGGGCTGGGCCGAGGCATGGCTCCCACCGATTCGCTGGTCGAGCGTTTCGCAACGATCACGATCATCGTCCTGGGCGAGGTGGTGTTCGGCGTCGTCGAAGGCCTATCTCAGTCGAAACACGATGTCACCACAATCTCGACCGGCATGATCGCGTTGGCGGTCGGGTTTGGGTTCTGGTGGATCTACTTCGACGTCGTCGGAGGCAAATTACCGAAGCCTGATGGTCGCGCCCTCGCCAACTGGATGCTGAGCCACTATCCAATCACGCTGTCGATTGCGGCTGCCGGAGCCGGAATGGTGAGCCTTATCGAACACGCCCATGACGGCAGCACTCCCGCACCGACGTCATGGCTTCTCTCAGGAGCTGTCGCTGTGGGTTTGATCTTCTTGATCCCGACGTGGAGAGCACTCGCGGATGCGAGCCGGCTCGCATCCGTCCACCGACCGCTCTGGACCGCGGCGGTCGCGGGGGCAGTCGCGTGCGTGATCGTCGGCTGGACCCGACCAGCCCCGTGGCTGCTCGGCCTGCTTCTGGTGGTCGTTCTGGGCCTCGTCTGGGCCGTCGCTGTGCGCGGATTTGCGCTCGCAGGCACGTGGGGCCCAGACGGATCGGAGGCCGAGCGCTAGAGTCCGACGGCTGCCAGATTGCGCGTCATGGTGATCCGAACCAGGCAGTCAGCGCATCGCGCAGTCCGGTATCCGTGCCGTCCCCCACCCAGGCGACGTATCCATCAGGTCTGATCAGCACGGCCGCGGGAGCAGCTACCTGGCCCAGGACAGGTAGCTCCCAATCACCGGCGTACCTGGCGTCGATAGCCAGTACTCGGTCAGCCCAAGGGGAGATATCGAACCCCAAAGGCTTGCCGAGGTTCAGGAGAACCGCGTGGGCGTCGTGGAGGAGGGTGAATACCCGGAGCGGGCCCTTGGCGGTGACCAGGTCGAGATCGGGCATGCGGCGCCCGAGCAGCGGATGTCCCTCGCCGAGGTCGTAGTGAATGTCCAGGCCGGACATCATCCCGGCGATCCGCTTGCGAGGCTCGTCCATGCTCAGCAGCTCGGACATGGTGTCGCGCAGTGCCTCGGTACGTTCGTCCGAGCGGAGGAGCGCTGTTTGCGCCATGGTGTTTCGCAGCGCGCGGGCCGCGACCGGGTGGCGCTCGGCGTGGTAGGTATCCAGGAGGCTCTCCGGCGAGGTCTGCTTGACCACCTGGGCCAGCTTCCATCCCAGATTTACGGCGTCCTGCACCCCGGTCTGGAGGCCCTGTCCACCCACCGGAGGATGCACGTGTGCGGCGTCGCCGGCCAGCAGCACCCGCCTTTCCCGGTAGGCAGCCGCCTGCCGGGTCATGTCGGTGAACCTGGAGATCGAGGTGGGGCTGTGGACCCCGTAGTCGGTCCCGTATATGGCGATGAGCGCCTCGCTGAGATCGCGCAGGGTCGGCTCACCGGTGTGTCCCAGGTGCTGTTCGGTCACCAAGACCCCCACCGGTCCACCCTCCAACCTGGAGAAGGCATGGACGCCGATAGCGTCGCGGCGGGTGCCCCATTCCGGCTCCTCGGTCAGCTCGACCTGGGCGATCAGGCTGCTGGCGGTCGGGTCCCAGCCTGGGAACTCGATACCGGCTGCTTTACGGATCAGACTGCGTCCGCCGTCGCACCCGACGAGATATTGGGCCCGCAGCGACAGGCCGTCGGACACCGCGACGTTGACGCCGGTGTCGTCCTGCTCGAACCCGGTCACCTCGCGTCCACGGTAGATCGGCACCGCCAGCTCGTCGACCCAACCGGCCAGGATGCGCTCGATGTGGTTCTGCCGCAGCCCAAGCCCGTAGTTGTAGCGGGTGGGAAAGTCGCTGATGTCCAAACGGATCCAGGCAAAGCCCGCGACCTGCGCCACCTGCCCCTGCGAAAGGAACCGATCAGCGATTCCACGCTGGTCGAGGACCTCGATGGTGCGCGAGTGCAGACCGCCTGCGCGCGAGCCGCTGACGTCCTGGCTGGCTCGCCGTTCGACGATGGCAACGTCAACCCGAGCCAACGCCAATTCGCCGGCCAACATCAGCCCCGTCGGGCCGCCCCCGGCGACCACCACAGCATGTTCAGCCATAAGCCACCCCCATTTCCGTCAGGTTCCGGTTTCGGCCGCAGATTCTGCAGCACGACCCGGGTCTTGCCGCAAGCCCAGGGGTGGGCTGTATGTTGAGAGTGGCAAAGCAGTGGGTTGACGTCCACTGCCTGGTTACGCCGACAGCACTACCTTTGCGTCTCCATATACCAACCGGGTCTGGTCAGGCGCTCAGGATGGACATAGAATCGCGCCATGAGCAGCGCCGGCGACGCCTTCGCCTGGGCGTTCCGCGACCCCGCCTGGCCCGGCAAGCTGCTGCTTCAGGGCCTGATCGCGATCATCCCCATCATCGGCTGGATCGCAATGACCGGCTGGATGATGCTGGCGTTCGAAAATGCCCGCGCCGGCAAGACCGAGCTGCCGCCCGCCGGTTTCCACCTGGAGCGGGGCATCGGTATCTTTCTGGTCTTCCTTATCTATGGCCTGGTCCTGAACATCCCCACCGTGATCCTCAGCGTCGTGGGCCAGATCGCAACCTATCACGCGAACAACCCCTTCAACCCCGGGTCTCCACTGATCGCTCTTTCCTATCTGTGGCTCTTCGCCGCGGGCCTGTTTCTCCGTTTCCTGGAACCTTCCCTCATTGTCAGCACATACCACCGCGGATTCGCGGGAGGGATGGACATTCCGACCGTGTGGCGGATGGCGACCTCCAACGTGAGCAACAGCGTCGTCGCCGGTCTTCTCATCTGGGTGTCCAGCGTGATTGGCACGCTCGGCTTCTTCTGCTGCATCGGGTTCATCTTCACGGTCCCGTACGAGAACTCGATCACCGCCGGCGCCGCAGCCTGGTTCGAAAAGGAATCGCAAGCGCCGGCTCCAACCGCCGCATAGCTGTCTACATTGGCGACTGGTCGCGGTAGAACGCAGAGCCTTGCCTGGGCCTTGGGGCTCGGCGGGGCACTGGCGTGCGCCGTCACGGCCGCACTGACGGTAGCGGTAGGGCTCGAATCGGTCGAACTGCTCCTGTACCTGACCTTCATCCCCGCCGGGCTCCTCGGTGGCTTGATCGCCAGCCGGAGTCCGGACAACAGCATCGGGTGGTTGATGTGCGTTGGATCGCTGGCCGCGACGCTCTTCTTCCTGCCTCTCGACTACGGCTACACAGCCCAGGTGATCCAGCACGGTGCGTGGCCGCTCGGAGGAGCGGCTCTCTGGATCGCCGCATGGAGCTGGACACCAATAATCGGCCTCTTCCTGCCGATTCTCACGATGCGCTTCCCCGACGGGAAGCAGCCGGCTCGATGGCGGGCGGTGATCTGGCTGGCCGCGGCCGGCACGGTGGTCGTCATCGCGGGCCTGGCGCTCGCGCCTCCGGACGTGCTCGTCCACGCCCTGCTGATCGGGTCAAATCGGGTCGCCGTCGTCACACGTGCGATCGTGAACCCGGTCGGCCCGCTGCTCAATGTGCGGACATCCGTGACCGTGATTTATGGCGGGCTCGTGCTAGGTCTGCTTGCTTATTGCGCGTCGCTGGCCGAGGTGGTCAACCGCTATCGGCACGCGCGCGGGGACGAGAGGCTGCAGTTGAAATGGTTCGCCTATTCAGGTGCAGTGATCGCACTCGCACTGCTCTACGGAGCAGTGAACTCCGTCGCCTCTGTCACGACGTCCGACACAGCGGCCGTCGCACTTCACCTGGCGTTCTCAGCGCTGCCGATCGCGATCGCGATCGCGATTCTGCGTTACCGCCTGTACGACATCGACTTGATCATCAACAGGTCACTGGTCTACGGCGGCCTGACCGCGATTCTCGGCGCTGTCTATGCGGCGGCGGTCACGCTCCTCAACCGGCTGTTCATCTCGGTGTCAGGCCAGAGGTCAGACGCTGCTTACGTGGTGACCGCTTTTGTCGTCGTGGTCGCATCCAGCCCAGTCAAGGACTGGTTGCAGCGCCAGGTCGATCGCCGCATTGCTCACCGAAGTCCGTCATCGGTGCTCGACGAACTGCGAGCAGATGTTGACGCGGTCGTGTCCGTCATCGACGTGCACAAGATCGCACGCAGGTGGCTGGACGACGCCGTCAGCGCCTTCGACGCGCGGGGTGCGGCCCTATATCTGCATTCAAGCAATGAAACGCCGCTGTACAGTCGCGGCCATCTGAATGGTGAGGCCAGCGTCGAGGTGGCGCTGCTCCATGAGGACCGGCAGTTGGGGCGGCTGGTGCTCGGCAACAGGCGGGGCAACATCAACTACTCGCAGCGCGATCTCCTCGCGCTTCAGCGATCCGCGGACTCCATCGCTGAAGCGCTGGCGCTGGCTGAACATCTGGGCTTTCGAGGCTCGCCGAGGTCGGAACCATAACGGTGAACCCACGCTTCGGTATTCACGAAGCGACCGCCTCAATCGCAGAGGCCAGTCGTCGCACCGACTCGCGCAGCTCATCGTGATTCGCGGCGCATCCAAAGCTCAAACGAAGGTGGCTCGACGGTGGCTCAGTCGCAAAGAATGATCGGCCGGGCCCGACCAGGACGCCGTGCTCGCGCGCCGATTCCGCGACCGCGAGGTCGTCGACGGCGCCTGGAAGACTCACCCACAGATGCATCCCGCCACGCGGCGGCCGTGGCACAACCAGTGTCGGAGCGAATTCACCAAGCGCCTCGAGCACGACGGCTCGGCGCTCGTGCAGCGCCCGGCCGACCTCGACGACGTGCCGTGCCCAGCCGGGTGAACCGACCAGCTCGAGTGCGGTTTCCTGCGTCAGCCGGCTGACGAAGAGGTCGTCCACGATGCGAATGGACCTCAGACGGTCGGCGACAGGGCCGCGCGCGACAAGCACGCCCAGGCGAAGGCTCGGTGAGGCCGGCTTCGTCAACGAAGATATGTAGACCACACGGCCCTGGCCATCCATCGAAATCAGCGTGGGAGGGTTTGTCCTCTCGTATCCCAGCCATCTCGCCCAGTCATCCTCGATGACGAAGGCTCCGGCGCCGCCGGCAACTTGGAGCACCTCCCGACGGCGGGCCGCGGGCATGACGATGCCGGTCGGGTTGTGATGAGTCGGCTGCAGGTAAACGGCCCTCGAGCCAGTTGTTTCGAACGCGTCGGCGAGGAGACCGGGAATGATCCCGTCGTCGTCCAGCGGCACCGGGACGATGCGGATGCCGGCGGCCCGGGCAACGGCGAGCGCGCCAGGATAGGTGGGCGCTTCCACGAGAAGGGTGGCCCCGGCCGGGACCAGTGCGCGAAATGCGGCCGAGATGGCTGATTGGCCCCCGTTGCAGATGATCACGTCGCCGGCGCCGAAGGCGCTCCCGTGGTGACTCGCAAACCAGGCCCTGAGGCCGGCGAGCCCGCGTGGATCGGGGGCTTCCCAGGTTTCGGAGCGGCTCACCGCGCGGTGAGCTGCGATGGACAGGGCCCGGATTGGCATCATCGAAGGGTGGAGGTAGCCGCCCGACAGCGACAGCGCGCCCCGCGGATTGACTTCCAGGTGGACCTGGAGCGCGCGCGAATCAATCGCGCGGTCGCCGAGTGCAACGGTTTGCCACGACGCATCGAGCTCCTTGAGCCCGTCGAGCTGAAGGCGCTCGGCGACGAAAGTTCCCGACCCCGGAAGCGTCTTTAGCGATCCCTCGGCGCTGAGCGTCGCCAGCGCACGCGACACCGTGACCGGGCTGACCCGGTAGCTGGCGGCGATTTCACGGGTCGAAGGAAAGCGTGCGCCGGGTGCCATCGCCTCCGCTCGAGACCGCAGTGCGATGGTGAGGTTCGTGATGCTGCTATCGCTCATCGCCACCCCGACAATATCACTTGCAAATAGCAGGCGATCGCGATAGCCTGCGATGTGAGCGACACCAGTATCGGTATCCGTAAGAGATCGGTACCGGTATCGGGCCTGGCCCTCGGCGTTGTGGCGGTGGTGATGTTCTCGGGCACCGTGCCGGCCACTCGCATAGCGGTCGAAAGCATCGATCCGATCGTGGTGGGTGTCGGAAGGTCAGTGCTCGGAGCGTTGATGGCGATCGGCTACCTCGTGGCCGTACGAGCTCCCTGGCCGACGCGAGCTCAAGCGCCCGGGATCCTCGTGGTCGCGGCAGGAGCAGCGGTTGGTTTTGGGTGGTTCAGCGCGGAGGCGCTTCGTACGCTGAGTGCCACCCACGGGTCGGTTGTCATCGGGATCCTGCCCATGCTGACCGCCGTGTTCCGAACGTTGCGCACGGGCGCCAGGCCGCGGCCTCTGTTCTGGATCGCAACCGCTGCAGGGACGGCGGTGGTGGTCGTCTATGCCGCGGCCAGTTCTCGATCACTGTCCATCGGCGCGGGAGACGCGTACCTCTTTGGCGCCCTAGTCTGTGCCGCCGCGGCCTACGCCGAGGGCGGCCGGCTCGCGCGGACGATGCCTGGCGGCCAGGTGATCGCGTGGGGCCTCGTGGCTGCCCTTCCAATCTCGGTGCCGCTGACAGCGGCCGCACTGCGGAGCTCTCCGTTCACGCCCACCGCAGCGTCGTTGGAGGCCCTTGGTTACATGGCGGTCTTCTCGGTTTTCGTCGGCATGGTCCTCTGGTATCGGGCCATGGGGCTCGCCGGAGTGCCGCGAGTGAGCTCGATCCAGCTTGGTCAGCCGCTGCTTTCCGTGTTCTGGTCATGGCTGCTCATCGGCGAGCCCCTGAGAGCGCAGACGATTGTGGCCGCGGTCCTCGTGTTGGTGTGCGTCGCGACGGCGCAGAAGGCTCGAATCTCGGAGCTACGCCCCGCGACCCGGGATGAGGCGTTCGTCATCAAGGAGTAACGATGGAACGCTTCGACATCACCTCACCCCGTGCGAGAGCTCGGCCCACTGGCGCGATCTGCGCAGCCTGACGACCCCCAAATGGCCACGCGCGTCTCGGTGTCTCGATGGAGTCGCGAGATCGCCAGGACGATACTGAGGCGGCAAATTGAGTCGCGGTCTGGACAGCTCTGACAAGGAGGCTTGCATGGCTGACCGTAAGTCGCTTCGCCTGGCGGCGGGGTTGTTGATTGTTGGGCTGGTGCTCTATGTGATCGCTACTTTCTTCCACGTCATGATCGACGCGGCCAATAAGACGGGCAGCGGCAATAACCACGCCGGAGTGTTCACCGCCATCGCCGCTGGAGACAGCTGGACTGCGGTTCATCTTGGGCAGTTCATCGCGATAGCTGTTCAGACGGCGGGACTCCTCGCCCTCTACCACGGGCTCAACATCACCACCGGAATGCCGGCGTGGGCAAACCGGTTTGCCGCCATGGCGGCTGTCGTGAGTTTGGCGCTAGCTGGTGTCGTGTACGCCGTCGACGGAGTCGTCCTCAAACAAGCCGCCGATGCTTGGGTAAATGCCCCGGCCAGCGAGAAGGCGGCACGGTTTGCCAGTGCCGAAACCGTGCGCTGGCTCGAGTGGGGGACCAGGAGTTACCAGACCGTTACTCTCGGTTTCGCGATACTGCTGTTCGGCACAGCCATCGTGTCGACGGCTCGCGTCGCCCGGCCTCTTGGCTACGTGATGGCAGTGTCAGGTGTCGCGACGTTCGTGGTGGGATGGCAGACAGGGGTCGAGGGCTTCGCCTCATCGACCCAAACCGCGATGTCCGTTTGGGCTGTCTTGCTCCTTGTCTGGATCGTATGGTTGCTCGTAATCGCCTGGCGGATGAACCCCAGCCAGGCTTGAGGGAATCGGGCTGCATGAAAGACCTCGACTTCAGCTCGTGCCGGCTCGATGTTCCGACCCGGGCCGCGATCCTCGAGGCGCTCCGAGGGCGATGATGGTTTCGCCGCGCACGACTCAGCGCAGCGCCGGTCACCGAACCGGTCCTATCGGGAGGCTGGCTCGGTTGCTGTTGGCCGGGCTGTTTGCCTTTCCTTTGTTTTCCTTCCTCGGACCAGGGTGGTCGTCCCGGTTTCGCAACCCTCACATCCTGTCCGAGCCGAGCGCCTGGCTGATTCATATCCTCATGCTTGTCGTCTTCGTCATCCTGGTTGGCGCCCTGGCTGCGGCGCTCACTAGCCCGCAGAACCGAAGGCGCTGGCAGGTGGGCGCGCTGGTCGCAGCGTTCGCGGTTGTGGCGGTCGCCGGCGGCATCGGCCGACTGGCGTATGGATCCTTTTGGGGCTTCCCGCTCGCGGATGCCGTCTGGTGGTTCGATGTCGTGCTGCTCACCGAGCAGGTGGCGGCAACCCTTCTCGCCATACCCCTGGGCACGCCGGGATGCGAGATCGGAGTCTGGCCGGAGCTGATCGCGCGCGCGCGCGGAATCAGCTCGACGGCCGAGACCGGGCTCGCCTGCATCGTCGGCCTGCACCTGATCGATGGCTGGGAGGCAAGGCGAGGCGCGTCGACCGGTCGAGCCGCGGGGCCCATATAGCTGTCCACCACGAAGTCATGTAGGGCCAAACCGCAGAAGCACTCTCGCTGCACGTTCGGGGGCGCAAGGCCGCGGGGTTGGGCTCGTTCTTGGTTATAGGGAGTCGCTGCGTAAATGCAGGCGGTATCCGCCGGAGTAGCCAGACATCCTGATAGGGCCGAGCCCCTCAGGTACCTGGTTCGCGTCGCCGCGGTCGCGATCGTCTATTGGGGGGTCGCGCGCCTGAGCTTGAACCTGGCTCTCGTGCACGGGCAAGTCACGCCCATCTGGCCACCGACCGGGATCGCCCTCGTCACATTTCTGTTGCTCGGCCGGCGGATGTGGCCGGCCATCGCTCTCGCCGCGTTCGCAGTCAACCTGCCTCTCGGCCCCTCGCCGCTTGGAGCTGCGCTGATTGCCTGCGGCAACACGCTCGCTCCGCTGGTCTCGACCGAACTGCTCAGACGTGCCGATTTCCACCGTGAGCTGGATCGATTGCGTGACGCGGTCGCGATCGTGGTGCTGGGCGCCCTGGTCGGCATGACGGTCAGCGCCACGATCGGTTCTGCTGTGCTGACCCTGTCCGGCGCGGTGTCGATGAGCAGATTCGCCTCCACGTGGGCGGTGTGGTGGGCGGGCGACGCGATGGGCGTCCTGCTCGTCGCTCCGATGCTCTTGAGCCTCGTTCCTCGTCCGGGGCAGCGTCCCCTGGGTTGGCGTCGAAGCATTGAGCTGACAGTGCTGCTGGCAGGAATCGGAGTCGTCACGTACTTCCTGTTCGAGAACCGGTTTCGGCTCGAGTACCTCGTCCTTCCTCTTATCGCTGTGGCGGCCTGGCGCTTTCGGCTTGCGGGAGCGGCACCGGCTGCTCTCATAGCATCGGTGATCGCTGCATGGGCGGCCGTCAACGGTGTAGGTCCATTCGCCTCCGAAACCCTGCTCGAGAAGATGGTCACGCTCCAAGCTTTCAACGTCAGCCTGAGCCTCGCTTCATTCCTGCTCGCTTCCTTCGTCGACGCCCGCCAGCAGGCAGAGGAGTTGGAGCGCCTCTACAGGTCCGCCAGCCTCGCGATCGGAGCCAAGACCGACGCCATCGATGTGGCAGGTCACGAGCTCGGACCGCCGGTCGCGGCGCTGACGAGCTACCTGGCGATCCTTTCTGAAGGCAAGCTGGGGCCACCTCCGCCCAAGTGGAGAGCGACGCTCAACGTGATGGCGGACAAGGCCTGGCAGGTGGATCGCATCATGAATGAGCTTGTCGAGGCCGCACGGATCGAAGCCAAGACCGAGTCAACAGTTCATGCCTACGTCGATCTGCGCGAGGCCGTCACGAATGCGGTCGACCGCGTGCGAGCGCGCGCTGAAATGAGCGGTGCGCGGATCGCGGTCAGTCTGGCAAAGGAGCCGGTGCCGGTGAATGCCGACGCTCGCCAGATCGGTCGAATCCTCGACAACCTGATCAACAACAGCCTCACATACATCGCGCGCGCTCCGCGCCTGAAGTTGGAAGCAGTTGCCGACGGAAAACGCGGCGTCGTTCGGGTCATCGACAACGGGGTCGGGATGTCCGCCTCGGAGCGTGCCCGTGTATTCCAGCCATTCCATCGCACCAAGGACCCTGCGTTTAGCAGTGTGCCGGGCGTGGGCTTGGGCCTCTATTCCAGCCGTATCCTTGCCGAAGCAAACCAGGGCAGCCTTACCCTGGAGACAACCGAGCCCGGCGTCGGGACCTCTTTTGCGCTCGACCTGCCGCTCACCAAATTGAAACCCCCCAGCGAGACGAATATCGAGTCCGCGGGCTAGCACCGGTACCGAGTCATTTCAATCTGACCGATCGCTTGGCGGACGCCTTCGGTTTCGCGGTTGACGATCCTGCGGCAATCAGGTCTGGCGCGAAGTTCCTGTTGTCTCGCGGCTACGGCTAAACGACGGTCCGCGTCTCTCACCACCAGACCAATGCGACGGGAAATCCCTTGGAACTCCCGCCCAACGGCAATTTACGATCAGTCCAGGCGATGCGGGATCCGCAACTCGACGACGTCATCCAGACAGCTGAGTTCCGAGCTGCGTTGCGGCAATTCTCGAGTCAGACCGAACGAGTCGCCGCCAGCCACGGAATAACCTCGCAGTGGTACCTGCTCCTGCTGATGATCAAGGGAGCTCCGGACGGGAGCCAGCGCTCCACCGTCACAGACCTGACCGACAGACTTCATCTGGCGCAGCACACAGTCACAGAGCTCGTGACGCGAGCCTTTCGCGCGGGGCTTATTCGGCGAACGCCGTCGAAGACAGATCGCCGGGTTACCTATTTGACCTTGACCGAGAAGGGCGAGCGAGTGTTCGCGAGATCGTTCGACGACCTTCGAGTCGAACGGCGGAAGCTGAGTGAGACGGTGCAACGGCTGGGTCCTTGACAACCCGGCGCGCGAATCCGCGACCAATTTAGATCGTAGTACGATGGGCTCGCCTCAGGGCAGTCACCCCTGGGCTGATTGGAGGGCTTGGGGATGTCTGAAGTCAGAACCGCCGCGCCACCCGTGACCGCGTTAGCCAATCCCGCCGCACTCGGACTCGGCGGCTTTGCGCTGACCACATTCGTCTTGAGCACCCACAACGCGGGCCTTGCGCCAGACCTGACGTGGGTGGGGCTAGCCTTCTTCTACGGCGGCGTTGCCCAGTTTGCCGCCGGGATGTGGGAGTTCAAGACCGGCAACACATTCGGTGCGACCGCCTTTTCGACCTACGGCGCTTTCTGGCTGGCGCTCGCCACCTTCGTCGTCATGCTCCTGGCCGGCAAGGTGCCGGCGAAGGATGTCGGCAACGACCTCGGCTGGTTTCTGCTTGCGTTCTTCATTTTCAACAGCTACATGCTGATCTTGAGCGCGCGAACCTCAATGGCGGTCTTCGCAGTTTTTCTCACCCTTGAGGTGACCGAGCTGCTCTTGTGGATAGGCTTCTTCGGGAACAACACGGGACTTATTCAGCTCGGTGGCTGGGTCGGCATCCTGACCGCTGCCGTCGCGTGGTATGCATCCTTCGCAACAATCGCGAACAGCCAACGCGCCAAGGCCGTGGTGCCGGTCGGTGGTCCGCTCTGGCCATAAGAAAGCAGTCCCAGTAATGGAGGTCGAACATGAGTGAAGTCCAGGTCTCCGAGGCGGAGATCGCAGTTCACTGGAAAGAAGAGGAGTACTTCTACCCCTCTGCCAGATTCATCGGCCAGGCGAACGCTAGCGACCCCGCCATTTTTGAGCGTTTCGCAGAAAAGAACTTCCCCGAATGCTTCAAGGAATATGCCGACCTCCTGACCTGGGACAACTACTGGCACACCACGCTCGACACCAGCAATGCTCCTTTCTGGAAGTGGTTCGTGGGCGGCAAGCTGAACGCCAGCTTCAACTGCGTCGACCGCCATCTGGCCAAATACCGCGACAAGGCCGCCTTCCTCTGGGTCCCCGAGCCGGAGGACCAGCTGACGCAGGCCATCACGTACCAGGAGCTGTACCGGCGCGTCAACGAGATGGCCGCGCTCCTGCGCGACTACTGCGGCCTGAAGGCCGGCGATCGCGTCACCCTTCACCTGCCGATGGTGCCGGAGCTTCCGGTCACCATGCTCGCCTGCGCGCGCCTCGGGGTCATCCACTCCGAGGTGTTTGGCGGTTTCAGCGGCGCCGCGTGCGGCGGACGCATCGCCGACTCAGGCAGCGACTACCTCATCACGATGGATGCCTACTACCGCAACGGCGACCTTCTCGACCACAAGGTGAAGGCGGAGGAGGCGCTGGCCGAGGCGGAGAAGCAGGGCCAGAAGGTCAAGAACGTGCTCATCTGGCAGAGGCATCCAGGCACCTATTCGGCCAAGACTCCGATGGTCAAGGGCCGCGATGTCATCGTCAACGAGCTGCTGCAGGAATTCAGAGGCAAGGTCGTCGAACCCGTATCGATGCCGGCCGAAGCTCCGCTGTTCCTGATGTACACGAGCGGCACGACGGCCAAGCCAAAGGGTGCGCAGCACAGCACCGGCGGCTACCTCGCTTACGTCGCCGGCACCTCGAAGTACTACCAGGACATCCACCCGGAGGACACGTACTGGTGCTTCGCCGATATCGGCTGGATAACGGGTCACTCGTACATCGTTTATGGGCCGCTCGCGCTGGCCGCGACCAGCGTCATGTACGAAGGCGTGCCGACCTACCCCGACCCGGGCCGGCCGTGGAGGATCGCGGAACAACTTGGGGTCAACATCTTCCATACCGCGCCGACGACGATTCGAATGCTTCGCAAGGTCGGCCCTGACGAGCCGAAGAAGTACGACTACCACTTCAAGCACATGACGACGGTCGGCGAGCCGATCGAACCCGAAGTGTGGCGTTGGTACTACCACACGGTGGGCAAGGATGAGGCTGCCATCGTGGACACGTGGTGGCAAACCGAGAACGGAGGTTTCCTGGCAACCACCCTGCCCGCGCTGCAGAAGATGAAGCCGGGAAGCGCCGGACCCGGCGTACTCGGCGTGTATCCAGAAATCCTCGACGAGAAGGGCAACGTCGTGCCAAAAGGCAGCAGCAAGGCTGGGAACATCACCATCCGCAACCCATGGCCCGGCATATTCCAGACCATCTGGGGGGATCCGGACCGGTTCGTGGCGACGTATTACGCCAAGTACAACAAGGACCCGAAGAGCAAGGACTGGCGCGACTGGCCCTACTTCGCGGGTGACGGAGCTCTCCTGGCCGAGGACGGTTACTTCCGAATCCTCGGCCGGGTCGACGACGTCATCAACGTGGCCGGCCACCGCCTGGGCACCAAGGAGCTCGAGTCTGCTGCCCTCACCGTCGATGAGGTGGCGGAGGCGGCTGCGGTGCCGGTCATCGACGACCTCCGCGGTCGGGCGGTCGAGATGTATGTGGCGCTCAAGCCGGGGATCAAACCAAGCGAGCAGATCGAAGAAAAAGTCTCGGGCGCGATCGAGCGGTTGATCGGCAAGATTGCCCGCCCGAAGAACGTATGGATCGTCGCCGACATGCCGAAGACGCGCTCAGGCAAGATCATGCGCCGGGTCATCGCCGGCATCTCGAACTTCACCAGCCCGGGCGACATCACCACGCTCGCAAATCCTGAGATCGTCGAATCGATCAAGCATCATGTCCAGGCCGAGAAGGTCAATCGGCACCAGTCACCGCGTGAGCTGTCAGCTGCGGAGCTCGAAGAGATCAAGGCATTCGGTCGGGTCGACTAGGTCGACATAAGGGCCGGTCGAACGGGAGGGCGATGGCGTCCCTCCCGTTCACCGGCGACAAGGTCCGGCCGCTGACGGTCGCTCGTGGTTGGTATTGAACAAAACTCGGAGGCATGGCCACGCCTGGCTGACGATCTTTGGCCTCGAGACTCGGACGCACTTTCGACGCAAGCAACTCTTGCTACGCGAGTCGACTCAGCAGGACTCGTTGACATTTAGAAGTCGCCCCGCCGGGGACCTCAGCCGGTCTGCATCCTCTGGTTCCGCCCGCGGACGCGTCGCGCCGCGATGACGGGCCGCGCCGCGGCCGCGATGGCGGCCAGCTCAACGATCTTCACTACGAGCCCCACCACGTCGGCCTCGTGTACCTGGCCGGCGAAATATCCGTAGGCCAGGATCGATCCAAGCGGCAGGAAGATCGCGCCAAGGCGCCAGATCCTCCGCCCTCCGAGCGCCAGCGGGACGGTGATCACCAGCGCCAACGCATAAAGACTGAACATCAGCTGGCGCTGAAGCTCGACGACGGGGACGAGGGCCAGATGAGCGCCGGCGGCGGCGAGCAGGAGCGGTAGGGTGACGCGGGCGTCCCATCTCCCGATGCCGTCGATTCGCTTGCCACCGCCGGATGTCCGATTCATCGCCGCGGCCAGAATCCAACCGGCCGACCCCCCGACCACCATGCCAATCACCGCGACGAGGTACTGCGGGATGAACTGAACCATCTCAGGCCACCTCCTTTCGAGCGTATGAGTACCTAACGCGGCGGGTTACACCGAGGGTGCGGAAGGGGCCGGCGATTTGCGGCCTGGCAACGGCAACGGGCGCCGGCGGTCTACTTCGGCCTCAGGTGCTCCCGCCTCGCGGGCTTCGACAGCAGAGAGGTCAGCTGCTCGCGTGCGTCGACGAATTCAGGCGATTGCGCAAACCTGTCGAGAGATGACTGGGAATCCCAGCGCGAGACGGCGACGAGCGCCTCTTCGTCCTGGTCGGAACCGCACGCTTGCGCGCCGAAACAGCCCTCGCTCGACGCGGCTCGCTCAGCCATCTGCTTCATCGCGTGGGTCAGCTCGTCGCGCTTGCCAGGCGCCGGGTAGTAGCGAGATACGTCGATGACGGCTGCATGCTCGGTCATGGCAAGAGTCTAGCCCGCGCCCGGCGGACGACCAGTCCATACGGAGAGGCTTCGGCCGTTGAACGGACCGCCGAACAGCGGCGCGAAGAGGCAGAAGTTGAAGACTCCGGCTGTCAATGGCACGAGGCCGATGATCGCAAGCACGGAGCCCCACGTGCTCTGCAGGTAGAGCCCGAAAGCGACCAGTATCAAACCCGCGACGGTTCTTGCGGCCCTGCCCCAGCCACCGGCCATCCACTTAGCGAATGCCATCTCGTGTCACCTCCCTGGCGGGTGATTCCCTCTGTCCGGTCAGCGCCAATGCACGGTCTTTGACCACCTCACAAATCCAGTCACAGATACCGCCCAGGCGGGGGTCGAAGACGCGGTAGTAATGCGTCGTTCCCGATTGGCGTCGCGCAACCAGCCCGCCCTGGGCGAGCCGGTTCAGATGCCCCGAAGCGTTGAAGCGGGACGTCCCGGCGGCTTCGGCTGCGTCGCCGACCGAAAGCTCACCGCGCTCCATCAACGCGTGCAGGATGCGCAACCTCGTCGGGTCGCCCAGCAGCGCAAATCGATGTGCCGCTTCCTCGATCAGTTCTGGCGTCATCGACTGCGAGCGTAGATGGGTAACTGTTCAATCACATAGGCCCATATGGCCCCCTCAGACCGGGCCTCTCGCCCCTACCGCCCATCGTGCTCACCCCAGAAGATGGCGACGAAGGAGGCGAGCAATGGACGATCAAGAGAAACCGCTATCCCTGGTGCTCTTCTCGGGCACCGATGACAAGCTGACCGCGGCTGCTGTGCTGGCAGTCGGTGCAGCGGCGATGGGCCGCCCGGTCAACGTGTTCTTGCAGTACTACGCGCTGGAAGCGTTCCGCGCGGGCAAGGTTTGTGAGGACCACGCGCTCGCATGGGAGGCGACCAGCGAGGACGCGCCCGTGATTCGCGCCCACCCAGGGCAGCACTGGAGCGAGCTCCTGAAGCAGGCGAAGGAAGTGGGCGAGGTCAACATCCAGGCCTGCGCACTTTCCATGGACATGTTCCACCTGAAGCAAGCCGACTTGGACCCCTTGGTGGACGGCGTCGAGGGTGTCGCGGCCTTCGTGGCTTCGGCCTCCGACGGCCAGGTCGTTTTCATCTGAGTCATGGGAGGAGTGATGAGCACCATTCAGATCGACAAATCAATCGACGCGCGAGGCATGGCCTGCCCGGGACCACTGATGAACCTGATCGGAGCGATCCGCCAGGGCCAGGCTGGGCAGGTCGTCGAGGTCCTCTCCAGCGACGAAGGATCCAGGACGGACATCCCGGCCTGGGTGGCCAAGGCCAAGCACGAGCTGGTCGAGGTTCGGCAGTACGACGGGTACGCGCACTTCATCGTGCGCAAGACGAGGTGAGTCATGGGCAATGACGTCGTCGTCCTGGGCGGCGGTGTGGGCGGCACGATCGTGGCGAACCTGGTGGCCAGGGGCGCGGGCGATCGGGCCAACGTCACGGTAGTCGACTCGACCGGGGTTCATGTCTACCAGCCAGGGTTCCTTTACGTCGCGGTAGGCCAGGAGCAGCCGCTGGCGCTCCAGCGAGCAGAAGCTCAACTGCTGCGCAATGACATCAAGCTGGTCGTGGACCGCGCAATCCGGGTTGACCCGGTGGCGCAGCAGGTTCTTCTCGAGTCCGGTCGGACGTTGCGCTATGACGAGCTCCTCCTGGCCACCGGCAGCCGCACAGCGATGGACGAAGTGCCGGGCGGGAAAGGCGCCCACGACTTCTACACGCTCGAAGGCGCCATCCGGCTCGGCAAGACGCTCGATGGTTTCCAGGGCGGGACGATCGTGATCGGCGTCGCGGGCATTCCCTACAAGTGCCCGCCGGCTCCGGTCGAGTTCGCCTTTCTGCTCGATGACTACCTCAGAGCTCGCAAGCTGCGCGAAAAGAGCCAGATCAAGCTGCTGTCGCCGCTGAACCGGGCCTTCACCATCGAGGCGACTTCCAAGCTCGTTCAACCAATCCTGGCCGAGCGCGGCATCGAGCTGACCGGCTTCTTCAACGTCGAGTCGGTCGACCCCGCCGCCAGGACTGTCACTTCACTCGAAGGGGAAACGGTCGCTTATGACCTGCTCGTTCTGGTGCCGCCGCACCGCGGTCAGAAGGTAATCGAGGACTCAGGCTTGGGCGACGAGCGCGGTTGGGTTCCGGTTGACAAGAACACACTGAGGCACACAAAGTTCGACCGCATCTGGGCGATTGGCGACACGACCAGCATCCCCATCTCGAAGAGCGGGTCGGTCGCCCACTACGAGGCTTCGGTGGCCGCCGCGGGGATCGTTGCGGCCGTCAGGGGAGAAGCTCCGCCGGCGCACGTCTACGACGGCAAGGTCATGTGTTTCCTCGAGACCGGGCAGGGGCAGGCGACGACGATCCGCTTTGACTACGACCACGGACCCGTCTCACCGTCACCGGCCCGGCGCTGGCACTGGGCCAAGGCGCTGTTCAACAAGACCTACTGGCACACCGTCCCGCAGGGGCGCTTGCCCTAAAGAAGGAGCGCAAATGAGCATCACGATCGCAATGAGCCTGGATCTGAAGGGACTTTCATGCCCGCTTCCGATCATCAAGACCGCAAAGGCCATGAAGCAGCTGGCGCCGGGACAGATGCTCGAGGCCCTTGCCACGGACCCTGGTTCCGTTCCCGACTTCAAGGCCTGGTCAAAGGCCACGGGCAATCCGCTGCTTGAGTCCGACCAGAGCGGCGGCGTCTTCCGCTTCGTGCTGCAGAAGAAGGAGAGCTGAAATGAGCGTGACCACTATCGAGAGACCGCCTGTCGCGGAGTCCGAGGCGCAGCCCGCAGAGAAGAAACCCGAGGTGGCCGAGAAGCTCGTCATCTTTGCCTGGAGCGGCGAGCTGGACAAGATCTGGCCCACCCTGATCCTGGCGACGACCGGTGCCGCGATGGGTAAGGAGACCACTGTGTTCTTCACCTTCTGGGGTCTGTTCCCACTGGTCAAGAACCAGGTCCGCATCACGGGTGAGAACTGGATGCAGAAGATGCTTTCGACGATGAATCGAGGCGGCGACGAGCACCTCAAGCTGTCGAAGATGAACTTCGCGGGCGCCGGCCCAGCGATGATGAAGCGCCTCGCCAGTGAGCACCACGTCGCCAGCCCGCACGAGCTGATGGAGATGGCCAAGGATCTCGGCGTGCACCTGGTGCCTTGTCAGATGACGATGGATCTTCTCGGCTTGAAGCGAGAGGACCTGATCGACGGCCTGGACGAACCGGCAGGAGCAACACTGGCTCTGGCCGAGGCCCAGGGCGCGATCACGCTTTTCATCTGATGATCGCCGTCACCTATATGGGCGGAGACCGCATGCACATTGACGTGCGTGGCCACGAGCTGACGGCTGATCAGCCAGTCGAGGATGGGGGCGGGGACACCGCCCCTACCCCGACTGAACTCTTCCTGGCCAGCCTGACCGCCTGCGTTGGGTTTTACGCGGAGCGGTTTCTGCGCCGGCACAACCTGACCACGGAAGGCTTGAGAGTGGGCTGCGCCTTTGTGTGGGCTGAGAACCCTCACCGTGTCGGCGAGATCGAGCTCACCGTGGACGCGCCCGGAGTCACCCCGGCAAAGCGTGAGGCGTTCACGCGCGTGATCGAGCACTGCACGGTGCACAACACCCTGGAGCACCCGCCCGAGGTACGAATCAATTTGGGGTCCGGCCCGTAGCGCCCCAACCTCGAGCCCGTCGTCCGGCCCGATCCTCTCGGTGCGTGTCCCATCAGACCTCCGGCCGCTGTTAGATTTAGGTAGTTTTGATGAGTAATGAGCGCAATCGGTGGCTCACGCTCGGACAGGCCAGCCGAACGCTCGGAGTTACCCCCGCCACCCTTCGCCGATGGGCCGACCGCGGCCAGATCTCGTCTTTCACCACCCCGGGTGGTCACCGCCGTTTCCTGATCGCCGCCGTACAGGCGATGGTGCCGGCCGGCCGCCTGCGGCGGCCCGCTCTGTCGGGATCCTCAGATCACATCGCCCGGGCGTATCGGAAGGCCAGGCCGCTCGCCGGTGTCCCCAAGCCTCAGCGGTGGCTCGAGGATCTGTCCTCCGGCGAGCGCGCCTGGTTCCGCGAACGCGGCACCCAGCTCGTTGCGGACCTGCTGGCGTACCTCGACGCCGAACGCGACCAGACCTCCACGTCGCTTCGGAGCGCCGAGCGTCACGCGACCGTTTACGGCGCTGAGGCGGCTCGGCTCGGCGCTTCGCTGTCCGACACCGTCGAAGGATTCCTTCGCTTCCGCAAGCCCTTCGTCGACGAGCTCGCGTTGCTGGCCCGCCGCCGCCGCCTCGACACGCGTGAGGCGACGGATTTGCTGGTCGACGCCGATGCGGCACTCGACCTCCTTCTCGTTGCTCTGATGAACGGGCACAGCGCCAGCTCCAGCCGGCCGTGACGGGGCCCTGGGCGGTCGTCGCATCGGCCTCTGATTTCGACCCGGACGGGCGCGCCTCGATCGCCGGGGAGATGCGGCGCTGGGTGCGCGCGGGAGGCAACGGCGTTGCGCTGGTGACCTGCCACCGCGCGGAGCTGTACGGATTCGGAGCAATCCCCGCGCTGGGCGGCGGGATCCGGGCGGGAGATCAGGCGGTCATCCACCTCGTGCGTGTCGCGTGCGGGCTCGAGAGCGCCATCGTCGGCGAAGACGAGGTGCTCCACCAGGTCCGGCGGGCGCTGAGTGAGGCAGGTCTGGACCGGAACGTGGACGGCCGCCTCCGCCGCCTGTTCGAGACCGCGATCGCCGCCGGGAGACGTGCCCGCGCCAGCCGGACGGAGTCGAGCGGCAACCTCGCTCAGAACGCGGTCGCGTGGCTGCGGCAAAGGGGAGACGTGTCGGGCCGGATGGTCATCGTGGCGGGCGCCGGCCGCATGGGCGCGGCCCTTGCCCACTCGGCGGGACAATCGGGCGCCGAATTGATCATCGCAAGCCGGGACGTCGCCCACGCCGTGCGGCTGGCGGGCGTCCACGCGGCCCGGGGTGTGGACCTGCGCGCCGGCGCTGAGCTCGCAACCCAGGCGGCCGGCGTCGCGGTGGCGCTCGGCGGGCCGTGGAACGAGCTCGAGCGGGTCGCGGGTAGCAACCTCGCGCCGATCGCCGACATCTCTGCGCCACAGGCCGTGCCGGACTCAGTGCGGCGCCGGATGAACGGCAGCTTCCTCGGCATCGACGACCTCTACCGGCGTGGCGGTCCGCTGCCTGGCGCATATATAGAGGACGCGGAGCGGCTTGTCGCTCTCAAGGCCGCGGAGTTCAATGCCTGGCTGGAGCGCAGGCAATGAGAATCCGCCTCGGCACCCGCGGATCGTTGCTGGCCCGCGCCCAGAGCGAGTGGTTTGCCTCCCGCCTTCGCGCGGCGGGACACGACGTCGAAATGGTTCTCATCGTCACCGAGGGCGACGCCCGCCCACCAGACACGACCCCGGGTGAAGGCATCTTCGTCGCGGCGATCGCGAGCGCGGTGGCCAGTGATGAGATCGACGCCGGCGTGCACAGCGCCAAAGATGTCCCTCTGGAGGAGGACCGCGGGCTTGTGATCGCGGCTTACCCGCAGCGGGCGGACCCGCGCGACGCGCTGGTCACCCGGTCGGGCGGCCGCTCGCTTGCGACGCTGGCGGCGCACTCGTTAGTCGGAACCGACAGTCCTCGCCGTGCGGGCTTCGTGCTCGCGGCACGCCGCGACCTGCGCATCGTGCCCCTTCACGGCAACGTGGATACGCGCCTGCGACGACTCGACGCGGGCGAGGTCGACGCGCTGGTTATCGCGGCCGCGGGACTCGATCGCCTCGGTCGCGGCGACCGGATCGATCAGCGAATCGAACCGAACGTTGTCACGCCGGCTCCGGCGCAGGGCGCGCTGGCGGTCCAGACGCGGGCATCGGACTCGCGAATGGTGGAGCTGCTCGCCGCTCACGACCAGGCGGACATCCGGCTCGCCGTCGAAGCCGAACGTCGCGTCCTGTTCGCGACCGGCGGAACGTGTCGCGCACCGGTCGGTGCCCTGGCGGCGATCGAGGAGGATGGATTCACGATGGTGGTGGGAGGCGTCAACAGCGACGGCTCGGATCTGCGAGTGGAGACCGTTCATGGCAGCCGGAGCGATGCGACCGCGGTCGCCGAGGCGGCGGGCCGAAGGCTGGCCGGCGCGGTGATGCTGCGATGAGTGCTGTCCTGGTCACCAGGCCGGACGGCGTCCGCGATCCACTCGTGGCCGAGCTCGAGGCCTGCGGCTACCGCGTGAGCGCGGTGCCGACGGTGATCACACGACCGCTCCAGGTGACATGGCCTGACCTGGGTCAATTCGACTGGATCGTCCTGACCAGCGCCGCCGGCGTGGCCGCGCTGCCTGCTGTTCCGAGCGCGCCACGCTGGTCGGCAGTCGGCGAGTCGACGGCCAGAGCGCTGCGCGCTCGCGGGGTCGAGGTCGATCTCGTGCCCGACGAGCCGAACGGCGCTGCGCTGGCGGATGCGCTTCCCGATCCTGCGGGCAAGCAGGTCCTCGTCGTCCGGGCGTCGCTTGCGGATCCCGACCTGCCCAACGGTCTTCGAAGGCGAGGCGCGCGTGTCGAGGAGGTCACCGCTTACGAGACGGTCGAAGGTCCGGCCGAGTCAGCGGACGAGCTGCGTCAGGCGTTGCTGCGTCCAGACCTCACGGCGGTCGTCTTCGCATCCGGCTCGGCGGTGAGGGGCTTTACCAAGCTGGGTGGGACCACCGACCTGCCTGCCGTCACCATCGGGCCGCGAACCACGGCGGTCGCGCGCAGCGCCGGCTTCAGAGTTGTGGCTGAAGCTGCCGGCCCCAGCGTTCAACAGCTCGCGGCCGCCGTCACGGAGGCGATTCCAAAACTGAAGATGCCTGGACCGCAAAGGCCGCGCCGGCTGAGGGCGAACGCGGCGCTCCGCGCCCTCGTGCGCGAGACCCGGCTGGACCCGGCGCAGCTGATCGCTCCTCTTTTTGTAATCAGCGGACGCGGACTGCGTCACGAGATCCCATCGCTGGTGGGCCACCACCGGATGACCGCAGATCTCGCGGTCCGTGAAGCCCACCGGTTCGCCGAGCTTGGTGTTGGCGGCGTGCTTCTCTTCGGAATTCCGGACGCGAAGGATCCTTACGGCTCTGGGGCGGAGGATCCGCACGGCCCGGTGCCGGAAACGCTGCGGCTGCTGCGCGCCGAAGGCCTGCCGCTCGTCCTGGCCGCCGACGTGTGCCTGTGTGAGTACACATCACACGGTCACTGCGGGGTCCTGGATGGTGAGAAGGTCGACAACGACGCGAGTCTGCCGCGGCTGGCCGCTGCCGCGATCGCCTATGCCGAGGCAGGGGCGGACATCGTCGGGCCGAGCGCGATGATGGACGGACAGGTCGCGGCCTTGCGCGCGGGGCTTGACGGCGCCGGCTGCACTGAGGTGGCGATCCTGGCTTACGCGTCCAAGCACGCTTCGAGCCTGTACGGGCCGTTCCGCGAGGCCGCGGGCTCTACCCCGAGCTTCGGCGACCGCAAGTCGTACCAGATGGATCCCGCCAACGCGCGCGAGGCGCTGCGCGAAATGCAGCTGGACGCCGACGAAGGCGCCGACATCCTCATGGTCAAGCCGGCGATCACATCGCTCGACCTCCTGTCGCTCGCGCGACAGCGCTTCGACCAGCCGCTGGCGGCCTACCAGGTGAGCGGCGAGGCGGCGATGATCGAGGCCGCCGCGGAGCGCGGATGGATCGATCGCCGCGGCGCCGTGCTCGAGTCCCTGAGCGCGATCGTGAGAGCGGGCGCCGGCATCGTCATCACCTATTTCGCGGCGGACGCGGCCGCATGGCTTCGCGAAAGGCGATGAGCGAAAGCCGCTACGTGCACGCGCTCGCGCTGGGACTTGATGCGGCCTGGCGCCGTCTGACCCGCGACGAACGCTGCCGCTCCGCCGAGGAGTTCTGCGCCGCGCTGTCCGCCACATCGGGGGTCACGACGTTCACTTATTCGATGATCGGATTGAAGACCGGCGTCGACCTGATGCTCTGGAGCCTGGCGCCGAGCGTCGAGGCGCTCGAGGAAGAGGTCGCCCTGGCGCTGCGGACAGGTATGGGGACCTGGTTGGCGGTGCGCCACAGCTTCCTGGGCATGATCAAGCCTTCTCAGTACGTCAAGCGCCCTACACCGCAGGAGCAGTCGCTCTTCTCCGGAGAGCGCTCGAAGTACCTGGTCGTCTATCCGTTCACGAAGAGCACCGACTGGTATCTGCTCGGCCAGGACGAGCGGCAGAAGGTGATGAACGAGCACATGAAGGTCGGACATCGCTATCAGCAGGTGCGGCAGCTGCTGGCCTACTCGTTCGGCGTCGACGACATGGACTTTCTGGTCGCCTATGAGACCGACGATCTGGCCGCGTTCAGCGAGCTCGTCCGTGACCTGCGCGGGACGGAGAGCCGCCGGTCGACAGTGCGAGACACACCGATTCTCACCGGGATCCACAGGCCGATCGACGAGATAACCCGCCTGCTCGGCGCCGAATGACGCCGGCGACGGAGCTGTTTCCGGGCGGCGTCAACAGCCCGGTGCGCGCCTACAGAGCGGTGGGCGGCCAGCCGCCGGCCCTCGTGCGCGGCGAAGGCGCTCACGTCTGGGATGAGCAAGGCCGTCGTTTCATCGACTACGTCGGAGCTTTCGGTCCGCTTGTGCTCGGCCACGCGCCCAGTGCCGTCGTCGACGCGATCAAGGTGGCGGCCGAGGCCGGCGGGCCGTTCGGCGTGACCGGCCCCGGCGAGGTGCGTCTCGCCGAGCTGATCCGGGCCCGGATGCCGTCGATCGAGCGGATCCGGTTCGTGAACAGCGGCACCGAGGCCGCGATGAGCGCGCTTCGCGTCGCCCGGGCGGCGACAGGGCGGGATCTCGTCGTCAAGTTCGAGGGTGGATATCACGGACATGCGGACTCGTTGCTGGTCGAGGCAGGCTCGGGTGCGGCGACGCTTTCGATTCCAGGGAGCGCAGGAGTCGCACAGTCGGTGGTGGCGCAGACCCTCGTCGCAGCCTACAACGATCTCGATTCGGTCGAGGCGCTGCTTCGTTCGCACGGGGGCCAGGTCGCGGCAGTGATCGTCGAGCCGGTGGCGGCGAACATGGGAGTGGTGGTTCCGGCCGCCGGCTTTCTTGGGGGCCTGCGCGACCTGACGCTCCGCGCCGGCACGCTGCTCATCTTCGACGAGGTGATCACGGGCTTTCGGGTTGGGCCCGGTGGAGCGCAGGAGCTGTACGGGATTCGGCCGGACCTCACCGTGCTGGGCAAGATCATCGGCGGAGGCCTGCCGGTCGGTGCCTACGGCGGCCGCGCGGACCTGATGGACCTGGTCGCCCCGGCAGGGCCGGTTTACCAGGCCGGCACCCTGTCCGGTCATCCAATGGTGATGGCGGCCGGCGAGGCGACTATGCGGGAGCTGACGGCGGAGACCTACGCAAGGATCGAGACCCAGGCGGCGCGCCTCGAGTCTGGCTTGCGCGTCCCGGGCACCAGCGTCGCCCGCGTCGGCTCGTTGCTGACGCTGTTCTTTTGCGGATCACCTCCGCGGAACTTCGGCGAAGTCAAGAGGTCGGACACGAAGGCTTTCGCCCGGTTCTTCCATTCGATGCTGGACGCCGGCGTCCTGCTCCCACCGTCTCAGTTCGAGGCCTGGTTCGTCTCTTCCGCGCATGAGTCTGCGGTGATCGACGCCACGCTCGAGGCCACGAGATGAGCCGGTTTCTCGATGCGGCGCGCCATCTGCCCGTCGACGTCACTCCGGTGTGGCTCATGCGCCAGGCCGGCAGATCGCTGCCCGAGTACCGCAAGCTGCGCGAGCGCTGGACCCTGGCCGAGATCGTCGCGCAGCCGGAGCTCTGCGCCGAGGTCACGCTGCAGCCGGTGCGCCGCCTGGGCGTCGACGCGGCGGTGATGTTCGCGGACATCATGCTGCCGCTTCGTGGCATGGGCGTGGACTTTGACCTTGTGGAAGACGTCGGCCCGGTGATCGCGAATCCGATCCACAGCGCGGTTGATGTCGATCGCCTCCAGGTCCCGGGTGGGGAGGAGGCCGCGCCGCAGGTGATCACGGCCGTCCGCCACGTGGTCGCGGAATCGCCGGTGCCGGTGATCGGCTTTGCCGGCGCCCCGTTCACGCTCGCGAGCTACCTGATCGAAGGCAGGCCCTCGCGCGACTTCGCCCGGGTCAAAGCGTTCATGTACTCGCAACCCGCGGCGTTCGAGCTGTTGCTCGACAAGCTTGACAAGACCATGAGCGGATACCTGAACGCGCAGGTCGCCGCTGGAGCGCAGGCGGTTCAGCTGTTCGATTCCTGGGTCGGAGCGCTCGCGCTCGAGGATTACCAGGAGCGAGTCGCGCATCACACCCGCGCGATCTTCGAGGCTCTCGCGGCAACGGGTACGCCGCGAATCCACTTCGGCACCGGCACCGCGGGCCTGCTCGAAGCGATCGCGGAGACCGGTCCTGACATCGTGTCGCTGGACTGGCGCGTGCCTCTCGACCACGGCTGGCGCCGCGTCGGGCTCGAGCACGGCGTGCAGGGCAATCTCGACCCGGCCGTTCTGCTTGGCCCACCCGGCCTGGTTCGTGAGCGGACGCGCGACGTGCTGCGACGGGCCGGCGGACGCGCCGGTCATATCTTCAACCTCGGTCACGGGGTGCCACCCGAAGCCGGCATCGACAACCTCAAGCTGCTGGTCGAGACCGTCCATTCCTGGGTTCCCGCGCATGCCGTCTGACAGGTCGACCGGCATCCTCTGCATGGCTTACGGGAGCCCGGCCACGGGGGCGGACATCGCTGCGTACTACACCCACATCCGCGGCGGCAGAACACCTTCGCCCGAGTCGATCGAGGAGCTGACCCAGCGTTATCGCGCCGTTGGCGGATCGCCACTGACGGAGATAACTCGCGCGCAGGCGCAAGCGTTGTCGGATCGAACGGGCCTGCCGGCCTTTGTCGGCATGAAGCACGCCCCGCCTTTCATCGCCGACGGAGCTGCCGAAGCACGGCGGGCAGGGGTCGAGATGCTGGTCGGGCTGCCGATGGCTCCGCACTACGCGGCCATGAGCCTCGGCGCGTACGAGCGTTCGCTGCGCGGTGCGTGGAAAGGCGACATGGTCTTTCTGCCCGGCTTCCACGACCACCCTGCTTTCATCACCGCCGTTCAGAACCTGCTGGTGGACGCTCTCAAACAAGGCCGGCCGGAGCGCGTGTTTTTCACCGCTCACAGCCTGCCGTCGCGGATCATCGCCGAGGGCGATCCCTATCGCGAGCAGCTGCTCCGGAGCTGCCGGCTCGTGGCATCCGGCCTCGACCTGCCGACCTGGGATTTTGCGTTCCAATCGGCCTCACACACGGGTGAACCGTGGCTTGGCCCTGACCTCCTCGAGGCGGTCGAGCGGTCGGGTGCCCGCGACGTGCTGGTGTGCCCGATCGGATTCGTCGCCGATCACCTCGAGATTCTTTACGACCTCGACGTCGAAGCCCAGGAGTTTGCGCGCTCGACAGGGATTCGAATCCGGCGGACAGAGTCCTTCAACACGAGGCCCGACTTCATTGCAGCGCTGGCGGCGGTGGTGAGCGACGCGCTGACATCAAGCGCGCCAGTGTGATGGGAGTCGTGGAAAACCCGTAGACTGTTGTCCTCGGCCGGATACCGCCGGCCCGCTCGCTCGGGTCCTCTCTCCCGTCACGGTGACGGAGTCCTGATCGTCGCGTTACTTACGACCAGGGGAGGACCAGGAGAATATAAGTTGTCTTCATTCGTAGACGCGGGCCTGCGCCCGCACACACTCGCGGCTCTGGCCGCCCTCGGCATCACCGAGCCCGTACCGGTTCAAGCCGAAACGATCCCGCTGCTCATGGCCGGCAGGGACGTGGTCATCGAGGCCCCGACCGGATCCGGCAAGACGCTCGCCTTCCTCATCCCGATGGTCGAGCGGCTCCGACGTGGTGCGTCGTGGCCACGGGCCATGGTGGTGACGCCTACTCGTGAGCTTGCGCTCCAGGTCGAAAAGGTCCTTCGTTCCCTACGCACAGACCTGCGGTCGGCTGTTCTGTACGGCGGCGTCGGGTATGCGACCCAACGTCTTGCTTTGAGGCAAGGCGTCGACGTCGTTGTCGGCACGCCCGGACGGATCATGGACCTCAGCGCGCAGGGCAGGTTGTCGCTGTCGCGGATCGAGTACCTGGTGCTCGACGAGGCTGATGAGATGCTCGACGCGGGATTTGCGCCGACGGTCGAGAAGCTGCTGGCGCAGACGTACGAGCCCCAGACCGTGCTTGCGTCGGCGACCATGCCGCCCTGGGTCACGAGTGTCATCAAGAAGCACACTCGGGACCACCTGGAGGTTCGGGTCCGTGCCGACGTGGAGAGCGCCCTCGAGCACGGCGTGCTGAGAGTCGCCCTCGCGAACAAGTTGCAGACGCTCAGCCAGGTGCTGAAGCGACACGACGCCTCGGCAATCGTCTTCGGCCGCACGAAGCACGGCGTCAACAAGCTCAACCGCAATCTGCAGCGGCTCGGCCATGACTCGATCGAACTCCAGGGCAACCTGTCGCAGGTCGTTCGGGACCGCGCGATGGCTTCTTTCCGTGGCGGCCGGAGCCAGGTTCTTGTCGCTACCAACGTAGCCGCCCGTGGCATCGACGTCGCTCGGGTCGGACTCGTCGTCAACTTCGAGCTGCCGGACTCGGCGCACTGGCTTACCCACAGGGTCGGCCGAACCGCGCGCATGGGCGACGCGGGCCGAGCTTTGACCTTCGTGACCCCGGAAGACGAGTCGGCGTGGCTGAAGCTGAGCCGGCAAGGTGGGCTCGACATCCGTGAGATCGACGCCGGCAGCTTCATCGACGACGGGCTGTGGCGCTACAAGGACCACCGCACGAGTTTTTCACCAGATCCGACCGCTGCCTCGGCCTCACGCCGAGCGCGCGGCCGTCCGCAGCGATGGCAAGCACGAAAGCGCAATCGAGCCTGGGGCGCGCAGGTCTAGACTTCACCCCAGCGACAGGCTGGCGTTTCCTTCCGTGAACCTGCCGATCTGTTGGCCTAGAAGGAAATAAGGAGTCGCGATGCACGCCAGTCACAGGCCGACTGCTCTGCTCGTCGATGACGAGCCGCTATCTCGTAAGGCAAAGCAGGCGCGTCTCGAGGGCGAGGGTTACATGGTGTTTGCCGCAACTGGCCAGACAGATGCGCTTGCCCAAGCGAGGGTCGCGGCCCCGAACGTGATCTTCGTGCACGTTGCTTCGGCAGGCGGCAACCTACCCTTGATTCAGGCTTTGCGCTCGGACGACACGTGCCGGCACATTCCGATCGTCGTCATCCGCGAGGGGACCGATGTACGGATTGCAAGCACGAAGCTGAAGACGGTCCCCCGCGACGGCTGGTAGACGGACGATTGCCCGGGCCGGCCCCGGGTTTCTAAGCCCGACGCTCTCCCTCGAGCACCTCGCGTAGCCGCGCCTCTGTTGGCGCGCCCTGAGGTCCGTGCTCGGTGCGGAATACCCGACAGCTCATCCCGATCGGCTCGGCGCCCGTCGCGAACGGATCGCGACCTTCGATGAGAATCGTGGGCGACCCGTGGAACCCGATTCGCTCCGCCATCTCAGGCGAGTCGATCTGCTGGTACTCCACGACGAACTCGTGTCTGCCGAGATCCTGGAGCACGTTGGCCAGCCTGCGATCCGCCACCTTCCAGTGCGGGCACCCGTCGAAGTACTGAACCGTGATCTTCATAGCGTGACCCTCTTGCCTCATGATATCCTGCTTTCCAGATATGTATTCCGGGATTGTCGCACCAACAGACCGCTCCTCAGCGGCGCGCTTTTTCCGGGTCCTGGGCGATCCGACCCGGCTGCACATCCTCGAGCTGCTCGACGAACGCGACCTCACCGTGAGCGAGCTGGTGGCAGCCGTCGGCCAGCCGCAGCCGAGAGTGAGCACTCACCTCGCTTGCCTGCGTCACTGCGGATTCGTCAGCACCGAGCGCCGCGGCAAGGAGGTCGTGTACAGCCTCGCCCTGCGCGGCCTCGATCGGATCGCCGCCAAGGCCGAGTCTGTCCTGGAACCGATAGCCGAGCGCCTGGCGACGTGCACTCGGATCGGTCCCGACTGGGTATGACGGCGAGACTACTCGAACCAGCCGGCGACGTTGAGACGCTGATCCGAACGGCCGCCTTCCGGGGCGCGGAATCCATGGCCGAGTAATGGAACTGACCGAGGCGTCAAGGCTGGGAGCAGATGATTGGGCTGAGGTGATCTAGGAGGTAGCGATGCCAAGGGAGATCGGTCGCGAAGAGCTGCAGCGCCTGGTCGCCAGCGGGGCTCAGCTGGTCGAGGTGCTGCCCGCGGAGGAATACGCCGAGGACCACCTGCCGGGAGCCATCAGCATTCCACTTCGGCACATCGACGCCGAGGGCACGAAGGAGCTGGACAGCAGTCGAGCGGTGATCGTCTACTGCTGGGACGTGGCTTGAGACATGAGCCCGCGAGCCGCGTGGCGGCTCGAGAGTCTTGGCTTCGGCGAGGTCTACGAGTACAAGGTCGGCAAGCTCGACTGGCTGGCCGCCGGACTCCCCACCGACGGAACCAACGCCCAGAAGCCGCGAGCCGGACCGCTCGCTCGTAAGGACGTTCCAACCTGCCGCCTCGACGAGCGCCTGGATGACGTTCGCAGGCGCGTGCAGGCCGCTGGTTGGGAAGCGGCTGTGGTGGTCAACAGCGAGCGCGTCGTTTTCGGTCTCCTGCGGTCGAAAGAGCTGGGCGCTGACGGCGAGCAGCTGATCGCTCAGGCCATGCGGCCGGGGCCGAGCACCTTCAGGCCCTACGTGCTGGCAACGGAGATGGCGAAGACCATGGTCGATCACAAGCTCGAAAGCTCTCCAATCACTACTTCCGACGGCAGGCTCGTCGGGCTGCTTCTGCAAAAGGACGCTGTCGAGGCGGCGGGGAGCCAGGGCGCATGAGTATCCAGGGCGTTCCGACCCTTAGATGTATGAACTGCGGTCGAGCAATCGCCGTGTGCGCATGCTGCGACCAGCGCGATTGCCCGCCGCCGACCTGCGACCGCTGCTTGACCGAGGCTGTCCTGAAGACGATCCGGCCGCAGTTCGCCGGCAGCGGAGCCTCAATCTCAGAGGGCTGGGAGGTGTCGAGCTTAGCCGTCAGCTGACCGCTTTCTTCACGAGCGCGACGACCTTTGCCTCTTCGGCGGTGGTCAGCTTTTTCAGCGCGTAGGCCACCGGCCACAGGCCGCCATCGTCGAGGTTTGCCGAGTCGTTGAAGCCGATCGTCGCGTACCTCGTCTTGAACTTCTTCGCCGGTTGAAAGAAGCAGATGATCTTGCCGTCCCTGGCATACGCGGGCATCCCGTACCAGAGTTTCGGCGAGAGGGCTGGTGCGGCGGCTTTGACGACAGCATGGAGCCGCTTGGCCATCGCGCGGTCCGATTCCGACATCTCCGCGATCTTCTCGAGCACGGCGCTTTCCCCCTCCGCCTTGCTCAACTTCAGCTCCTGGACGCGGTCCTTCATCGCGCCTTTCTCCTCGTCGGTGAACGCGTCGTACCGCCGCTTGGTTGCGGTGGTGCTCTTGGCGGACTTCTTTGTGTCCTTCATCGCAGGTTTCCTCCTGGGCCTGATTTGAGTCGAGATTACCTAGTTATCACCGTAAGGGCGGTGCGGCGGCGACTGCTTCTTCGTTTCTGATCAGTTTTATCCGCGAACGGCGATCAGAAATTGAGGTGACGGCTGCTGCGTACCATTGTTTCGATGGATATCCGCGACCTCGTCAGGCTGCGCAAGACGAAGGACCGAATGGACCGCGAGTTCGACCGACCGCTCGACGTTCCGGCCCTTGCGCGGGCGGCTGCGATGTCGACGGGCCACTTCTCACGGAGCTTCAAGGCTGCGTTCGGCGAGGGCCCGTACAGCTACCTCATGACCCGCAGGATCGAGCGGGCAAAAGCGCTGCTCAGGCGCGGCGACATGTCTGTCACGGATGCGTGCTTCGCGGTTGGTTGTACGTCGCTGGGCTCTTTCAGCGCGCGCTTCACCGAGCTGGTCGGCGAGTCGCCGAGCGCATACCGCGCGCGCAGCCATGCACCGGTCGAATTCATCCCACCCTGCATCATCATGGTGATGACCAAACCGATCAGAAATGAAGAAGCGGTCGCGTCGCAACGCTCATAAGGTGGTCGCATGAACAACCTGAAAATCCACAACTGCTTCATCGCCGTCCACGACCACGACGAAGCCCTCGCCTTCTACCGAGATCTTCTCGGGCTCGAGGTGCGCGCCGACGTCAAGTACGAGGGCATGCGCTGGACCACGGTCGGACCCAAGAGGCAGCCGGACGTCAACATCGTCCTCGAGCCGCCGCTTGCCGACCCAAGCGCATCCACGGCCGACCGCCAGGTCATGAAGGAGATGCTGGCCAAAGGATTCCTGCGCGGCGTCAACTTCAGCACGGACGACGTCGATTCGACCTTCGAGCACATCCGGTCCGGAGGCGGGGAGGTGCTGCAGGAGCCGATGGATCAGGCCTACGGGGTAAGAGACTGCGCCTTCCGCGACCCGTCCGGCAACATGATTCGGTTCAACCAGCCCAAGGCCTGACCACAGGCCCACGGCCTCAATACGCCCTTTTTGATACCGCCGCTGGTCCTGTACCGGTCAGAAAGCTCTCGCTTGCCGTTTCACGTCGTCCCATCGAAAGCTGAGGCGGTTGACCACGTTCACCACCCCGTCGACATCGCGCGCGAGCCGGTCGAGGATCTCGACGTCGGTGCGCCGATCCACGCGGCCGGAAAGAGTGATGACGTTCGACTCCACGTCGACGTCGACGCCCGCCGCTTCGGTCGGAACCACGGCCGGGAGCAGCTTGTGCAGCACCTCGTCGCGGAGATCCTCGTCGGTGCGGAGGAACACCTTGAGCAGGTCACTCCGGCTCACGATGCCCGCAATTCGAAGCCTCGTGTCGACGACGACCAGGCGGCGGACGTTCCGCTCCCTCATGACTCGCGCGGCCTGGGCGATCGGTGTATCAATGCCCACCGTCACAACCGGCGACGTCATCACCTCGGCGGCGACGACACCATCCGCCTTGGCCCGCTGACTGCGCTGTCGCAGAAGGTCGAGAGGGTTCGTAGGGTCGGCATTTTCCTTCAATAGCAGGTCCGACTCCGAGACGATTCCCAGCGGGCTTCCTTGCGCGTCGACGATCGGCACCGCGCTGATGCGGTTCTCTTCGATGAGACGCACCAGCATCTTGAACGGCGTGCTGGGGCTCGCCACGTGCACGCGAGTCGTCATCACGTCAGCCACCGTTCGGTGGCGCGGCAGCGAGCTCACTTGCCGAATCTCTCCTGTTTCATTGCGTCAGGATCCGGCCCGCGAAGCCGAGCGAGTAGGGCCTTTCGACCCACGAGAGTCTGGCCGATTGGCGTAGGCTCGGGCCGCATGGCAGAGGCCCCGGACCGGAAGGACGCGCTCCTCGAGGCCGGACTCGCGCTGGCGTCCGAGCTCTCGCTTCCGATCGTGCTCCAGCGAATCGTGGACGTCGCCGCCCAGGTCACCGACGCGCGCTACGGGGCGCTCGGCGTCCTCGGCGAGGACGACAGCCTCGTCGAGTTCGTGACGACCGGGCTGTCGGCCCGGCAGCGCCAGGCGATCGGAGACCTGCCCACCGGACGGGGAGTGCTGGGACTCCTGATCAAAGACCCACGTCCCGTCCGCATCCGGAACATCGGTGACCACCCGCAGTCGGTCGGCTTCCCCGTGAACCATCCCGCGATGCGTTCGTTCCTCGGCGCCCCGATCCAGGCGATGGGCCGTGTCTTCGGCAACATCTACCTGGCGGACAAAAGATCCGCTGAGGACTTCAGCGAGGAAGACGAGGCGGCGATCGTCATCCTCGCGACGCAGGCCGGGGTCGCCATCGCCAACGCCACCCTGTACGAAGAGGTGCGTTCGCGAGAAAGGCGCCTGGAAGCGCTGCGGGACATCACGGAGCGAGTTCTGGCTGGCGGATCTGATGTGGAGCTGCTGGAGAGGATCGCCGAGCATGCGCGAGACCTCGCCGATGCCGACGCCGCCACCGTCGTGACCCGGAGCAAAGCTCCGGGCGAGCTGGTCGTCTCCGCGGCCGCCGGCGCTTACGCATCCGAGCTTCTTGGTCAGACCGTTCCGGCCGAGGGATCGATCTCAGGCGCGGTGATGGACAGCGGCGTCGGAATGATCTTCGACGACGTCAGCCGGGACCCCCGGGCCTACCAGCCGATCATCCGGCTCGGCCGCAACGGACCCGCCTTCTTCGTTCCGCTACGCGTCCCGGGCGGCGTTGCCGGCACCCTGACGGTCGCGAACCTCAAAGGCGGCAAGCGCTTTGCGGAGGAGACGAGGCGCCTGGTCGCAAGCCTCGCCGACGCCGCGTCGCTGGCGCTCGATTACGACCGCGCCCAGTCGGAGCTGCGCCGGCTTGGACTCCTCGAGGAACGCGAGCGTATCGCCAAGGAGCTGCACGACGGCATCATCCAGTCGCTTTTCGCCGTCGGCATGGGCCTTCAGGCCACCGCGCTCATGGGGGGCAGCCAGGAGCTCACGGATCGCATCGAGCGGGCCGTCGAGCAGCTCGACGGCGCCATCCGGGACCTGCGGAACTACATCTTCGGCCTCCGCCCCGGCATCCTCGCCGACCGCCAGCTCGAGCACGCTCTACGCAGCCTCGGCGAGGAGATGCAGGCGCGGTCGGGCGAGGAGGTGGAGGTGCTTGTCGACGCTGCGCTGGCGGCCCGGCTCTCACCGCAGTCGACAGACATCGTGCAGCTGACGCGCGAGGCCCTTTCCAACGTGGCCCGGCACGCTGGAGCCAGCAAGGCCAAGGTGAGGCTGGAACGTGACGGCACTCGGGCGGCGCTCGTCATCGAAGACGACGGCGTCGGTTTTGATCTCGACGGCGATTCGGCCGGCAGCGGCCTGAAGAACATGCGCGCCCGCGCAGCCGGGATGGGCGGCACGATGAGGGTCGAATCGGCGGCAGGAAAGGGAACGACCCTTCGTATCACCTTCCCGGTCTAGGGCCGAACGGCCCACGGCGGCCCGGGCCATCGACGGCGTGGGTTTGCCTTCCGAGGTGCCACCATTAGCCGGATGGCCGGCACCCACGTCATCCGCATCTTGCTGGTCGACGACCACGAGGTCGTGCGCGATGGCGTCAAATCGCTGATCAACGCGAACGACGACATGACGGTGGTGGCGGAGGCCGGGACTGTCGCCGAAGCAGTCGCGCAGGCCGTGCGTACCAGGCCGGATGTGGTCGTGATGGACGTGCGTCTTGCCGACGGCAGCGGGATCGAGGCGACGCGCGAGATTCGGGCCAAGCTGGAGAAGACCCAGGTCCTGATGCTGACGTCGTTCGCGGACGACGAGGCCCTATTCGCCTCGATCATGGCCGGGGCGTCGGGCTACGTCCTGAAGCAGATCCGGGGTGGGGAGTTGGTGCGCGCGATTCGCGAGGTGGGGGCGGGGAAGAGCCTCCTCGATCCCGAGGTTACCAGGTCGGTGCTCGAGCGCTTGCGCAAGGGCAAGACGATGCGAGACGAGAAGCTAGCTCGCCTTTCGGCGCAGGAGGAGCGGATCCTCACCCTGGTGTCACGGGGACTGACCAACGGGCAGATCGGCAAGGAGCTCAAGCTGGCGGAGAAGACGGTCAAGAACTACGTCTCGACGATCCTCTCCAAGCTCGAGGTCGCGCGGCGCGCGGAGGCAGCGGCGTACCTCGCGCGGCACACGACGACTCCGGGCACCTGAGGCACGGCCGAAAGACCTCGGCGAGAGATTCGGCGATCCAGGTGGCCCAGATCCGGGCGCAGCGCCGAGCAGCGGAGCGAGCGCATCGGTTGATGCCCGAGCGAGCAGCGCATTACCGCCTGGGGCCCCCTCCGGGGGGAGTGGGCCGCATTGGGCGCCGAAGATCCGCCGAGGGGCTTTCCGGCCGGGCCTCTAGCCGGAAAGCTTTTTCGCGATCGATTCCGCCAGCTCTTTGACGGTGCCCTCGGCCACGTTGTGCATCAGTGCCTGGTCGATCTCCTCCCCAAGCCTTCCAAGCGGCGCCTCGTACATCCCGCTGACGGTGAGCCGGGTTTCGTCCTTGCTGGAAGGGGCGACCTCCAGCCTGCCGTGCATGACCGGGAACAGCTTCTGGATCGACGTCGCCTTCCAGCTGATCGGAATCACGGCCCAGGTCGAGGTCTTCACTGGATCTCCCAACGAAATGTCCACACGTTTGCGGACTGGAACCCCGGCGATGTGGACGCCGACCGACTTCGGGAACCACTTCGACGGTGATTCGAACAGCGCGGCGCTTACGTCCTGGACCGGTCGCTGGATGTGGACGGTGTGGCTGACGTGCATCAGGACTGCTTCCGGTCGCCGCGGGCCATGCGCGCGAGCGCGCGCAGCGGGTCGAAGTACTGGTCGTCCATGCGTTCCTTGAGCGGGATGATGGCATTGTCCGTGATCTTGATGTGCTCGGGACACACCTCGGTGCAGCACTTTGTGATGTTGCAGTAGCCGACGCCCGCGCGGCCCTTGAGCAGCGGCTTGCGGTCGAGCGTGTCCTTGGGGTGCATCTCCAGGCTCGCGATCCGGATCATGAAGCGCGGGCCGTAGAAGGCCGCTTTCGAGTCGTGGTCGCGCAGGACATGGCACACGTCCTGGCACAGGAAGCACTCGATGCATTTGCGGAACTCCATGCTCCGCGCGACGTCCTGCTGCTGCATGCGCCAGGGCTCGCTGCTGGCCAGGTCCTTCTCGCTCGGCGTGAAGGGCGGGATCTCCTTGTTGACCTCGTAGTTCCAGCTGACATCCGTGACCAGATCCTTGATCACGGGAAACGTCTTCATCGGCCGCACCGTCACCGAGGCGCCGTACTCGGCGATGGGCGTCTTGCACATCAGCCGGGGAAAGCCGTTGATCTCTGCAGAGCACGACCCGCACTTAGCTGCCTTGCAGTTCCAACGTACGGCCAGGTCAGAGGCGAGGTTCGCCTGCACCCAGAGCACCACGTCGAGCACGACCATTCCCTCGCGCACCGGCACCTGGTAGGAGACGAAGTCGCCGCCGCTCGCGTCGCCGCGCCAGATCTTGAGGTCGAGGTCGGAGATCTGCGCGCTCATGAGCTCACTCTCGTTCCTCGGGCGTGTAGCGCGCGTACGAGTGTTGAACAACCTCGGCCAGGTAGGCAGGCATCGGCGGCCGCTTCACCGGCTTCACGGCCATGCCGTCCAGAGTCTTCTCGACGATGAAGTTGACCTCGCCGAGGGCGTCGTCCAGCTTCGGGAAGTCGGAGCGCGCGTGGGCGCCGCGGCTCTCCCTCCGTTCGACCGCCGCCCGCAGCAGCGCCTCGGCGTTGACCAGCATGGAACCCAGGTCGATCGCCGTGTGCCAGCCGGGGTTGAACGCGAGCGACGTCGATCCGCCGGTGCCGCACGAGGCCACCCTTGCCTTCAGGTCCACGATCTCTTCGAGGCCCTTCGCGAGCTCGTTGGCGTCGCGGATGATCGGTGCTCGCCTGCTCATCACGTCCTGGATCTCGGCCTGCAGCTTGTAAGGACTCTCGCCCGCGGGCCGGTCGAAGGGCGCTATGAGCTCGGCGATGGCGCCTTTCACGTCGGTTTCATCGATCCCCGCCGCGCTGGTGGCGCTCTTGGCGGCCGCGGCGGCGCCCTCACCGGCCCGCTTGCCGAACACCAGCAGGTCGCTGAGCGAGTTGCCACCGAGCCGGTTCGCGCCATGGAGGCCGGCAGCCACCTCGCCCGCGGCAAAGAGGCCCGGCACCGAGCTTGCGCCGCTCTCGGCGTCGACCCTTACGCCGCCCATGATGTAGTGGATCGTCGGCGCCACCTCCATCGGCTGCTTGGTGATGTCGACCTTCGCGAGCTTCAAGAACTGCTCGTACATCGAAGGCAGCTTGGTTTTGATGTACTCGGGCTTGCGGTGCGTGATGTCCAGGAAGACGCCCCCGTGAGGGCTGCCGCGACCGGCGTTCACCTCGGCGTTGATCGCCCTGGCGACGATGTCGCGCGAGGAAAGCTCCATCCGCTCGTGGTCGTAGCGCTCCATGAATCGCTCGCCTTCGCGGTTGCGAAGCACGCCGCCCTCGCCGCGCACGCCTTCGGTGACGAGGATGCCGCGCACGCCGGCAGGCCACACCATGCCTGTGGGGTGGAACTGCACCATCTCCATGTCGCGCAGCTGCGCTCCCGCCTCGTAGGCGAGCGCGGTCCCGTCGCCGGTGCTTTCCCAGGAGTTCGACGTGACGCGGTACATCTTCCCGGCACCGCCTGTGGCAAGGACGAGCGCGGCGCATCGGTAGAGGATCAGCGACCCGTCCGCGCGGCGGTAGGCGAGCGCGCCCGCGATCCGCTCGCCGGCCCGGAGCAGCTTGAACACCGTGACCTCCATGTGGACGTCGACGCCCTCCGTGTGGACGGCGCGGTCCTGCAGCGTGCGCAGGAGTTCCAGACCGGTGCGGTCGCCGATGTGCGCGAGCCGCGGGTAGGTGTGGGCGCCGAACGGCCGCTGGTGGATGCGCCCCTGCCACGTCCGGTCGAACACCGCTCCCCAGCGCTCGAGCTCGAGCACCCGTTCGGGCGACTCTTTGGCGTGCAGCTCCGCCATCCGCCAGTCGTTCAGCAGCTTTCCGCCTTTCATGGTGTCGGCGAAGTGCACCTCCCACGTGTCCTGGTAAGCGACGTTGTGCATCGCCGCGGCGACGCCGCCTTCGGCCATGACGGTGTGAGCTTTGCCGAGCAGCGATTTGCAGACGACAAGGACCTTCGCGCCCGCCTCCGCCGCCGCGATCGCGGCTCGGAGTCCCGCGCCGCCGGCGCCGAGGACCAGGACGTCCGTTTCCACAGACTCGTAGGTCGCGGCGATCACGAGATCCACCTCGGGTCGACCAGCCAACCGTGCATAAGCACCCGGATGTAGATGTCGGTCAGCCAGACGGAGAACAGGCTCGCCCACGCCCAGCGGTCGTGTTTGATGGTCAGCACGGTGATCCCCTTCCACAGCTGGAACCGCGCTCGGGCCGTGCGCGAGCAGGAGAAGCAGTCGAGATCGCCTCCGGCCAGGTGGCGGAGCGCGTGGCATCCGAACGTGTAGCCGGACAGCAGCACGAGGTTCACGACCATCAGCACCGTCCCGAGGCCGATTCCGAACCTGCCGCCAAACCCGAAAGCGAGGATCGCGTCGAAGGTCAGGAACAAGACCTGCGCGAAGATCACGTAGAACGTGAACCTGTGCAGGTTGTTGAGCACCCAGGGGAACCGTGTCTCACCGCGATAGGTCCCACGACGCGGTTCCGGGACGGCGCACGACCGCGGATGCCAGAGGAACGACCGGAAGTACGCCTTCCGGTAGTAGTAGCAGGTGGCGCGGAACACAAGCGGCGCCCATACCACGAGGATCCCCGGCGGGATTCGGCCGATCGTGATCAGGGGCGACTCGAACGGGCTGAGGTAGGGGCCGTACTGCGCCACTGGCTGGGACAGCACCATCCAGGCCGTGTAGACCCCGAACAGGCTGAGGATCGCCACGACGAACGTCGGGTAGAGCCAGTTGGGAAGCGCCGAGTACGGGTTGCGGACGACTTCGCGAGCGGTTGTCTGTTCGGCGATGGCCATGTCAGCGCAAATCTAAAAGAAGAGCTCCGGTGGACGGGAGGTCCACCGGAGCGTGCCGTCCTTGAACGCCGGTCACGCAGCGACTTTCTGCGCGACCCTGATCTTCTCGGGCCGGCGAGCCGCGAAGAAGACCTCGAACACCAGCGCGCCGAGCACCACGAGCGTCGCGAGCATCAGAGCGAACGCCGCGTACGTCGTGTAAGTACCGATCGTCCACCAGCCGTAAGCGTTGAGCAGGCTCGAGCGAAGGGTCTCACCCTTGAAGAGCGTGTCCCTCTGTCCGTTCAGCGTGGTGATCTGCTTCTGCAGGTCGGCGTAAGCGGGGGAGTCCTTCGGGGTCGTGGCGAGCTGCGCGTTCAGCTGCGAGACCTTGGTTCCGATCGACGCGTAGGTCATGCCGCCAGCGACGCCCTGAAGGTGCTTGCCGATGAAGTCGTTGGCGTAGATCCGGGCCTGGTTGCCGTCGGTCACCTGGTTGCCCGCCTGGTCGCGGATCTCCTGCGGGAACTCCGCCGGGTCGAGCGCTCCGCCGGCCTTGATCTGGTCAGCGCCGGGGAAGTAGATCTGCTGCGCGGTCAGCTCGTCGCGGATCTGGCTGGTCGTGAAGCTGCCAAGCCCATACGCGAACACCGCCGCCCCGGCAAGGACGACGACGAGAAATGCCTGAAGGCTGACGATTCTCCACTTGATTGCCGAATTCATTTCGGTTCCTCCTGTCCCCTTCTCTCGAAGGGGGTTTTGACTTTGTTGATGAGCTCTGGACGGCTCGATTTGCAGTTTCGCCTCGAACCGGAGGCGGGAGTTGGTGCCGGGAGGCCCTACGCGAGGGGCTGATCGGCCCCCCGCGTAAGTGACTTTCGGCTCAGCTGGCGGGCGCGGCCTGCAGTGCGATCGCGGGCTGCGTGGCCTTCGCCTTGACGGGGATAGCGCCCCGCGCGACCAGCACGGTTATCGGCGCCAGGTGGATGACCTTGTTCGTGACGCTGCCGAGCAGGATGCCCTGGAGGTCCGAGAGTCCTCGAGATCCCATCACGATCAGGTCGGAGCCGTTGGCCATCGCCGTCTCCACGATGTTCTTGGCGACGTGGCCGGCGGCGACGTCGTGGACCTTCCCGCTCGCGGCGATCCCGGCGTCGCGCATCAGCTTCACGGCGTCCAGGACCAGGCGGGTGGCGTCGGCGGCCGACTCCGTCGAGTAGATCGCGCTGCGTCCGCGGTCGTGCTCGGCGACGTGCAGCACGAAGACCTCGCTGTCGAATTTTCGCGCCACCCCGAGCGCGGTTGGGATCACGCGCAACGAGTAGTCGGAGGCATCGATTGCGACCAGGATTTTCTTGAACATCTCAATTCACATCACGTTGGATTCGACCTCCAATCTCACGCCGCGCGAGGTGCGATGCCAGGGTCTGATGGCCCGTCTGGGCGAGGCCGCAGGATCTAGCGGGCGCCCAGCGGCTTTCTCGCAGGGGCGGCCTCGAGGCGGATGCGGGCGTCGACGGCCAACGCTCCATCGGCATGCACGATCAGCGGGTTGAGGTCCATCTCCGCCACCTCCGGGTGGGCTTCGACGAGCGCGCTCACCCGGAGAAGCACGTCGACGAGAGCGCCGACATCAGCCTTGGGTGCGCCGCGATAGCCGTCCAGCAGTGGAAAGGTCTTCAGCGACCGCACCATCCGCTCCGCGTCGCCAGTCGCGATCGGTGTGATCCGCACCGCGACGTCCTTCAGCAGCTCGGTGGCCGTACCGCCGGCGCCGCACGCCAGCACCGGACCGAAGTGCTCGTCCTGGACCACGCCAACGATCATCTCGACGCCGCCGGGCACCATCGGCTGCAGCAGGAAGCGATCGATCGCGTGGCCGGCCTGCTCGAATGCCTTGCTCATCTGCTCGGCGGCCGTTTCGACCGCTGAGGGCTTGAGGCCGAGCCGGACGCCGCCGGCCTTGGTCTTATGGAGGACGCCCGGTGCGACTGCTTTCAAGACGACCTCGGTTGCGCCGAGCTCGCGCGCCACCTGGCCGGCCTCGTGCGGCGTGGCCGCGTACCGCGCTTGGACGATCGGTATCCCGTAAAGCCCGAGCAGCTCGGCCGTCTTCGCCGGAGGCATCCAGCCTTCCGACTGCGCCAGGGACGACGCGATGAGAGCGGTCGCCGCGTCACGGTTGACGCCGTCGAGAGTCGGAGGAGCCTCCTCGGGCTGGTCTTTCCACGCGGCGTAGCGGGCGGCGCGGGCCAGTGCCCGAGCCGCGTCTTCGGGAAACGGGTAGTGGGGGATCGTCACGCCTTGCTCGGTGACGGCTCGAGGCGAGCTGCCTCTGGACATGAAGACGGTCAGGATCGGGATGTGGCGCGGCGAGTTTCGCGCCGCCGCGTGGATCGCGTCGATCACGTCCCTGGCCTGGGTCACCAGCGGCGGGATGAAGATCGAGATCACGGCATCGATGCCCTCGCACGCGGCCAGAGCCGCGATCGCGCGGCTGTAGTCCTCGGCGGTGGCCGACGCGATCATGTCGACCGGGTTGGCCGTCGAGCCGGCGGCGGGCAAGAAGCTCGCGAGCTCGCGCCGGACGTCGTCGGGAAGGGCCGGCACCTCCAGGCCCGCGGCCTCGCAGGCGTCGGCGCACAGAATGGCCGGCCCGCCTGCGTTGGTCACGATGCCAACTCGTTTTCCTGACGGCAGCGGCTGGCTGCCGAGCAGCAAGATTGTGTCGAACAGCTCCGCCAGGCTGTCGGTGCGGATCACGCCTGCCTGGTCGAACAGCGCATCGACCGTGACGTCGGACGCCGAGAGCAGGGCGCCCGTGTGCGACGAGGTGGCCCGGTTGCCCGCCTGCGTGCGGCCCCCCTTTACCGCCAGTACCGGCTTCGTGCGGCTGACCCGTCGCGCGATGCGCGCGAACTTGCGCGGATTGCCGAACGACTCGAGGTACAGCATGATGATGGCCGTCTCGGAGTCGGACTCCCAGTACTGGAGGAGGTCGTTGCCCGAGATGTCGGTCTTGTTGCCGACGGAGACGAACGACGAAAAGCCCGACCCGAGCGCCTGCGCGCGAGACATCACGGCCAGTCCCAGTCCGCCGCTCTGGGAAAGGAAGCCGATCCGGCCGCGGATGGGCTTGTCGGGCGCGAACGTCGCGTTCAGGCTCAGTCCAGGTGCGGTGTTGATCACGCCCATGCAGTTGGGGCCGACGATGCGCATCCCTGACTCGCGGCAGACCTGGACCAGCCGGACCTGACGCTCGACGCCCTCGGCACCGACCTCGCCGAAGCCCGCCGAGATCACGACCAGGCCGCGTACGCCTTTGGCGGCGCACTGCTCGGCCACCTCGACCACGACGGCCGCCGGCACCGCAACGACGGCTAGCTCGACCTCTTCCCTGATGTCGAGGACAGACGCGTAGGCAGGTAGGCCTTCGATCGCCGAGGCGGCGGGGTTGACAGGGTAGATCGGGCCAGAGAAACCGGAGGTGACCAGGTTGTGAAACAGCTCGGCGCCGATGGTTCCCCGCGTGCGCGACGCACCGATCACGGCCACGGACTTCGGCGCGAGCACATGCCTGACCGCTGCGACAGAAGCCAGGCGGTCCCGGTCATCGAACTGGCTCAAGGCTTCCGGCGTGAGGCTCGTCGGCAGCTCGACGTAGATCTCGCCGGGCTCGGAGCGAGATTGGATCGGAAAGCCGCTCTCGCGCAGCACCTCGAGCATGCGGTGGTTCGCCGGCATGACGACCGCTTCGAGCACGTCGATGCCGGCGTGGTCCGCGGCCTGAACGAGCTGGCCGAGCAGGATGGTGCCAAGGCCTCGGCCCTGGTAGGCGTCGGCGACAGCCAGGGCGAGCTCGGCCTTGGTGCGCTCGATGGCCACGTACATGGCGTGGCCGACGACCTGGTGGTCGGGGCCCGCCAGGGCGACCAGTCCGAAGCGGTTCAGGTAGTCGACGTCGGTCATGCGCTTCACCGATGCCTCGCCGACATTGACGGCGGCGAAGAACCGGAACACCCGCGACTCCATCGAAAGGGCGGCATAGAACTTCGTCAGCCCCTGGCCGTCGCCGGGCTGGATCGGGCGCACGCTCAGGGTCGAGCCGTCGCGCAGGACGATGGTCGCCTCGCGGTCGGCGGGGTAGGCAGCGGTCACCGCGAGGTCAATCTAGCCTACCGCTGGTAGGTCAGCGGCCGGCGATTGCGCTCATCGCTCCCGCCAGCTCTCCGGCTTCGGCGTCGGCCTTCGTCTCGTGGATGGTTCCGGGCGCGTGCTCGGGCGGCGCGTAGACGGTGAAGAGCTTCATGGCCGCGCCTTTGCCGGCGATCACGTTGTGCTGCACGCCGGCGGGAACGCAGACCACCATGCCCTTCTCGACCATGGCGCCCTCGCCGTCCAGGACGACCTTGCCCTCACCCTCGACGAGGTAGATCAGCTGGTCGACCTCGTGGACCTCGGTGCCGATCTCCTCGCCTGGGAGGAGGGACATGACGACGAGCTGCATCTGCCTGGCCGTGAACAGGACGTGCCGGAAGCTCGTGTTGTGCTTCGCGTAATTCTTGAGCTTGCCGACGTATGGCTCGTTCATCGCGCTCCTCGCGGGCGAGCCGGACGGACGAGCTCATCGAGCGCGAACCACACTACCCACAGCACGGGCGCAAGCACGACGGCGATCACGACGTACCAGAAGACGGTCAGCGATTCCATGGTCACGACCTCCTTTTCGTGCACGTTCTCGCTTGACAGGTAGCGCTGGTAGGGCCATGAGACCCTCGAGCAACAGGCCCCATCGCAGTCCCGACCGCGGCTGGCTGAGTCGCAGCAGGTATTCGCGGGAAGGGCAGATGACCCTCTATTAGAGGTGCGGAGGACCCTTATGGGGTCGAGGTCCGCAACTTCTAGCGTCGAATCACGACGAAAGCATGAAGGCGTATTCCCATTCCTCCAGCCCGCTGTTGGCCGCGGCCCTGTTCGGGCCGGCGATCGACGGCGTGGTGCTCAACGGGCACGAAGTCGCGATCGGCGACTACGTGCTCGCGTTCACTGAGCCCGGATTGCCTCGGGCGCCAAACGGTGTCGAGTGCTCCGTTGCAATCCGGGCCAATTCCCGTGTGAAGGTCGGAGCGGGCAGAATTCTGGTCGACCGAGAACGCATCTCGATCACAGAGAGCTCGACATGGGACCCGGTGCCCCGTCTCCTGCCGGCAGCCGCGATGCCGCCCGGGCCGCAGCCTTTCTTTGAAGATCTGCTGGCAGGCTACGTTGCGGGCATTGCGCTGCTGCACCGGAAGCCTTTGCGAGCGAAAGCCATTGCCGAGGCGGCAGCCGGAGGCTTGAAGCCCGTCATTGCGACCGCGGTGCGCCACGCCGCGCGCGGCGAGGTCCCCGAGTCGGTGCACACCCTGTTCGCGTCGGACGATCCGGCGCCCCTTCTCAAGGTCGATAACGCTCTTGGCCTTTCGTGGCTTCGCGGGCTGATCTCGGCGGGCTACGTGGTGGACGTCAGCCGCCTGTCACCAATGCCACGTGGCCCTGCAAACCGGCTGCCACCCGACCCTGTGCCACGGGCTGGCGGCGGTGGACAGTCGAGGCATTGAGAATCACGATGTTCGTCCACCAGAAAGCGGCCGCGGCCGCACCTGATGAGACCTATGGCATCGCGGTCTGAGGTCGAAGACCTTTCCCGAGAGGAATGCGAGCGGCTTCTCGCAAGCCAGAGCCTGGGTCGCATCGCCATCGTCGTCGAAGGCCGGCCCCAGATCTTTCCCGTGAACTATGTTCTCGAGGACGAGGTCGTCGTCTTCCGCACCAGCTGGGGGTTGAAGCTCGAGCGCAGTCCACTGACCCCCGTGGCGTTCGAGACGGACATGGTCGATCCAGCCGCCGGGGAAGCCTGGAGCGTCGTCGTCCTGGGCACCGCCCAGGACATCACCGAGGCGATCGACACCCGCTCCGTGCGCCTCCGGCACCTGGCCGTCGATCCCGCGGCGCCGGGTGACCGCCCCTACTGGATGGGCGTCTACGTCCGCGAAATGTCCGGGCGCCGTTTCAGACTTCCGAGGTAGTTCGTACCGGGCCTGGGAGGTCTTTCGGCCCTACGGCCACGGAAAGCGGTGCCGCAATCTGACCTCCAGGTAAAACGACAGGAGGTCATCCGAATGGATTCCCCGACAACCTACTTCCACTGGGGCTTCATCCTCATCTCCCTGCCCAACCTGCTGGTGATCGCGGGGATGGTGGTCTTGTTCGCGATCGCCCTGGTCGCCCCCTTCCCACACGGAGGCAAGGACGATGGACGCGACTAGCAAGGAGATCCCACAACCCGGCGCCGAATCGGCCAACTGGACCCTTCGAGTCCGCCGCTACATCGACCGGCTTTTGCCCATGGACCATCTGCTGCCCGACCGGCAGCCCTACTACGTCGGCTCGTGGGTCTACGTCTTCGGGGTCGTCACCATCGCGGCCCTCGTGTGGGTCGTCGGCAGCGGCGTCGTGCTGAGCTTCATGGGCCCGCAGTGGTGGCACGTCTCCAGCCTCGGCCGCTTCTTCAACAGCCTCCACTTCTGGTCGGTGCAGCTGTTCTTCATCTTCATGGTCCTGCACCTGTGGGGCCAGTACTTCATGGCCAGCTGGAGGGACGGACGCGCCGCGACCTGGCTCATCGGCGTGGTGATCTTTGGGGTCAGCATCCTGACCGCCTTCACCGGCTACCTCTCGCAGCAGAACTTCGACTCCCAGTTCATCGCCATCAACGCGAAGGACGCGATGAACGGAGCCGGCATCGGGGCGTTCTTCAACGTCCTCAACTTCGGGCAGATGTATGGCCTTCACGTGATGTTGCTTCCGATTGGGGTCACGTTCCTGGTCGTGTGGCACATCGTGATGGTGAGGACGCGAGGGGTCGTCAAACCGATCGACCCGGAAGGAGCGAGCAAGTCATGAAGAAAGGCGTCACGCAGGAGGAGTACTACCGCGGGGTCCGCATGGTCCCGTACGACCTGGTCAAGGAGCTCGCCATCGCTTTTGCGGGCGTCGGCATCCTCGCCCTGGGCGTGAGCGCCATCGTGTCTTCGCCTGACGAGCCGCCCGTCACGATCGCGGCCTGGGCGCAGTCCGACCCCGTCGATTTCGTCACCACCGCCACCGGTGAGCTGGCCGGCACAACCAAAAGCGCTGGATACGGGCAGCCGTACAACTCAACGGCCGACGCGGCCCAGAAATGGGGGCCGATCGCGCCACAGGTGTGGTTTGGAGTTCGCATCCCCATCGACTCCGCGAACGCGTTCGTGATCCAGCCGCTGCAGCGGGGGGTGACTGGCAACCCGCAGCTGGATACAGCCGTCAAGGCCTGGCAGGCCGCATCGGCCGACGACCAGGGCAAATGGACCGACGCTTACACGAAGGCGCTGACCGATGCCAAGGTGGCAGACGACGGAACCGTCACCGTGGCCGACGGCGACTACGGACCGCTGCCGGTGATGATGGCGAACCTTCTCGGGATGGCCCGCTCGGGCGCGCTCGACGGCCTGCTCCAGATCAGCGGTCGCTTCTACCAGACCGACTACACGCCGGCGCTGCTGTTCATGGGCGACGGCGGGTACCTGGGCGGACTTGCCGACAACTGGAGATTGAACGGCGACCAGTGGGGCATGATGAACGAGACCGGACAGTATCCCGGCCAGACCTGGCTGTGGCTCTACACGATGTGGTACCAGGTCTTTCCCTTCACGAGCGACCAGGGGTTGCTCGGGTTGAACGCGGCCAACGCAGACCTCGGGATCATCATCCTGATGACGCTGCTGACGGCGGCGCTTGCCCTCGTCCCGCTGATTCCGATCCTGCGCGACATCCCACGATGGGTGCGGATTCACCGCCTGATCTGGCGCCGGTACTACTCGGCGAAGGTGCGCGCCTAGCGACTATGACAACCGCGATTGAGGAGATGAGCGACCGGGAGTGCGTGCAGCAGCTCCGGGCGCATACACTCGGCAGGCTCGGGATCACCGATCATAAGGGTCGCCCGCTCATCTTCCCGGTCAACTACTTCTTCGACGAAGGGGTGGTCGTGTTCCGTACGGGCTCCGGCGCCAAGCTCGACCTGGCACCCGGCGCTGCGGTCTGCTTCGAAATCGACGGCTGGGCCCCAAAAGCCGGGATCGGGTGGAGCGTGCTGGTCAAGGGCATCGCGCATGACATCACCGAATCGCGAGGCATGCCGACGGGCCGGATGAAGTTCTGGCCCGTCCATCCAGTCGCGCCGGGCGCTCGCGAGCACTGGATCGGCATCTGGGCGAACGAGATCACCGGACGCAGGTTCGAAACGCACAGGGATTAGGTTTCCATCAATTCCGGCTCGGTGATCGATGCCTCGCCTGCAAGCGGATCGCGGCCTGGTCGGGCCACATCTGAGCGATGCTCCGAGCGACGTGCGTCGAAGCATCCACGTCCGGAGGCTTGCGGGGATTGAAGCGCGGGCCGGCCTGTCCGCGCAGCCGCACCCGGTCGACCTGAAACGCGGTCCAGTCACCGCGGTCCACGTCCCAGGCAACGAGATACCAGCGTGACTGCCAGGTGATGAGCTCGCTGGGCTCCGTCACGCGGAGGCTGGAGGCATTGCCAAGGCCGGCGTAGTCGAAGCTCAGGCGCTGGTGGTCGCGGCAGGCAGCGCCTATCGACGTCAGCAACGCCGCTTCTATCGTCGGCCCGCGACGCGCGGCGTTCACCGCTGAAAGCTGCACGGCGTTGACGCGGCTTCGCAGGCGAGATGGCAGAACCTGTTCCAGCTTGAGGAGGGCGCGCAGCGCCGTCTCGCCGATTCCGGTGACTCCGCTGCTGGCGGCGGTTCGCAAGGTGATGGCGATGGCGACTGCCTCCTCATCGTCGAGCACAAGCGGAGGCAGGTGAGCGCCGACGCCGAGCGCGTAGCCGCCGCCAATGCCCTTGACCGCGGTCACCGGATAGTCGAGGGCGCGCAGCCTGTCGAAGTCGCGTCGGATCGTCCGCGTAGTGACGCCGAATCTGTCGGCGATCTCCTGGCCCGACCAGACCCGGCGCACTTGAAGGAGAGTCAGCAACCGCAAGAGCCGAGCCGAGGTTTCTTTCACCTTGGGCGCACTATAGGACAGAACTTGTCCGCTACTCGCGCTACCGTTCGAACTCCACCCATGCGGCAAAGTCACAGCGAGGAGAAGCCATGAAGAGGTTCATGTTCTTGCACTACGGTTTTGAGACCCCCACTCCGGAGATAGAAGAGGCCTGGGGCAGGTGGTTCGGATCGATTGCCGACCGAATGGTCGACAGCGGCAGTCCGTTCAGCGGCGGACGCGAGGTTTCGCGAACGGAGACCAGGGACCTGCCGCTGGGGATGGAATCCCTGACCGGCTACACGATCATCAGCGCGCCCAGCATCGACGAGGCGGAGAAGATCGCGAAGGGCTGCCCGATGATCAAATTCGTGCGCGTGTACGAGATGGCGGCGTAGGTCCGAGGTCGTGCCGGCTACCGCAGCTGGGACAGTCGCTTCGCGACCTCGTCCGCGCTCGGCACTTTGGCCGCCTTTCCTTCCCGCAGCAGAGCTCGAACCGCCGCTGAGAGGGCGCCGCGGAGGCGCTCCGGCTCGGGCGAGCCGACATGCGTTTCAGCGAAGCTGGCGAGGACTTCAGGCGGTAGATCGTCGTAGCCGCGTGCTTGAGCCGCGACCAAGCCGAGCCGGAGGCACGCGAGCGAGAGCGCATGGTCTCGCACCGCGCCGATGTAGTGCTCCGCCTGCCAGACGCGCCGGCGTTCGATGCAGGACCGCGAGTGCAGGGCGTAGATGACGCCCCAACCGAACAGGTCGGCGGCGACCGGCGGACCGGGAGCGCTGTCCGGCACATCCCTGGTGGTCTCGCCAAACAGGAGCCGGAAGCGAGGTCCGGCGGGCACGAACCGGGCGGCCGGAGTCATCGACAGGTCGAACTGGAGAAGGTGTTGGAGCAGGAACACACGGTAGGTCGTCGGCCCGCGCTCGAGGTCGACGAGTGGCACCGCGGCGAACTCGTCGCTCAGCGCCCGGGTCCAGTCGTCGAGAACTCCAGCCACCGGGACGTCGTCGGCGACGGCGAACGTGAGGTCGAGGTCGGAGAAGCGATCGCCGCCGCCGAGAGCCAGCGATCCCACCGCGGCGCCGGCGGTGATCCGGTGGTCCTTCTCGGCGAGGCTCAGAACGCGGTCGCGCAGGGCATCTCGCTGCTCGACCGTGAACATGGTCACGAGCCGCCCGTGCTGAATGCGAACGGCGACACGAAGCTGAGCATGGCGGTCCTGCAGAAAGCCTAACCGCGCCCGATCAGCACCTACGAGACGAGCCAGAGGCCGGCGATGGCGAGTGTGATCGAAAGACCGGCATCGAAGCGGCGTGGCCAGCCGCCGGCGATCTTGTAGAGGAGGATCAGCGCGCTGCCTGCCGCCATCAAGACGACGCTCGACATCCCGAGCAGGACCAGCGCCAGCATCACCCCGCCGCTGCAAGCGACGCAGCTCACCCCGTAAGTCAGACCTTCGCCGGCCGCCGATCGAAAGCCGCGGCCTTCGACGGGGTCGCGCCGCCGGCACATGGCGATGCAGCCGGCCTGGCCCGCTCGCATCAGCGGCGTGAACGCGTAGATCCCGACGAACGCGATGGCGATTCCCGCTGGCCACAAGACGGGGAACGCCATCGACACGAGATGCGCCCCGACCCCGGCAGCACTCCACACCGCCAGGTACGCGGCGACGAGCACGACGGTCGGAAGCGGCCACCCCGGCACGCGCCGCGCGAACGCGATTACGAACGGCAGGGCCGAGGGCGCCATCATGGCCGCCGTCATCGCCATCCACGTGACCAGGAATGACTGAACTGTCATCAATCCGTGTATTCGTCGCGCCGGTGCAGCCAGGCCATCATGTTCTCCGGCCCTTCGTCGCGGCCCTTGGGCACGATGTCGAGGTAGTTGTAGGCCACGTTCAACATGTCCAGGCCGCGCGCGTAGGCGGAGTACGTGTGATAGATCTTGCCACCCTCGCGCAGAAAGACGCTGACCCCTGGCGCCTCGGACAGGCCGACCGGGTCGACCCGGTAGTTGTACTCGGCCTTGCCGGCCTTCAGCTGCTCGGGCGTGAACGACACGTGGTAGTCAAAGTTGAAATCTGAGCCCGCCGACGAATACACCGGAAAGCTCCAGCCCACCCGCTTCCCGTAGGACGCGAACTTTTCGTAAGGCGCCCTCGACACCGCCGCCATCGTCACGTCACGGTGGTTGAGGTGGACGACGACGTCGTCGAAGTTGTCCATCCAGAACGAGCAGGCAAAGCATGGCGAATCCTTCGTCCATGTCGTCGAGGCCGACGCGGTGTCCGGGTTGAACATCGCGTGGTAGATCACCAGCTGGTTCCGGCCGTCAAAGAGTTCGCCCAGTGTCCGCCGACCGTCCGCGCCGTCGAACGCGTACTCCTTGTCGACGACCTCCCAGGGCAGGTCGCGGCGCGCCTGGCTCAGGCGATCACGTGCCTTCGTGAACTCCTTTTCGTCGACGAGGTGCCTCTTCCTCGCCGCCACCCATTCATCGTGAGAGACGACCTCGTGCTCCATCGCAGCCCTCCAACCAGAAACCGATATGCAACGAATGGTTGCGCATGTTACCACGGAAAGGCAACCGTAGGTTGCGGTATGGTTAGGCGCCACATGATCCCGTCGCAGATCGAGAAAGAGATCCTGATCGAGGCGCCGATCGACGTGGTGTGGCGCATCGTGACCGAGCCAGACCACATCACGCAGTGGTTCGCCAGCACGGCCGAGCTCGAGCGCCGCACAGGTGGCGAAGGCCGTCTCGCCTTCGAGGGGGGCGAGACCTACTACCTGCAGGTGGAGAGGTTCGAGCCGCCGCACCGCTTCGCGTATCGATGGCTTCACGACGGCGGCGCCAAACCGCGACCGGACAACTCGATGCTCGTCGAGTTCACACTTCTGGAGGAGGCGGGCAACACCCGGCTGCGCGTTGTCGAGAGCGGGTTCGACCAGGTCGACTGGACGGACGAGGAAAAGGCGAAGTACGCAGAGGGCCACACGACCGGCTGGGAGCTCATCATCGGCCGCCTTGGCGACTACGCGGTGCGCACGGACGCCGGCATCGCGCGCGAGTGAGCCCACCGAGCGTCACAGAGGAGCGCCTCCTGGAGGCCGTCGCGGACGGGTCGCGGCGCCGCGTCCTCGACCTCATCCTGAAGCACGGCGAGGCCACGCCGACCGCCCTTGCCGCCAAGCTGCCGTTCACGAGGCAGGCCGTGGCCAAGCACCTCGCGGTCCTCGACCGCGCGGGCCTTGTGGAGAGCTCGCGGCACGGACGGGAGGTGCGCTACTCGGTCCGGCCGGAGCACATGGACCGCGCCGTCCGCGCCATGGCGAGGGTCGCGGCGAGATGGGATGCCCGGCTGGACGCGATCAAGCGGCTGGCCGAGTCGAGCGCGGCCGCCCGGAGGAGACCGCCCCGAGACTGACAGGGCATACTTTTCGTCGTTTGACGCGCAAGATCGCGCTGCTCACGCGCGAATACCCCCCCGACGTCTACGGTGGCGCAGGCACCCACGTCGAGTACCTGGTACGTGAGCTGCGCAGGCTGCTCGCGGTAACGGTCCACTGCTGGGGGGCGCCCCGCGAGGAGCCGGACGTCGAGAGCTACAGAGCCTGGGACCAGCTGGCCGAGCCCAGGCCCGAGGCCGCGGCGCTGCAGGCGATCTCGATCGACCTCGCGATGGCGGCGAAGGTCAAAGGCAGCGACCTCGCGCACAGCCACACGTGGTACGCGAACATGGGCGGCCACCTGGCCAAGCTCATGTGGTCGATACCCCACGTGATGACGATCCACAGTCTGGAGCCGCTGCGGCCGTGGAAGGCCGAGCAGCTCGGCGGCGGCTACGCCCTCTCGCTGTTCTGCGAGCGCGCGGCGATCGAGGCCGCCGACGCGGTCATCGCCGTGTCCCACGGTGTCCGCGACGACGTCCTCGACACCTATCCGGCTGTCGATCCAGACCGCGTCCACGTGATCCATAACGGCATCGACCCCGAGGAGTATCGGCGGCAGCCCTCGGCCGAGACCCTCGAGCGCTACGGCATCGACGCGACCCGCCCGTACGCGTTCTTCAATGGGCGCATCACCAGGCAGAAAGGTTTGCCGCTTCTCCTGGCCGCGGCGTTGAAGCTCGGCAGGCAGCATCAGCTCGTCGTCGTCGCCAGCAGCCCCGACACGCCAGAGATCGCCGCCGAGGTCAACAGGTTGGCCGACCAGGTGCGCGCCGAAGGCCGCGATCTCGTCTGGATCGACCAGTTCATCCCGCGCGAGCACCTCATCCATCTGCACTCGAGCGCGACCGTCTTCGTGTGCCCATCGGTCTATGAGCCGTTCGGGCTCGTCATCCTCGAGGCGATGGCTTGCGAGACCGCGGTCGTGGCCTCGCGCGTGGGCGGGATTCCCGAGATCGTGGTCGAGGGCGAAACCGGGTTCCTGGTCGATCTCGACGCAGACCAACCCCCTGAGAAGTTCACCGCCGAGCTCGCGGCCAGGATCAGCGTGCTGCTGGACGATGGGGTGCTCGCGCGGGAGATGGGGGAGGCCGGCCGCCGCCGGGCCGTCCGGAGCTTCGGCTGGCCGGCGATCGCGGCCACGACGGCCGCCCTCTACGAATCGCTTCTCGAGAAATGAGCGACCGCCGTCAGGTCACGTCGCCACGACGGGGCGGGCGACGGAGCGGAGCACCAGCCCTCGCCCGATCAGCGCCGCGCCGAAAAGGATGAGCCAGAACCCGAGGACGTACGTGAGGAAAACCAGCGAGACGCCCGTGTAGAGGACGACGACCGCTCCCGCGAGCACGCTGAGGATGCCGCTCACGACGATCCATGTCCGGCTCCGGATCTCGGGATGTCCGATCGCGACGAACAACTCGACCCCGCCCTGGATGATCCAGTACGCGCCTAGAAGCGTCCCCAGCAACAGCAGCGTCAGGCCGATGTGGCCGAGCAGGTAGACGCCCACGACCAGCGACAGGATGGCGATCAGCCCGACGAGCGCCCGCAGCCAGCCGCTCTCGTGAGGAATCGCCCACACGAAGACGAACTGGTAGACCGCCGCGAAGATCAACTGCAGGGCGAAGATCACGGCGATCACCGCCAGCGTTGCGCCGGGCCACAGGATTGCGACGATCCCTGCCAGGACGGACAAGGCGCCGTACGCCACGATCCATCCCCAGGCGCCGCCGAGCCGAGCCAGGACCACGCTCATCTCGTTGCCCATTCGCAGCCTCCTACGCCACATCCATGTCGCTTCAGTCGACCAGGACTTCGACAAGCCCGATGTCGGCGGGGGCCATCGCGTCCAGCGGATCGCGCTTCGCCACGCTGTTCACCAGCTCCACGACCGCTTCGATCTCGGCGCGCAGGTCGCCCACGTCCTCGCCCGGCTCGCTGATGTCGATCACCGAGTAAGCTCCCGGCCCGCCCTTGCCGTTGGCGGTCCAGTGATATGTCATCTCCTTCGGGTGTGTGCGCAGGAGGGTCGCCAGGACCGCGCCCCACGTCGCCTCTTCCCTCGGAGGAATCTCGTTGATTCTTGCCCGCATAGCCCTCACTCCTTTTTCGCTAAGGGTGCGACGGTGCCGGCGGCGCGCCCTCCAGCTCGAACCCGATGTCTTCGACATAGCAGTAGTACCACTCCTCGCCAGGCTCGTATGACCGGATGATCGGGTGATGGGTCGTATGGTTGTGCCCGGTGGCGTGGCGGCCCGGCGAGTTGTCGCAGCACCCGACGTGTCCGCACTCCTGGCAGACGCGGAGGTGCACCCAGTCGTGCTTGCCCGCCGCCAGGCACTCGACGCAGCCCGGCCCCGACGGAGACACGTCCTTGATGTGGTCGAGATGGCGGCACGTCTGGCTCATGTCGACAGGCCTCCGTCCCAGCCCATGATCTCGGCCGCGGCCGAGTATGTGCTGTCCAGGAATTGATGGATCGCGCCCCGCGGATCAGGCGCGTTGCGGACCGCGTCGTACGGAAGCAGAAACTCGCCCGCCGGTTGGCTCCACGCCGCGGCGTCAGGCGCGATCTTCGCCTGCTCGAGCCCTGCCGGCGCCGGATAGCCGTAGGCGAAGAACGCGGCGCTCAGCGAGCGCTGATCGCCCGGCCACCAGCCGGCGCATATGACCTCGGCGTCCCCGCCGACCCGCGCGATCACGCCTCCGCCGGCCGGCGGCTCGACGGCGCGACCGGAGTAGCGCGTCAGGGCGAGGTCGAACGTGCCCCAGTAGAACTGCACGGGCGTGGTCTTGCCGCGGAACCGTGCGCGGTGCTCCTTCAAAGTCGAGTCGACGAGCGACAGCACCTCGAAGAAACGGCTCGCGTGCTCGCCCACGTACGTGTCGTGGGTGCGATCGTCCGGAAACCGGATCGGATCACTCACCTCGGAGGGCAGCGTCGTGATCGCGGCGTCGACCTCCATGCGCCGGAGCATACGCATCACGTCGGCGTAGAAATCGGCGACCGCGCCCCCGAGTGGCCGCCGCTCGGTGAGGCCGTCGCTGGCCCGGAGCACCAGCTCGTGCGCGATGAGGTCGAACTCGGCATCGATGGTGCGGTCCCCGACCGGCATCGGCGACGTGGTCAGGCCGCGAGCTGTCAGGTAGAAGGGCACGTGTCCCCACTGCGGCTCGAACGGGCTAAGGACGAGGCGCAGCTTCCCGACCACCTGCGTGTACATGTGGAGCGTGTCGCGGGTCTCGCGCCACTCCTCGTAGGGGAGGGCCGGCCAGCTCACGCCGCCAGCGCCTCGAGCAGCGTGGCGAGGTCGTAGCCACCGCGATAGACGGTCCCGTCGATGTACAGGGTCGGAGTACCGAACACCTCACCCGACGCGTTCCCGCTGTCGACGTCGCGGCGCACCCGCGCCAGCACCCGATTGCTCGCGCGGTCGCGGTCGAAGCGCGTCACGTCGATGCCGATCTCGGCAGCGTACCGGCTCAGGTCGCCGGACTCGAGCGCCTCCTGGCGGTGGTACATGACGTCGTGCATCTCCCAGAACCTTCCCTGGATCGCCGCCGCCTCCGCCGCGGCTGCCGCCGCCAGGGCGTGGGGGTGGATGTCGGTGAGCGGAAAATGACGGAAGGCGAACCGGAAGCCGCCGTGCAAGCGTTTCTCGAGGCGCGCTATCTCCCGATAGGCCATCCGCGAGTAAGGGCATTCGTAATCGCCGTACTCGACGATCAGGTGATCGCCGGCACCGCGCACGTGGTCGACCGCGGGCTCGATCGGTTCCATTGGCCAACAGTGTCCCTAGCCGGCGGCGATTCCAAACCTGCGCTGGGCTTCCTCCATCTCGCGCTTCCACGGCGGGTCGGCGCCCGCGCGCGCGCAGGTCAAGGACGCCGCGAGGGATGCGTAGGCCAGGGCTGCGCGAAGCCTGGCCTCGTCGAGGCTGAGGTCGGGGTGGACGAGGCCGTGGTCGTGGAGCCAGGCCAGCAGGCCGGCGCCGAAGGCGTCGCCGGCCCCTATCGTGTCGACCACCTCGACCGGGGGAGCGGCGACGTGCACTCGCAGGTCCCCGTGCGCGCCGTACGCCCCGTCGGCGCCGAGCGTGATCACCACCAGCGGAACGCCCTGGCGGATCATTTCGCCCGCGGCCGACTCGTAATCCCGATCCGGGAAAAGCCATGCCAGGTCGGTGTCGCTCGCCTTGACGATCGTGCTTTCGACCATCACCGCGGCCAGTCGCCGGCGGTACTCATCGTCGTCGGTCAGCCCGACCCTGATGTTGGGGTCGAGCATGACCAGCCGGCCGTCGCGCTCCCGGCGCACCAGCTCCACGAGCGTCGAGGCCATCGGCTCGAGCACGAGCCCCAGCGTGCCGAGGTGCAGCGCGTCGACGTCGTGGTTCAGCCTCGCGGGCACCATATCCGAGGTCAGGTTCGGCGCGGACGTGCCCTTGACCAGGAACTGGTACTCGGCCAACCCGTGGTTGTCCACGGCGGCGACTGCGATCGTGGTCGGCTCGGGTCCGAAAGAGGTCAGCTCGAGGCTGGCGCCGTCGGCGACCAACAGCTCCGAAAGCTCGTGGCCGAAACTGTCCTCGGAAAGGCGGCCAAGAAACGCGGTGGCCACGCCCAGTCGCGCAAGCGCGCGCGCCGTGTTGAACGGACCACCCCCGGGAGCCGGGCGCTGCGTACCATCGCCGTTCTGGATCATGTCGATCAAGGCCTCGCCGCAGACGACGATCACGGCCGGATCTCGCCCGAGCCGCGCGTGATCATCCGCGTGCGCACCGTGTGGCGCTGCGCGGGTGAGCGATCCCCGTCGAGACGCCGGAAGAGCGCCGCCGCGGCGACCCGGCCCATCTCCGCCGGGTCCTGCGCGATGACCGTGATCCCTGGCTGGAGCAGGTCGGCGAGCAGGAAGTCGTCGAATCCCACCACCGCGATGCGTTCGTGCAGGTTCACCGCGCGCAGGGCGCGGAACGCGCCGATGGTGATCAGGTTCTGACCGGTCACGAGGGCGGTGGGTGGGTGGGTGGCGCGCATCAGCTCCGCCGTCGCCCGCTCCGCCCTGGCGATTCCACGCAGGTCGAGCCGGACCAGCGACTCGTCGAGCTGGATCTTCTGCTCCGCGAGCTCCTCGACGTAGCCCTGGTGCCGTTCGGCGGCCGTTGCGATGGAGTGGAGGTCGCCGAGGTATCCGATCCGGCGGTGGCCGTGCTCGACGAGGTGACGCACGGCGCGCCTGATGCCGGCCACGTTGTCGGTCACGACGTAGTCGGCCTCCAGCTTCTCGGGCGGCCGGTCGACGAAGACCAAAGGCACACCCGCGCTCCGCTCGGCGAGGAGATAGCGGTGGTCATGGCTCGACGGCTGAATGATCAGGCCGTCGACGCGGCGAGCCGCGAACGCCTCGACCAGCTCTCGCTCCCGCTGATCGTCCTCGTCCGAGCTGCCTGCCAGGACCAGTACGCGGCGCTTCACCGCGACGTCCTCGATCGCGCGGTGCAAGGTGGAGGCGAACGGGTTGGCCACGTCTTCGAGCACGACGCCGATGGTCAGGCTTCTGCCGTCGGCGCGACGCAGACTGCTCGCGGTCAGGTTGTGCCGGTACATCAGCCGCTCGCTCGCGACGAGCACCCGCTTGGCGAGCCGGGGCGAGACGCCCGCCTCGCCGTTGACCACGCGCGAAACCGTCTTGAGGCTCACCTTCGCGGCCGCCGCGACGTCCCTCATCGTGGGCCGCGACCGGCTGACTGAACCCTCCTCCACGTTCGCCTCCCAGAAACCAGGCACGACCGCCCCGGACGGGGGCCGAAAATCTCTTGTTGAAGTCTAAGCGGATCTGTGTTATCAATGACAACGTTGTCTAGCTGACAACGTTGTCAAACCATTGCGCCTCGGCGTCCTCGGTCCACTTGAAACAGGGGGAGGCTCTGCATGAGAGACAGGAAGTCTGGGTTCGTTGATCGGCACTCGCGGTGGCGCCCGTTTGCCGCAGCGGCCGTCGGCCTCGTCGTGGCGCTCACCGGCGCCGCATGTTCGGGCGCCGGCGGAGGGGGAGGCGGCAGCAACTCGAAGACGATCACTCTGGCCGCGGTCGACAACCCGCAGATGGCCGACCTCAAGAACCTCGTCGGCGATTTCCAGAGCGCCCACCCCGACATCACGGTCAACATCGTGACCCTGCCCGAGGACCAGCTTCGTCAGCAGGTCACGCAGGACGTGGCCGCGAACAGTGGCCGCTACGACCTCTTCACCATCGGCACCTACGAGGTCCCTCTTTGGGCGAAGAAGGGCTGGATCGAAAATCTCAGCCCCTACATCGCCAAGGACTCGTCCTATGACCCCGGCGACCTGATCCCCGGGGTAAGCAAGGCGCTCAGCTACAACAGCAACCTCTACGCCGTGCCTTTCTACGGCGAGTCGTCGATGCTGATGTACCGCAAGGACATGCTTTCGGCCAAGGGCATCACAATGCCTGACCACCCGACGTGGGACCAGGTCGCGGCCGCTGCCAGGGCGGTCAACAGCTCAAGCGTGTCCGGCATATGCCTGCGAGGCCTTCCCGGATGGGGCGAGCAGCTGGCCCCGCTGGACACGGTGGTCAACACGTTCGGCGGCCGGTGGTTCGATGAGAAATGGAACGCTCAGCTGACGACGCCAGAGTTCAAGTCGGCGGTCAGCTTCTACATCAACCTGATCAAGTCCGCGGGCGAGCCCGGCGCCGGCAACGCCGGTTTCACCGAGTGCCTCAACGCGTACAACAACGGCAAGGTCGCCATGTGGTACGACGCCACCGTGGCGGCGAGCAACTTCACAGGCGCCGCGGCCGCGAACTCCGGCTATGCCTACGCTCCGACCAAGACAAAGGATTGGTCGGGATGGCTGTGGGCGTGGGCGCTCGGCATGCCCTCGAGCAGCAAGAAAAAGGACGCGGCGTGGACCTTCGCCGATTGGGCGACGTCCAAGGCCTACATCAAGCTGGTGGGCCAGAAGCTCGGCTGGGCGCACGTGCCGCCCGGGACCCGGACCTCGACCTACGCGATTCCCGAGTACCAGCAGGCGGCCGGCGCTTTCGCCCAGGTGACCGTCCAGTCCATCGCGAACGCCGACATCACACACCCGACCGTCCAGCCGGTGCCCTACATCGGCATCCAGTACGTCGACATCGATGAGTTCCAGCAGCTCGGCGACCAGGTTTCGCAGGAGTTCGCCAAGGTGATCGCCGGCGGACAGACGGTTGACCAGGCGCTTGCCAAGGCGCAAGCGCTGGCGGCGGCCGTCGGCAAGAAATACCAGACATAGGAACCTTGGTCGGTTCGTCGGTCGGACGCGGAGGCGTGCGCGCAAGCGCCGCCTCCGTTTTCAGCCGGGAAGCCTGGGGACGCCGGCTCCCTCTCCTGCCGGCGTTCATCTACATCTTCCTGGTGACGCAGATCCCGTTCGTCTTGACGATCTACTACAGCTTCTTCTCGTGGAACCTTCTCAAGCCGGGAAGCTTTCAGTTCGCGGGCCTGCAGAACTACGGCGACCTGCTCACGAACGAAAGCATCCGGACGGCGGTCTGGAACACGGTGCTGCTCACGCTCTCCGTGATAGCCATCTCGGTGGTGCTCGGACTGGCGGTCGCAATGCTCCTCAACTCCGAGGTCTTCGGTAAAGGCCTCATGCGGACGCTGATGATCGCGCCGTTCTTGATCATGCCCACCGCGGGCGCCTTGATCTGGAAGGACACCCTGCTCAACCCGCTGTTCGGGCTTCTGCCTTACCTGCTGACCCCATTCGGCTTGAGCCGGGTCGACTTCGTCAACCAGTTTCCGATGGTCGCCGTCGTCACCGTCGAGGTGTGGCGGTGGACCCCGTTCATGATGCTGATCATCCTCGCGGGATTGCAGTCTCAGAACCCTGAGATCCTCGAGGCGGCGAAGGTGGATGGCGCGAACGCCATCCAGTCCTTCCGCCGGATCACGCTTCCGCTCGTGCGGCCGTTCATCGAGCTGGGCGCGCTTCTCGGCTCGCTGTTCGTCGTCCAGACCTTCGACACGATCTTCATGCTCACGTACGGCGGACCAGGCGAGGACACCACGAACATCCCGTTCCTGCTGTACCTGGTCGCGTTCCAGGGGTTCAACATCGGCCAGGCGTCGGCGATCGGCGTCGTGGCGGTGATCATGACTACCATCGTCGCCACGTTCGCGCTGCGCACGCTGTTCTCGATCTTCCAGATCGAGGCGAGACGCTGATGGAAGCCGCGGCGCTGCGCAACAAGATCGTGAAGTCAGCCCTGGGCTGGGTGGTGATCTTCATCTTTTTCTTCCCGGTCCTGTGGATGTGGCTCGAAGGCCTGAAGACTGAACCGCAGGCGGCGAGCACGCCGCCGACGATCTTCTTCACGCCGACGCTGGAAGAGTTCCAGACCGTCCTCTCCGGCGACTTTCCGCCGTACTTCATCAACTCCGCTACCGCGAGCCTTCTCTCGACGCTTCTGGTCCTCGTCCTCGGCCTGCCCGCGGCGTATGCCCTTTCGATCCGGCCGGTGAAGAGGGCGCGCGACGCGCTGTTCTTCTTCATCTCGACACGCTTCCTGCCGTTTGCCGCCAGCCTCGTGCCTCTCTACCTGCTGGCGCGGGACCTGCAGCTGCTCGACAACGTCTTCGCCCTGGCGGCGATCTACACGACGATCAACCTGCCGCTGGGCGTCTGGCTTTTGCGCTCGTTCCTGCTCGAGATCCCGCCCGACCTCTTCGAGGCGGCTCGCGTGGACGGCGCGGGGTTCGGCAACGAGATCGTGCGCATCGTGATCCCGCTGATCGCCCCGGGCCTGGCCGCCACGTCGCTGATCTGTCTGATCTTCAGCTGGAACGAGTTCTTCTACGCCGTCAACCTGACCTCTTCGGCCGCCGCCACCGCACCGCTGTTCCTCGTCAGCTTCATCAGCGGCCGGGGCCTGTTCTACGCCAAGCTGGCGGCCGCCGCGACGCTCGCCAGCCTGCCAGTGCTTCTCGCGGGCTGGATCGCGCAGAAGCAGCTGATCCGCGGCCTGACAATGGGGGCGGTGAAGTGAAAGCCGTCGTCATCGAGAAGCCCAACGACCAGCGGGTCGAAAAGATCGAGGACCCCACGCCTCAGGCGGGGGAGGTCGTGGTCAAGGTCGACGCGTGCGGCATCTGCGGCACCGACATCCATGTGCTGCGCGGGGAGTTCGCGCCCACGCACTACCCGATCGTGCCGGGGCACGAGTTCTGCGGCGAGGTCGTGGCCCTGGCGCCCGGGGTGAACAACCTGAAGGCCGGCGATTTCGTCGCCGTCGACCCGTCGCTGTTCGACGGGACCTGCCGGCAGTGTCGCGCGGGCCACTTCAACCTGTGCGAGAACTGGAACGCCATCGGCGTCGGCTCCGCCAACGGGGCGTGCGCCGAGTTCGTCTCCGTGCCGGCGGCGAACACGTTTCGCATCCCAGACGACATCCCGCGCGACTGGGGCGCGCTCGTGGAGCCGCTGGCGTGCGCGGTCCACGGGCTCGACATGATCCAGGGCCAGGTCGCCGAGGACTACCTGATCTATGGCGCCGGAACCATGGGCCTGATGCTCGGCCAGCTCATCCGCCATGCGGGTGCGAGCCGGATCGACATGGTCGAGCGCAACCCGGCGCGGCACGAGCTCGCGAGCCGTCTGGCGGCCGACGCGGTTGTGATCTCGGCCGACGAGCTGGATCATCCCCGCGGCTGGGACGTGGTGATCGACGCCACCGGCGTCGTGGTGGCCATCGAGGACGGCCTGCGGCGCATCGCGCGCGGCGGCACGTTCCTGATGTTCGGGGTCGCGAACGCGGACGCGACCGCGACGTTCTCGCCGTTTCGCGTCTACAACGATGAGATCAAGATCGTGGGCTCGATGGCGGTGCTGCACAGCTTCGAGCGCGCGCTGGCCCTGCTCGTGCGCGGCGTGATCGACTGCAAAGCGATGATCACCGCCCAGTTCAGCCTGGACGACTACTCAAAGGCGATCGACGCGTTTCTGGGCGGTCGCGGACTGAAGACGCAGGTCAAGCCGGCTCTTTGACACCGACTCGTCGAGCGCGCGCAGCGCCTGCCTGATTCTCGGGATCGGCAGCGCGAGGCCTTCCTCGATCTGTTTGCGGACGACCTCCCAGTGGGCGTTTGCGCGTTCCTGGGCGGCGAGGCCCCGGCGGCTGAGGCTCAGCTGCGTGGCCCGGCCGTCGAATGGGTGGGACGTGCGCACGAGGTGTCCGGCCGCGGTCATCGCCCTGACGTGGTCGAGAACCGTCGTCAGGGGCATGGCCATGAACTCCGCCATTTCGGTGGCGGTGAGAGGACCCTTCTCGAAGAGAAGGCTGTACACGGCGTACTCGTCGGGCCGCATGCCCGACTCGGCCAGCGCGTCCGCAAGCACGCGGCGCAGCCGCTGGGAGACGACGAAGAAGTCGAAGAGGAGGGAGACGTCGGCGCGCCTGGGCATGGCGAAGACTCTAGCCCAGGTACCACGAATCCGTGGCAACTACCACGATTTCGTGCTAGTGTCGCGACGTGCAGCTAGGGGGGTTGGCCGTCGCCTGCATCGTGGTTCTGCTGGCCGCGTGCGGCCCATCGACCGGCGGTTCCCCGGCGGCCACTCCGACCCCCGTGCCCGCCTCGATGGAGTCGCTCCTGCCCTACTACGGGAGCTACGCCATGGCCGGCGGCGACACGGTGGTCATCGCCCGGCTGGGCTGGTTCTTCGATCTCGGCGATGCGGCCTACCGGACCATCTACGCAGGCGGCTCGCCCGGCCGCTTCTCCATCGGCCGCCGCTTCCTGGAGCCGCTGCCGAAGTTCGCCGACCTCGCTTTCGCCGGCGACCAGGTCACGATCTACCAGGGAGGCACGAGCTGGAGCGGGCGCCGCATCGCCTCTCCGCGGTCGGACGTGACCATCCCTTCCGCCGGCGCGACGCTCGCTGCCACCATCACGCGGCCTCTGAGCGCCGGCCCGCACCCGGGGCTCGTTGTCGTGCACGGCGCTGAGCCAGGACAGCGCTACTTCTACGACGTCTGGGTCGGGGTCTACGTGGGCCTTGGCTTCGAGGTGCTGAGCTACGACAAGCGCGGCAACGGCTCGTCGACCGGGACGTACCCGGGCGAGTTCCCGACCGACGCTGCGCTGAAGATCTACGCCGACGACGCCGCGGCGGCGCTTGCGTTCCTTGCGCGACAGCCTGGCGTTGACGGCACGCACGTCGGCTTTCACGGCGGCAGCCAGGGCGGTTGGACGGTGCCCCTCGCCATGGCGCGACACGGCGGCGCGGCATTCGCAGTCCTCGTGTCCGCTCCCGCCACCACGGTCGACCAGACCGACGCGTGGGCGGCGTTCAGCGGGGGCGGAACGTCGATGCCCGTGGAATCAAACGACCAGATGCTGGCCGAGGTCCGCGGCACGCACTCCGGCTACGACCCAGCGCCGGCCCTGCGCGTGCTCGACGTGCCGGCGCTGTGGCTTCTAGGTGTGAACGATCGCACCGTCCCGACCACCGTGTGCGTCGAGATCCTGACCGCCATGCACAAGCCGAACTTCACGATCCACCTGCTTCCCACCGGCCACGCGCTGCTGGTAAACGCGACCGGCCTTCTCGCCGACGACGATCGCTCGCCCGGCCTGGCCGCGGACCTGGTGCCGACGCTCAGGAGCTGGCTGGCGGGGTGGTTAGTCCGTTACTGAAATTTGAACTCGGCGGCCGAGCCGTCGAGGCGCATCAGCCAGACCTGGCCACCGCCCACCGCCACCGAGCTCGAAGGGACGAGGATCTTCTCGGCGATCGCGCCTGTGGCGAGATCGATGCGGGCGGTCGTGGGGCCGCTCATCCACACGCCGTTGGCGGCTGCGGCGATCTGGTCGATGCCCTGCCTGCCGATGAATCCTGGCCCAGGCTGGCTCCAGGTGACGGCGCCTGTCGACGCGTCGATGCGCGAGATGTCGCCGCCATAGCTTCCACGGACGAACACCGCATCGCCCAGCGTCGTCACGGCGGTGCTGAACCATTCGATGTCGTAGCGGTTCGTGACTTTCAGGGTCTTCGGATCGACGCGGTCCAGGCGGCCGACGCCGTTGACGCCGCGCACGCACACTACCCAGACCGCACCCGCGCCGTCGACGAGGGTCGCCGGTCCGCCGTCGAGGTCGGTGATCGTGGCGGCCAGCGTGCGGCTCGCAACGTCGACGACGTAGAGCGAGTGGTCGTTCCAGCCTGAGACCCACGCCCTGCCGTCGCCGAGCGCCAGGCTCCACCCGATGCCAGGGAGCTGGACTCGCTCGGCGGCCTTGCGGGTCGACGGGTCGAGGCGGACCAGCTGGCGGTTGCCGTTGTCGAGCGCCCAGAGGGAGCTGCCGTCCCAGCCGATCGCGTATGGCGTATCGCAAGCTCGCCAGCCCCATGAGCCGGAGTAGTAGGCATGGACGCTGTCGGGCGCGCAGCCCTGCGCGCGAAGGACCTGCGGGTCGGCGACGGTGATGGTGGCCACGACCTTGCCGCTGTCGCGGTCGATCTGCGAGACGGTGCCGTCGCTCATGTTGGCGATGAACGCCCACTTGCCGCCGAGGGTCACGGGCCCTGGCGTCTGGCCGACGGTGACGTGGTGCACCAGCTTCCAGCTCGGCGCGGGTGACGGCGCCTGGCTGCAGGCGGTGGCCACCAGGCACAGGATCAGCAGGGCGGCTCGGCTCACCGTAATAGGCTAACCATACTTCATCTATTACACTGGAAAGCGCCTGTGCCCTCTCCGATCCCGCACGACTGGACCCCGTCGCCGTGCCTCGACCTCGTCAACAGCCGCTGGCGCGATCACCTCGGGTCGGGGCGCTATTACGACCGTCTCCCCGAGCCGCTGTTCCGGCGCGCGTTCCTGAAGCGCTGGGGCTATCACGTGACCGATCCCGATTCGGCCGCTGGGATCGCACGCCTCGAAGCCCTGCGCCCGGTCATGCGCCAGGTGATGGACGCCTACACCTCCGGCCGAGCGCTCGGTCCGGCGCTGCGCCGCCGGCTCGAGCTCGAGGCCAATCGCGCGCCGGCGATTCTTCGCCTGCGCAGGGTGGACGGGGCCGACCAGCTGACGCTGGACCACGCCGGCGACGAATGGGACGTGGTGTCGTCGGAGATCGCGGCGTCGGCGGCCCGGCTCATCGCCGAGCGCACGGCGGTGAAGGAGTGCGCGAACCCGAACTGCTCGTGGATGTTCGTCGACGGGACCAAGGCACGCTCGCGGCGCTGGTGCAACGTCTCGGTGTGCGGCAGCCTGGTCAACGTCCGCCGTCACCGCTCCCGGACCCGCTGAGCCCCACGGCCACCGCCCATCTGTGCTTGACTTTCACCACACAATTCTGTAATTTCTGATCAGACAGAAATCAGAGATGAAACGCCTCGATCGGGCCCAGCAGCAGTTCGTCCTCCACTGGGGGGAGATGGGGTCGCGGTGGGGCGTCAGCCGCAGCGTCGCCCAGGTGCACGCGCTGCTCTACATCTCCGCCGAGGCGCTGCCCGCCGACCGCATCGCGTCCGAGCTCTCGATGGCCCGCTCCAACGTGAGCACGAGCCTCCGTGAGCTCGATGGATGGGGGATCGTGCGCCAGGTGCACGTCCTCGGCGATCGCCGTACCTACTACCAGGCGGTGCCCGACGTCTGGGAGACGCTGACGGTGGTGCTCGAGGAGCGCAAGCGGCGTGAGCTCGACCCGACCATCGCGGTCTTGAAGCGCAGCCTGTCCGGCGCCGAGGGCGAGACCATGAAACGGCTGCAGGAGATGCTCTCGCTGTTCGAGACGCTCGCCGGCCTGTTCGCGGCGTTCAAGGCGATGGCGCCGGAGGACATACGCCGGCTGGCGCAGACACGGTGATGCCCGCCTGGGTCGTGATGTGGGCGCTCGCCGGCTGTCTTTTCGCCGCCTCGAAGCTCGCAACCTGGTGGCCGGCGCGGGAACGAGTCGCGCTCGGATACCTGGTCGCGTGGCCGGGCATGGACCCGCGCGTGTTCACGCCCGGCCGCCGCCACGCCGAGCCAAGGGAGTGGATCGGCGCGACGGTCAAGCTCGCGCTGGGTGTCGTGCTTCTTTACGCGGTGGCGCGCCTTGCACCGAACCCGCTTCTCCAGGCATGGGTGGGCGGGATCGGCATCGTCCTGATCCTGCACTTCGGTCTCTCCCACCTGCTCGCGCTGGCGTGGGGAGTGGAGCCGATCATGCGCTCGCCGATGCGGGCCACGTCGCTCGGCGAATTCTGGGGACGCCGCTGGAATCTCGCATTTCACGAGCTGGCGGTGCAGCTGATCTACAACCGCCTGCGGGGACGGATCGGCCTGCCGGCCGCGGTGCTCGCGACCTTCCTGGGGTCTGGCGTCGTGCACGACCTGATCATCTCCGTCCCGGCGCGCGGCGGCTACGGCCTCCCCACGCTGTACTTCCTGGTCCAGGGGATAGGGGTGATTCTCGAGCGCCGTCTTCGCCTCGGTGCGGGGCCGGCGGGCCGCGTTCGCGTCGCCCTTGTTGCGTGGCTGCCCGCTTTGATCCTCTTCCATCCGTGGTTCATGCTCAGCGTGGTCACGCCGTTCATGCGGGCAATCGGGGCGCTGTGAGCGGCCTGTTCAGCCTCGCGTTGTGGCTGGCAGCGCTCGCCCAGGTCGGCCTGCTGGGGGTCAGTCTCCAGGTCCCCGCGCGGCTGAACTGGCGGCGGGAGCTGGCTTTGCTCCAGCCCTTCAACCGCAAGCTGATGTGGGTCTACGGAATCTTCGTCGTCCTTACCTATCTCGGGTTCGCGGCGCTGACGGCCGGGCTGCACGGCGAGCTGCTGCGAGGCGACCGCGCCGCCGTCGGGCTGGCGTTGTTCGTCGGCGTCTACTGGCTGGCGCGGGTCGTTGTCGACATCGCGTACTTCCGGTCGGGCGACTGGCCTCGCGGTCGGTTTCTGCAGCTGGGCCACTGGCTTCTGAACGGCGTGTTCGTGTTCCTGACGGTCACGTACATGGGCCTGGTGACGTGGCAGATCGGAGGTCGTCCATAGGAGTGATCCGGAATCGGGGCGATTGACTAGGGCCGGACGACCGCCTTCAGCTCGCGCGTCGGCCTGGTCCGCACCGGCAGCGTGAAGTGAAACACCGTCTCCTTGCCCGAGACGCTGTCGAACCAGATCCGCCCGCCGTGCATCTCGACGATCTGGCGGGCGATGGGCAGGCCCAGCCCAGTGCCACCGGATCCGTTCACCCGCCCAACGAACAGCCGGGCATCGAAGTCGGGCGGCATGCCTGGCCCGCTGTCCTTGACGCTCACCTCGACCACGCCGTCTTGAGCCTTGCTCGAGACCGCCACGTCGCCCCGGGAGTATTTGAGCGCGTTGGTGACGAGGTTGTTCACCACCTGGGTCATCTTCGCCTCATCGCACTGCACCATGGGCACGTCGCCCTCCAGCTCGGTGGTGATTCTTCGCGCGGGAAACTCAGCGCGGGCTGTGCCGACGACCTGCTCGATCAGGTGGTTGAGGTCGGAGCGCACGATCTTGACGGAGGCGTGGCCAGTCTCCATCTTGTCGAGCTCGATCATCTCGTTGAAGGCGCGATCCAATCGTTGGGCGTCGTTGAAGATGTCGGTCGCCAGCGATTTCATCTCAATGGGATCGAGCTGCTCTGAATCGCGGATCACCTCGCTGAATCCTTCGATGCCGACCATCGACGTGCGGAACTGGTGGCTGATGCGGATCAGGAACTCGCTCTTGAGCCGATTGAGGCGGTCCAGGGCCGCGAGGTTGGCCAGCGCCGTCGTCTCGGCGCGCTGGCGCCAGCGGTTCACGATGAAGACGATCGGAAACATCGTGGCGTAGAAGATCGCGAGCCCGAGAGCGAGGACCAGGTACAGCTGGTTCGACTCGCGGTCGATCGCCGCCTGCACCGGCGCGTAAGGCAGGTAGAGCTCGAAGGCACCGCTGGGCAGCGAGCTTTCAGGAAAGATCAGCGGCACATAGACATGGATCAGCGGGCCAGGCAGGTTGTCGCCGCCGTTCTGCTCGTCGTGGCCATCGGTGATGCTCGCGCTCGAGTTCCCATTCAGTGCCGCCCTCAGGTTTCCATCGACCTGGAACGTGCGCGCGACCAGCGCGTGGTTGTCCGAGTAAACGACGGTACCGGCGGCGTTCCAGACCTTGAGCCTCACGACCTCCTGGTTGACGGAACCGCTCTGAAGCCTGTGGTCGGTCTGGGCGATCTCGTCCGCGGTCATGCCCCTGTACATCTGCTGCTCGTTCAATAGGGGCTGGATTCCGACCTGGGCGATCAGCGTGGCGCTGGAGCGCTCGGTGTCGAGGTAGCGCTGCTGGACGTCGACGTTCAGCTCGTGCGCCAGCACGGCACCGAGGAGCATCACAGGGATCAGAGCGAGCAGTCCGAACCGAATAAGTGGGACAAGGGTTTCGCGCCTGCGGCCTTTCGTAGCGGCGAGCATTCTCCCACCGCCTCCCGCCGGTGCAGCCGCGTTAAGCGATACATACCCGTCCGCGCTACCCATCCGGGCGAGCCGAGGACTAGTGGGCGCCGGTGCGGACCCCGAGCTGGCGCAGCCAGCGGCGGTAAGCGATGGCCGTGCGGTCGCTGCGCAGGTGCAGCTCAGCCTGAAGGTCCAGGGGCAGAAGCTCGGGGCGCTGGGACTCGAGGATCGGCCGGTCCTGGGCGAAGATCCGGTCCTGGAGCGCGACCATCTCCGACGTCGGCTCGTAGTTCATCGCCATCCACATCCACGCCGAGCTGTCGACCGCCTCGTGCGGAGTCACCGCGAGCAGCATCCCGAACGAGTGCGAACCGTGCTTGACGAACGACGCCGCCAGCGGCCGGTGCACGCGGTACGTGTAGGTGACGGTCGAGCCCTGCCCGGTCGCGTAGGGGTCAGGCTGGTAGACCTTGACGCCGGTCGCCAGCACTCCGTCGGCGTTCACCACGGCCTCGTAGTCGGCGATCTCGGGCCGAGCCCGGTCCCCGAGTACGCCCTCGTGGACGAAGGGGAAATGGCCGACGTCGAGGAAGTTCTCGACCACGCGCGGTCCGCTCGCTCTCACGCGATAGGGCCCGGCCATGAGCACGTTGTGCCTGGGGTCGTCCAGCAGCTCGAACCGAGGCACGTCGCCGGCGCCCGATCCGATCGAAACCCACACGACCCCGTACTCCGCGCGCGCCCGTTACACGGTCACGCACGCTTTGGCCGGAGGAGTTTGGTCGGGGTGCGCGGGCATGAGCACGCAGCGGCCGTCGGCGCCGTAGGTCCAGCCGTGGTACGGACACTCCAGCCGATCGCCGCCGACGACATGCCCGAGCGACAGCCGCGTGCCGCGGTGGACGCACAGGTCGCGCCAGGCGTGGAAACGATCGCGTGACCGCCAGACCACCACGTCCTCGCCCAGCAAGCGAACCCCCAGAGGCCCGCCGCCGTCCAAGTCCTCGGCGCGCGCGACCGGGTGCGGTCGACCAGGACCGGGTCGTCGAGCAACCTAGACCACTAGGATCGCGACCGGTCGAGCACCGCCACGAGATTTCGCGCCGAGAGGAGTCCGACCGGCCGGCCGCCCTCGTCGACGACTGGGAGGTGCCGGATGCCGAGCCTCATCATCTTCATCGCGACCACGCTGACATCCTCGTCCGCGGTCACGGTGGCGGGGCCGGGCGTCATGACGACGCTCGCGGTCGCCTGACTCGGGTTGACGCCGTCGGCGATCGCGCGCACCAGGTCACGCTCGGTGATGATCCCGACCAGGCGCCCCTCGGACATCACGGCCACTGAGTCCGCGTCATCGATCCGCATCTCGCGCGCGACCTCGGCCACCAGGGCGTCCGGCGTGACCGTGATCAGGCGTCCCGGCGGCAGGTCCTTGACCCTCACCTCATTCGACCTCGTAACGGACCGGGACCATGCGCTGCGAGCTCTTCGGCGGGCGCGTGTAGCCGCGCTTCTGGCGGGGCGGGAGCTTGATGTCGTCGTGCGGCACTTCCTCGAAGGGGATGAGGGAAAGGAAGTGGCTGATCAGGTTGAGATGGGCCTGGCGCTTGTTGTCGGTCTCGACCACCCACCAGGGCGCCTCCTGGATGTCGGTGTGCGAAAACATCTGGTCTTTGGCCTGGGAGTAGTCGACCCAGCGGGCGCGCGCCTGCAGGTCCATCGGGCTGAGCTTCCAGCGCTTGCTCGGATCGTTGATGCGGGCGAGGAAGCGGCGCTCCTGCTCCTCATCGCTGACCGACAGCCAGTACTTGATCAGGGTGATGCCCGAGCGGACCAGCATCCGCTCGAACTGCGGGCACGTGCGCATGAACTCCTCGTATTCCTCGTCGGTGCAGAAGCCCATGACGTGCTCCACGCCGGCGCGGTTGTACCAGCTGCGGTCGAAGAGGACGATCTCGCCCGCCAAGGGCAGGTGGGTGACATAGCGCTGGAAGTACCACTGCGTGCGCTCGCGCTCGGTCGGCGCGGGAAGGGCGACGACTCGGGCGTATCGCGGGTTCAGGAGCGCAGTCATTCGCTTGATCACGCCGCCCTTGCCCGCGGTGTCGCGGCCCTCGAAGATGGCTACGACGCGGAGACCCCGGTTGCGGACCCACTCCTCGAGCTGGACAAGCTCGACCTGGAGCCGGCGAAGCTCCTTCTCGTAGTCCTTCTTCGTCAGGGGGGCGGCCGTCTTCCCCGGCTTGCCGGCCGTCCACTCGCCGTTCTTCTTCTTGCGCTTCCTGTCCTTCTTCTTGAGGACCGCCATCGGCGGGCTCAAATTAGCACCCGCCGGGCGGGACTAGGATTCGACTTTCTGCTTCAGGCCGTTCAGCACCGAGTTGAAGGTCTTGAGAATGGCCCCACCCATCATCGGTCCCACGATCGGCGCCAGCAGCCCTCGGGGCTCGAAGCCCTGGGTGATGCGGCTGCCCGACCCTGACGGCGAGATGGTCGCCCGGATCGCCATCTTCGTCCCCGGAAGCGCAGTGCTCTCGAGCTCAAACGAGCGGCCCTCCTCGTACTGCGTCACCACCACGTCGTGCTTGCCGCCGGAGCGCGTGTCGATGTTGCCCGTCATCCCGAGCTTCATCGCCCCGTCGAGCCGGGACGCCTTCATGTCCGGGTTCCACTGCGGCCAGGAGTTGACGTCCGACCACACCCTCCACACCTTGTCTGCCGGCGCCGTGGTTTCCGCCGAAGCTTCCCTGAAAGCCATCGTCCTTACCTCCTAGGCAAACAATGCCTTGAGCTGGGCGGGGCTGATGTTCCCGCCGCTGCAGATCAGGGCTACCCGTCGATCCTTGAGACGCTCGCGGACCTTCAACGCCGCGGCCAGTGCCGCGGCGCCGGCGCCTTCGACCAGGGTCCGCGTCTTCTCGATCATGGCCACGGTCGCGGCGTCTATCTCGTCGTCCGAGACAAGGACGAAGTCGTCGAGCAGGCGGCGCAGGATCCGCTGCGGAAGCTCGAAGGGCGCCGCGGTCGACAGCCCTTCGGTCCGGGTGTGGTTCGGTGAGTCCTGGAGCTTGCCCTCCTTCCAGCTCAGGTAGGCCGCCTGCGCCTGCTCCGACTGGACCCCGATCACCTGGACCTCGGAGTTCAGCGCCTTGGCCGCGACGCAGGCGCCGGCCGCGCCCGAGCCGCCGCCGATGGGCACGATCACCGTGTCCACCTGGGGCTGCTCCTGCAGGATCTCGAGCGTGTGTGTGCCGACGCCCGCGATGAGCAGGGGCTCGTCGCCGGAGTGGATGTACCGGTAGCCGTGTTCGCGCGCCAGACGCTCGGCGTGGCGGCGGGAGTCGTCGTACCGCTCGCCCTCGAGGATGACCTCGGCGCCCATGTCCTGCATGGCCTCTACCTTCACCGGGTTGGCCGCCGCCGGCGCGCAGATGATCGCGCTCACGCCGAAGAGCCGCGCGGCGTACGCGACCGACTGGCCGTGGTTGCCGGTCGAGGCGGCGATGACGCCTGCCTGGCGCTCGCGGTCACTCAGCCGGCTGATCAGGTTGACCCCTCCGCGGACCTTGAACGCCCCCGTCGGGTTGTGGTTCTCGTGCTTGACGAAGACCTCGGTCCCGACCATCCGGTCGATCGCCGGGTACCGCCGCAGCGGCGTCGGGGAGAGGTAAGGACGGATCTGCTTCGCCGCCTCGAGCACGTCGGTGAACCTCGGTTCGGCTGGATGCGCCACGCCGGACAGGGTAATCGCGTCCGATCTGCTTAACACGGACCGAATTCGAGTGCGTGTCGCTCAACATATCGGGCCATGTTCAATACGGTCGCGCGGGCGGTGGTCGTGGGCGCCATGGTCCTGGCGCTCGCCGCCTGCGGCTACGACACCAGCGCGACCTTCAACGCCGACGGCTCGGTGAACGTCGGACTGAAGTTCCTGTTCCCGAAGTCGCTGATGCAGAGCAGCAACGGCGCGTCGGTATCGGGGTTCAGCGCCTCCGACATCGCGAACGCCAACACCTCACTGCAGAAGAAATACCCGGGTGGCAAGGTCACTGTCGTCACAGAAGGCGACGAGACCGGAGCCCTGATCACGATCCCCTTCAAGACCGAGAAGGACGCCTTCGCCTTCCTGACCCAGCCGTCGACCCTCAGCCCTTCGCAGGCGACCTCGGGGAGCAGCCTGGGGGGTCTGAACCTGTCCAACACCGGCGGCCTGTTCACGTCGGCGAGCCACACGAGCTCTGGGGCGAACGACACCTACACCTTCAAGACGGCCGCTCAGCCGCAGCCGTCGCCCTCGCCGGGTTCGCAGCAGGTGCTTACGGCCGACGAGGTCGCGTCCATTTTCACGATCACGTTCGCGCTGACCGTGCCGCACGTGATCACGTCGGCGCCGGGCGCCCTGTTCACGCTGGACCGCAAGACGGCGATCTGGAAGCTGCACTGGCTCAGGTCGGAGACGTTGACCGCGACCACCGGGTCGGACGCCGGCCTGGTCGCCAACGTCTCGGCGCTGCCAGACATGCGCCTGGTGCTCGCGGTGGCGTTCATCGCGATCGGTGCGGGTTTCCTTGGGGGCATGCTCCTGACGTGGCGCGGCCTGCTGGGCCGCCGGCAAACGCAGCTCCAGCCGGCTCCAGTCGTCGCGCAGGCACCCCCCGTCGGTCCGCCGCCGGCGCCGCAGTCGAGCGTTGATTGGCCCGGACCGCCGCCAGGAGCACCGCCGCCCGGCTCGTACTGAGTCGCCGAGCACTCCGGGACGGCATGTCAGGAGTTTGCTCCCACTCGCCGGCGACGCCATGCTCGTCACGGTTTTAGCCCACCGCCAAATCGTTAAGCCGAGGATTTACAAAAGCGCCACAATTTGTTCGCCTGTCTGGGGAGGGCGGCGAGAGCGGTCAAAGATACCGCCGTCGCCAAAGGAGGGCGGAAGCTGAGACTCGTTCTGCACATCGCGGTTATTACGCTTCTTGCTGTCGCCATTCTCGCCAACGGCGGCCTCGCCGCCGGCATCTACGCCACCCGCGAGCCCGCCCCGAAGCCGCTCACCGCGGAACGCATCGAGAAGGCGTCGGAGCCGGCGATCGTGCTTGTGCAATCGAACTATTCGATTGACGCCTCACTGCCATTCATGGTCATCTCCGACGCCAAATACAACGAGGTCATCAACAAGGTCCAGTCGATGATCTACTCCGGCCAGGTCACGTCGCTTCCGCAGGCGTACCGGGCGGCGATCAACCTCGTCGTCTCCAACCCAGCGGAGTACTACGGGCGGGGGACCGTCTCCAAGGGCGCGTTCGACTTCCTCTCCACGGGCTCGGGCTTCTTCGCCACCGAGGACGGCTACCTGGTCACCGCCTCGCACGTGGTGTCAGCGGACAAAGCGGACCTTCGGACTCGCGCGCTCGCCACGTACAACGAGCCCGACGCCGTCGCCACAGACAGGTCCAACCTCGCAAACGACCTCATCGCCGAGCTCGGATTCGAGGGTGATGGTGTCAGTCTTACGGCGGCGCAGCAGAACACGATCGAGGCCTTCTGGCAGAGATGGGTGGCGAAGTACTTGAGCCTCGACAAGATCGACGTCAAGTACTACCTCGGCTCGGGCAACGTCGAGGCCGGCGACCGGCTGACCAGCAACGGCGTCCGAGCATCCGTGGTCAGCATCGACCCGACCAGCACCGGGCACGACGTGGCGATCCTGAAGGCCGACCTGACCGGCGTGCCGACACTGCCGTTGGGGACTGGCACCCCACGGATCGGCGATGTGACCTACGCCGTCGGCTACCCGCGCCAGGGCTACCTCGACGAGTCGGTCCCGGCCAATCAGGTGATCCCCGCGACGATGAGCACCGGAAAGATAAGCCTGATGGACACGCGCTCGACCGGCTGGACCGCCTACGGCACGACGGCGACCTTGACTCACGGCGACAGCGGCGGTCCGGTGCTCGACGCGAAAGGCCACGTCATGGGTCTCGTCAGCTATTCGCGCGTGGACGACACGGGCAAGCAGGTCTACGGAGGCGGGTTCTTCGTCCCCTCGCAGTACATCCTCGCCGACCTCGAGAAGGCCTTCGTGACGGTCAAGAACGACCCTACCAATCTGACCAACAGCTACTACCACGCTCTCGCCGAGGGCGACATCCAGCGGTACAGGGTCGAGCTGCCGATCCTGCAGTCGATCGAGGCGCGATCGCCTTTCGATGCCTACGTGAAGGACGACATCATCGCAACGCAGTCGGAGGTCCTTACGGGCCGCGACAGGACGCCGCCCGACCTCGTGCCATACGTGGCTTTCGCGAACGCGGCAGCGGTGACCTTCGTCCTGCTGACGCTGATCGCATGGCTCGGGCTTGCCGTTTCGGCCCGCCGGCCCCGGCGCGTTCTGTCCGCCGTCTCGGTCGACGCTGCCGAGCAGCGGCCCCCGCCGGCGCCGGTTGCGCCTGCATGGCCGGAGCGCGGGACCGACGTCGTTGCCTCGGCGCAGGAGATGCTGCGCGAGAGTGCGCCGGTCGCGACGGTCTCCGTCGCGCCAGGGGAGGAAGCGCCGTCTCCGCCTGCCGGTGCCCCCACTTCCTGACAATCAGCCTGTGAAGATCGGCGTCTTCCTGCCCCAGGGCTGGCGCATGGACCTGGTCGACGTGCGCGACCCTGTCGAGAAGTACGAGACCATGAGCCGCTGCGCCCGCGAGGCCGAAGACGCCGGTTTCGACGCGATCTTCCTCTACGACCACTTCCACACCGTCCCCGAGCCCACGCTCGAGTCGGTCTTCGAGTGCTGGACCGCGATGGCCGCGCTCGCGCGCGACACCAAAACGATCCGTCTCGGCCAGATGGTGACCTGCAACAGCTACCGTCCGCCTTCGCTGCTCGCAAAGATGGCCAGCGGCATCGACGTGATGAGCCACGGCCGCCTCATCCTCGGCATCGGGGCCGGCTGGTACCAGCACGAGTACGAGGCGTTTGGATACGAGTACCCCGAGACGCCCGAGCGGCTGCGGATGCTGCGCGAGTCGCTGCAGGTCATCAAGGCGATGTGGACCGACGACGAGGCGTCCTTCGACGGCCGCTACTACAAGGTCCGCGGCGCCATCAACGAGCCGAAGCCGGTGCAGAAACCGCACCCGCCGATCTGGATCGGGGGCGCGGGGGAGAAGGTGACGCTCAAGCTCGTGGCCCAGTACGGCGACGCCTGCAACGTGCGAGCCGACCTCGACACGGTCAAGCACAAGCTCGAGGTCCTGCGCGAGCACTGCAAAGCTGTCGGCCGGGACTACGACTCGATCTTGAAGACGGCGGAGTTCTACGCCATCGTCGGTGACGGGCGAGAGGTCGCGCGGGTCGTGAAGGACACCGCGCGCCGGATCGGGCGTGACGAGCAGTTCGTCCGTTCCGAGTGGCAGGAGTTCATCGGTGACGCCGACTACATCGCCGGCGCCATGCGCGAGTACGCCGAGGCGGGGATCGAGTACTTCATCGTCAACCTGCCGAACGCCGCCGAGGGCGGCGTATTCAAACGGTTCGCGGAAGAAGTCTTCCCGCGGGTGGGCCTGCAAACCAGCCGATCTTGAGGCGCAAGATTTCGCGAAAACCTGAAATCTTGCGCATGGTTGTGCCTACAACTGGGTAAGAAGTAAGTCAATCGCCCGCGGTTAGGGCGAGCCTCGGTTCAAGGGCAAGGTTCGAGCCCTTCGGAGGCAGGCACAGATGAGTGTTCTGCTTTTGGTCCAAGTCGCGCTGTCGGCGCTCGCCATCGTGGCGCTTTACGTGGTCGTTCGCTCGATCGTGGTCATCGGCCCGGCGGAGGTCGGACTCGTGATCAAGCGCGTTTCGGGACGGCACAACGTCACCGACACACCCATCGCGTTCCGCGGCGAGGCGGGTTACCAGGCCGATCTGCTGATGCCGGGTGTGCGCTTCAAGCTGTGGCCGACGTACGCCGTCATCCGCTACCCGTGGGTGCAGGTCCCGGCGGGCGAGATCGGTGTCGTGATCTCGCAGATCGGTGACCCGCTGCCGACCGGCGCCAAGTCGGCCGTGTACGAGCGTGAGTTCGGCAACTTCACGAACCTCAACGCCTTCATCGCCGGCAAGGGCCAGAAGGGCGTCCAGCGTCCGGTCCTGCCGCCGGGCACGCTTGCGCCGATTCACCCCGTCGCGTTCCTCGTGGTCACGGCGAGCAAGGCCTACGGTCTGCCCGTCGACCGCCAGCTGGTGGCGAAGGGTCCGCTTTCGCCTGCCTCGTTCGGCCTGCACCCGGAACAGTTCCGGGTCACGGTGATCGCGCCGGAAGGCGACCAGGACATCGTCGGGATCGTCACCGCTCTCGAGGGCGAGCCGCTCGGGCCCGCCGACATCGCGTGCCGCATCGGCGGCTTCAGCGACATCGAGGCGATGGAGAAGCAGCCGGGCGTCACCGATTCCGAGCTGATCGAGGCCCTGCTGGGCAAGAAGAACGAGCTGCACAACAACTACCAGGACTTCCAGGCGTTCCTGGACAAGGGGGGCAAGATCGGCCTCCAGCACGACCCGCTGCTCTACGGCGCGTACCTCCTGAACCCGTTCCTGGTCCGCGTCGAGCTGGCGCCGATGCTGGTGGTCAACCAGGGCGAGGTCGCTGTGATCAAGGGGTACGTCGGACTGCCCACGCTCGACACGTCTGGTCCGGAGTTCAAGTTCGGCTCGATCGTGCAGCCGGGCCACCGCGGCATCTGGCGCGAGGCTTTGCGCACGGGCAAGTACCCGCTGAACCCGCGAATCTACGCGGCGGAGAAGGTGCCGACGTTCATCCTCACCCTGAACTGGGCGGAGGCGAACTCGGTCGCCCACAACCTGGACGCGCAGCTCAGCCCGATCGAGGGCAAGAGCCGCGAAGGGTTCGTGTTCAAGATCGACCTCCAGGTCCAGATCCACGTGCCCGACACGCGGGCGCCGAAGGTGATCTCGATGGTCGGCTCGATGCAGAACCTCGTCAACGAGGTGCTCCAGGCCGCCGTCGGCAACCACTTCCGGAACACGCTTCAGGGCCTCGAGGCCGTGCGCTTCATCGAGACGCGCGACCAGGTCCAGGCGGCGGCGTTTGACGCCATCTCCCGCTACCTTGGCGCCTATGAGGTGGAGACGCGCGGCGTCTACATCCAGGACGTCACGTTCCCGCAGGAGCTCGTCGCCGTCCTGACCCGGCGCGAGATCGCGAACCAGGAGAAGGCCACCTTCGTCGAGCAGAAGGACGCGCAGACGGTCCGGATCGACCTGGAGAAGGCACGGGGCACCGCGGACATGCAGGCGGAGCTTGCCAAGGCGCAGGTCTCGGTCGACATCAACCGCGCCCACGCCAACGCCCGCAAGGCGGAGGCCGACGGTGAGGCGGCGTACGTCCGGGTGACCGGCGAGGCCGAGGGTTCGCGGCGCCGGGCGATCGGCCTGGGCGACGCGGCGGCGGTCGAGGCCCTTGGTTTGGCCAAGGCCAAGGGCTACGAAGCACAGGTCGCGAGCCTCGGTTCGACACCGACGGCGGCCGTGGCCATTGCCAACGCCCTGTCCGAGGGCAAGCTGGACGTCATGCCGGAGGTGCTTGTCACGGGCGGTGGCGGCGCCATCGAAGGGCTCGCGGCAACCTTTATGCGTTCGCTCAACGGCAGCGGCGAAAAGGAAGGGCGGTGAAACCGCCCTTCCACTTAATCCCCATCCGCCAGAATTCCAGCAGCGAAATGGCCAGCAAGATGGACGGAAGAGCGTGAGCCGCGTTCTCGGTATCGGACTGGCCGCCGTGCTGGCCATAGGCGTCCTGGCGGCGGTCGTGATCTCTTACGCCCAGAGCCACACCCCGGCTTCGACCAGGCTCACCGTGGTCCACGGCGTCATCGGGTCGGAGAAGCTGCCCTTCTTCCAGGACCAGGACGTGATCGCCGAGTTCCACGCCCGCGGCTACGACGTCCAGGTGGACACCGCCGGCTCGCGGACGATCGCGACCACGGTCGATCTCTCCAAGTACGACTTCGCCTTTCCGGCCGGCGAACCGGCCGGGGTGAAGATCCAGAAGGACCACAAGGCGAAGGCGACCTACGTGCCGTTCTACACGCCGATGGCGATTGCCTCGTTCAAGGTGATCGACGATCTCCTGAAGTCGCAGGGCGTCGTCAGCACGGTCAACGGCGCGGACATGCTCGACATGCAGAAGTTCCTGGCCCTGGTGGCCCAGAACAAGCGCTGGACCGACATCCCCAACAACACCACCTACCCGGCCGGCAAGAGCATCGTCATCACCTCCACCGATCCGACCACGTCCAACTCGGCGGCGATGTATCTCTCCATCGCCTCGTACGTCGCCAACGGCAACAACATCGTCCAGGACGCGAGCCAGGCGGAGAAGGTTCTGCCGGCGGTGGCCCCGATCTTCACCCGCCAGGGTTTCACGCTCGCGTCGACCGAGGCGCCCTTTGAGGATTACCTGTCGATCGGCATCGGCAAGGACCCGATGGTGATGATCTACGAGGCCCAGTACCTCGCGCGTGAGGCGGCCAAGGACGGGACCATCAAAGCCGACAAGGCGCTGCTCTATCCCAACCCGACCGTTTTCTCCAAGCACACCCTGGTGCCGCTGACGGCCAACGGGGACGCCATCGGCCGGCTCTTGACCAGCGACGCGAAGCTGCAGGCGCTGGCGGTGAAGTACGGGTTTCGCACCAGCGATCCGAACGCCTTCAACAAGTACCTGACCGATCGGGGCGTCACGCCTCCGCCCCAGCTCGTCAACGTGATCGATCCGCCGACCTACGACAACCTCGAGGCGCTCATCAACGGCATCGCCAAGCTGCAGAGCCAGGTTAAAGGAGGCTGACCCCATGACCGACACGAGTTCGCCAAGCACCGCCCTCGCCCTCGTCCCGCCGGCGGCGGTGCCCACGGTCACGGACGACCAGGCGGCCGCTCAGGCCCAGCAGATCGATCCGGCCGTCAAGACGCAGATCGACGCGACGGTCGCGCAGTACGTCAACACGCTGCTGAGCGCCGACCCGCACTCGCCCGCGTTCGACCAGCAGCTGGACGCCGTGCACTCGATGGGAGACGCCGACATCCGCGCGTCGGCCGCGGTCTCCAACCGCCTGCTGGATCGCCCGGCCGCCGCCATGTCGTCCGGGCCGTTCGACTCGAAGTCGCAGATCTCGACCAGCCTCGTGAAGCTGCGCCGCACGGTCGAGGACCTCGACCCGACGCAGCAGGGCCTGTTCGGCAAGAGGCACCTGTGGGGCACGCTGCCGTTCGGCAACACGCTGCGCGACTACTTCCACAAGTACGAGTCGGGCCAGAAGAACCTGGACGCGATCATCCAGTCGCTCTACGCCGGCCAGGACGAGCTGCAGAAGGACAACGCCTCGCTCGCCCAGGAGCAGGCCAACATCTGGTCGATCAAGGGCCGCCTCGAGCAGTACATCTACATGGCGACCGCGCTGGACCAGCAGGTCAGCGCGAAGATCGCCCAGGAGCAGTCGTCCGACCCCGCTCGAGCGACGGAGCTGCAGACTGACGTGCTCTTCTACGTCCGCCAGAAGCGTCAGGACCTCCTCACCCAGCTGGCGGTCAACACGCAGGGCTACCTCGCGATGGACCTGGTCAAGAAGAACAACCAGGAGCTCATCAAGGGGGTCGACCGCGCGACCACCACGACGGTCTCGGCGCTGCGGACGGCGATCATCGTCGCCCAGGCCCTGAACAACCAGAAGCTCGTGCTGAACCAGATCAACGCGCTCAACACGACGACGAGCAACCTGATCGAGTCGACCTCGGAGATGCTCAAGCAGCAGTCCGGCCAGGTCTACCAGCAGGCGGCCGACTCGACTATCCAGCTGCAGAAGCTGCAGACCGCGTTCAACAACATCTACCAGTCGATCGACGCCATCGACACCTACAAGGTGCAGGCGCTCGACAACATGCAGCAGACCGTGAACGCGCTGTCGACGGAGATCGACAAGGCGCAGAGCTACCTGCAGAGGGCGCACGCGGGACCGTCCGCCGGCGAGCAGATGGTCAGCACGCTCACCGTTCCAGCCGCCAAAAGCTGAGTTCGATGAACAAAAGGCTGCTCGGGTTCGCGCTCGCGGGACTTCTCCTCGCGGGCGCGTGCTCGGGCAGCCAGCCGGCCGCCGACACCTCGCACACCCTCACCGTGCTCGCGGGGTCGGAGCTCAAGGACCTCGCGCCGATCCTGCCCGACCTGCAGAAGGCGACCGGCTACACCCTCTCGTTCAAGTACACCGGATCGCTCGACGGGGCGGAGGCGATCGTCGACGGCAGCGACCACAGCGACCTCGCCTGGTTCTCTAGCGGCAACTACCTGACCTTGCTCCAGGGCAAGACCGGAAAAATCACCGCGCAGGAGCCGGTGATGCTTTCGCCGGTCGTCATCGGCGTGAAGCACTCGGTGGCCCAGAGCCTCGGATGGTCAGGGTCGTCCAAGGTCACGTGGGCAGACATCGCCAACGCCGCCAAGGCGGGCACCTTCCACTTCGCCATGACCAACCCGGCGGCGTCGAACAGCGGCTTCGTCGCCCTTGTCGGCGTCGCGTCGGCGTTTGCGGGCAGCGGCAACGCCCTGGACTCGGGGTCGATCAACGTGGCGCGCCTGAAGGACTTCTTCAGCGGCCAGGTGCTGACCGCGGGCAGCTCAGGCTTCCTGGCCGACTCCTACGTCCGCCGGCAGGACGCGATCGACGGGATCATCAACTACGAGTCCGTGCTGCTGTCGCTCAACGCGGGCGGCAAGCTGCACGAGCCGCTCGACCTCGTCTACCCGAAGGACGGCATCATCACCGCCAACTACCCGCTGATGCTCCTCAACTCCGGGAAGCGCAACGCCTATGACAAGGTCGTCGCCTACCTGAAGTCGCCGGACGTGCAGCGCAAGATCATGACCGACACCGCGCGCCGGCCGTCCATTCCTGACGTCCAGCCGGACTCGCGCTTCACCGCTCAGCTGTTGGTCGAGCTGCCCTTCCCCTCGAACCTCAACGTCATCGACACCCTGATCCTCGCCTACCTGGACCAGATCCGCCCGCCCGCGCACACGTACTTCGTGCTCGACATAAGCGGCTCGATGGAGGGTGACCGGCTGAACTCGGTGAAGAAGACGTTCGACAACCTGACGGGCGCCGACCAGTCGATCACCGGTCGCTTCGCGAGGTTGCGAGCGCGCGAGGAGATCACCATCATCCCGTTCAACGGCCGGGTGGTGGACGACAGCTCGTTCACCATCAACGACGTCAGCGCCGGCAGCCCCGACCTCGCCGCTGTGCGCAGGTACGTTGACGCCCTTCAGGCCAACGACAGCACCGCGATCTACGACGCGCTGATTCGCGCTTACCAGGACGCCGCCGCGGCCAAGGCGGTCGAGCCGGATCGCTTCTACTCGGTGGTGCTGATGACCGACGGCGAGAACAACTCCGGCGCCGACGCCAACGGGTTCAAGAGCTTCTACGCGTCCCAGCCGGCGGCGGTGCAGGCGATCCCCACGTTCGCGATCATCTTCGGCGAGGCCAGCCCCCAGGAGCTGACGAACATCACTACCCTCACCGGCGGGCAGGTCTTCGACAGCCGCAACGCTTCGCTACCCTCGGTCTTCAAGGTGATTCGTGGCTATCAGTGATCCCGGGCGGATCGACGTCAGCCCGGTCCTGAGGTATCTCTACAGCGGCAAGAACATCGTCGGCAGCGCCCTGGCGCTGTTCGGGCTGCTGCTTTTCTTCACCCACGTGATCACGGTGTTCTTCTGGCCCTTCGTCGTCATCGCCATGTACGGCATCGGCGCTCTGCTCTCGCCAGGGCCTCCGCAGGTGGCCCTGGGAGGGACGTCATTCGACCCCGACAGCATCCGGCGCAGCCTGCAAGGCCAGCTGAGCACGGCCAACGGCAAGCTTCCGCCGCCGCTGATGTCGAAGCTGCAGGAGATCTCGGACACGATCATGGGCATCCTTCCGCACTACGCGGACTTTCCGCCCGGGTCGCCCGACCTTTTCGTCGTCGGCCGCACCGCGACCGACTACCTGCCTTCGGCGCTGCAGGCATATCTCAACCTGCCGCGGGCTTACGCGACGCTCCACAAGATGCAGAACGGCCAGACCGCCGACCAGGTGCTCGACGCCCAGCTGACGCTGCTCTCGTCGAAGATGGACGAGGTCGCCGACGCGGTGCACAAGAAGGACTCGGACGCGCTGCTGGCCAACGGCAAGTTCCTGGAGGAGAAGTTCGGGGCTTCGCCACTGGCCCTACCCACGGCGAGCTAGCAAGACCGAGACACGCCCGGGGCCGTGCAAGTAAGCTGCCCCCGCCCGGTTGATCACTACACCACGATGAAGAACACCCCGTGGCTCAAGCTCGCGCTGGCGGGCGGCGTCGTGCTGGCCGCAGCGGCCGGCGCGATCCAGGCCCTGGCCGCTCCTTCGGGCTGGCTCGCGATCGACGGCTCGATCCACTACATCGCCGCCGACGGTGGGAAGTTCGGCTGGGCGAACTCGGGGGCCGGTCCGACATTTGCGTGTCCGATCGCCCCCACGGCTGCCGGCGGCGGGGGACTGTTCAACGGCGGCGGTTGCCCCGTAGGAACAAATCCGCCCTCGGCGCCGCCGCTGACGGCGGCCGCAGCGGCCGACCCGAGCATCATCTCGGCCGTCTTCCTGGTCGACCCGATCTCGACCGACACCACCGCCTGCGGGTCCGGCGACCCGACGACGCTCAGCGGCACGAACGGCGACAAGATCAGCTCGTACCCGGTCGGAATAGGGCCGGTGCCAAACAAGGATGACCTCAGTGATGTGTACGCGGTCAGCCACACCCGGGCGATCGACGGCCACCCTGAGCTCTACTTCGCCGCCGAGCGTCTCGATACCAGCGGCGAGAGCCATATGGACTTCGAGTTCCTGCAGAGCGCCGTCAGCCTGGCGCCGTGCGCCACCGGCGCCGGCGCTCTGATTGGCCACCGCTCGCAGGGCGACCTTCTTGTCGCCGTCGACTTCACTATCGGTGGAGGGCTCGCGGGCTTCACGGTCTACCAGTGGCACTGTGCAGCGTTGCCGGCGCCTCCGCCTCCCGACGGCACCATCTGCGATCCGGGCGCTGGCGCCTTGTATGAGGCTATCGTCGTCCCTGCGGCGGTCAGCGTAACGGTGAACGGGGTGTCTGTTGCATGCGGAGGCTGGGTCTGCCGAGACACCACAGGGCAGACGCTGGCGGTGGCCAAGAACGGCTTTCTGGAAGGCGGGATCGACCTCCACACGCTTGGTTTCAACGGCTGCTTCAAGACGTTTCTCCCGCACACGCGTACGTCGGCGCCTTTCAATGCGCAGCTGAAAGACTTTGCCGGCCCGGTGGCGTTCAAATCCTGTCGTGACCCCTCGAGCAGCAGCTCACCAGGCGGAACGATCACCGCCGGCGCGTCGGTGCGCGATACAGCAACCCTGACCAACGGCGGCGCTCCTCCTCCGAGCGGGACGGTCACGTTCTTCCTTTGCCCGCCGGCCCAGGTGACGGGGACAGGCTGCTCTGTCGGGACGCAGGTTGGAGGCCCGGTGGCACTCGTCGGCGGCACCGCCACGTCGGCTTCGACGACCGCGACCACCTCCTCCGGCAAGTACTGCTGGCGCCTGGTTTTCACTCCGATCGCCGGCAGCACAGGGATCTACACGACCGCGCACACCAATACGACGACCGAGTGCTTCACCGTGGTCGCGGCCGGCCTGCCCGACACCGGCGTGCCCTGGGCAGGTGGTGGCGGCGGCGGCTCGCTTCCCGTGGGGATGTTGCTCACGATTCCCGTGATCGTGCTCGCGCTGGCCTGGCCGAGGGGCCGCGGGATCGCCATCCTGGTGGTCGCGGCGCTGCTGGCAGGGTCGAGCCCGACGGCGGCGCCACTGCCGCAAGCCGGGATCGGCCATTTGAGCCCGGCGGTTCCCGCACTCGCTCAGACGACCGACACCCCGCCCACGACGCCCCTGGCCAAGACACGAGAGTCCGGCTGGCGACTGGTCATCCCACGCATCGGCGTGGACGCGATCATCCAGCCAGTCGGCCGCGACCTCGCCGGCGCGATGGCCGCTCCGCCAAGCCTGCGCAACGTCGGCTGGTTCAACCGCGGACCGATGCCGGGCCAGCCCGGAGACGCGGTCATCGATGGGCATTTCGGGCTGCCTTCTCAACCGGCGGTCTTTCGCAAGCTCCAGCTGCTGCGCCCGGGGGACGAGGTTGAGGTGATCGGGGCCAACGGTGACAGTCTCGACTTCAAGGTCTCCGGCGTGCAGATCGTGACCGCTGACTCGCATCCCGCCGGCGTCTTCGCCCGGACGGGGCCGGCGCGACTATCGCTCATCACGTGCGCGGGCGGGTGGGTGCAGAGCAAGGGGACCTACAGCGACCGCCTGATCGTCACTGCCATGCTCTCCTAGGTCATGGACCTCGAGCTCAGCGGCCGGATCGTCATCGTCACCGGCGGCGCGTCCAACCTCGGGCAGGCGATCACGCTCGGCTTCGCGCACGAGGGAGCGCGGGTCGTCATCGCCGACGTCGACGACGCCCAGGCGAAGAAGGTGGAGCACGAGGCGCCCTCGGGAACGATCGTCGCCAGGCACACCGACGTCACCGACTGGGAGTCGGTGACCGCGACGGTCGATTTCGTGCGCCGGTCGATGGGCGGCGTCGACGTGCTCGTCAACTGCGCCGGCTGGACGATCGATCGCCTCTTCATGGACAAGCCCCGGGCCGAGTGGGAGAAGGAGATCGCGATCGATATGTGGGGCTTCATCAACTGCACCCGCGCCGTCCTCGACGTCATGGTCGAGAACCGCTACGGCCGGATAGTGTCCATCGGCTCTGACGCTGGACGGATGGGCGAGTGGCGCGAGGCCGTGTACAGCGGCACCAAGGCGAGCGTGATCGCGATGTCCAAAGCGATCGCGCGCGAGGTGGGGAAGTACAACGTCACGCTGAACGTCGTGTGCCCGGGCCTGATCGTCGGCGCGCCCGAGACGTCGGGCGCGAACTCGATGTGGTCGTCGGAGCAGCTGGACAAGTTCACGCCCGAGGTCCGCGACAAGGCGGCGAAGAACTACCCCCTGCGGCGCCTGGGCACGGCAGACGACGTCGTCCCGGCGGTGCTGCTTCTGTCCTCCGACCGCGCGTCCTACATCACCGGCCAGACGCTGTCGGTCAGCGGCGGCTACACCATGACCTGATCGAGGATCTCGTCCCGGAGCTTCTTCCAGCGCTCGAGACGGCCGCGGCCCGCGATCGGAAAGATGAACCGGTCGACTCCACAGTCGCGAAGCTCGCGCAGGCGCGCCGCGCACTGGTCGGGAGAGCCAACGACGGCGAGGGCGCGAACCAGGTCGTCGGACACCGCCGCGCTGTGCTCGGCCGTGGTCGAAAGGTGGTCAGCGTAGTCGTACGATTCCGCACTTCGCGCCATCTCGTCACGAAATCGCGCCAGGCTCGCGGGCAGCTCCTTGTAGTGAGACATCAGCCTCGCTTGCGTGGACGCCCACGAACGGACATCCTCGATGTCGGTGGACGTCGGCGCTATGAACGTGGTCTCAAAGCCGGTCTTTGGATTGATCCACTCGACCTGGCGGCGGACCATGTCCGGCTGCGCGGGGCCCATGACGATCGCGCCGTCGGCGACCCTTCCGGCGAGATTGCACATCCGCTCCTGGCTGACCGCGAGGTAGATGGGCACGGCGGCGACGTGCGCGCGAAAGTACGCGATGGACTCCTCGACCTCGGCGACCTTCTGCGGCTTCAGCCCGATGCCGTAGAGCGCCGAGTCGCCGGCGCCCACTCCGAGGATGGCGCGTCCGCGCGAGACCTCGTTCACGGCGGCGATCGCGTTGGCGGTCACGCTCGGGTGTCGCGTCACCGCGTTTGTGACGCCGGTGCCGAGTCCGATCTTCGTGGTGTTCAGCGCCGCGACGACGAGCCCCGCGTACACGTCCTTCATCGCCAACTGGGAGTCGATGACCCAGACGCGGCTGACTCCTTCCGCCTCGAGGCCGGCGACGAAAGCAGCCCAGCTGTCGAACGACTGCTTCGGGCTGATACCGGCGCTGACGTCGGATCGCATCATCGCTTGCGGCGCCGGCTCAGCGCCTCCCGCCGCTCCGGGCTGCCGGCGGCCTCCGCTCGTAGCCGCTGCGCGACGTGCATGTCCTCGGCGTTGACCATGCGGGCGGCGAGCAGGGCGAGGCTCGCCTTCGTCCCGCGCACCGCGGCGCGCGGCGAGGTCGCGAGCTTCTCGGCCAGCATGCCGATGCGTTGGTCGAGGTCCGGCTGCTCGGTCACAAGGTTGAGCAAGCCCCACGAGCGGGCGCTCTCGTAATCGAGCTCCTCCATCCCGAGCAGCAGGGTCGCCGCCCGGGACAGGCCACACACCAGCACGAGCCTGGCGACGAACTCGTACCGATAGACGACGCCCAGGCTCACCGCGGGCACTGACATTCGGAGACCTGGCGCACCCACCCTCAGGTCGCAGGTGAGCGCCAGCTCCACGCCGGCGCCGTGGCAGTGCCCGCTGAGGCGCGCGATCACGGGCGCGGGGCAGTCGCCGATCGCCTTGACGGCATCGCCAATGAAACGATCGGCCTCGAGGTCGTCCTGCGTCCCGGTCAGCCGCGACAGGTCGTACCCCGCGCAGAACGCCTCGTCGCCGGCCCCCCGCAGGATGACCGCGTGGGCCCGCTCGCCGTCGGTGCGCAGCGCGTCCGCCAGCGCCGACAGGAGCTCGGGGTCGACGGCGTTGCGCCGCTCGGGCCGGTTGATCGTGAGGGTGAGGACGTCGCGATCGCCCCACTCGCGGAGCAGGGTTTCGGTCAAGCGAGGAACCTGTTCATCGCGGCGGCAAGCTCGCCCGGCCTCTCCACGGGAACGGCGTGCCCGGCGCCCCTGATGAGCTCGACCCGGCTGCCCGGGATCCCCGCGTGGATGATCTCCGCGGCCTTCGGCGGGCAGTGCTGGTCGAGGTCAGCGGCGACGATCAGGGTGGGCGCCTTGACCTGGCCCAGCTCGGGGTCGAGCGGAGCCTCGAACAGCGCGGCCATCGCCGCGCAGGCGTTGCCGTAGCCGCGCGGGTCGGCGGTCGACTGCCGGCGGATCAAGAGCCCCTCTTCGAGCTCGTTCGGGGCCTGCGCGTAGACGTCCGCGGTGTCCAGGTCGAGCGTCTCGCGCAGCCGGGAATCCTCGTTCTTCACCATCGCCAGCCGCTCGCGATACCACCCGGCGGCGGAACGGCCGACGCGGCTGGAGGTCGCGACCAGAACAAGCTTGTCGACCCGGTCGGGATGATCGATCGCGACGCGCATCGCGATCGTCCCGCCAAGCGAGAAGCCCGCGATCCGCGCACTCTCGATCTCGTGCGCGTCGAGCAACCCGACCAGGTCCTCGCCCAGCTGTCGCAGCGACCCGTCCGGATTGCCGAGCGTGGTCTCGCCGTGGCCGCGCAGGTCATAGAGGAGGACGCGATGGCGAAGCATGAGGTCGGGCAGGGTCCGCCGCCACGCGCGATGGTCGTCGGCCAGGCCGTGGACCAGCACCAGCGGCACGCCGCGCCCTGCCTCGAACCACGCGACGTCGATGTCGTCACACCGCGCGCGCACTGGCCATCTCGCGCAGGGATTTGCGGTTGACCTTGCCCGGCCCCGCGAGTGGGAGCTCGTCGACGACGTGGACCGCCTCGGGCCATTTGTAGTGGGCGAGGCCTCGGTCGCCGAGGAACCGGTCGAGCTCAGCTTTGTCGACCATGCCGACGACGAACGCGACCGGCACCTCGCCGAGCTCCCGGTGCGGGCGGCCCACGACGCACGCGTCGCGCACGGCCGGGTGCATGCGCAGCATCGACTCCACCTCGTAGGGGTTGATGTTGGTCCCCCCGCGAATGATGATGTCCTTCACCCTCCCGACGACGTGGAGGTAGCCGTCGTCGTCGACGAAGCCGATGTCGCCCATGTGCGCCCAGCCGTCGGCGGCGAACGGTCCGAAGTCCTCGCCCCAATAGCGCTGCTGGACGAGGTCGCCGCGCATGCAGATTTCGCCGACCTGACCAGTGGCGACCGGCCTGCCGGCCGGATCGAGGATCTGCCACTCGGCGCGGTCGTGCGGGCGACCAACCGTTGTCCAGCGCTTATCACGCCGGTCTGATGGGCTCGCGACCGCGAGCTGGCCGGCGTCCATCGAGCCGTAGAAGCTCGAGATCGGAATCCCGGTCGTGGTCTCCCAGCGCTCGGCCACCTCTGGCGGGAGGGGCGCGCCGGCGACCGCCACCGCGCGCACGTCCGGGAGGGAGATCGGGTGGTTCAGCATCCGGATCACGTTCGTCGGCACGCCGACCAACACGGTAGCCCTGGAGGCCGCCGCGACGCGCAGGCAGTGCTCCGCCGTCCAGTGTGGCTCGCGCAGCATGACCAGCGCCGCGCCGGTGCGCAGGCAGTACAGGCACATGCCGCCGATGCCCTGCGTGAGCGGGGTCATGGGCAGGACGCGGTCGCGCTCAGCTATCCCAAGCCGCGACGTGAAGCTCTCGTAGGTGACCTGCTTCAGGCGCGCGGAGAGGGAGGCGAGCTTGGGCATGCCGGTCGTGCCGGAGGTCAGGGCGACCTCGACGATGCGGTCGGGGTCGGGCTTCGCGACGTCGAACTCAGCTTCTGCGGCGGAATCGATGTCGAGGTCGCGGACGATCAGCCTGGGCTGTGCTTTCTCCTCGACCCAGCGCAGCTCGTGCCCGCCAAGGCTGAGCGGCAGCGGAAGGATGACCGCCCCTAGGTCCGGGATCGCGAGCTCGAGCGCCACGTATTGCCACACGTTGGGCAGCTGCACGCCGACGACATCGCCGGGCCCAACACCGCGCCCAGCCAGCGCTCCCTGCATGCGCCGGACGCTTTCGAGCAGCTGCTCGAACGTGATCTCGGCGCCGGCGTCCCAGATCGCCACGCCCGTGCGCGCCTGCAGGTAGCTGACCGGCCGGTACGGCGTCATCGGAGCGAAAGACGGTCGGGGGTTAGCGGCAGCCGCACGTCGTTCAGCGCCAGCGCGTCGGCGACGGCGTTCGCCACCGCGGCCGTGCCGCCGATCGTGCCGCCTTCGCCCACGCCCTTGGTGCCGAGCTCGTGGACGGTCGATGGTGTGACGAGGTGCTTGATCTCGACCTCGGGAACCTCGCCCACGCTCGGTATGAGGTAGTCGAGAAACGTCCCACTTCGCAGCTCGCCGTCGGGGCCGTAGACGACCTCCTCCATCAGGGCCGCTCCCACCGCCTGCGCCACGCCGCCCACCACCTGGCCCTCGACGATCTTCGGATTGATGAGCGGGCCGCAGTCCTCGGCGACCACGTAACGAAGGACGTGGACGGCGCCCGTCTCGCGATCCACCTCGACCGCGCACATGTGGGTTGCGTACGGATGCGAGGCTTGCGCCGGGTCGTAGGTCACCGTCACGTCGAGCTCCCCGTCCTCGGCGCGCAGCTCACGGAGCAAGGTCGCCGCGCGGAGGACGCTGGTGGCAGCCCCCACCGAACCTCGGCTCATGAACGACCCGCTGCCGCCGCCCACGAGCGCCGTGTCTGTCTGCTCGACGACCACCGTTTCCGGTTCGACGTCCAGCGCCTGGGCGGCGACCTGGGCGAGCGTCGTGTGCGTGCCCTGGCCCATCGCCGGACTCGACGTCTGCACATGGGCGCGGCCGTCTTCCGCCATCCACACCCGGGCGGTGTCGGTGCCGGGGATGTCGTCCATGCCGCGGCCGCGGAACGTCGACGAGCCCGCCCCGGTGTACTCGACGTAAGACGCGATGCCGACTCCGACCTTTTCCTTTTCTTGGCGCAGCGCCGTGTAGCCGATGGCGTCAGCGGCCGCATCGAGGGCCGCCGCGTAGTCGCCCGACTCGTAGGGATGGCCCGTCACCGACCGGTAAGGCATCTGCTCGTGCTTTACGAAGTTGAGGCGCCTGACCTCGAGCGGGTCGAGATGGAGGCGCGACGCGATCAATTCCATCAGCCGTTCGTGCGCCAGCACCGCGGTCACCATGCCGACGCCGCGGTACGGGCCTTCGGGTGACTTGTTGGTTGCGACCGCGTACGTCGTGTACTCGTAGTCGCGGATGTCGTACGGGCCGGTCATCAGGCCCGCGGTGCCGAGAGGGTCGAGCAGCGGTCCAAATGGCCGGATGCCGTACGCGCCGATGCTCGAGTGGATGGTCGCGCGCAGCCCCAGCACGCGGCCGTCCTTGCGGACGGCGGCCGAAAAGCGAACGCGCTGGTCGCGAGCGTGGCTTGCGGCCTGCATGTGCTCGGAGCGCGTCTCGATCCACTTCACCGGGGCGTTCATGCGCCGGGCGATCCACGCCAGCAGGACCTCCTCGGGGTACACCTGCGCCTTGCCGCCGAACCCTCCGCCGACGTCGGTCGCGACCACCCGCACGTTCGCGCGGGCAAGGTCCAGGCACTCCGCGACGGCATCGGCGACCATGTGCGGCACCTGGGTCGACGTCCACACGGTGACGCCGGCGCCGGTTGGTTCAGCGACCACGCCTCGCGTCTCGATCGGCGCGGGGGCGACGCGAGGATGGATTACCTCGCCTTCCACGACCACGTCGGCCCGCGCGAACGCCGCCTCGACGTCGCCGTAACTGCGCCTGCCGGTGAAGTAGAGGTTGCCGGGCACGTCGTCATGGACGAGCTGCGCCCCTTGCGCCATGGCGTCCTCGAACGTCACCACCGCGTGCAGCGGCTCGATCTCGAAGAAGGCGCTCTGTGCGGCGTCGGCGGCCTCGTATCGCGTCGGGGCGACGACGGCTCCGATCAGCTCGCCCGCGAAGCGGACCCGGTCCCGGGCGAGAATCGGCCGGGGCGGCGAGATCACGCCGGGCGTGGTCAGGTGCGCCTGGAGCGGGCGGCATGACCCCTCCAGGTCCGCCGCCGTGAACGTGGCCTCCACGGTCGTCAGCCGGCCGCTGGCGTGGGGGCTGCGGACCAGGCCGACGTGGAGGCAACCCTTCGGCTGCAGGTCGTCGACGAACCGGCCCTCGCCGCGCAGCAGGCGGGGGTCCTCGAGCCGCCTGATGCTCCGGCCAATCGGCCCCTCCATGTCGCTAAAGTCTCCGTCATCGACGCACACTGGATGGCGGTTGCGCGAGGTGACGAGCCGGCCGACCTCGTGCTGTCCGGCGGCCACGTCTTTTCGGTCTTCACCAAGGAGTGGCTGGACGTTGACGTCGCCGTCAAGGACGGCCACGTCGTCGGCCTGGGCCGTTACGACGGCCCCCAGAAGCTGGACGTCGAGGGCGCCTACGTGGTGCCGGGCTTCATCGACGCCCACATGCACATCGAGTCGTCCAAGCTCATGGTCGACGAGTTCGCGCGCGCCGTCCTCGCCCACGGCACGACCGCCGTCGTCGCCGACCCGCACGAGATCGCCAACGTGCTCGGCACGGACGGCATTCACTGGCTGCTCGACTGCTGCGAGGACATCCCGCTCGACGTCTACGTCATGGCGTCGTCGTGCGTGCCCGCGTCGCGCTTCGAGTCACCGCGGCGTCCGTTCACGACCGGCGACATCGAGAGCCTGCTCCGCCGCAGCCGCACGATCGGGATCGCGGAGATGATGAATTTTCCCGGCGTGATCAGCGGCAGCGCATCCGAGCTCGCGAAGCTGGAGACCGGCCTGACCGACCACGTCGACGGCCACGCGCCCGGCGTCCGCGGCCCCGCGCTCAACGCGTACATCAGCGCCGGCATCACCTCCGACCACGAGGCGATGACCTTCGAGGAGGCGCTCGAGAAGCGCCGGTTGGGCATGTGGGTGCTCCTCCGCGAGGCTTCCATCGCACGCAACCTGCGCGACCTGCTGCCGCTCATCAAGCGCTACGGCACCGAGCGCTGTGCCTTCTGCACGGACGACCGCGAGCCCGACTTCATCGTCGAGCAAGGCCACATCAACCAGATGGTCCGGGTCGCGGTCGAGGAAGGCGTGAGCCCCGAGGACGCGCTCGTGCTTGCCACGATCAACCCCGCAACCTGCCACCGGCTGTGGCACCTGGGCGCGATCGCGCCGGGCTACCAGGCCGACATCCTGGTCCTCGACGACCTGAGGTCGTTCAAGCCTCGCCAGGTGCTGAAGCGCGGCGCCGCGCCGAAGCACGTCAAAGTCGAGGTGCCGGAGTGGGTGCGCCAGACGGTCAGCCTGGCGCCGCTCGACGCGATGTCGTTCCGCATCGCGGCGGGGCCGAGGAAGATCCGCGTCATGCGGGTCGTGCCGGCGCAGCTGGTCACTGGCGTCGACGTAGTCCAGCCGGCGGTGCGCGACGGCTGCGTGGTCGCCGATCCGTCGCGCGACCTGGTCAAGATCGCCGTCGTCGAGCGGCACCACGCGAGCGGTCGCGTGGGCCTCGGGTTTGCCACCAACGTCGGTCTGAAGCGCGGCGCATTCGCGTCGACCGTCGCCCACGACGCGCACAACATCGTCATCCTCGGCGTCGACGACCGCGACATGGCCGCGTGCGCGATGCGCCTGGCCGAGATCGGAGGCGGGATCGTCATCGCCGAGGGCGGCCGGGTGGTCGAGGAGCTGCCGCTGCCGGTAGCGGGGTTGATGAGCGACCGGCCTCTCGGCGAGGTGCACGAGCGTTTGCGCTCGATGGAGGAGCGGCTGAAATCGATGAGCGCGACCATGGCCTCGCCGTTCATGACCCTCAGCTTCCTCGCCCTGTCTGTCATCCCCGAGCTGAAGATCACCGACAGGGGCCTGGTCGACGTCGGCAGATTCGAGCTGGTGCCGCTCGAGGTTGAGTAACGATCTCGAGGCTCGGCTTTACGCCTGCCTGGCCAGCCCGAGGTGGGCACGAGCGGTGGCCGGAGGGGAGCCGGCGGACAGGGCCATGGACGACCTGACCGACCAGGAATGGCTCGACGCGATGAAGGCCCACCCGCGCATCGGCGAGCGGGGAGGGGAGGCGCCCGCCAGCTCGGAGCTGGAGCAGAGCCGGGCGATGCAGGCCGCGCCCGCGACGCTGGCCGCCCTGTCCGCCGAGAATCGTCGCTATGAGGAGAAGTTCGGCCACGTGTTCTTGATCTTCGCCAGCGGCCGAAGCGCGGAGGAGATCCTGGGCGAGCTTCGCCGGCGAATGAAGAACGACCCCGCCGCCGAGCTGGTCGAGGCCAAGAGCGAGCTGCGGAAGATCGCTCACGTGCGGCTGGAGAAGATGGTCTCGGCATGAGCATCTCGACGCACGTGCTCGACACGATGCGCGGCACCCCCGCCGCCGGCCTGACCGTTGCCCTGCACCGCCGCGAGCCCGACGGCGACTGGAAGGAGGTCGCGCAGGCCGCCACAGACTCGGACGGGCGTGTGCGCCAGCTCACCGACGAAGACCTCGACGCGGGCGAGTATCGCCTCGAGTTCGACACGCGGCCGTACTTCGAGCGGTCGGGACTGAGCGCGTTCTACCCCACGGTCGCGGTCGCCTTCACGTTCGAGGGCGGCCACCTGCACGTGCCGCTGCTGCTGAGCGCGTACGGCTACACCACGTACAAAGGCACATGAGCAAGATCGTCCTCGGCGCCAACCAGTACGGGAAAGCCGAGACGCACGTGGTGCGGATCACCCGGCGCGGGTCGACCCATGACATCAAGGACATCAACGTCAGCGTCGCCCTGTCCGGCGACTTCGCCGACACGCACCTGACCGGCGACAACGCCAAGGTCGTGCCCACCGACACGCAGAAGAACACCGTGTTCGCGTTCGCGCACGACGGCATCGGCGAGATCGAGGAGTTCGGCATCCGCCTCGCGCGCCATTTCGTGAGTGAGTTCGCGACCGTCCACCGCGCGCGCGTGTCCATTGAAGAGTTCGCGTGGGACCGCATCCACGACCACGGGTTCGTGCGCTCGGCAGCGGAGAAGCGCCTCGCCACGGTGACCTGCACCGACGACGGCACGTGGGTCGTGGGCGGCGTCGCGGACCTGGTGATTCTCAAGTCGACCGGCTCCGAGTTTCACGGCTACATCAGGGACCGCTACACGACTTTGCCCGAGACGCGCGACCGGATCATGGCCACCTCGCTCTCCGCCCAGTGGCGCTTCTGCGAGTCGCACGCGGACTGGGCGGGGTCGTTTGCCGAAGCCCGGCGCCTGCTCCTGGACACCTTTGCCTCCAGGCACAGTCTTTCCCTGCAGCAGACCCTGTACGCGATGGGGGAGGCGGTGCTCGAGGCGCAGCCGGAGATCGCGGAGGTCCGGCTCTCGATGCCCAACAAGCACCACTTCCTGGTCGACCTCTCCCCGTTCGGCGTGGAAAACGAGAACGAGGTCTTTTACGCCGCGGACCGGCCGTACGGCCTGATCGAAGGCACGGTCACGCGTGACGACGCGCCCGAGCCCGGCCTCGCCTGGTGATGGAGTTCTTCCAGCCGTCGACGTGGCGGGAGGCGCTGGAGACGAAGTCCGCTCACCCCGAGGCCGTGCCGATCGCAGGCGGGACCGACGTGATGGTGGAGCTGAACCTCGACCACAACCGCCCGGCCGCGTTCATCGACCTCACGCGGATCCGTGACCTCGCGGAGTGGGGGATGGACGACGGCCTGCTTCGCATCGGCGCGGGCGTGACCTACACCCGGCTGGTCGAAGAGCTGGGCGGGCGGCTGCCGGGTCTCGCCATTGCCTCGCGCACGGTGGGCTCGCCGCAGATCCGCAACCGCGGGACGGTGGGCGGGAACCTCGGCACGGCGTCGCCCGCGGGCGACGCTCACCCGCCACTGCTGGCTTCCGACGCGCAGGTCGAGCTGGCTTCGACGGCCGGAGTGCGACGCATTCCGGTGCGCGAGTTCTTCACCGGCCCCAAGCGCAACGCAGTGAAGAAGGACGAGCTCATCTCGGCATTCCTGGTCCAGCCCGCGCCGGGTCCGCAGCAGTTCGCCAAGGTCGGCACGCGCAACGCGATGGTCATCGCGGTTTGCTCGTTCGCGCTGGCGCTCGACCCGACAACGCGGACGGTTGGCACGGGCATCGGGTCGGCGGGGCCGACGCCCCTCCGTGCGGTCGAAGCCGAGGAGTTCATCCAGGGCGAGCTCGACTGGGAAAACCGCGGAGCCCCGAGCGACGCGACGCTGCGACGCTTCGGCGGGCTCGTCGCGGCAGCCGCCAGGCCGATTGACGACGTCCGCGGCACCGCCGCCTACCGCCGCCACGCCCTTGCGGTGATGGCGCGCCGTTGCCTGACGTGGGCCTGGGCGGCATGAAGTTCAGCTGCACGGTGAACGGGTCGCCACGCGAGGCGGAGGTGTGGGAGGGGGAGAGCCTTCTGTACGTGCTCCGCGAACGGCTCAGCCTCTACGGCTCCAAGAACGCGTGCGAGCAGGGCGAGTGCGGATCGTGTTCGGTCTACCTCGACGGCACCCTCGTCTGCGCGTGTCTCGTCCTGGGCGGGCAGGCCAACGGACGCTCGATCGTGACCGTCGAAGGTCTCGACGGCGCGAGGGTCCAGCAGGCGTTCGTCGAGGCGGGCGCAGTCCAGTGCGGCTTCTGCACGCCCGGCCTCATCGTCGCCACCCACGACCTTCTCGAGCGCATGCCCCATCCCACCGGGGCGCAGATCCGAGAGGCCCTCGCCGGCAACGTCTGCCGGTGCACGGGCTACGCCAAGATCATCGACGCGGTCAACCTGGCGGCGGGGCGATGAGAGTCGGCGAGAGCGTCCGCAGGCCCGATGGCGCGGCCAAGGTTCGGGGCGGCTTCGTCTACTCGTCCGACCTCCATGTCGACGGCATGCTGTGGGGCGCGACGGTGCGCAGCCCGCACCCGCGCGCGCGCATTGTTTCGATCGACGCGAGCGCCGCGCGCGCGATGCCGGGCGTGCGCGCCGTCCTGACCCACGAAGACGTGCCCGGCGAGAACCTCTACGGCCTCGAGATCGCCGACCAGCCGGTGCTCGCCGTCGACACCGTCAACTACTGGGGCGAGGCGGTCGCGCTGGTCGCCGCCGACCATCCGGAGCAGGCGCGTCGGGCCGCGGCGGCGGTGAAGGTCGAGTACGAGGTCCTGCCGCCGGTGACAAAGGCCGAGGAGGGCAAGGTGCTGCGGCACGTGAAGATCCGGCATGGCGACCAGGACCCGCGGGCCGACGTGGTCGTGCGCGGCGAGTACGAGATCGGCATGCAGGACCAGGCGCCGCTCGGGCCTGAGTCGGGCCTGGCGATACCCGACGGCGAAGGCGGGGTCGACCTTCACATCGCCACCCAGTGGCTGCACGTCGACCAGCAGCAGCTGGCGTCGATCCTCGGCCTACCCCGCGACAAGGTGAGGCTGACGATGGCGGGCATCGGCGGCGCGTTTGGTGCGCGCGAGGACCTGTCGATGCAGGCCCACGCCTGCATGCTCGCGCTGAAGACCGGCCGGCCGGTGAAGCTCTCTTACTCACGGCCGGAGTCGTTCGTCGGCCACGTGCACCGGCACCCGGGAACGCTGGTCTACGAGCACGGCGCCGACCGCGACGGCAAGCTCGTCTACGTCAAAGCGCGGATCCTGCTCGACGGCGGCGCCTACGCCTCGAGCTCCACAGCGGTGATCGCCAACGCCACTTGCTTCTCGTGCGGCCCGTACCTCGTGCCGAACGCGACCATCGACGGCATCGTCGTCTACACCAACAACCCGCCCTGCGGCGCGATGCGCGGGTTCGGCTCGGTGCAGAACTGCTACTCGCACGAGGCGCAGATGGACAAGCTGGCCGTCGCGCTGGGGATGGACCCGGTCGAGCTGCGAATGCGCAATGCGCTGAAGACTGGTGACGTGCTGATCACCGGCCAGAAGATCGACGGTCCCGTCCCCGTAGCCGAACTCCTGCGTCGGGTTTCCGCCATGCCCCTCCCCGCTCGCGGGGAGGGCGAGGGAGGGGCCGACCCTACTTCGATGCCCGGAGGGCTGTCGAACACCACCCACGGCGAGGGCGTGAAGCGCGGCGTCGGCTACGCCGCCGGCTTCAAGAACATCGGCTACTCCGAAGGCTTCGACGACTACTCGACCGCCCGCGTGCGCCTTTTCGTCCACGAAGGCAAGCCACGCGTCGAGGTCCATTCCGCCGCCGCCGAGGTTGGGCAGGGCATCGTCATGGTCCAGGCGCAGGTCGCGGGCAGCGAGCTTGGCGTCAGCGACGTCGTGGTTCTCAACGCGGACACGCGGGTCGGCTCAGCGGGCTCGTCCTCGGCGTCGCGCCAGACCTACATCACGGGCGGGGCGGTGAAGGCGGCGGCGCAGGCGGTGCGCGCGCGCGTTCTCGACCTGGCCCAGTCGGAGCTTCACTTATCCCCACGAATTCAGAGCCAAGGGCGTGAATTCGTGGGGACCCCTAACCCCGCCACCGAGCTGCGGATCGATAACGACGCGGTCGTCGGCGCCGACGGCACGCCGATCGTGGCCCTCGCCACCCTCCTGGGCGACGCGGTGATCGAGGAGACGCGCGAGTTCCGCCCCCGCAGCACGCAACACCTGGATCCAGAGACCGGGCAGTCGAACGCCCACATGCAGTTCGCGTTCGCCGCGCACCGCGCGGTGGTGGACGTCGACACCGAGCTCGGCCTGGTCAAGGTCGTCGAGCTCGCCACCGCGCAGGACGTCGGCAAGGCGATCAACCCGCTGGCGGTGCAGGGCCAGCTCGAGGGCGGCGCCGCGCAAGGCCTGGGACTTGCGGTCATGGAGGAGATCCAGCTGAAGGACGGCGTCATCCGCAACGCCTCCTTCACCGACTACCTGCTGCCCACGATCCTCGATATGCCGCCGGTGAAGATGGACGTGCTCGAGCTCGGCGACCCGAACTCGCCGTACGGCCTGAAGGGGGTGGGTGAGCCGCCGGCGATCTCGTCCGGGCCGGCGATCGTGGCCGCGATCCGCGCCGCGACGGGCCGCGAGATCGCGCGTGTGCCCGTCCGTCCGCACGACCTCGCCCTTTGAGCTTTCTCCTGAAGGCGGGCCTGGTCTACACGGGCGCGCGGGAGATCGAGAACGGTTGGGTTCACGTCCGGCACGGCGAGATCCTGGAGGTCGGGTCGGGGCCGGCCCCGAAGGCCGGGGAGGTCGTCGACGAGCCGAACTGCGTCGCCATGCCCGGGCTCGTCAACGCCCACGACCACATGTACCAGTGGGCGACCCGCGGCTACGTCCCCGACGGGACGTTGTTCGAGTGGCTCCGGGCGCTCTACCCGGTGTGGGCGCGCATCGACGCCGACACGGTGCGTGTCGCGGCTCGAGCGGCGATGGCCAAGCTCGTGCTGGCCGGCTGCACGCTTTCCACCGACCACCACTACGTCTTTCCGCGTGGGCGGCCGGGCATCTTCGAGGCGCTGGTCGAGACAGCGCGCGAGCTGGGTCTGCGCTTCCACCCGTGCCGCGGCTCGATGTCGCTCGGCGAGTCGAAGGGTGGGCTCCCGCCCGACAGCGTGGTCGAGGAGCACGACGCGATCCTGGCCGACACCGAAGCGGTGATCCGCCGCTACCACGACCCTAAACCTGGATCGATGTGCCGAGTCGCGGTCGCGCCGTGCTCGCCGTTCTCGGTGACCCCGGAGCTCATGCGCGATTCGGCAGCGCTCGCCCGCAAGCACGGCGTGCGTCTGCACACCCACGTCGCCGAGACGCTCGACGAGGAGAGGTTCTGCGTCGAGAAGTTCGGCATGCGGCCCTTCGAGCTGATGGAAGACCTCGGGTGGACAGGCGACGACGTGTGGTTCGCACACGGCATCCACCTGACCGACGCGGAGGTCTCACGCGTCGCCGAGGTCAAGACCGGGATCGCGCACTGCCCTTCGAGCAACATGCGCCTTGGCGCCGGCGCGTGCCGGGTGGAGGACCTGGTGCGCGCGGGCGCGCGGGTCGGTCTCGGCGTCGACGGCTCGGCGAGCAACGAGGACGCGAACCTGGCGATGGAGGCACACCAGGCCCTTCTGCTCGCCCGCGTGCGTGCGTCCTCGCCGCAGGCGCTCGACGCACGCGTGGCGTGGACGTTGGCGACTCACGGCGGCGCCGAGTGCCTGGGCCGCGACGACTGCGGCTCGCTGGAGGCCGGGAAGCGCGCGGACATCGCTTGCTTCCGAATCGACGACCTCGCCCACGCGGGGATCAAGGATCCGCTCGCGGGACTCGCCCTGGCTCCGCCGGCGCGGGCTCAGACGGTCGTCGTCGATGGCCGAGTCATCGTGCGCGAGGGCCGGCTCTTGACGGCCGACGAGGAGAAGACCGCGCGCGAGATCGCCGCTACGAGCGCCCGGCTGGCCGGATGAACCTCGGCGGTCCGTGGATCGTCTGCACGGTGCGACCGCGGATCTTCTGGCCTTCGTGGGCGCTGAAAGGGTTCTTGTAGAGGAGGTCCTCGCGGCGTACGACGTCTTCATCGTTCAGGTCCACGATCCAGAGGTCTGCGTCGAAGCCGGGCGCGATGTCGCCCTTGCCGGGCATGCGAAATCGTCGCGCGATGTTGGTCGACGTGACCACCGCGACAGTCGACAGCTCGAGGTCAAGCGCGAGCAACAGCTGGCGCGTCGACTGGCACCCTGAGATCCCACCCCAGACCTTCCGGAAGTCGTCGCCCTCCTTCAGGGCGGGCGTGCTTGGCGAATGGTCCGAGACGACGATCGGCATGATATGCATGCGCTCGGTCCTGAAGGGAGGCGCGCACTTGCCGGGGCCGCCTAGCCGCTCGATATCGTCGTCCGTATACATCAGGTAGTGCGGGCAGGTCTCGCCGCTGACGTCACCGCCAAGCAGGTCCGCGCCGGCGGCGGAGCTCACGTGAACTATGTGCACCCGGCATCCCGTCTCCCGGGACATGGCGACCGACTGCTCGATGGCGCTGACCTCTGCCTCGGGCGGCCTGGACTCGGCGAAATCACGGGCGGAGGGGCCATCCGGCTCGCGCAGCAGCGAAGGGTCCTCGGCGTGGACGAGCAGGATCGAGTCCAGCTCCGCGATCCGCTTCATCCCCTCGCGCAAGGTCTTCCCATCCGCGGCCGGGAACTCCTCGATGCCGCTGGGGCACATGAACGCCTTGAAGCCCAACACCCCGCGCTCGACGAGCGGCGCCAGCTGGTCGAGGTTGCCAGGAACGAGCCCGCCCCAGAGGCCGAAGTCGAGCCTCGACGAGCGCTTCATGGCCGCCAGCTTCAAGTCGAAGGCGTCGACCGTCGCCGTCACCGGCAGGTTGTTGAGCGGCATGTCGACGAAGCACGTGTAGCCGCCGGCCACCAGCGCCGCCGACCCGTGCGCGATGTCCTCCCACTCGGTGCGGCCGGGCTCGTTGAAGTGGACGTGGGAGTCGATTCCGCCTGGGAAGACGTACAGGCCGTGCGCGTCGACCTCCTCGCCGTCGGCGTCGAGGTCGCGGCCAACTTCGATGATCCGTCCGTCCTCGATCGCGATGTCGGCGACCTCGACTCCACGCGCGGTCACGCCCGTGCCGCCGCGGACGATCACAGCAGCTCGAGAAACCGGCTGAGCACGTCGAGCGCCACCGCCACGTCGGCTTCGGTCACCGACTCGGCCGGGTTGTGGCTGATGCCGCCCTTGCACCGCACGAACAGCATCGCGATCTCGGTGAGCTCGGACACGTAGACCCCGTCGTGCCCAGCGCCGCTCACGAGCTCGACCTTCTCACCCTCGATCGCCTGGGCGAGCAGAGGCGTCAGACGAGGTGAGCAGGCGACGGCTGCGCGCTCGCTTCGCTTTTCGGCGACAGCCTTCACGCCGTCGAGTAGCGCCGCCCGAGCCCGCTTGCGCTCGGCGTCGTCGGCGTGGCGCACGTCCAGGCTCAGCGTGACCTCGCCCGGAATCACGTTCGCCGCACCCGGCTCGACGGTCAGCCTCCCCACGGTCGCGACCAACCCCTGCCGGCTCGCCGCGTAGTCGTGAACTCGCTGCACGAAGACCGAAGCGGCCACCAGGGCGTCGCGGCGGAGCCTCATCGGCACCGTGCCGGCGTGCCCCGCCTCGCCCGTGAAGGTGAGGTCGTACCGGTCCTGTCCCGCGATCGCGGACACGACGCCGACCGGCAAGCCCAGCTGCTCGAGCACCGGGCCCTGCTCGATGTGGACCTCGACGTAGCCGACCAGCGGCCCACCCGCCCACCGATCGCCGGCGATCCGGGCGGGGTCGCCGCCGAACCGTCGAATCGCCTCGGCCATGGAGATGCCGTCCGGGTCCGTCCTCGTCAGCTCCGCCGAGTCGAACGCCCCCGAGAAGGCTCGGCTCCCCAGGTAAGTCGAGCCGTAGCGCAGGCCTTCTTCGTCCGCGAACGCGAGCACCTCGATGGCAAACCTCAGCTGCTTCCCGGTGTCGTGAAGCCGCTGCACCGCCGCGATCGCGGCCATGACGCCCAGCGGCCCGTCGTACCTACCCGCGTCGCGGACCGAGTCGAGGTGCGAGCCGAGCAGCAGCGTCGCATCGCCTGCGCCCTCGTAGCGCCCACGCAGGTTGCCGATGTTGTCGCGAGTGACCGTCATGCCCGCCTCGAGCATCCATTCGCGCACGAGCTCGTTGGCGCGGCGCATCGCTTCGGAAGCGAAGGGCCGCGTGATCTTTCCCGGCTCCTCGGTGCACGCCGCGAGCACGTCGCAGCGCTGCATCACCGTCGCGGCGTCGCTCATTCGATCGTGCTGAAGCTGATCTCCTGCGCTCCCCGCCACAGGACAAGCTCGCCCAGGTCCTTCAAACGGTCGTTGCCGTCGTAGATCGTGGCGAAGTGGTTGCCCGCGAGCTGGCCCATCTTGCTCCCGAAAACGGATGCGCCGTAAGGAAACAGAATCTCGGTTTCGCTCATGCCGCCGGGGTAGAGCAGCAGCTGGCCTGGCGCTGGATGGCTGGTGTGATTCTCGTAACCGAGGCCGAGATCGAGCTCGCCGAACGGGATCCAGGCCGCCTCGCCGCTCCAGCGCGCCTGGATGAGCTGGGCCTCGAGCGGGAGCATGTTCTGGAACGCGTGGCACGTCTTGGGCGCCGCCTCGGTCTCGAGCCGGGCGACGAAGCGAAGGTTGCCGACCTTGATCTCTACGTCCATGCGTGCATAAAAGTAGCGCCGCCGCCCAAGCGGGCAGCGGCGCTCTTCAGTTGGACGATGTTCAGGCGGCCCTGGAGCCGGCCATGCCTGCCGTGGTCTGACGCCGTGTGGCCATGGTGAAGCCGTAGTACAGCGCCGCGGTGACCACGAATCCGACGATGAACGTGATGTCGCCCCACTGCGCGTTCGCTTTGGGGATAGGTCCGGTGTAGATCGCATTGTTGGAGAACAGGCCGATCGAGACTACGAGTCCGATCGCCATGGCAAGAGCTCCCTGCCAGCGCTGGTTGCGGGTGTCGTAGAAGACGCTCTCGTCGCCATAGTCGCCCTTGTTCAGCCAGTAGTCGACGAAGACGACCGCCAGCCACGGTGCGATCCAGTAGCTGATCAGCAGCAGGAAGTTGGTGTAGTTCTCCTGGTAGTTGTGGGCCTCGAGGTAGAGGCCGCCGAAGTAGCCGATCACGCCGGCCACGACCGCGATGGCGGCGCGGCGCTGCCGCAGCGTCATGCCCATCTCGCGGATGCCCAGTGCGACCAGCGACATGGTGCCGCTGTAGATGTTGATCGCGTTGGCCGCAACCGCCCCGATCGCGATGCAGAGCAAGGTGAGGTAGTAGATGAGACCCGGCATAGCGACCGACAGCTGCGCCGTCGGAATTCCATTCGGGTTATATCCGGAAACTGTCACCAGCACGGCGCCGGCGGACTCGAGGATGACGCAGGAGATGAACACGCCCAGGCCGGCCCAGACGCCGACCATCCTGCGGTCGGTGTTGGGCGGCATGTAGCGCGTGTAGTCGGCGGCGTACGGGTTCCATCCGGCCGCGTAGCCGAAGGCGGCAGTGAACGCGAGCAGCCAGCTGCCGACGTGGGTGGTGGTCGTCGCCGCGAAGCCGTAGTTGCCGTGGATGAAGATGAAGATGCAGGCCAGGCCGAACACGACCCCCAGCAGAGGTAGTGCCCACCGTTCGAAGAAGTGGATCAGGTTGTGGCCGAGTGTGGCGATGATGACCTGCGCGACCACGATGACCAGGAAGGTCAACCAGAAAGGGAGGTTCAGGGATGGGAACAGAGCCTGCAAGGCGAACGAGCCGCTGACGCTGTTGACGATGAACCAGCCGAACGCGCCGGTCACCGTGTTGAGGCCCGCCGGGAGGATGTTGCCCAGGAAGCCGAACGAGGCCCGGCTCTCCACCATCATCGGAACGCCGAACTTGGGTCCCCAGGACGACAGCACGCCTTGGGTCACTGATCCGAGCGCGCTGCCGATGACGATGGCAGCAATCGACTCCCACAGGTTCAGCCCGAAGAACAGGACGCAGATCACCCCCACAAAGACGGTGGCGAACTCGAGGTTCGGCGACAGCCACGTCCAGAGGAGATCGATGGGCTTCCCGTGTCGCTCCTTCAGGGCTATGTATTCCACGCCTCCCGGCTCGACTGTGGCGACCCTCTCCCCATAGTCGCCCTCTCGAATCGGTACGTGCTTCTCTACTTCCTGGGCCGTTTGCATAGGCGCTTCCCCCTCAAAAAAGCGACGCCAGCGGCTAACGCCCGAAGTTTAAGGTCAAGTTAGGATTCCGTCGATGTTGGATTTGCTGCTCCGCGGCGCCCGCCTGCCTGGGGAGCTCGAGACCCGGGAGCTCGGCATCAAGGGCGGGCTGATCAGCGAGCTGGAGCCCGAAGCCCGGCAGACGATCGACCTCGGCGGCGCGCTCGTCACCCCGGCCCTGGTCGAACCGCACATCCACCTCGATGCCGTGCTGACGGTCGGCGAGCCGCGGCACAACCAGACCGGCTCGCTGTTCGAGGGGATCGCGATCTGGGCCGAGCGGGTCAGGAGCCTTACGGTCGAAGACGTGAAGCAGCGCGTGCGCACGGTCCTGCGCTGGCAGCTCGCCAACGGCGTGCAGTTCGTGCGTTCGCACGTCGACGTCTGCGACCCCGAGCTCAAGGCGGTCCGCGCGCTGGTCGAGCTGCGCGAGGAGGTCGGCGACCAGATGTACATACAGCTGGTGGCCTTCCCACAGCAGGGCATCTTCTCGTTCGAGGGCGGCGAGGACCTGATGCGCAAGGCGGTGGACCTCGGCGTCGACGTCGTCGGGGCGATCCCGCACTTCGAGCTGACCCGCGAGTACGGCGTCGACTCGGTCAAGTTCGCTTTCGCCCTCGCATCCAACAAGGGCCTCCGCGTCGACATCCACTGCGACGAGACCGACGACGACCACTCGCGGTTCATCGAGACGATGGCCGCGGAGACGATCCGGCTGGGGATGGGCGGGCGGGTGACCGCGTCGCACACGACCGCGATGCACTCGTACAACAACGCCTACGCCTACCGTCTGATCAACAACCTCAAGCGGGCGCAGATGCACATGGTCACGAACCCCCTGGACAACTCGACTCTGCAGGGGCGGTTTGATTCATATCCCATCCGCCGCGGGCACACGCGCGTGAAGGAGCTCCTGTCCGCGGGAGTCAACGTCTGCATCGGCCACGACTCGGTGATGGACCCGTGGTACCCGCTGGGCTATGGCGACCCGCTGCAGTCGGCGTTCGTGCTGGCGCACTACGGGCAGATGTCGGGCCACAGCGAGCTGCGGACGCTGATGGACATGATCACCTGGAATGGGGCGAGCGCCCTCGGGCTCGAGAAGTACGGGCTGCTCCCCGGCTGCAGGGCCGACGTCTGCGCGTTTGCGGCGCCGAGCGAGATGGACGCGATCCGGCTGATCGCCCCTCGCAAGCTCGTCCTGCGCGGGGGCAAGATCGTAGCCCGCACCGAGCCCGAGCGCACGACGGTGACGTGGGATGACCGCGAGGAGCTGGTCGACTTCCTGAAGCCGGCGCCGAAGCCGGGGGGTTAGCGCCACAACCAAGGACGACAGTCCGGACTATCGCCCTTTTTCCATCACCACAAGGGCTGATAGTCGCGACTATCGGCGGTCGTGGGCGTCCTTAGCTCAGGGCGTAGATCCCCGGCAGCTCGCGGTACAGGCCGGCGTAATCGAGGCCGTAGCCGATCACGAAGCGATCGGGGATCACGAAGCCCGTGAAGTCGATCTGCACCGCGATCTCACGCCGCGCGGGGCGGTCGAGCAGCGCGGCGACCCGGAGCGAGGCCGGCTTCATCCGGCGGAAACGCTTGAGGATCGTGTCGATGGTGCGGCCCGAGTCGACGATGTCCTCGACCAGGAGGACGTGCCGGCCCTCGAGCGAGCCCTCGACCATGTGCGCGATCTTCACCCGGCCGCTGGTCTTCGTCCCAGCGCCGTAGCTGGCGGCGCGCACGAACTCGAGCTCGGCCGGGATGGACAGGCTGCGGAGAAGGTCGGCCGCGAAGACCGTCGCGCCCTTGAGGATCGCGACCAGGACGAGCGGTGTGTCGCTGCCTGCGTAGACCTCGGAGATCTCGTGGCCGAGCCTGCGGACACGCTTGGCGATGCGCTCGGACGAGATCATGGCGCGTCCGGGCGCGCGCTTCGAGGCCCTCGCCTTCGGTTTCGCCACCACCGCCTCCGGCATGCATCGCTGAGTCTAGTGTTTGACCCGGTGGCGGACGACGACGTCGAGCGGTTCAACCGCTGGGCCGAAAGCTATGAACGGCATCCCCTGCAGCGGCTGATCTTCGAGCCGATACAGCGGACGCTGCTCGAAGTCGCGGCGTCGGAGATTCCTCACCCGCGAGCCATCCTCGACGTCGGGTGCGGGACGGGACGCTTGCTGCGCGCGGCCGCGGACGTGTTTCCCGATGCGCGGTTGGAAGGCGTCGACGCCGCGGCCGAGATGGTGAGGGTGGCGCAGGCGAACCCGCGCGCCGGCGCACGCATCACGTTTCGCATCGCGGGCGCCGAGCAGCTGCCGTTCGGCGACGGGTTGTTCGACCTCGTCTTCAGCACCATGACGTTTCACCACTGGGCCGACCAGCGGGCGGGGATCGGAGAGGTCGCGCGGGTGCTGGCGCCGGGCGGCCGGTGGCTGCTCGCGGACTTCATCGCGTCCGGGGTGATGAAGTACGTGCGGAGGGTCTTCCGGCTCCGCAGGTTTCCGGAGCGGAGGGACCTGCTCCCCATGCTTGCCGCGGCCGGGTTGGAGGTGGCGACGGAGCGAACGGTTCGCGGCGTCGGGCGTCAGGTGCCGATCCTGGTGATTCGACAAGGCCATCTTGCCAAGCCCGCCCCGCGGGCTTAAGTTAGCGCGGGGCTCGGGTGGCCCGAGCCGCGGCGCAAACACAAGGGGGAGAGAGAGCGCCATGGCTGTAGCAACCGGTGCGCGCGAGCGGGACGTCGTCTATCCCGAGGATCGGATGCCCTGGCCGCAGACGATCCTCATGGGCCTGCAGCACGTCATGGCGATGTTCGGCGCCACCGTGCTGGTGCCCATCATCCTTGGCTTCAACCCGAACACGGTCATCTTCTTCAGCGGCGTCGCGACTCTGATCTTCCTTTTCGTGACCGGGCGCAAGGTCCCGAGCTACCTCGGGTCCTCGTTCTCCTTCCTTGGCGCGGTGCTTGTCATCCAGGGCGGCAACACTGGCCATCACGATCTCGCATACGGCGGGATCGTGATCGCAGGCGTCATCTATCTCCTGATCGGCCTCGTCGTCCACTTCGTCGGCATCAACGCCATCCGCTTCCTCCTGCCTCCCGTCGTCACCGGAACCGTGGTCGCGGTGATCGGCATCGCCCTCGCCGGGGCGGCGTGGAACAACTACAAGGGCGACCTGCTCACGGCGACCGTGACCGTGCTGGTCGCAGTCCTGGTCAGCGTTTACCTGCGCGGATTCCCGCGGATGCTTCCGGTTCTCTTCGCGGTCGTCGCCGGCTACTTGGTTTCGTTGATCGCGCCGGGGTGTCAGGCGGCGAGCTCGGCATGCCACGTCAACTTTTCCGGTGTGCAGAGCGCAGCGTGGCTCGGGCTGCCCACGTTCTCGTTGCCGAGCTTCGCCAACCCGGTCAAGCAGTTCAGCCTCTTCTGGTTCATCCCCTTGATCCTTGTGGCCGAGAACGCCGGTCACGTCTTCGCGATCAGCGGGATCATGAAGCGCGACCTCAGCCCGCTCCTCGGCCGGACCTTCATCGGCGACGGCATCGGCACGATCATCAGCGGGCTCTTTGGCGGCACCGGCGAGACCACGTACGCGGAGAACATCGGCGTCATGGGCGTGACACGTGTCTTTTCGATCTACATCTTCATCGTCGCGGCGGTCGCCGCCATCCTCCTCGGCTTCATCCCGAAGTTCGGCGCGCTGGTGGACAGCATCCCCAGCAGCGTCGTCGGGGGGATCGAGCTGTACCTCTTCGGGCTGATCGCCGTGATCGGGGCCAAGATCTGGGTCGACGGCCGCGTCGACTTCGGCAAGCGTGCCAACCTGGCGGTGGCGGCGATTCCGCTGATCCTCGCCGCGGGCGGCGCCGACGTGAAGTTCGGCGACTTCGAGCTGAACAACCTCGCACTCGGCGCCCTCGGCGCGATCGTCCTGTACCAGGTCCTCCGACCTGGGTCCATCCGCGACACCGAGACCGAGCCGGCGGAGGTTGTCGCCCGGGGCTAGAGGCACGGCCGGCTTTTTCGGCCGGGCCTCAGGGTGGTAAAACTTCTGACGTGAGCCCGGTGCCGTTGCTGCAGCTACCGGCGGCGTTCGGGTTGGCGGGGGCCAGCGGCCTCAACGCGACCCTGCCGCTGCTCATCGTCAGCCTGCTTGCCCGGCTCGGCCTGATCCATCTGGCGCAGCCGTACGACGCTCTCGCCTCCGACTTCGCCTTCTACGGGCTCATCGTCCTGGCGGTCCTCGAGTTCGCGATGGACAAGGTGCCCGCCCTCGACTCGGTCGGGCACGCGATCATGCTGCCGGTGTCGGCGGCGGCCGGCGCGATCCTGTTCGCGTCCCAGTCCGGCACGGTGACTTCCGTCAATCCAGGGCTGGCGGTCATCGCCAGCCTGCTCGCCGGCGGCGGCTTCGCCGCGACGGTCCACGTGGTCCGGGCGGGCGTTCGGCCCGTGGCAAACGTCGCCCTCCTGGGCCCGCCCCTGTCGCTCCTCGAGGACCTGACTTCGGCCACCCTCACGTTAGTGGCCGCGCTCGTGCCGGTCCTGGTTCCGGTTCTGATCGCCATCATCGTCCTCGGCGCGGTCCTGCTCTGGCAGCGCCGCCGGACGGTCCGTTCGTCTGCCTTGAGCGCCCGCTGATCGCCGCCCAGGCGCTTCGCGCCGGAAACCTGCCGGAGGAGCTCCTCAAGCCAGGGTCCGGAGTGGTGCTCACCTCGGGCGAGCTCAAGCTCACACGCGACGAGCTTCGCGAAGAGGCGGCGCGCATCGCCGGCGGGCTGCAGAAGCGAGGTATCACGAGCGGCGACCGAGTCGCGATCTACGCGGCAAACTCGCTCGGCTGGGTCGCCGGCTACCTCGGCGTCCTGCGCGCCGGTGCGTGCGCTGTGATGATGAACCCCGACTACCACTCGGCCGAGGCGGAGCACATCCTCCGCGACTCAGAGCCGAAGCTGGTGATCGCCGATGGGCCGCGCGCGGAGATCGCGGTCAGGCTCGGCTTCGAGGTCGCCCCGGTCGACGATCTGCCGCATGCCGAGGCGCCGCCGATGCCCGACCTCGACGCCGACAGCCCGGCGGCGATCCTGTACACCTCAGGCACGACGGGACGGCCTAAGGGCGCGCTCCTCGATCACGGCAACTTCCTCGCCCAGGGCCGGGGCGCGCTCGAGGTCTGGCGGTGGACGTCGCAAGACACGCTTGTCCACGCCCTCCCGCTCTTCCATCTACACGGCCTGGGCATGGGTCTCCATGGGACGCTGTTGAGCGGGGGCAAGGCGGTGCTCGTGTCCTTCACGCCCGAGCACGTGGTCCACCAGCTCACGCACGGCGGGACGATGCTGTTCGGCGTGCCTTCCATGTACCAGCGACTGTGCGAGTGGCTGGAGACGAACCCGACCGACCTCTCCCACGTCCGCGTCTTCGTGTGCGGCTCGGCGCCGCTGCCGCCGGCGCTATTCGAGCGCTGCGCGAGATTGCTCGGGCAGGCGCCTGTCGAGCGTTACGGGATCACCGAGGGCGGGATCGTCGTCACCAACCCCTACGACGGGCCGCGACAGCCCGGCCGGGTCGGCTACCCGTTTCCCGGCGTCGAGTTGAAGCTCGGCGAGCTGGGCGAGGTCCTGCTCAAGGGCGGCCAGGTGTTCAAGGGCTACTGGCGCAACCCGCAGGCGACGAAGGAGGCGTTCACCGACGGCGGCTTCTTCCGCACCGGTGACGTCGGCGAGATCGGCGAGGATGGCACCCTCGCCATCCGCGGGCGGATCAAAGAATTGATCATCACCGGCGGGTTCAACGTCTATCCACGAGAGGTCGAGCTCGTGCTGGAGGAGCATCCGGCCGTGCACGAGGTGGCCGTCGCAGGTGTTCCAAGCGAGACGTGGGGCGAGGAGGTCACGGCATTCGTCGTCGCCTCCGGTTCGAACACGCTGGACGAAAAAGAGCTCATCGCCTTTGCGCACGAGCGCCTCGCCGCTTACAAATGCCCCAAGCGTGTGATCAAGGTCGATGCGCTGCCCCGCAACGCGATGGGCAAGGTCCAGCGCTCGCTGCTCGTGAAGTGAGGTTCCTCGACCTCACGCAGGACTTCTCCCTCCACACGCCCGCGTTCGCGGGCTACCCGGGGCCCGCGATCCGCTGGATCAAGCGCCTCGCGTTCGAAAAGGCCGGCGGGCAGGAGATCACGATGACCCTGCACGTCAGCACCCACCTCGACGCGCCCGCCCACTTCATGACCGGCGGCAAGTTCATCGGCGACCTGCCGCTCGACTTCCTGATCGGCCCCGCGTGCGTGGTCGACCTGCAGCGGTATGGCATCGGCGACTACGACATCTACGGCCCGCAGCACTTCGAGCGGTGGGAGAAGGACACCGGCAACAAGATAGAGCGCGGCGACATCCTGATCATCCGGACCGGCTACCACCGCCACTACCCGGAGAACTGGACCGACAGATCGCAGCTGGACGAGACGAAGTACTTCATCCGCCATCCGGGTCCGACGCGTGCGTTCGCCGAGTGGGTCTTGAAGCGCGGCGTGCGCTGGATCGCGGTCGACGCGGGCAGCGCGGACCACCCCATGAACACCGTCATCCGCCGGATCCGCGCCGACGAGGCGGAGGACGCGGAAAAGAAGCTCGGCCGCAGCCTGGACGAGATCTTTCCCAAGGCCGACTACCAGGTCATGCACACGCTGCTGTTTCCGCACGACGTCGTCCACGTCGAAAATCTGGGCGGTCAGCTCGACGAGGTGCTCGACCGGAAGATCCTGTTCGGCTGCTTCCCCTGGCGATTCCAGGGTGGCGAGGCGGCGCTGTGCCGGGCCGTCGCCATGCTGGAAGACGAGTAGATGAAGCCGGCGCCGTTCGAATACCACGCGCCTGCCTCTGTCGACGACGCCTGCGCGTTGCTCGGGTCGCTGGAGGACGCCAAGGTGCTCGCGGGCGGGCAGTCGCTGATCCCGCTGCTGAACTTCCGCCTCGCCCGGCCACAGCACCTGGTCGACATCAACCGGATCCGCGGTCTGGAGAAGATCTACGAGCGCGACGGTGGTATTGCGGTGCAGGCGCTGGCGCGGCAGGCCGCCGTCGAGGATTCAGAGCTGGTCGCACGAGTGTGCTCGCTGCTGAGCGATGCGGTGCGGCTCGTCGCCCATCGGGTGATTCGCAACCGCGGCACGGTGTGCGGCAGCATCGCCCACGCCGACCCGGCCTCGGAGATCCCGGCGGTCCTGCTTGCGCTGGGAGGAAGCGTGGTGGCGCGCTCGTCGCGCGGCGAGCGCACGATCCCGGCGGATCAACTCTTCAACGGAGTCTTCGAGACCTCGTTGGCGCCGGACGAGCTGCTGGTCGAAGCCTGGTTCCCGGCGTCGGCCGGCAAGCACGCGATCCTCGAAGAGTCGCGGCGGCATGGTGACTTCGCCCTGGCGGGCGTCGTGCGCGCGGGCGAACGCTTGGCGCTGTTCGGCGTGGCGGCGACACCTGTGCTCGCCGACAGTCGCGATCCAGCGCGCGGCCTGCAGCCGAGCGGTGACCTCGAGGCCACGCCCGAATTCCGCATGCACCTGGTGCGTGTGCTGACCGAAAAGGCTTTCGCGGCGTGAAGGTCAATGGCACCGACCATCCGGCGCCCTCCGATCCGCGCCGCCTCTTCACCGACCACCTCCGCCACGACCTCGGCCTGACCGGAACGCACGTCGGCTGCGAGCACGGCGTTTGCGGCTGCTGCACCGTCCTCCTCGATGGCGCGCCCGTGCGGTCGTGCCTGATGCTCGCGGTCCAGGCCGAGGGCCACGAGGTCACGACGATCGAGGGCCTCGCCCGCGACGGCGCGCCGCTGCATCCCGTGCAGCAGGCCTTTCACGAAAACCATGCTCTGCAGTGCGGTTTCTGCACGCCAGGTTTTGTGATGTCGGTGGTCGGGCTGCTGGCGCGGTATCCGACGCCGACGGCGCAGCAGATCGAGGAGGGCATCTCGGGCAACCTCTGCCGCTGCACCGGGTACGCGTCGATCCGCCGCGCGGTGGAGCAGTTGAGCAAGTGACCACGCGATGGTTCGGCGCGCCCGTCCAGCGCCTCGAGGACGAGCGCCTGCTTCGCGGCAGGGGCCGCTACACCGACGACATCGGCGAAGGCGCGCTCGAGTGCTGTTTCGTGCGCTCGCCGTACGCCCACGCCCGCATCACCTCGATCGACGTCACGGCGGCGCGCGAGGTGCCCGGCGTGGTCGCCGTGTACACCGCCGCCGACCTTCCGTTCGGCGACCGCGACCTGCCGCTCCTCATCCCTCATCCCAACCTCACCCACGGCCGCACGCAGCGGTGCCTGGCCTCGGAGGTCGTGCGCTACGCCGGCGAGGCGGTCGCGTTCGTGGTCGCGGAGAGTCGCTACGTCGCCGAGGATGCGGCGGAGCTCGTCCAGGTCGAGTACGAGCCGCTGCCCGTGGTGATCACGCCCGAGGCCGCCGCGCGCGCCGAGCACCTGGTGCACGACGACGTCCCCGGCAACGTCGCCGCGGAGCTGCTCCAGGAGGTGGGGGACGTGGCGCGGGCGCTCGACACGGCGCCACACAGGATGCGCATGAGGTTCCGCTACGAGCGCGGGGCGGCGGTCGCTATGGAGGGCCGGGCGGTCTGGGCGCGTTGGTCGGAGGGCGAGAGCAAGCTGACCGTCTACGACTCGACGCAGTCGCCGACGTCCATCCGAGGCGGGCTCGCGGTGCTGTTCGGCCTGCCCGAGTCGAACGTCGAGGTCATCGCGCCCGACGTCGGAGGCGGCTTCGGGTCGAAGATCATGCTTTTCTACCCCGACGAGGTGCTCGTGCCGTTCGCGGCGATGCAGCTCGGTCGCCCGGTGAAGTGGACAGAAGACCGCCAGGAGCACTTCACGGCGGTCAACCAGGAGCGCGGCCAGGTGCACGACGTCGAATTCGGTTTCGACGACGACGGCCGTTTCCTCGCTTTGAGCGACGACTTCATCCACGACGGAGGGGCATACACGCCGTACGGGATCATCTTGCCGATCATCACGGCCGCCCAGGTACCGGGTCCCTACCGCGTCCCCAACTACCGGGTGCGTTTCCGCGACATGTATACGAACGCCACGCCGACCTCGCCGTATCGGGGAGCGGGCAGGCCGCACGCGTGCTTCGTCATGGAGCGGATGCTCGACGCGATCGCGAAGGAGCTGGACCTTGACCGGGTCGAGGTGCGGCGCCGCA